>Ga0222712_10006980_pt1 | contig 11034 bp, 4 predicted proteins | sample C33_657DmetaG_FD_165043 | JGI IMG/M metagenome (GOLD analysis project Ga0222712, IMG submission 165043) | Estuarine water microbial communities from San Francisco Bay, California, United States - C33_657D | ecosystem: Environmental > Aquatic > Marine > Unclassified | place: USA: California... | reverse complement strand
GGTCGCGACGCGGAACATGCCCGAGTGGAAGCCGATGCGCCCGCCGGGGAGGGCGAACGCGTTGGGCGTGTCGTCGGCGATGACGGCGACCTCCCAGGCGGAGGGAGGCGGGAGGGTGGGGTCGCCGAAGTCGGGGTCGGAGCGGGCGGCGTCGATGACGCGGGCCGCGACGGCGCGGACACGGGCCTGGGCGAGGGGGTCCTTGGACCGGGGCATCGACCGGAAGGCGTCCGCGGCCTCGGCGGCGAGGGCGGACTCGTCGGCGAGGTTGAGCTGGCTGCGCCCGCTTCCGGGGACGGTGCGGCAGGCGGCCAGGAGGGCGGCGAGGAGGAGGGCGGCGGCCAGCCGGCGGGTCATGCCTTGCCGGCGGGATCCGCCCCGGGGGCGGGCGCGGGGGCCGCGGCGGCCTCGGGCGCCCCGTAGTACTTCTTGTACGAGGAGTCGTAGCTGTCGGTGTAGAAGGCCGCCATGCGGGTGACCATGGAGTTGAGGACGGCGCCGACGATGGGGACGCCGGCCTCGCGCAGGCGGGCGATGCAGGAGAGGGCGTTGCGCTTCTTCACCATGTTGAAGCGGACGACGTAAATGACGCCGTCGACCTTGGGGACGAGGTGGAGGGCGTCGGAGACGGCGCCGAGGGGCGGGGTGTCGATGAAGATGCGGTCGTAGCGGCCGCGGAGCTCCGTGATCATCTCGGCGAAGCGGGGGCTGTTGATGACCTGGGTGGGGTTCTTGCAGACGCTGCCGACGGGGAGGACGTCGAGCCCGGGCTCGAGGTCGCGGATGATGGCCTGGTCGAGCGCGAGGGTCTCGTTGAAGTACTGGCTGATGCCGGCCTCGGAGTCGATGCCGACGGAGGCGGCGACGTTGGGCAGGCGAAGGTCGCCGTCGATGACCAGGACCTTCTCGCCGTGCTGGGCGAAGGTGAGGGCGATGTTGGTCGTGACGAAGGTCTTGCCCTCGCCGGGACGGGTCGAGGTGGTGATGAGGACCTTGGCGCCGGCGGCGGCCGGGTTGATCTTCATCACGGAGTGGATGGCGCGGAGGGACTCGATGGCCATGCGGTCCTTGCCCTGGCGGCCGAGGAGGGACCGGTCGGGGCCGTAGGTCTGGCGGACGCGGGGGATGGTGCCGAGGAGGGGGAGGCCGAGCCCGCCCTCGATGTCGGACGCGGACTTGATGCGGTCGTCCATCACCCCGAGGAGGATGACGAGGCCGACGCCGAAGGCGGCGCCGAGGCCGAGGCCGATGAAGACGTTGAGGTAGTAGTTCTTGTTGATCGGCCGGTCGGACACGCTGGGCGCGTCGAGGATGCGGACGGAGGTGGAGGTGCCGGTGGTGGAGGTGCGCAGCTTGGCGTCCTCGTAGCTGAGCTTGAGGCGGCCGAGGAACTCCTCGCCGAGGCGGATGTCCTTCTCGATCCGCTCGAGCTCGACGTTGGCGTTCTGGAGGCGGGCGATCTCGGATTCCTTGGCCTGCAGGGCGCGCTCAACGGAGACCATGCGCTGCTGGGCGGTGGCGCGCAGGCCGTTGATGCGGCTGACGGCCTGGTCGGTGGCGACGGCGAGCTCCTTGCGGACGGCCTCGGCCTGCTCGCGGGTGAGGCGGAGGGTCGGGTGGTTGTCGGTGTACTTCTCGACCATGGTCTGGAGGGTGACCTCCAGCTCGGTCCGGCGGTTGGAAAGCAGGGCGACGCGGTCGTCGCCGCGGACCATCGGGATGAGGAGGAGGTCCTTGCCCGCGGCGCGGCTCTCCTCGACCTGCTGCCAGACGATGGCGAGCTCGTCGATCTGCTTGCGCACCTCCTCGCGGTCGCGCACGAGGCTGGCGCGCTCGGAGCCGAGGGTGTTGGTGTCGCGGGCGATGGAGAGCATCTTCTCGCGCTGGACGAGCTCGTTCTTCTCGCGATACAGCCGGTTGAGGCGCTCCTCGAGGGACTCGATCTCGACGCGGGCCTTCTCGACCAGCGGGTTGGTCACGGTGAGGCGCTCGTCCTCGCTGTTCTTCTGGATGGCCTCGCAGAAGAGGCGGGCGACCTGGCGGGCGAGGTCGCGGTCGGGGTGGGTGAACTGGACGTTGACGACGAGGGTGGCGCGCTGGGGGGCGATGCCGCGCTGGCGGGCGAAGACCTCCTGGGAGGTGAGCGGCCCGGTGAAGATGTTGCCGCCCTGGTAGGGCTCGAGGACGGCCTTGCGCTCGCCGGCGGTGAGGCGGCGCTCGACCGACTCGATGATGCCGCCGCTCTTCATCACCTCGACCGCGGTGTTGAAGTCCTCGGTCGACATGATGGCGTAGATTTCCTCGCCCGCGCCGCGGCCGGCGATGTTGGGGGCGAACTTGTAGACGCGCAGGCGGCCGTTGGCCTGGTACTCGGGGGTGGCGTTGACGGTGTAGATGAGGGCGGCGGTGACGAAGACGAGGATGGAGAGGACAAGGTACCACATCCGCTCCCTCACCATCATGAGGTAGTTGGAGAGGGGGTTGGCGGACTGGCCGTAGCCGTACCCGTAGCCGGCGTATTGCCCATAGCCGGCGTATTGCCCGTAGCCGGCGTAGCCGCCGTAGCCGACGCCGCCGTAACCGGCGTTGCCGTAGCCGTAGTCCTTGCCGGGGTTGGGGGGCGCCATGGGAAATCAGATGCGGCTCTCGCGGACGAAGATATGGTCGTCGTCCTCGAGGGGGATGTCGGGCGACTCGCCAAGGTCGATCTTGCGCACGTCGATCTCGAGCGTGCGGAGCGAGCCGTCGGGCTGGCGGCGGCGCAGGACAACGGCGGAGCGGTTGCCGCCGCGGAGGATGCCGCCGGCGGAGGCGAGGGCCTTCTTGAGGGTGAGGGTCTCCTCGGGCGGGATGGCGATGGGGCCGGTGCGGCCGACCGAGCCGTCGACGTAGATGCGGCGCTCGGCGTAGCCGCGGATCTCGACCGTGACCACGGGGGACTTGAAGAACTTGGCGAAGCGGGCGGCGATGGCGGCCTGGGCCTCGGTCATGGTGAGGCCGGCGACCTTGACCAGGCTGTCCTGGCCGAGGAAGGGGATGTCGATGGTGCCGTCGGGGTTGATGCGCCTCTCGACGAAGGTGTCGGCCTCGTTGAGGACGCCGACCCGGACGAAGTCGCGCGCCCGGAGCCGGTAGGAGACCTGCTCCGAAGCGGGGGCCGAGGGGTCGGCCGAGGGGGCGGGGAGGGTGTTGGTCTCCTCGACGGGCCCAGCGCAGCCGGCGAGGGCGAGGAGCAGGGCGGCGGCGAGCGAGGGAAGGGCGCGGCGGGCGGTCATGGGGAGGTTGGGGCGCCGGGAACTTCCTCGGCTGGGTTCACCAGCGGAGGGAAGCCTCGAGGCTGACCTGGTTGACGTTGTAATCGACGGGGTCGAGGGTGCGGCTGAGGGAGTAGTTGGCGCCGAAGGACCAGTGGTCGTCGGGGCTGTAGGTGAGGCCGAGGGCGAGGGAGACGGTGCGGACGTCGGTGGATCCGCCCACGGAGGGGGTGAGCGGGTTGACGACCTGGTCGACGGAGGCGTCGGAGTAGCTGAGGCGGAAGGAGGAGCGCCAGGCCTGGCTGTTGGCGTGGTTGAGGCCGTAGCTGACGCGGAGCGCGTCGCTGACCGAGCCGGTGGGGGAGGTGGTGGCCTCCTGGCCGATGCTGAGGGACTGGTCGAGCTTGTCGGTGATGGAGTGGGTCAGGCCGATGGAGTAGGAGGGCGAGTCGTTCTTGGAGCCAAAGTCGTACTCGGTGCTCTGGAGGCCGGCCTTGAACTCGCCCTGCAGCTTCTCGGTGGGCTGGTAGCTGAGGTTGACGCCGTAGAAGGACCGGTCGTAGGACCAGCGGAAGGCGCCGGTGTTGGGGTCGTGGATGTCGGTGGTGCCGAAATCGAGGGAAAGGCCGACGACGAGCTTCTCCGTGGACTTGAAGCGGAGGTCGAGGGGGATGCCGAAGCCCTGGGAGTTGGTCAGGGTGGAGCCGACGGGCTGGTCGTAGTAGCGGACCGAGGTGTTGCGGGCGCCGAGGGTGCCGGAGAGCTTCTCGGTGAAGCCATAGGTGAGGGACAGGCTCTGGCTGGCGGCGGACTGCCGGACCAGGGTGGCGAGCTCGCCGACGAGGGCCTGGAACTCGGCGTTGTTGCGCGCGGTCTCGACGTAGGAGGCGCCGAGGGAGACGAGGAGGGGGCCGCCGCCGTCGTAGTTGGCGGAGAAGGCGATGGCGTCCTGCTCGTCGTCGAGGGGCTTGAGCTCCGAGTCGAGGTAATCGACGTAGGTCCGGGCGAAGGTCAGGGAAGCGGAGAGCGGAAGGTCCTTTCCGTACTGGAAGTCGAGACCCGGGGTGAGCTCAAGGGAAAAGGCCTGGTCGGGGAGGGCGCCGGGGTTGGCGCGATAGAAGAGGTTGTCGGTGTACTCGGCCCTGGCCTTGGCGGTGAGGAAAAGGTCCAGCTCGGAGCCGATGCGGAGGACGGGGGAGTCGGGGGGCCAGGCGGCGTTGAGCAGGCTGGCGCCGAGGAGAAGGGGGAGGGCGACGGAGGTTTTCATCCGGGGCGGGAGATGGGTGCCAAGAGGTTAAAAGAGGATGGGCCGCAGGCAACCCGAAACGCCCCTCGGCGGGGCCAAAATCGGGTTGCCTGCGGCCCCATGGGGCCTCAGCCGGCGGCGGGGATGACGCGGATGCGGCGGTACAGGGGCAGCCCGGTTCCGGCGGGGACGAGGTGCCCCATGATGACGTTCTCCTTGAAGCCGGTGAGGTGGTCGACCTTGGCCATGGTGGCGGCGTCGGTCAGCACCCGGGTGGTCTCCTGGAAGGAGGCGGCGGAGATGAAGGACTCGGTCTCGAGGGAGGCCTTGGTGATGCCGAGGAGGATGGGCTCGGACTCGGCGATCATGCCGCCCTTGGCCTGGATCTCGCGGTTCTGCTCGATGAGGAGGGTGCGGTCGACCTGCTCGCCCCAGAGGTGCTCGGAGTCGCCGGGGTCGGTCACGCGCACCTTGCGGAGCATGCGGGCGACGATGATCTCGATGTGCTTGTCGTTGATGACGACGCCCTGGGTGCGGTAGACCTTCTGGATCTCGGTGATGAGGTAGTCCTGGACGCGCGACTGCCCGAGGATGTCGAGGATGTCGTGCGGGTCGATGGCCCCGTCGGTGAGGGGCTGGCCCTGCTTCACCTTGTCGCCGGCGGCGACGACGATGTGCTTGCCGTGGGGGATGAGGTGCTCCTCCTCGCGGCCGATGGCGTCGACCACGACGAGCTTCTTCTTGCCGCGGACGGAGGGCTCGAAGCGCACGGTGCCGTCGATCTTGGCGATCTCGGCGGCGTCCTTGGGGGGACGGGCCTCGAAGAGCTCGGAGATGCGGGGCAGGCCGGCGGTGATGTCCTGGGTCTTGGCGGCCTGGCGGGGGATCTTCGCGAGGGAGGAGCCGGCCTGGACGCTGTCGCCCTCGCCGACCTCGACGCGGGCGCCGGCGGGGATGGAGAAGGTGGCGAGCGCCTTGCCGCGCGCGTCGACGATCTCGATCCGGGGGTTCTGCTCGTCGGAGTGCTCGATGACGTACTTGAAGACGGAGCCGGAGTTGTCGCGCTCCTCGGTGTAGGTCACGCCCGAGATCATGTCGCCGAGGCGCACCTTGCCGGCGGTGTTGGCGATGATGGGGGTGAAGTTCGGGTCCCAGCGGCAGAGGTAGTCGCCCTTGGCGGCCTTCTTGCCGTCCTTGACGCCGAGGATGGCGCCGGCGGGAACGCGGTAGTCCTCGAGGACCTCGTCCTTCTCGCCGAGGATGTGGAGGGAGCCGTTGCCGTTCATGGCCAGCATGTAGCCGTCGGCCAGGTCGACGCAGTTGAGGTCGACGTAGCGGACGCGGCCGCCGACGCGGGCCTTGAGCTCGGGGGTCTTGAGCTGGGCGACGCCGCCGATGTGGAAGGTCCGCATCGTGAGCTGGGTGCCGGGCTCGCCGATCGACTGGGCGGCGATGATGCCGACCGCGGTGCCGCGCTCGACCAGGCGGCCGGTCGAGGGGTCGAGGCCGTAGGCGCGGGGCGGGATGGCGTTGACCCGCATGTGGGTGAGCGGGGAGAGGATCTTGACGCGCTCGACGCCGGCCTTCTCGATGCGCTGGACGGCGGCCTCGTCGACGAGCTGGCCGGCCTTGCAGAGGACCTCGGAGGGGGTGAGCGGGTTGACGATGTCGTCCGCGGCGCAGCGGCCGAGGATGCGGTCGGCGAGGGGGAGGAGGATCTCGTCGCCGTCGTAGATGGCGGATTTCCAGACGCCGTTGGGGAGGCGGACGGAGACGCGGTCGACGCCGGCGTCGCGCAGCTTGGCGACGAGCTCCTCGGTGAGGGGGTCGCCCTCGCGGCCGAGGACCTTGGGCGAGCCGCCCGAGGGGTTGGCGACGTCGTCCGACAGGTGGCGGCCGAGGGCGGCCTCGCCGAGGCTGATGACCTCGCCGGGGGGCGGGCCGACGGAGTCGTCGGTCACGATGACGTCCATGGCCACGTCGCAGAGCTTGCGGGTCATGTAGCCGGCGTCCGCGGTCTTGAGCGCGGTGTCGGACAGGCCCTTGCGGGCGCCGTGGGTGGAGAGGAAGTACTCGAGGACGGAGAGGCCGTCGCGGAACGAGGACAGGATGGGGCGCTCGATGATCTCGCCGGAGGGCTTGGCCATGAGGCCGCGGGCGCCGCAGAGCTGCTTGACCTGGGCCTTGTTGCCGCGCGCGCCGGAGTCCATCATGGCGTGCACGGGGTTGACGATCCAGCGGCCGGGATGGCGCGGGTCGCCCTTGCGGGCGCCGGCCACGCGGGCGGAGCCGGCGAGGGTGGCGTAGACGGACTGGGCGATCTGGTCGGTGGCGCCGTTCCAGATCTCGACGACCTTGCTGCGGCGCTCCTCCTCGGTGATGGTGCCCTCGGCGATGTCGCGCTTGGTCTTGGCCACGCGGTCGGAGGCCTCGCGGACGACCTTGTCCTTGTCCTTGGGGAAGATCATGTCGCTGACGCCGATGGAGATGCCGGCGCGGGTGGCGACGCGGAAGCCGGTCTCCTTCAGGGCGTCGAGCACGGGGATGGTGGCCTCGCCGCCGACGGACTTGTAGGTGCTGAGGATGAGGTCGCCGACCTGGCCCTTCTTGACGGTGAAGTTGACGAAGCCGAGCTCGCGGGGCCAGATGGTGCTGAAGAGGATCCGGCCCACGGTGGTGACGAGGGTGGCGGCGTCCCTGTCGCCGTAGACGGTGTCGCGGCCCCGGTCGGGGTTGCGGAGGCGGACCCAGTCGTGGAAGTGCAGGGAGCCGTCGGCCTCGGCGAAGAGCGCGTCCTCGACCGAGTTGAAGAGCGGCAGGTGCCGGTCCTTCTCGGGCTTGGTCGAGGGCTCGTAGGTGAGGTAGTAGGCGCCGAGGACGATGTCCTGCGACGGGGTGAGGATGGGCTTCCCGCTGGAGGGGGAGAAGATGTTGTTGGACGACATCATCAGGAGCTTGCACTCCATGATGGCCTCGAGGGAGAGGGGCACGTGCACGGCCATCTGGTCGCCGTCGAAGTCCGCGTTGTAGGCGGTGCAGACGAGGGGATGGAGGCGGATGGCGTCGCCCTCGATGAGGACGGGCTCGAAGGCCTGGATGGACAGGCGGTGGAGCGTGGGGGCGCGGTTGAGGAAGACGGGGTGGCCCTTGGTGACCTCCTCGAGGAGGTCCCAGACCTCGGGGCGGCGCTCGAGGATGTACTTCTTGGCGCTGCGGACGGTGTGGACGAGGCCGAGCTCCTTGAGCCGCTTGATGATGAAGGGCTCGAAGAGGGTGAGGGCCATCTTCTTGGGCAGGCCGCACTGGGTGAGCTTGAGCTCGGGCCCGATGACGATGACGGAGCGGCCGGAGTAGTCGACGCGCTTGCCGAGGAGGTTCTGGCGGAAGCGGCCGTGCTTGCCCTTCAGCATGTCGCTGATGGACTTGAGCTGGCGGTCGCGGTCCTTGACGGGCTTGCCGTGGCGGCCGTTGTCGAGGAGGGCGTCGACCGCCTCCTGGAGCATGCGCATCTCGTTGTGGATGATGACGTCGGGCGTCTTCATCTGGATGAGGGAGCGCAGGCGGTTGTTGCGGTTGATGACGCGCCGGTAGAGGTCGTTGAGGTCGGAGGTCGCGAAGCGGCCGCCCTCGAGGGGGACGAGCGGGCGGAGGTCGGGCGGGATGACGGGCAGGACCGTCAGGACCATGTGCTCGGGACGCTTGGACGACTCGAGGAAGCCCTGGACGACCTTCATGCGGCGGGCGACCTTCTTCTTGATCTGCTTGGAGCGGGTGTTCTTGAGCTGGTCGCGGAGCTCCTCGACGGTGGAGGCGAGGTCCATCCCGCGGAGGAGGAGCTGGAGCGCCTCGGCGCCCATGCGGGCCTTGAAGGCGTCGGGGCCGTGCTTCTGGACGGCGGCGCGGAACTCGTCCTCGGTCAGGAGCTCCTTGCGCTGCATGCCGGTCTGGCCGGGGTCGACCACGAGGTACTTCTGGTAGTAGATGACCTGCTCGAGGGAGCGGGTGGTCATGTCGAGCATGAGCGAGAGGCGGCTCGGCATGCTCTTGAGGAACCAGATGTGGGAGACGGGGATGGCGAGGCGGATGTAGCCCATGCGCTCGCGGCGCACGCGGGAGACGGTGACCTCGACGCCGCACTTGTCGCAGGTGACGTCCTTGTACTTCACCTTCTTGTACTTGCCGCAGTAGCACTCGTAGTCGCGGACGGGCCCGAAGATGCGCTGGCAGAAGAGGCCGTTGGGCTCGGGCTTGAAGGAGCGGTAGTTGATGGTCTCGGGGCTCTTGACCTCCTTGAGGCCCTTGGCCTTGCGGTTGCCCCACTCGTCGGTCTCGTCGAGGAGCTGGTCGCCGGTCCAGGCGACGATCTCCTCGGGCGAGGCGATGGAGATGGACACCGAGTCGAAGGACTGCTCCTTGGACTCGCTGGGCGTGAACTCGGGCGTGTGCTCGGGCTGGATCATTTTCGTGAGGGGTCGGGGGGTGGGTCAGGCGCGCTCGGGGCGGCCCTGGGAGTTGAGCTGGACGTCGAGGCAGAGGGCCTGCATCTCCTTCATCAGCACGTTGAACGACTGGGGGGTGCCGCTAACCAGGGTGTTCTCGCCCTTGACCAGCTGCTCGTAGATCTTGGTGCGGCCGGCCACGTCGTCGGACTTGACGGTGAGGAGCTCCTGCAGCGTGTAGGCGGCGCCGTAGGCCTCGAGGGCCCAGACCTCCATCTCGCCGAAGCGCTGGCCGCCGTACTGGGCCTTGCCGCCGAGGGGCTGCTGGGTGATGAGGCTGTAGGGACCGGTGGCGCGGGCGTGGATCTTGTCCGCGACGAGGTGGTTCAGCTTCATCATGTAGATGTGGCCGACGACGACGTCCTGGTCGAAGGGCTCGCCGGTGTGGCCGTTGAAGAGCATGGCCTTGCCGGTCTCGGGGAGGCCGGCCTCCTTGAGGTACTCGCGGATCTGGGCCTCGGGGATGCCGTCGAAGATCGGGGTGGCGACCTTGAGGCCGAGCTTGGAGCAGGCCCAGCCGAGGTGGGTCTCGAGGACCTGGCCGACGTTCATGCGCGAGGGCACGCCGAGGGGGTTGAGGCAGATGTCGACGGGCGTGCCGTCGGGGAGGTAGGGCATGTCCTCGACGGGCACGATGCGGGCGACGACGCCCTTGTTGCCGTGGCGGCCGGCCATCTTGTCGCCGACCTGGACCTTGCGCTTGGTGGCGACGTAGACCTTGACGTTCTTGATCGCCCCGCCCTCGTCGACGCCCTGCTCGATCGCCTCGGTCTTGCGGGCGCGCTCGGTCTCGAGCTCGTCGAAGCGGCGGTGGTAGTTGTCGAGGATGCTGCGGATCTTCTGCTTCACCGGCGAGTCGTTCATCTCGATGGTGCGCGAGACGGAGGCGAGGCGGCGGAGGAGGGTCTTGGTGATCTTGCGGTTGGCGGGGATGATCTCCTCGCCCGTGTCGGAGTTGCGGACGTCGAGGGGGATCTTCTCGCCGAGGAGGAAGTTGGAGAGGGTGTCCGTCATCTCCTCGCGGAGCTTGGACTCGAGGGTGCGGTGCTCCTCGTTGACCTTCTTCAGGGCGCGGCGCTGCTCGGCGGCGTCGAGCTTGCCGTCGTCCTCGTCGGTGCGGGACGAGACCTTGACGTCCATGACGATGCCGGAGGTGCCGGAGGGGACGACGAGGGAGGTGTCCTTCACGTCGCGGGCCTTCTCGCCGAAGATGGCGCGGAGGAGCTTCTCCTCGGGGGCGAGGTCGCCCTCGCTCTTGGGGGTGATCTTGCCGACGAGGATGTCGCCGGGCTGGACCTCGGCGCCGATGCGGATGACGCCGTCGCGGTTGAGGTTGCGGAGGGCGGTCTCGGAGAGGTTGGGGATGTCGCGCGTGATCTGCTCGGGCCCGAGCTTGGTGTCGCGGGCGGTCACCTCGAACTCCTCGATGTGGATGGAGGTGAAGGTGTCCTGCTTGAGCAGGCGCTCGGAGAGGAGGATGGCGTCCTCGAAGTTGTAGCCGTTCCAGGGCATGAACGCGACGAGCACGTTGCGGCCGAGGGCGAGCTCGCCCTGGTCGGTGGCGGCGCCGTCGGCGATGACGTCGCCGGCCCTGACCTTCTGGCCGCGGGCCACGATGGGCCGCTGGTTGAAGCAGGTGTTGGAGTTGGTCTTGAGGAACTTGCGGAGGTCGTAGACCCAGAGGCCCTTCTCCGGGTTGGAGCGGAGCTTGCGGTTGTCGAGCTGGGCGGGGGTGGCCTCGCCGTCCTTGGTCACGAGGATGCGGCGGGCGTCGACGGCGGCGACGATGCCGGGGCCCTCGGCCACCACGACGGTCTTGGAGTCGATGGCGACGCGGCGCTCGAGGCCGGTGCCGACGTAGGGCGCCTCGGTCAGGACGAGGGGCACGCCCTGGCGCTGCATGTTGGAGCCCATGAGCGCGCGGTTGGCGTCGTCGTGCTCGAGGAAGGGGATGAGGCCGGCGGCGACGGAGACGACCTGCTGGGGGGAGACGTCCATGTAGTCGACGTCCTCGGGGTCGAGCTCCTGGATGTCG
>Ga0222712_10006978_pt1 | contig 11035 bp, 6 predicted proteins | sample C33_657DmetaG_FD_165043 | JGI IMG/M metagenome (GOLD analysis project Ga0222712, IMG submission 165043) | Estuarine water microbial communities from San Francisco Bay, California, United States - C33_657D | ecosystem: Environmental > Aquatic > Marine > Unclassified | place: USA: California... | reverse complement strand
TCTTTTCTTGTTACTGGATGTAAATCGGAGTCTGAAAAAAAGCAAGAACTCATTTTTTCAATTAAGGAGAATTTGTGTTCTGATATAAGGACGCTTGTAAGAACCTCAATAAACAGTTTCACATTAGGATTAGGGGGTTCTGTATATGAGACTGTTGTATCAAAGAGCCAACAAAAGCAAATGTTTTGTGATCCAATAAGCCCATATGTAATAGGAGATTTAAATGAGCTTACAAATGAAGAACTTGAAAAAATTCAACAAAATTCTAATGAAAAAGCAAAGTTTATATTAAGGTCCATAGTTTCTCATAAAGACGAGGTTAAAAAGGCATATGACACCTATCAACCAGAATTGAAAAAATATACTGACATGCTTCTTGAGTATGTCGATAAAAACAGTAAATAATTACTAATATATTGATTTATAATGTTTTAGACATATTAATAATTCATTTTCGTATCAAAACAGTATAAATTAGAAAATTTTATAATATATTATAAAATTTTGTTATAAAATCAACCTATTTCATTGGTCATTAGGTGCATTTTTATAATATAATTGTTATATATTTAACTTATTAACTATTTTAAAATAGTATTTACGCTATAAAATACTTTTTTGACTCATTAACTTAGAAACAATAATATATGAAGATAGTCCATAACTATTTATTTCTTATTCTTATTACAACTATTACAATTATTGGTTGTAATCCATCTCCTGAAGAACTCCAAATTAAATATAAAGACGAGGCAATTTCTGTATCAGGTATATCTTTCGATAAAAGCGAATTAAATTCCTTTTATTCAGAAATAGGCAAAGGAGTGACTACAAATGATTTTTTTAAAGTATTTGCTAAAGAAAAAGATAAAGTTAATAACATTAACCAAGCAGATGTAATAGTTGATATGTCTGCTGGAATGAATATAGGAATTGATAAATCATATTCAATTATTTCATCTGTTATGAAAAGGTTTGATCCAAGTCATAAAACTGAATATAAATACTTCCACGTCGACGATGAAACAATAATACAACCAATAGAAGGTTTAAATAGTTTAGCTGATGCCGCAATTTTACAAAATGCCAATAACTATAATAAAAGTTTTTCAAAATTAAAACCAGCATTTGAAAGTGCTTCAAAAGCAAATAATAAGATAACTGTAATTATCACGGATTTTTTATTAGATGAAGGTCTAAAATCTGATAAGAGATTAAAAAACGGAAAATTTACACGTGATGAAACCGCTGATAATTCCACTTGGGCGAGACAATATTTTACAAATTGGTTTAAAGAAGATAACGAAATAGTTATTTACCCATTTCAATACACTGCAAAGAATTATTATGGGAAAAATGAAACAAAGAATATTTATTACATTTTCTTTGTACCAAAAAATTGCTCCAACAAGGATTTCACGGATTTAAAAAATGACTTATCTCAATTTATTTCAAATCCAATTCAAATTAGCCCATCTAACGTTAGTCTTTTGTTTGGAAATTCAACTCCTGATGAATGCATAAAGGAGTATAATTCAATAAAAAACTCAAGAAAAAAATCTAAAATCTTCGAAAATTACAATACACAAGTATTAGCATACAGTCATACATCATTAATTAAAAATAGTTTTTCTGGCAAACCAGTTTCTTGTATAATAAAGGTTGAGAACAACAGCCCTTATCATGTAAAAGTTAAGACCCAGTCATTTGATTTATCAAAAGTATATTATAATGCATTAGCACTTAGCACTGAAGAATGGGCAAAAAAAGCATTAAATTATAAAAGCAAAGAAGTAGTTGAAAATAATGACATCATTGCTCAAATTTTAGGTGATACTTCAATTCAATTTGAATTTGCTAAAAATGTAGTATCAGAAAACTATATGTCAGCATATAAAGGTTTTGGTAAATTAGTTGCCTCAAAAATATCAATAACCGAATTGCAATTAAAAGAGTTAGATAATAGATTAAGCTGGGATTTTGAATCAAAATATGGGACAATGGTCAACGATGCGCTAAGAGAAAGCTTAAGACTTTCTCTTGATGATTATAAGTCTAATGTATTAGGTGATAATTCTGCTAAAAGTACATTAGGTTCTAGCATATTTACATTTCACGATAAATAAATTAAAAGTATGGAATATACAATAGTTGATACAAACGCCTTAAAAGTTAAATTAATTTTAATATTATTTTCTTTAGGCTTTATTTATGCCTTGATTTACCTTTTTTTAGTAAGTAAAGTGGGGTATAAGATGTCTTCATTAAAACAAAAAGATGTTTTGATTAGAAGGTCAATATTTTTTACGGGTTTTGTCTCTTTATTTTTAGTAGAATTATCATTTATAGTTGATTATTTTATTAGTTCATGGAGAGCAAGAATGAATGAGGAGGATTTATCAACAATAGTAAGTTCTTTAAAATCATTTGTTTTACCAGTTACATTAATTAGTATGTTAGTTTACATATTGACATTTTGGTTAAGTGCTAAATTTCTAAGACGTTTTATTGGATATAAACCTTGGACGGTATTTGTTTCAAACGGAAAAAAATTCGGATTATTTTAAAATAATATAAGATGGCAAATAATAATTTTTTAATTGCAGCTGGTGGAACTGGAATGAGATGTTTACAAGCCTTTGTAAATTTGTGTGCAATAGGTATGTATAAGGAGTTAGGTAAAGTTCATGTGCTATTAATGGATACAGACGAGGAAAATAAAGATAAGCGTAATGCTGAAAATCTAATTCAGTCGTATAGGAAAATCAGAAACTCAATTGGAGGAAGTGAATATTTTAGCTGTGATATTGAGTTATCAGTTTTTGTTCCTGATTATTCAAAAGATGATAGAAGAAATTTTGTAATGTTATCCCAACTAGAAAGGGGGGCATCCGATATTAATCATAAATTGGCGAATATTTTTTATGAAGATGCTGCACAAGAATTCAATTTATCCCATGGTTATAGAGCTCAAACCCATCTCGGATCTTATTTGATGTATCATGCTTTCATTGAAGAAATTAAAAAAGCAATATCAAATCCAGTTTATCAAAACTCAAGTGAATTATATAAATTCATCAAAGATATTTCAACTGCAAATGAGTCTGAAGCTCGTGTTTTTGCATTTGGATCATCTTTTGGAGGTACAGGTGCTTCATCTATTCCAATAATACCAAAAGCAATTTCTGATTGCGCTAAAATTATCACAGGTGGTAATATTAATCCAGATAAGATTTATTATTCAGGAGTTGTATTATCAAATTACTTTAAATTCAGTTCGCCTACTGATACGCAAAAGAGAGATGAAAAAGTTATTGCCGATAGTCAATTTTTTAGCCACAATAGTGCAGCTGCGCTTAATTTTTATGTAAATGACTTTACAATTTCTAAAACCTACAAAAGACTTTATTTATTAGGTTGGCCAAAAGCGGATGTAGATCTTGAAAAATATAAGTCGGAAGTATTACAAGCGCAAGACACAAATAATGTAGCTGGAACAACTACTGGCGGTAAATTACAAGAAAACCCCGCACATTTATTAGAGGTTTTTGCGGCATCGGCGGCGCATCATTTCTTTAGCCCTACTTTTACTGGTAAAGATGAATTGAAAAATATTGCATCAACACAATTTCAGTATAAATCCTTATTAGAATTTGATGACAGATTAGTTATTGAGGCCGATGACATTTTGTTTAAGAAAAGTGATACAAATGATATAACTCAAATTCCATATCATGAAGAGGTCCGAAAAAATCTTATCTCATTTTACTCTTTAGCAAAGTTATTAAGAGCAAAATATGATGGCAATATCAATTATCTAGCTGATGACCTTAAGTTATATAATTCTAAATATAATATTACTGACGAAATTTCAGAAACACTGTCTTATTTTATTAATTATTTCTCAGCTTATCCAAAAGACGGCGGTAAAGATTTAGTTCCGGGGTGGTTCTCTCAGGTATTTAGCACTTTAAAATTAAGTGTTGGTGTAGAAGGAAAAGAATTTTTAGGAATAGATAGTAATTATTTTAAATATAGCACACAAGATTGGTTCGTGCCATATTTAGAATTAAATGGAAAAAAATCCCCAGAAGATATATTTATAACAAAGTTTAAGAAAATTAATGGAAATGAAGTTGGTGGTGAAATTGGTGAAATGCTTGAAGCTTTGAGAAAGACCTTTAATTCTTTTACGTTAGATTCTTACAATAGTAAAGAAGATACACTTTAATTTAAAAAATTTACACAATGGCTAATACATCATCAAATAGAGTTCCCATTCTGGCAAAAAATGGTAGTTTATCTAAAGGAGTCCCTAAATCAGATGATTCGTGGCATTCATTTACACAGGTAAATAATTATGTAAATTCACTTGAACTTTCATCTTTAGACGTTGAAAGTGGCGATGTATATAGTATTATAAAAGGTGTTCCATCGCCATGGGTAAGGGCGTATATGACAAAAAATGCAATTGGTTATCCATTTGTTTCTGAAGCTAAAAAAATAGAGAAGGTTAACTTAAAAGGGATGGATTTTTTATACGGAGCCATTCAAGATGAATATAAAGGAATACTTGCCTGCATGGCGCTTTATTCTAATAGAATTAAAGTAGAAAAAGTTGAATTAAAATATACGGATGATTTAAAATACAATGAATTATCTGGAGCGATGGTTTTAAAAAGTGTAAAAAACATTTATGAAATATCTGGGGCATTTGGGAATATGCTTTTTGATCAAGAAAAATTCTGGAAGCCAATAAACAATACTAAAGATAAAAACACTGTTGATCAAAGCCCTTATGTTTTATTAATTTCTATTGATGATACAGTTTTTGCTGGTTCTAATCCTATGACGCTTTTGTATCCAGCTGCAAATTATAATCTTAATGAGGCAGACATCCCTTTTTATGTCAAGAAAAGATTTAGAAATCCTTCCAATTATTTACAAGCTGTAGAGCTTGAAAAGTTGTTTCATTACCTAACCAAGTTAAGAGAAAATGTAAATAATTTTGAGAAAGAATTTAAAGATCCAGAATTTAATATAATAACTGTCCATTCTTTTTTAAGAGATTTTCAAAACGAAGTAAAAGATAAATTAGTTGAGATTAATAAGGAATTCAATGATAAGAAATCAGGTATTTTAGATTTCTCAGACAAGTTTAAAAATTATTCTCCATTTGATAAGCTTTTTGATATAGATGTAAAAATTTATAGAACCAAAGACGGCAGATATTTAATAAATAATGAGACAGGTGATTTGCCTGAGTTTAATCCCGACAAGTTGTTATTGCCTTTAGAATTGTCACAGATTTTAATGATTAAACAAGAAAAAGAAGATGAATGTCAACTAGCATCTACTCTTTGTGCTCGAGGTTCAGATGGCGTAGATTATTATTTCTCATTGCCATTTAGTTCATTAGGGTTAAAGGAGTTTCAGAATCAATTAATGGATATTTTAGGGAAGGGGCAATCGGGTCTTAAGTATGATAAAATATTAACGGCAAGGTATGATGTTGAAAAAAACGAGTTAGATGTCACTTTAAAGCTTGAAATCTCTGGTTTTGACACCTATTTTTCGAAAAAGTACCCTGTTTCAAATGCAAAAAATCCTATAGATACTAATATTATCCTATGGCCTAATTTCTATGCAAACAACTGGACAGAATATTATTTATATTCAGAAATACCACATGAAGGAAAAGGTATAAAGTCAATCCCTCTTGTTGCCGATGAAAATAATCTAGAAGCCTTGAAATTTACAAGTGATTCTAATTTATACTACTTGACAGAAGATAAAAATAGTAAAGCATCTTGTATAGTTGAACATAGTTTTGAAAAATTAAAAGAGAAAAAAATAAAGTACGAGATTTTCAAATCTAATGTACCTTTTCTTGGGGTTGAATTAAGAACAAGTAGCGAGCAACTTAATGATTACTGTTGTGGTTATATATTAATATCACACACAGCTAATTCTGCGACTTCTTTAAGAAATCATTCATTTGATAGAAGGGAGTTAGAGTCAGCACAAGTGTCTATAGATTTTGGTTCAACTAACACTTCTATTTCAATGGTGGATAGAACCAACACAATTTCATCTTTAAAAATACTGCCAAGAAGAGTGTTTGTTTTAGGTTGTGAAAAGAATGATAATTCAATATATGCAACAACAAATCAAATATTCTTTTTTCAAAACGATTTACAATCAAATGCGTTAAGGTCGGCACTTGTTCTGCATAACACATTAAGATTATCTGATTATGAATTACAACATTCACAAGCAATCAGTGGTGGTGTGACGCTTCAAGAAAGAAATATTCCAATCACGGGTGGTGATAGATCTGCATTGGATTTAAGAATAGATGATGAAGAAACTAAGGTTATTTATGATCTAAAATGGAAAAGAGAGGATAAATATCTCGTGAATAAAAAAGCTTATTTAAAAAATGTTTGGTTGTGTGTATGTGCGGAATTATTTACAATGGGCAAAAAACCTAACGAAGTAATGTGGTCTTATCCACATGCGATGCCTAAAGATCTCAGAAGAACATATGAGGGGATTTATGAAGAAGTAATAAAAAATGTTAATCCAATTCATGGAGCAAAAGCTAAAACAGCTAAAATTACTGGACAGCCCAACTCATATAGTCTTGCATTAAGTGAAAGTGAAGCAGTATGTAATTATGCGCTTACAATGGGAGGGATTGGACTACAATCTGATTCAATATTTTTAGGTATTGATATTGGTGGAGTTACTTCCGATTTGTTATTACTTACTAATGATCCCGGGGACAAAAGGGCACTTCTTTTGAAACAGTCTTCTGTAAAAATTGCGGGAGATAGAATTTCAAAAGCAATTGGGGCATCAAAAAGTATACAAAAATGTATCGCGCATTTTGTAAGAAGAGAGAAATTAAGCATTTTAGGTTTAGAAAACTTAAACGACGAAACTTCTGCATATTACACGAACCAGTTATTTGAATCTCTTGAAAACAATAGTGATTTAGAAAGAGCATTCTATTCAGAACTATGGGATCCTGAGAATGAAGAACTAAATAGAGATGAAACAAGGGGATTGATTGCTGTCGCAACCTATGTTTGTGGATTATTATTATTCCATGCTGCTCAATTAACTGCATCTATTGTTAAAAAAGATGCAGAAAGCGGTAAGCCTCAATTAAACTTAGGAAAAGGATTTAATCTACATGTTTCCACTTTTGGTAAAGGTGGAAAGCTTTTTGATTGGTTACCAACAGCCCTAGGAAAAGAAACTGCGGAAAATTTTTATAAAGAATGCTTCGAAAAAGGGTTAGAAATTTATGACTTCCCATTAGCGAAGGCAAAGGGTAATTCAAGTGTTTTGAAATACTTAAATTATACAGTTAAAAAGGAAAATCTTAAAAATGAAGTTTCTCTAGGATTGGCTTGTCCTCGTGGCTTGGTTTCTAAATCTGATTTTGCTGATTTTGAAATATTAGGTGAGTTTGGCTATACCTACGATGAGAATAATGCTTCTCCTGTTTCGATGGAATGGGATGCTAAAATGGAAAATAAATTAATTTTCGAATTAGGCGAAAAACTTCACTTCCCTGAGATACAGCCAACCGCAGAAAATTTAACCGGATTAAAAAGATTTGATGAGTTTTTAAAAGTATATGTAAAATTAGTTAGCGAATGGGAGTTGTTTGATCATTCTAAACTTGCTGAAAAAGCAAATAAGTTCGTTGAAATTAATTTGGAGAACTATGTAAAATCAGATGAGGATTGGGTTGCTAATAATCAAATTAGACAAAAAACCAAAAATGATTCAGACTTTAGATTCTCAAGCTCGCCATTTTTATTCGAGGGAATGTGTTTTCTAGACGAGGTATTGATGAAGTCCTTGTATGTTAAAGAATAATTAACGTTATTCCGTTATACTATATAAAAATCCCCATTCTTTAATGGGGATTTTATTTTTGTACCATTAAAAAAGTAGACAATGAAAATATTGTACTTAATTTTAATTATTTCCTTATTTATTTTGTGCCAAGATGCGAATAATATTAATTCAACTCATCTATCATCAAGAATGCTTTCTATTATTGATATTAAAAATAGGACCAATGAAAATGTTAATTTTCGAATTAATATTGCTTCAAAATTTATAAATCCTACAAAACTTTCGCATGATATTAATACTAGTGCTTCTGAATACTTGCCTTGTCCATCTAGCAATGGGAATACTATAGTATTTTCTGGAATGGATAGAACTGGTTATTTTGAAAATAAAATTGATTTTACAAAGACAAGAAAATTCGGCGGAGAAGATGTTTTTATTTCAGAGTTAAAAAATGGAATTTGGGAAGACGCGAAGCCAATTGAAAAAATTAATACTAATTTTCATGAAACGGTCTCGCAATTAATGGTAAATGGTAATTTAATGATTACGGGTAATTATCAAGAAAATATGGGGCCTGTTAATTCTTCAAATGGCTCAGCTACCACAGACATCTTTATGGCTAAAAAAAATAATAATTACAATCTTTTTCATTTTGACGAGCCAATTAATTCAATATATACTGAAGCAGATGGTTTTATGACTGAGGATGGAAATACGCTAACATTTGTCTCGGATCGACCTGGTCACATTGGAGCTTATCATAAAAAAGGATGGACGTGGAACGATAGTTATTGGGGGAATACAGATGTATATGTTAGTTATAAAGACGGAGATAGCTGGTCTAATCCTACTAATTTAGGAAAGCTAATTAACACTCCAAACACCGAAAGGAGCCCATTTCTATCAAATGACGGATTAAGGCTGTATTTAAGCTCCAATGGCTATAAAAAAGGCAAAAAAGACCTTGATATTTATTATTTTAAGCGCAAAAATAGGAATGATTGGGAGCATTGGGAGGGACCCTTTGAAATTCAAGGACTTAATGGTAATACCGATGATTGGGGCTATAAAGAGGACTCATATGGGAACATTTATTTTGCCAAAGCAAACAAACTTGGCTTCATACCTACCAAAAAGGGTCGTGATGGTACTGGTTTTATATTTGAGACAAACTTTAGATCAGGGTATTCAATTTTTGGACTTCAAACAGCTTCTTTTAAACAAGATGAGCAAACTGATATTTATGTTGTTAGAAAAAATAACGTTGCGATTGTTTTGCCTGATATCTTATTTTCATTTGACAGTTACAAATTGAAGACAGATGAACAAAAATTTAAAAATAAAATTATTGACTTTATAAAAGTTAATAATCCAAAAAAAATAACTATTATAGGTTATACGGATTCCGATGGGACAGATGCCCATAATTTACAATTATCACTGAATAGAGCGAAAACAATTCAACAATTAATTAAAAATGAGATCACTAATTGTACAATTTTAATTGATGGAAAGGGGAAAGAAATGCCAGTAGCTATTAATAATACTAAAGAAAATAAACAGAAAAATAGAAGAGTAGAAATCACCTTCGAATAAATCTATAATACAAGTTTCCAATAATTAATAATATATAAAAATAAATTTATGCAAATCAATCCTAACTTAAGTAATCTAGATATTTACTATCAAGAAGAATTTAAAAAAATAATAGATTCAAATGAAACATATCAAGGTAAATGGAATTGGTATTCTTTTTTATTTGGTGCATTTTGGCTTTTATTTAAAGGAGCTTACTTATCAGCAATTTGCCTGTTAATTGTTATATATATAGCGCCAGCTCAAATTTCATGGCTTGTAAGTATTATAGCCTGGGTATTTTTAGGCACAAAGGGAACATGGATCTATTATAATTTAAAAGTAAAAAATAAAACACTGTAATATTATTTTAGTGTTTTTAGCTGAATTTTAAATATCTAATTAAGTGAATATATTTACGCAATGCACAAATAGTAATTGTAAATGTGAACGTTATCTTTATGTAGAACAATACATTTGCCCTTTTTGTAAAGAGCCGCTCTTGCCAATTATAAATGAAAACATTCCGCAAATTTTTATTAATTCACTAAATTATTCTCCAAGCAGTATCTCTAATTCAATTTATCGTTTATTAATATCCACTTCAAATTATAAAAAATTAAATTATATTTCTGATGTTTTTATTTCAGGTATGAGATTAGCTGGTGATATTTTGATTGGGATATATGAAAAAGAGGGTTTGCAGAACGATGAGATAGATGAAAAAATACAGAAAATAAATACTAAAGAAACCCATGGAGCATGGCCGGATTTAATTGAAAAATTATACTTATCAATTGTAGCGGTGAATCAAAGTGAGTGGTTTGACAACTATCTATTAATGTTAGGTAGAACAAGTAGTAAAATTAAAAAAGAAAAACAATTTGATGTAGAAAATACTTTTACTGATGAATATGGTAAAGTTCAAAAAGTTAAGTCAAGTGGCACACCCATGCAATTACTTGTTAATTTTAGAAATAAATATCTCGGCCATGGTACTGTAATTTCCGATGAAGAAAGTTTAGTAATATTGAATACTTATTTGCCAATTTTTATTCGATTTTTAGAGCAAATATCTTTTTTAAATAATCTACAGGTTATTACAAATAATGGTAAAGAATATAAAGGACTTTATTATGACATTGAGCCTGGTGAACTAATAATTTCAAATGAAAATTTATTTTCTATAACGTGTAAATATCATATTTATACTAGCGTAATAAATTCAGTAAACACTGGTAATTATTTTTGCAAAATCGATAATTGCAATTTCAATATTCATAATGTTGGTCTAAGAATACAACAATTATGCCCATCATGTAGTAATCAAATGTTATTTAACGAGGATTTACTCTTAGATGACTTAACTGAATCTATAATTAATCATTATCCTTATGTCATAGCATATCCATATAAGAGAGCGGTGCTTGAGCAAGACCCTTATAAAAAAATACATCTTCTAAAGGAAACATTTTTAAATTATTTAAAATATTTAGGTTTATTAACTGCGTCAGAATATTTTAATGTTGATATAAAAATTAAAGAATTTAATAGCAATTTTAGAGAGTTATTATTTAGACCA
>Ga0222712_10006975_pt1 | contig 11035 bp, 8 predicted proteins | sample C33_657DmetaG_FD_165043 | JGI IMG/M metagenome (GOLD analysis project Ga0222712, IMG submission 165043) | Estuarine water microbial communities from San Francisco Bay, California, United States - C33_657D | ecosystem: Environmental > Aquatic > Marine > Unclassified | place: USA: California... | reverse complement strand
GCGAACGGCGCAAAAACAGAGGAAACGCGAGCGCACATCGCGCGCGATATCTCGATCGATCGGCGATGGTGGTCGAGTGACGTTCGAGGGACGTTCGAGCACGACCAGAGCACAAAACAGAGCACAAAACCAGAGCACAAAACCAGAGCACAAAACCAGAGCACAAAACCAGAGCACAAAAACAGAGCACAAAACCAGAGCACAAAACCAGAGCACAAAACCAGAGCACAAAACCAGAGCACAAAACCAGAGCACAAAAACAGAGCACAAACCAGAGCACAAAACCAGAGCACCACATCGGTGTCGCTCCGTAGAACAAAAACATCGCACGAAACATCGCGCGAAACATCGCGCGAAATCGACCACATCACCGCGCGCGATCGAACGAAATCGACCACATCACCGCGCGCGATCGAACGAACGCCCGTCGCTGAGCGACATAGTCGATCGCGATCGCCCCTTTTCGTTCGCATCACGCCGTCGTTCGCTTAACGCCATTCATTCGCGCGATGGCGTCGTCGTCGTCGAACGCGAACGCCGAGGTGGAGCGATTAAAACTCCAACTCGCGCTCGCGGACGCGCGGTTGAACTTCGAACGCACGAAGGTGGAATCGTTAACGCTCCGCGCGACGCTCACGGCGCGCGAACGCGAGCTCGAAGCGTTGCGCCAACGCGCCGCGAACGCGAACGATCGAGCGATCGAGCGCGTTGAAGACGACGCTCGAGATGAAGCGCTCGAGACGTTCACGCGCGCGGTAAAGTGCGCGACGTGCGATGTGTTTTTTGTCCGACGAGGCCGAGGAGGAAAAGGAGAATTGGACGGAGACGGCGAAGAGAGGACGTTGGATGAAGGCGACGAGCGATGCGAACGGTGTCGCGGGAAAACGATCGGGGCGTGGGAATCGCCGTCGGGCGAACGGAGAGCGAGCGAAACCGACGGGTCGTCGGAGAGCGAGCGCGGGTTGTTGGGCGAACGCGCGAACGCGCAGGGCGAAGGCGTGGCGAATCTTGTGTGGAGGGAAGCGCGGGCGATTCGCGTGCCGGACGTGGAGGACGAGAAAACCAAAGAAAAAACAGCCGCGCGGAGGAATTGGGCCGGGGGAATGGGGCGCCGGGGGAAATGGGACGCTTGCAGCGCGTGCTTGAAGATCGAGGGCGAATCGGTGCACACGAGAGAGTGCGGGGTGTTAAAGACGACGTTCACGGAGGGGTACAGCAGGTGCGATCGATGTCGTCTCGGCGTCAAAGTCGCCGCGTCGGCGTCGGCGAGGTCGCCGAAGAGCGTCGACGGCGAGAAACCCGTCGCGCAGAGGCGCGCGAACCCATGCAGCATGTGTCACAAGAACGAGGGCGATTTGGTGCACACGAGAGAGTTCGGGGTGTTAACGACGACGTTCACGGAGGGGTACAGCAGGTGCGATCGATGTCGTCTCGGCGTCAAAGTCGCCGCGTCGGCGTCGGTGAGGTCGCCGAAGAGCGTCGACGGCGAGAAACCCGTCGCGCAGAGGCGCGCGAACCCATGCGGCATGTGCCACAAGAACGAGGGCGATTTGGTGCACACGAGAGAGTGCGGGGTGTTAACGACGACGTTCACCGGGGAGTACAGACAGTGCGATCGATGTCGTCTCGGCGTCAAAAACGTCGCCGCTGCGCTGCCGAAGAACAACAAGCGCGTCGCCCCGATGAACAATGAGGGCATGGAACGCGCTGATCAATTCTTCTCACCTGGGGATCAACGATGCAAAGAGTGCGGGCTCCCCGCCGGCCGAGCCATGCTCACAAATACTGGCGTTCGCGTCGTGACGGAGTTCACGCAAAGCGTAGACGTGTGCAATCGATGCTGTATGATACCCAGAGTTCGAGCGGCGTCAAGTGCTCATGAAGGATCCTGGCGCGGCAATGAGGCGCTGAACGCGCGACCGGCGGCGAAGAAGAACGCGGAGAACGCGCAACCGGCGGCGAGGAAGACCGCGGAGAACGCGCAACCGGCGGCGAGAAAGACCGCGGAGAACGCGCGACCGGCGGCGAGGAAGACCGCGGAGAATGCGAGACCGGCGGCATCGAACCTACGACACAGACCGACTGACAGAGACCTGAGCGACGCTTACGTCGCCATGCATAGCGCAGCGGATAGGGGAGATTTAGAACGATGCGAGGAGCTTCGTCTCATCTTCCTAAAGGACAAAGAAACGTGGAAGGATGCGTACGAGTGGGATCACGAGCTCATCTCGTGCGTCGCTCGCGACGGACGCCGACCGATTGAAGTCATCGAGTGGGCGCTCGGGAACGGTGCGAGAATCACCAAATCGGCCACGAAACGGGCTGTTGAGCGCACACCGCACCGAGATCGCGAATTCGAAGGCCATTACACCACCGCTTTGGAGGTGTTGCAGTTCATTCACTCGCGCCGGCCCAAACTCATCGACGAAGAAACCATGTATTGCGCGAGCGAGTTCGGCTCGCTTGAGTGCTTGAAGTGGATCATCGACACCGTCGACGGGTGCGACGTTTCGAGGTGGCCAGAGCGTAAGACCCCAACCGGGAACGACAACGATTTGATGCTCATCGCCGCTCAAAATGGTCACGTAGAGGTCATGAAATATCTTTACGACGACGCCCAATGCGACTGGCATCCCGAAGACGCCGTCGAAGCCGTCGGCATCGTGATGAACCGCGAACCGAGCTCTCCGCTCAATTGGCACAGCGTCGTCGCATTCATCCAATCCACCCCCGAGTGGTCCGATTTCAACGATCCTTCTCCATGGGCTTGAACTTCCCCGATCGCGCGCGCGCGCGCGCGCTAGTTCGTTCTTCCTAGTCGCCTTGTAACGTCGCCCGAAGCCCGTCGTCACACTCCGACGCGCGCGTTCCATGTCCGACGAACCCGCGCTCGCGCAACCGCCCGCGGACGACGCCGCCGTTCTCGAGATCGATTTTCCCTTCATCACGAACGCCATTCCCGTCGTCTCGAACGACGTCGTGGCGAAAAGTTCGCTCGCGTCCGAAATCCGCTGCGAGTCGCGCGACGCGAGCGTCGCGCTCGCCGCCGTCGACGACCTCAACGCATCGCTCGTCACCACGACATGCGCCAAGTGCGCGCTCGCTCACTCGACGTCGACGGTTTGTTCGCTCGACGTCGATGATGCGCGACCGCGATGGGAGGTTCGACCGGCGGCGAAGAAGATGGCGAGCAACGCCGCGACGCTCGCCGACGCGCGAGCGCGGACGCGGACGCGTGGCGAGCGATCGCCGTCGACGACAACCGGAGTGGCGCGAAAGATCGCGCGCGCGAGATTCGATTCGATCGATCACGCGTTCGCGTTGACGAAAGAGGAGGGTGGACAGAATAGAAAGGGGTTGGACGCGCGGAACGCGAGCGGCGTCGGCGCCGGAGCGTCGTCGGAGCTCGAGCGCGAGCCGACGGGGGAACGAAAGAAGCGCAAGGTTGTCGCGACATCGCGAGTGAAAATACAGAATAATACAACGCGAAAAATGCCGCGAGAGTTGAAGCGTCAAATGGTCGTGGAGCTTCATTCCGCAGCGGACGCGGGCGACGTCGCGGCGTTGGACGACGTCCTCGTTCGATGGGAACGCGACGTCGAGGGAAAGTACGTCGATGCGTTGAAGTGGGATACCGATTTCATCATGTGCGTCGCGCGCGATGGTACGGATCCAATTCGCGTGATTGATTGGGCGCTGAATCACGGGGCGAAGATCGGGGAAGACGCGACGATGCGCGCCGTGGAGCGAACGTATCATCGAGATCGCGTGAAAGCGGACGGTTCGTACGTCAGCGCGTTGGAGATTCTGCAGTATCTGCACAGAAAGTGCGCGAGCGCGTGTACCGAAGATACTTTGTACGTCGCGTGCGAGTTTGGGGAAATCGACTGCGTCAAGTGGCTGATCAAGAACGTCCCCAAAGAGTGCGACGTCTCGAAATGGCCGCGGGACAAAACTGGCCGCGGCAAGCTCAACAAGCTCATGCTGGTCGCGGCGCAGAACGGGCATCTCCATGTACTCAAATTTCTTCACGATGATTGCCAGTGTTATTTTGGGGGGACATTTCCGGATGAAGCGATCGATTTGGTGATGCAGCGCGATCCTAGCTCCCCGTTGATGTGGCACGCCGTCGTGAAGTGGATTCAATCCACTCACGAATGGCGTGCCTTACATCCACACTGGGGAGGGTCAGTGATCGCGTGAGCGCGCGCGACGACAACGATACATCACGGCAAGGATACATCACGGAATGACGATGACTGCAACAAATACATTGATTTTTACATGATTACCATGTGATAATGATTTTTACAATTGGAAACGAACAAGTGGAATCGGCGCCGTCTCGTCGGTCAAACTGAACGTCGTCGGTCAACCGTCGCGTCCGCGAGCGGTGTCATTTCGGCGCGCGCGCGCGCGAACGCGTCCGCGAGCGTCTGTTTGAAAATATGGATGTCGACGACGAGTTGCGATGCGTTCGTGCGCGCATCGACCTGCAGGATCAGGTGCTTAAGGAGCTGGAGCGCAAGGACGCGCTGTTGCGCCTCGAAGCGGAGATGCTTCGCGCGAGAGCGTCGAGAGCGATGGCGACGAAAGCGACGAACGGTGGAGCGCGCGAACTCGATGTATTGTGCGCAGTGGCGGCAGATACCGATAACGGTGGGGTAGGAAGGATGATTGAAGACGTCGGGGACGACGACGATGACGAAGATTTCGACGACGACGCGAACGCCGCTCGAGACGGCGCGACGGCGACGAAGAACTCGAAGGACAGAAAAGCCCTCGCTTTCGAGCCGAGGAAGGTCGCGAACCGGTTCTGTAAGATGTGCGAAAAATCTGGCGGAGAGCGGCGTCGCACGAAAAAGTTCGGCATCTTGGACACTACGTTTACGAATGAATATCGAACGTGCGATATTTGTCGATGTGGCGTTGAATTCGTCGCCGCGCGCCTTGGGTTGAAAGAAGAAATGCAAGCGCATCGAGTTGAAATGTCGACGGCGATCGACACTAATACACGCTTCGAGCGCTCTGGCAAGAAATGCAACCAGTGTCATCGAACGGTAGGCTCGATTCGCCGCACATGGCGATTCGGCGAACAACTCGTAGCGTTCTCGAGCGCCGATCAAACGTCGTGCGACGTCTGCGTCAGAATGAAAGCCTGCTACCGCGAGGATCAAGCGGCGAAGAAATCCAAATCTCCCGCCGATGGCCGATGGGTCCTTGTTCGACCCGCGGCGAAGAAGCACGCGATGAACGCTCATCTCACCCGATGTAAGGATGGAGCGTCGACGTCCGCCGGCGCTCCGAACGCGTTCGCTTCGAACGCATCCGCGCCGTCCTCATCGTCGCCACACCCTTCGAACGCTCGACCGTAGCCGCACTCGTTGTCACGCATTCATCCATACCATCGTCCATCGCGCGTTCGGCGTCGCTTCAACACGCGTCCGCCGATTCCCCCGCCGCCGCTTCGTTCGTTCGTTCGTTCGCCGCCGCCGCCCGCCCGCTCGCCTCCTCACGTCTCGCCTCGCATGCAGGACGAAACCTACCGCGTGCTCACCGAATGGCGCGACGACAAACTCCGCGTGCTTAAAGAAATCGACGAATTGAACGCCCGACGACTCCGTCGGTTGTCCGAGCTCGAGATCGACCCGACGCCGGGCGACGCGCGCGCGACGCCGCGCGCCTTGGAATCGAACGATCGCCCTCGATTGGATGACGTCCACGCTCGACGAACGTGCGCGAGGTGCTCGCGAACGCCCGGATCACGCGAGACGTTCGATGGGACAACGTTTGAGGTCGTCATGCGAGACGGTCGCAAGGTGTGCGACGTGTGCTGCTTTGGGTTCGCGGAGTGCGCGATTCGTTCGCGAACGCTCGAGGAGCGCGCGTCCGCGTCGCGGTTACGTCCGAGAGCGATCGCGAAAGAGGACGATCGGGACGTGAGTTCGGGGAGAGAAACGAATGCGTTGAAGAAGGCGGTGGTGAAGGCGGCGGTGGCGGCGCGAGCGGAGAGGGAAGAGGTGGAACCGCGAGAGGGGACGACGTCGGCGAAGGCGCTCGCGCTCGTCGATGGCGAGAAGGGACATTCAGGGCGTTCGCCCGCGCCACAGGTCGCGCGTGGGCGAGAGAATAGATGTTGCAAATGTCTAGCGAAAAGTGGTACGGTGACGCATTCCCGTCAATTCGGCGTGTTGACGAGGACGATCGCCGACGGGTCCAAGTATTGCGACGCGTGCATTCGATACAAAGAAGCGCGAAAGATGCAACAAGGGACGAAATCGCCGCAAGTCAATAAAAAACAGACGGTTGGGCAACAGAAAACGATGAAGAGAACATTAGACAAGTTCGAACTGCAAGACTTGCACGCGAGCATGAGTGCTGCGACCGAGGCGGGAGACATCGAACGTTTGAATCGAGTGAAGGCGGCGTGGCTCGCTCTGGCCGCGGAGACGTCAAACCTATATGCCTGGGATCACGAGCTCATCTCGAGCGTCGCGCGAGACGGGCGTAGACCTATAGAAGTCATCGAATGGGCGCTCGAGAACGGTGCGCGATATAATGTCGATGTAGCCAAGCGCGCCGTCGAGCGCACGCCGCACCGAGAACGCGAATTCGAAGGCGAGTACGTATCGGCGCTGACGGTATTGCAGTACATTCACAAGCGTATGCCAAAGACTATAAATGAAGACGTCTTGTATTGCGCAACGGAATTTGGCGAGTTGGAGTGCGTTCAGTATATGGTTGAAAACGTTGCAGGCTTAGACGTTGCGAAGTGGCCGGAATGGTACACGCCACGAGGCAAATCGAATACGCTGTGCCAAGTCGCCGCTCAAAATGGCCACCTCGACGTGTTCAAGTATTTGTACTCGCATGATTGCGACTTTTCTATCGACGACGCGCGTGAGTGCGTGGCGCTCATAATGAATCAGCCGCTGAACAAGCGGCCGCTCAGATGGTACGAAACCGTGCTTTACATTCAGACAACGGATGAATGGAACGAGTAGTAGTAGCCGCACGTTTGTAGTGTGACATGTTTCACTTTTACATGTCACACTGCGACGAGATGCGCGCGCCCGACGCTCGCGTGCGCGCATCGACGACACCGAGTTCGATCGAATCATGCGCGAGAGCGTCGTCGTTCGATCGATTTCGGACGCAGTCCGATTTGATTCGGTTGCGCCGACGTCGCTTCTGGATCGACGAACGCCATAAAACATCGCTCGTCGATCGGTGATTTACCATGCCGGACTCGACCCGCGATGAATTGAGCGTCATCAAGGAACGAATCGCAATCAATCGACGCATGGATGAGTTGTTGCGACGCGAACAGGAATTGCTCGCTCCGACGCCCGACGCCGCGGCGGCGCGCGGAGCGATCGACGTCCCTTCGCGCGCGCCCGTCCAAGCCGACGTCGAACGAGGAATCACCCGCGCTTTGGCTTCGAATGCGTCCACGGAGCGTTCAGACGACGTGCGACGCGCGCGACGCTCGCCGCCGATGATGATGATGCTACCGTCGTCGCTTCAGGCGCCGCGTACGCCGTCGCCGCCGATGACGCCGACGCGCGCGCCGCGCCGGATACGCGCCGCCGCCGCGCCTACTGACGCGGCGACGGGCGAGCCGATCACCCACCGCGTTCGCAAGCGCAAAGAACTCGATCAATCGCCGTCGCGCGAGCGCGAGACGAGCGTGATGGTGAGACGGGAAGGGGATACCAAAGCGCGGCGCCGACGCGACGTCGGCCTGCTCGCCGACGTCAGCGCGACGTACCGCGACGCTTCGTCACCGTTTACTTCTCCAGTTCCGTCCAGTTCCGATGGCCCATGGGTTCCGAAGGACGAAAATAGGCGACGATGCAACAAGTGTCACTACAAAGAGGGCGAGACGAAGACGTTTAAGGAGATTTCAGTCACAGTTGAATTCGGCGGTAAAGGGAAAACGTGTACGACGTGTACGAAATCGTATCTCTACGTCGCGGCGTTTCAGTACTTGCCCTCGGTGGTGGCCGATTTGGTGGCCAGCGATCAAAAATTGGTGGCCGCCGAAGAACGACAGCGAGCGACGAGGGAACTGTTGGAGCTGGAACTGGCGAAACAGAAAAATGATTCGGTTGTCGCGGATGCTTTGGAGAGGCTGTTGGAACGGTCCGCCGAGGTGGCGGAGCCTGCATCGACTCAGACGCAAAAGAATACGACGAATACCGCATCAGGCGCGCTCGTCGTGCGCGAACGCTCTTTTCTCCACCGTCTTCTCAATTTGATCTTCTACGTATGAAACATTTTGTGTCGCCGACGACGTTCGCGTCCCGCCGTCGGCTGTCTTATCCGCGCAGATATTTTCCACATATGCAATTCAAAATCAGCTCGTTCGTCACACCGCGCGCGCCGTGCGCGCGTCACCGAACGCGTGCGATGACCACACACGTGTCATTGCCACCGACGTGCGCTCGTCACGCGTGTTCGCGTTCGCGTTCGTCGCGCTCCGCCGTCGCTTCGCGAGCGTCCGCGAGCGCGAACCGCGCCGAGCGGGTCGCCACCCCAAACGACGCCCAAGTCGACGCGAATGATCGCGTGCGCGCGTTCTTGAGCAAACCTGGGCGACACGCGTCGTTTGAAGCGACGAAAATCGCATCGAAACGCGTGGTGGAACGAATGAATGAACGCGCGCTGCGCGCGTACATGTCTCTTCCGGCGTCAGCGTACAGCACTTTGGATGGCGAACGCGTCGAGCGCACGAGCGACGACACGTTTCGAGTCGAGCTCACGGGATTTAATTTTTTAGGGATGACGATCGCGCCGAGGTTGAAGGCGAAGGTGGTGGTGCGAGGAGACGGAAGCGGGTGCGAGGTGCGCGTGGACGCGATGGAGTTGCGAGGAAGCGGCGTCGTAGAGCACGCGAGCGATGCGTTTGAGATTGTGAGCGTGAATAACGTGACGTGGAGAGATGTGAGTGAGGAAGAATTGACGGAGGACGAGCGCGAGAGATTATCGCGAGAAAGATGTGAGTTTAAGGAGATAACGAGCGAGACGAGCGTGCGGGTGTATTTAATCGTTCCGGGGTGGTTTCCGTTTACAGTCAAGTCAACGGAGCGCACGGGGAGATTTGTGGTGAATCAAGTCGTCGGCCAGGTTGTACCGCGCTTTTTGAACCAGCTCGCGACGGATTACGCGGTTTGGGCGACGGGGGATGATTCGCGCGAGGCGTCGTCGAACGGGATGTTTGACGTCGACGTTGAGACGGCGGATACTTGAGACGATCGACGGGCGGCGAAGGAAGGGCGAATGTAATAACGAATGAGGTTCTTGGACTTTCAGTTGATATCACACCACGCCGTCGATGGATGCCGATAATGATCTCGGGGTCTTCGTCCCGCGCGCGGGCTGTCGGGCGAGGATGACGACGTAGTACAGCTCCAAACGAGCGAATTGTAAAACGGCGACGTAGGTGATGTAGCCAAAAATCGCGAGCACGAACGTCGTGAGCCACCGTAAATTAGAGCACTCCAGCTCCCCGAGCGCTTCTTCGGGCATCTTGCACGCGTCGTACGTGGAGTACATGATCGAAAATGCTTTCGAGCATGAGATGGCCAAAAACATCGTGAGCGTGCTGCGTAAATGAGAAATTCGAGCGAGCGAGCGCGCTTTGGCGGGATCATTCGCAGTTTGGCGCAGAATTATGCACTCCAACAGCGCTAGACCTCCAGAACCGACGAATTCTGCGCTCGCTTCGACGATCATGATCGCAATAAAATAAATCATAATCGCGAGCGGGAAAAAGCTCAACGCGTACATGCGATGCGCCGTCAATCGAGCCGCCGGCGGAACATCGTCTTCTTTAATGCACGATGACAGCTGTTCGTCTTCTGGGCGAAAAAAATTCTCAAACGAATCGAGAAAAAACGTCATCCAGCGCGTCGCGCGTCGCCCTCGTAGGTCGCGGAGTACGGATTGAAACGAGCGTCTCGAGCGTATCGTCCTCGTCATGACATGTAAAAACGAATCGAGTGTTACCGCGCGTCGCGATACCCTTGCGGCGAAAATCAACCCATCGTCGTCATCGCCTTGAAATCAAATCGAGTAATGTGTCACACTTTGTTGGTGCGTCGTGAGCGCGATCCACGACCGTCCAGTCATCGCGAACGTCATCGGCGGCGTCGGCGGCGTCAGCCGAGCCCGCGCCCCCGTCGCGGCGTCCCCGCTTCGCCCGATATCGACGTCCGCGCCCTCGCCGCTTCCCCGTCGGCACAACAAAAACACCCCAGTGGCGATACCGAGACCGACAAAAACCACCGTGGAACATCGCTGAACATCTAAATCGCGCAATCGTCGATGCACTCGCGCCGACCATCGAGCGAGACGAGCGGCGCTTTCGTCCATCGCGTTCGCCCCGCGCTTCGCCGCCTCCACGAACTCCTCGCACGCTTTTCGCGCCAAACGCACCAAGGTTAAGAGAATACCATCCACATCGTCTGTGTGTGCGTTCGAACGCCCGTTCGCATCACTCGAGCGCGCATGCATCGCGAGCGCGTCCGCCTCCGTCGCCTCGCGCGCGTCCGCCTCCTCCGACGCCGCGCGCGCGCGCTTCAATTCCCCTTCTGTGTTCGTCTCTCCCTCCTCAGCGCTTTCGACGCCGACGCCGTCGTCGCTCAAAACACCATTCCATTCGCTTTCGACGCCGATTCCCATGTCGTCCGCATCCTCCTCGACGTCGTCGTCGTCGCGCGCGCGCGCGTCCGCCGCGTCCACGACGTCCCAGTCCCCGAACTCGTCCTCATCCTCCATCGCGCGCGACGCGAACGGCGATGCGTCGCGCGCGCTCGAGGGAAACGAAACACGATGCGATGATTTCGATCGCTCGATGTCGATCGCGTGTTCGGCGTCGCGTCGTCGCGCGACGCGAGCGCGGTGCGATGATGGATGTGGGATATGAACCGTCACATTGGAGCGGGTGATCCTGGGAGGACATCGACGTTGGGGGGGGGGACTCGTTGAGTCAATGACTCAAGATAGACGCCCTGGCCGGAGGCACGCGACG
>Ga0222712_10006974_pt1 | contig 11036 bp, 14 predicted proteins | sample C33_657DmetaG_FD_165043 | JGI IMG/M metagenome (GOLD analysis project Ga0222712, IMG submission 165043) | Estuarine water microbial communities from San Francisco Bay, California, United States - C33_657D | ecosystem: Environmental > Aquatic > Marine > Unclassified | place: USA: California... | reverse complement strand
GGTCGCTACTACTGCTTCCTCTAAATTTGCCATATTAGTTATCCCTTAAATTGTTGTGGGATAACTGTATGGCTAATCTCCGCCGGAGAAGCGCCTACGCAAGTTATCCCGTATATCTTTTGTTGCAATGGTGGGTGTGCCGCTACCAGCGGAGCCACTAATAGATCGTGAGGCTGCTCTCGCCTTCTGCGATGCTGCCTGTGTAGCCTGCGCCCCCGACCTAGCGGCCATCTTTGAAGCGATGCCGGCGAATGTCGGATTGCCCCCAACCACATAGTTGTATGCCGTTTCGAGTATCTCTTCAGGAGAGCCGTAACGACCAGATTGGGTAAAAGCCGTAACCAAAGGAGCCATTTCAGCCTCTAACTGCGAGGATGTTTCTGGATCTCTGAATAACGGCTTGCTATTCATAAACGACTCTACCACCCTACCATTGTAATACTCAACCGCTTTTTCTTGTTGTGCAGCTTGGACGGCTTCAAACTTCTGTTCTGCTATTTGCTCTGCCTCTGCCCTGGTCAAGTATTCAGGTGGTGCTTGGTACTCTTCATAGCCAGGTTGCATTAAATCTTGCATAGATAGCCCGTAGCTATCCAGCCAGTCCCTAGCCGTGGCAATAGGGTCTTCTTGCATAGACCTGTCCCAAGCAATAGAGCGCCTAGTAACATCCGCAATGTTAATTCCGTTCTTAGCGTAATTGTCTCGGTGCTCTCCGACCGCATCATAAATAGCTGCGTTTTCCTTTCGTAGCTGCTCTACTTCCTGCATTTTGCGGGTATAATCGCTGCGTGTTTCGTAAGACCTGCGGTTAGTATAGTCCTGAATGATGTGGATATTCTCAGGAGTAGGATTAGCCCAAGCCTCCCGCTCCTCTTTTCGCATGTCTGCTGGAGGGACTCGGTGCTGTGCCTGCTGCTGTGACTGTTGTTGCTGCTGTACCTGGCGCTGCGGAGTCCCGTCTTCTGATTCTTCTCCCCTAAACTCTGTTACCTGCTTTAGATTGCTTTCTAAGGTGTCCCGTATGGATACAGTCTCCTCTGCATCACGATCCGCTACAATCTCAGTAGATTCTGTCTCATTCCCTGTATCTTCATCCATTGTTTAGTCTCCCTCTTAAGTTATCTCTAAAGCCTTTCATAAACTTCTCTTCGCTGCAAGAAGTCTCACTTGGCGGCACATAGCCTCTATCATAAGCATCGCCTATTTCAATAGCTCCCGCAGCTTTGTATGCCTGGCGCAACTTTGCCTTGCTAGTGTAAATCTCTTTAGGATTAAGAGGGTTTTTAGTAGGCTCCATCTCATCGTGGATGTACTTGGAACATTTACCGTTCCCATCATTAAATGGATCATCTTTACCAAACACCCGTTCCCCTAGTGTGCCGAATCGTGACGGCCAGGCTTTGTCTGTCATGTTCCCCCTATCGGCCTATTGGTTTCATAGCCGCCATTGTTACCCTAATTCTCTCTAGCTCATGGTCACTTGCTAACCGGCGCTCTTCCATTAGCTTCTCAGCTTCCGACATCTTGATCCGCATTTGCTCAAGCTCGAGCTTGTGAATACCTAGAATGTTGTTAAGCCGGTTATTCTCCATAGTAACCTCCTGCTTATTTGCCATGCCCTCCGTATTGGACTGCACCTTAAGCATATCAACCTGCACCGCATTAGCTTTAATCTCAAGCTCCTGCTGCTGCATCCCAAGCTGCTGCTGGGCAATAAACTCATCAAACTGCGCCTTCTGCATAGCAAGCTGCATTTCCATTTGCTCTCGCTGCGCCTTTATTTGCTGGTCTTGCATATCAAGCATGTTCCTATCCTGGCGGCCTTGAGCCTCCATTTGAACAACTTGTATACGAGTCTGAGACTCCATTTGAGCAATCTGCATCTTAGCTTGCATTTCCTGCATAACTGGGTCTGGAGGTGGCGGTTGTTTCGCTGCCTCCTCTTTTGCCTCAGCAATACCTTGGATTTGACTAAGCGCCTTCTGAAAGAGTCCATCTAACTCCTTCCCTGTTTTGAATCGTCTAATTACGTTTTGAAATAACTGTAGGCTAAAGTCTAATAGCGGAGGATATTGCTCAATTAAGCTACGCATTTCATTAAAATACGCTCCCGCCGTCCCAATTAGCGCAGCTCCCTCTGCCTGCTCTGCTGCTTGGTCAACTGCAACCATAGAGTCTGACGCAATTTTAATCCTGTAATCACGGCGCTTATCATCCCTAAAAATGTCCATGATCTCACGCTTCCTCTTGTCGATCTCAACAGTCGGATCAACAGGTGGTGGCATTGGTGGTTGCGGCATTGGCGGCATACCGCCTTCTGGTTGCATCTCGCCTTCGGCTCCCCCGCCTTCCGGTGCGCCTTCCATGCTTTGTTGCATAGGTGGCTGCTCCGGAAGTTCCTCTGGAATGTCTATAAGTGGCGATATAAGATTGTCTGCATCGCCTACTTCCATAATCGTAGACTCATCAAATTGTGTCGCTATAATAGCGCCTAAGTTAGCAAGTCCGTCACTAATAAACTTAGCAAACTGATTTTGCCTAACTATAAGGCCCATAGAGGACCATTGATTTTCAAGCCTATTTGCCGTAGCTGTTTTGTACTGCTCTGAAGTACCACGCAACAGATCCGACACTTTAAGAGTTTCGTAAAGCTGCTGTAAAGCTGCCTGCCTAGCGCCTTGCAAGGTCTGCAACGCATTAACATAGACAGAGACATCCATAGTCTCAATGCCGTTCTGAATACCACCACGACCCTTGTGGGACGGCCAGTTAGTGACAGGAATTAGCTTTAAATCGCCGCTCATGAGCTGCTCTACCTGAGTGCCCATAGTGGAATCATACAGCGAGTTAGTACGAATCGCCTGAGTAACCGCATGGATACGGGTCGTTAGCCTCTCCACCTCAAGGATCTGATCCTTAACGTGTGCGTAATCAGATACTGGAATAACGCTATCAGGGTCAGCGCCTTGCGTAATAACACTACACGGGTAAAAGTTAGGGAACTTTATTGGCGGCTCTCCCTTCTGAATAACATCCTTATCCGCACCAACACTCAGCCAATACACCTCTCCAGATGTATGACACCAAATCTCGTGTAGCTCTGCCTTGCCCTCAAACTTATCCGTATTCCTACGCAGATCCTTCTTAGTTACCTCAGGATATGAATCATAGTTTAGCCCTTCAGCAATCTTCTCACCAAACAGTTCCGCAGCTTGCACCCTAGACAAGAACGCCCTACGGCTGCGCCACTCTACTTCTGCTTCAGTCCTAGCATCTGAGCACAAATAGTCATTATATTGCACAGCATCTAGTACAGCCTTCTCATCTACCTTCTTTTCAATTTCTTCCTGAACAATAAATATGCCACCAGGAGCAGCTTGTAACTTGCTTGTATCACCTTCATACGGATTGCCTTGATCATCAACAAAACCTCCTGCTGGGTCCTGCATTAGCGCATATTCAACAACTTCCTTCTCAAACTTTGCAGTATACCTAGCCCACAATACCGCCCTGCCAGTAAGCAATAGCTGGTAAGCCACGCCCATTCCAATAGAATCAAAATCAAAGTGCATGTCCATCGCATACTGCAAATTCCTTTCTGCAATAACAGCGCTTAACTCAAAAGTCGTACTGCCCGCTCGTTTACGCAGGCTAACCTCAGCTTTTGGCGTAGAAGAGTAATAAGCTGGCAATAAAGTGTTAATACAATACCACCAGACGTTAATCCGACGCTCCGCATCGTTTAACAGTCCAACTTGCTTTTGAGCATTAAACACACGGATAGACTCTTCCGCAGTTTCCACAAACTTCTTGCTGCGGTCCTCCGCCTTGCTAATCTCACTCTTCCAGTACTCCGCAGAATACTGCTTCACCAATGCCCTAGCCTTAATCTTCATATTCTAGCTCTTTTTGCCATGTTACGCATTTGGTGAATATAAGCCTCAAAACGAATCTTGCCTTTATTAAATACCTCAACAGGCTGCTCCCATTTAGCATCTATCAGCCTAGCCATACACAAATATCGTAAAGCATCGCAGGCATGATCGTCTCCAGCACTATCAGCGTCTTCAGCCCTCTTCTTATCTATAGCTAAGGCTGGTAAAGTTTCCAGTAAATATGGGCATGTAGCAAAGATATACAACAAAGCAGGCTTTGCACTCAACCTCCTCCTTATCTGGCTCCATCCAGCCACCCTCTCATTGTCCGCTCGTCTAAAGTTTGGATGCTTATACTTAGCAAACACCGTACTAAGCTGGTCATTAATACTTGGACCACCGTCACTCTTAAAAATGCTAGGGTCAGCAACGCTTATAAGATCCTCCCCTACCGACGCCGAGGCAATTCTGTTTGCTTGTTCAACGTTGTCGATACCTTTCCCCCACATTTCACGATAGATGATGATACTACCTTTGGGGTAGGGTACTTCTGCCCCAACATCGTCTTTACCGCTACTAACTGCGCCCCAGAGAGCAGCGAATGGACTACGGTGGCCCCAGTCATAACCAAGATACCTATGCCAATGCTTAGGCACGTTAAAAGGGGCCACAATATGACGACTACTAAACTCAGGAAAGTAACTGCCTTCATGTATCTCAAAATCTCCCTCTAGCCACGCCCTAACCAACTCAGGACTACCAACCATGTGCAAACGATCTATATACCCAGGGTCTTGAGCCAGTAGTATCTGATTATCATGTACCCTGCTCGGAACATAGATATAATCAACCACACCCCCGTTACCTAACTGCTTTTGTAGAATCTTTAGCCCCTTTGGAGCAGGTCTAATAAACAAGTCCTTAAGCCATCCATGCCCAACACCACCAGGATTAAACGTAAGTATAATTTGCCCACCGCCCCTACCTCTTAAAGCTCCGAATAGCTTCCAAATAGGACTAGGATCAGTGTAATTGCCCGCCTCCTCTATAGCCGCATCACTTAAATTCTGTCCCTGATACTTTTCCGCATCAGCATCATGCGCCAATGGTCTAAAACGTAGCCTTGCCCCGTTAGGAAACGTAAACTGCTTCTTCTGGTCCTGCCAATGAGCTTTTAAGGGTAAATATATCTGCTTTGCCCGCTCAATAAGGTCATCTGCCTGCGGCAACTCCTTACGAAAGAAAATAGCGTTAAAAGCATCGCCAAGCTGCTCCTGTTTTATAGCAAACTTGCCTAAAACTCCGTCAGTCTTGCCGCCGCCCCTAGCACCACCGTAGCCAATCAACGTAATTGGGCAATTAACAAGAGCCTCTTGCGGTCCTTTCTGCGGTTGCCACACTAGCCTCTCAGAGTATTGAGGAACGCCCTCTACACTCACGCTTTAACTGTAGGCCGGTCGTACATGTACATGCCCTCAGCCGTCTCCACATACGTCCCGACCGTACATTCAGGGTTTAAGCAGCGAGAAGTAATTTCAGCAGGAGTTTCTGAAACAAACTCTGTACCTAAAGAACCACAAGCAGGACACCTATCAATCCGATCATCAGCTACCATTATCTTCCCCCTCATTGCTCTTAGTTAAATACTTTTGTGTGAACTCTTCCTTGGTCATCGGCCTGTTACTAACCACAGACCGAACCTCGCCCGTATGTTCTACAACATTTGTCTCGTTCCAGCCCAGCTTGGATTTGCACAGGTACATGATCATCGGAACACTACCCTCCTTTGCCGCCTCCATAGCCAATACCGCTATCTGCTTCTGCATAGCCGCCTGGCCCTCAAGATAGTCCTCCTTGTAGTATTTACGAAAGACCCCATCTCTTACCCTTAACGCCGTCATTACAGCGCCTACACCAAGCCCGTAGCTGCCTAAGACACGCGCCTGAGTCGCTATGACTGGGTCTTTAATGTGAGCAAGCTGGTCTTGGACTAGCCGTAAAGGGGGAGCTGGGAGTATTTCGACTGTGTCATCAGGCATAACGGTGTTATTTATTTTAGGAAAATTTTATATGAGTGGGCAGGTTCGATAGCGGGTACCCTCGTCTTCGTTTTCGGATCGGAAAAGTTTTTCGTTTTTCCTAATAGGGTTTTTGTTGGCATGGATTTTGCATTAGCAAGGATCGTGCCAAGTAAAGATAGGTTATTAGTTTTGTGGTTCTCGTTAACTAAGGAAGGTACAATCATTTCAATACGTTACCTACACTTCTCTAATAGTTTCAGGAACTTAGCAGGGGATAGGCGTGACAATCGGTACAACCCTATAAGCTCATCGGCTCTATACGCTTCCTTGCGCTCACGCTTACACCATGATCGCATGGTCATGCCAACACGTGTAGCTATGCCGGTTGGCGTATCGGCTAGTAGCAACCTTACTTCTCTATATGCATTGTAATCTGGTAACGGTCTATTGTGCACCGGTCCAAAATAGGCCCGCAATCTTTGCATAGTCACTACGCAATTTTTGCATAGCTAATTAAATCGTGCAACATCTTTGTTTAAGATTGCACAACATTGACCAGTCTGATAATCTTACAAGTATAGCAGATAGCAATTAAGCCAACTGCAACGGAGTAAATACAATGGCAACTGATAAGACTACAGTTTATGAAGTAATCACCAACCGGATTATAGAGCGCATAGAATCTGAAGGCGTACTACCTTGGCGCAAGCCATGGATCGGTGGATTACCTAAGAACCTGATCAGCGGTAAAGACTACCGAGGTTCTAACGTATGGATGCTGAACATGATGCCGCATAGCTCACCATACTGGCTTACATACAAGCAAGCTCAAACACTAGGCGGTAACGTGCGAAAGGGTGAATCTGGTACGCCGGTAACGTTTTGGCAATTCTACGAGAAGAAAGACGAGCCTAACAAGCGCATCCCGATGATTAAATACTATACGGTATTTAACTTGGAGCAGTGTGACGGAATTGGAGCTCCTATCGTTGAAGGTAACAGGATGAGCCCTACCGAATCACTAGAGCAGTGTGACGCTATTATATCTGCTATGCCAAAGTTGCCTGAGATACGACATGAACAAGCAAGGGCGTTTTACTCACCACAATTTGACTATGTAAACATGCCTAGCAAGGAGCTATTCGGATGCGCTGAAGGTTACTACCATGTTTTATTCCATGAGCTTGCTCATGCTACGGGACATGCTACTAGGCTAAACAGGCTAACTAGCGTTGAGGAGCTTGGACAATTTGGATCCGCACCATACGCCAAAGAGGAGCTTGTTGCGGAGCTTGGAGCATCTTACTTGTCAGGTATTGCCGGAATACAATTAACGCAGGAGGATAACTCGGTTGCGTATCTGCAAGGATGGTTAAAGGCGTTAAAGAACGATCCAAAGTTGCTAATTCAGGCTAGTGGCCAAGCTCAAAAGGCGGCGGATTACATTCTAAGAACTACTTTTGATAATAAGGAGTAGCTACCTGAGAGCGCATCTACATGGTGCGCTCAACTGATAGCTAGCAACAACTAACTATTATAATCACTAGCACTTTAGCTAGCGACAATGGAGACATTATGGACATTGATACTACTGCAACAACTACCGAACAACTACCAACTATTATAATTCAGCGCACTAATGAGCGCTCGCTACGATTCCGAGGCGCATTGCTCGGCAAAAATGGATCTAGCTTTAACAACTCAAGCCCCGACTACTCAGGAAGCACAGGACGGCGCACGACACTATATCTATATAGTACGAGCGGTGGAAATTATGTTGCGGTGAGGGAAAATGAAACGCAATGGCAAGGCGATCACGACACGACAGAAGCAAAATTGTGTAAGACTGTAGATGAGGTTGTAGACTTTCTAGGATGTGGGCGGGTTGCTCAATATCTTTACGATATTACAGACATAAATTACTGTTTTGATGTTGAGTAGCCAACGGAGCGCACACACTGTGTGCGTTCTATTGGCCGCTTAACAACAAAGGGAATATCATGCATAAAACACTGTTCTATATTACATTACTGCTCGCACCCAATGCCTACGCCCAACAAGATCCAAGCAACGATCTAATAGGCACTTATCACGATCATAGTGGCGGCTTAGTAGCGCCAAGGATCGGGGAGCAGTTAAGATTGCCCGTACTTGATCAAGGCTACACAATCAGCACCTATACCTACACACTACCGAGTTTAGCTCCAGACTTACAGGGTAACCGACCGCTAAACACAGGCACAATAACAAGGGTATACCCTACCGAACAGGGTGCACCAGCATCGGATATTTTGAGATTTTGGGGAGTACCGCCAAGGCAGTAGGATAAGGATTATTTCTAGGATTATTTCTAGGCAATTAAGCCTAGAATAAAGGAGAAGATATGATGTTAGATAACTACGAGAAAAGAAAAGTAGAGGATCGCACGTTTCAGCATTGGCATCGACAACGAGCGAATGGAGCGAATGTAGCAGAATGGAAAGACTACTGGAAAGTAAATAAGAAACAATGCTGTTACATTCAAGGGAATGTTAAACGAGCTTAATTTTGATAGGTATTTATCAGATTATGAGATAAACGCATGGAGCTTATGGAACATGCAAACTATGAACGGCTAGGATATTACCTTGTGCGAAGTTGTGCAGTAGTATAGAATAAGAGTATAATTTATAAATCTGGGGGCAATTAAGCAACCAGATATCAGGAGACGATAAAATGGAAACATTAAACATTTCAGCAAGCACTAGACGGCTACAGATATGCGCTAGTAGAGATCCAAGCCGTAGCAATATGAGCGCTGTATTCTATCGTAAAGGTTACGCATTTGCTACCGATGGCCACATGGCAGTTGTTCGGCGGACCGATGCAGACGAGCCACAAAGAGACGTTGCAGTAAATTTACCGCTTCCTGGCGCTAAAGTTAGGGACATGGGTTTCCGCATAGTAGAGGGTACTAATTTGCTAGTTAGCATGGACGGCGCTATTACTGGCTCCATGTCGGACATGCAAGGTCCGGCTTTAGAGCAGATACTTAAAGCCCGTATCTCTAGTGGACAACCTATCCGAATTACTTTCAGCGCTAAATACTTGCTTGATATCGCCAAGGCTATTGGAGCCGGTAAAGATATGCACGTTACTTTGGAGCTAGATGCGGATAATTTGAATCAGGGTATTCTAGTGGCGACTAGGAATAGCATTACTTTAGGGTTATTGATGCCGATTAAGGGTGAGGCAGTACCATCCGCCGTTCTAGGCGATATTTTAGCAGTATTGTAACTTAATTTAACAACGGCGTGGCATTATCTGCATATTCTATGCGGTAGTGCCATGCCTTTAACATAGAGGGAAGCATGGAAAAGAAAACGACAAGTGAGAACGTATTGCCGATACGTTCCATCTACGCTGCATTTATAACCGCACAAGCCGAGTTTGGAGCTGCATCCAAGGGCGCTATAAATCCACACTTTAAGAGCCGTTACGCCGATCTAGCTACGTGCCTTGAGGCGGTATTACCTGCTCTTAATAAGCATGGGCTAGCACTAACGTACCGAGTTTATGATTGTGACAACGGCGTGCGGTTAGAGGCTGTTATAATTCACACTAGCGGTGAAGAGATATCTAGCGGAATTCTGCATTTACCTGCAGCTAAACAGGATGCTCAAGGCTATGGATCGGCCCTAACTTATGGAAAGCGTTACCTTTTGCAGGGGTTGTGTGCGCTACAAACTGAGGACGATGACGGCAATGCAGCTACCGCAAGCGTAAAGGCTGTATATGTTTCTAAAAACATTCCACCAACTAAGTATGACATTTCGGCGCTAGAGGGTGATCAAATGTTAGCGGCTGAAAAGTTTCTAGGAATTAATGGAGCCAAGCATTTAGGTAACGGGCTATGGGAATCGCCGGTTAAACTAACAAGGCTGGACAAATTTGAGGGGTGAGATATTTCTAGCCGCTAGGAGCGTCTAGCTTCTAGAATTTCTAGAATTATTTTCAGGGAGCCTAGCAAGCTCCCTTTTTTTATAATGAGATATTTCTGCAAAATATCCTTTTCCTAATCCCTTACCCTAACCCCTTATTCCCTAACTTTGTCTACCGCCACTTAACTGCCACTTTACTGCCGCCATTTATTGGCTGCTATTTAAGAGCAGTTATAATTAGGAGGTTATAAGAAGGAAGTAATAAGAAGGAAGTAATTTTTAAGGAAGAAGTTATAAGAAGGAAGTTATTATTTAAGGAGGATATAATTAAGAGAAGAGCGTGAAAGCGACATATTGCGCCGGAGGCTGGAGTTTGTGGGTGGTAGGGGGGTTTTAGGGGGGAAGGCTGGTTTTTGTCAAGGGGTAAACTGTAAAATAGTTTTCACTTAGGTACTAGTAGCCTGTAATTGTTATATTATATATTATTATAACAGTAGTATATTTCTAGCTTTATAACAGTATTTCTAGTGTTTCTTATGTGATTAGAGGGTAGAGGGGTGGTGAGATTTTAGCGATTTACCCTGTGGATAACCTGTGGATAACTTGGCATATCCTTGCTGTGGATAAGTGGGCTATGTCGGAGACATGGCCTTATACAGAACTAGCCCGTAACAGGGCATCATAATCCATGACCCTATGCTTAGTAGTGCTGGTAGCCCCTGTAGCGTTCAAGGTGAAGCTAACTAGGTACACGTTGCCCGTAGCATCAATAGCTTTGAAGATGCCCTCCTGGTCCATTCTAGAGCTTATAGGGGGGTGATCTAGTAGCACCTGATATAGCCGAGTGTGTAGCTCTGGTAGTTCTGGGGCTTTCTTGTAAAATGACATAGAGCTTTTATTCGACTAAAGGATCTGGCAACGGCATCCCTGGCAACGGCATCCAATGTGAAACCTCTTTCGTATGCCAATCTTGCTCGCCATGAGTACACCACTCGTGCTCGTTGTGCCAACCTAAACTCATAGAAGCTGGATCTTCCCCCCCGTAAGTGCATAATATTACAACATTGGCCATAGGAAACGGCATTGATTCCTTAACGCTAATCCACTGCGATTGGCTTTTCGGTACTTTGCCAATTAAAACATCACAATGCAAAAAGAATGTTTTTTGCGCGGCTTGGTAGCCAGCGAGATAAAAAAAATCTGCTGTTGTTTTGTCCAAG
>Ga0222712_10006973_pt1 | contig 11037 bp, 9 predicted proteins | sample C33_657DmetaG_FD_165043 | JGI IMG/M metagenome (GOLD analysis project Ga0222712, IMG submission 165043) | Estuarine water microbial communities from San Francisco Bay, California, United States - C33_657D | ecosystem: Environmental > Aquatic > Marine > Unclassified | place: USA: California... | reverse complement strand
CGTAACAACCAACTCTAAGATTTCTGAATTAGCTTCGAAGCGAAAACCAGCTTGCATTGGGTTATCCGTCTTTGGCGAATCCAGGTGCTCGCCATTGGGGCCATGCGCTCCTGGGCCAGCCCATGTCAGCGCAGGCATCAGCCCTATCAAGGTGGCAGTCAATATTGCCCCTATTGACCTGAAAATAAATGTTTGAATCATGGCAATAATCCCAAGGCCTGTTCAATGCGGGCAATCGCAATTTGATGGTTAATTTGTTGGCGCGCAAAGGCACTCTCTGCGCTAGCGGCTGCGGTCAGTGCTCGAAGCATGTCTGGCAACGCGGATTCACCAGCACGGAAGGACTTGTCAATCAGGCGGGCGCGTTCGGAAAGCAATTGCGCCCTTTCTCTCTCAGTTTGTAATTGTGCGTGACTCAGGCTCAACTGACTCTGCGCCAATGTCACTTCGGCGGTCAGGCGCTGGCGCGTTCGCACCGCTTGGGTTTGTGAAATATCCAGTTCTCCCAGCGCCGAAGCAATGCTCGGTTGCTGGTAGACCTGTCCACCTACTGGCACTCGAAGTGCTACCACCACACTGCTTTGCAAACCTGCGCCTTGCCCCGGTTGCTCTTGTCGCATGCCCACTGAAAGTTCTGGCAAATCCGATCGCTTAAGACGTGCTAAATATGCCCTACGCTGTCCCATGTCCACTGCTGCGTTTGCGAGAACGAGTTCTGGATGGGTGTCTGGTAATTGCGCCAAAGTAGGGGCAGGCCTCGTTTGCAATTTCAAGGAAGGAACACCAGTGAGCAAGTGCCACTGGGACTGCTGAAAAGCCAAAGCTTGTCGCGCTTCGACTGCTCGAGCCTGCGCCCCAAGTAACTCTGAGCGGGCTGCTAGCGCATCAGAAGGTGATAAATCACCCGCGCGCACGCGCTTTTCAACATCTTGCGTCAGTTGGCCTAAGTCTTTAACTTGCCGTTGCACTTGGTTCAATTCGACTTCAGCCAGATTAAGGGCGCCAATTGCTTCACGCAACCGCCCTGCCAAGCGCAGACGCTCGGCCTGTTCTTTGGCGATTGACAAACCTAACTGATATTGAGTTACTTGACCTCCAGCGGCACGCAGACCTGGCCACCAAAGGGGAAGAGACAACCCGAGCTCAGTCTCACGGCTTCCAGAAGGTGTACCAGTTTGTCCATCTCGCTGTCCCATCCTGAATGCAGGTGAAGCAGCAAGCCAGCTTTGGTTGACTGCTTGATCTGCCTGAACAATGGCTAAACGACTGCGTGATTCGGACGCCTCTAATGAACGCTGCCAAGCAGACTCGAGTGCTTGACTGAGCGTAAGCGAAATCTTTTCAGCAGTATGTAAATATTGCTCAATTTCTTGAGCCCGCACTGAAGCGGAAACAGCCAGCGCCATGCAAACCAGCACGCAAGACATCAAAACGCGGGTTGGCTGCCATGGTCCAAACCATGTCAATAAATTCATCATATGTATAGACAATGCGCGCCAGTTCACAAACGCCAAACACAGACGCAGTGAAAAGGTCAAAACCAAAAAACGCACTGCGCAATTTCAAGCGCAGGCACGGCCAAAGGTCAGCCCATTGGTTTTGGAGGGCGTTCTAATCCGTCGGGAAGTAACTGACCCCTTGGAAGTACACGTTCTACAAAGAGTTGATTCGAGTTCGTAAGGACTAAGCAACAAATTTGGAGTGAAGGCAAGGCTGGAGAAAACTGACTTGCATCGGACAGTACATGCAAAGTCGATGCTATTGAGTCGTCTGTATGAAAATCTTCAGCGTGATCGTCATGGTGATGGGCAACGCCTTGAAAGTGAAGCAAAGCGTGCTGTTCTTCGTTGACTTGGGCCACAAGCGCACCAACACCTGCAAAGGCCAGCGACTGCCAGCCCATACAAAGTATTAGAAAAACCTTAATAAAATGCCTCATAAGTTTTGGAATGTACCAGTAATTTAAAGACTTTCCGTATTAGCTCCTATTACGAGATGGCGCGTATGTGAAATGCTTCGGCATGGTGGAAAATTCAAGTTCAATATGAAAAAACCCGCATAACCGCCACCATGCCTAAATCTTCAACAAACTTCACAGTGCGCATTGAGAGTTCGAACACGATGCCAAGGCACGGGCATACTGAATTTGCGTTTTGCTGGCTCCAACGCGAATCGCACCAATCGCTGAAAACCCCATCAAAATAATGGTGATCCAATGCTATAGCTGCTTGTTGAAGTACGTCAAATGAGCCAGCCTTAACGACAGCTCTACAAAAGGATGCAACTTACGCTTACCATGCCAACGGCACAAGAGCAGATCTTACGCTGTGTAGATGGCCAGCCAACTCGATGCAGAATTTTCGTAAGTTACGTAGAAAGGATCTTTTTGCGACTGTATTGATTTGTATGTCGCCAGATTTGACAATTAAATCGGCTCTGAATTTGGCATCAGTACATACTTACCAACGTTCTCTACTGCAGCCTTAAAGCTTCAAAACCGTTTTTGCCATTGTTAAGGTTACCTGAATGGAATGCAGGCTCACCTCGACCTAGTAGCCAGGCCTGTTTTACTTTGTTCAAGCAGGCGCCGCAATTCAGTCCCGCAATAGCGTAGTTGTTCGTTAGATTGATATCACCAATAGCACTAGCTTAAACCTCGCGAGTGTTGCAAACAAATTTAATTCATTCAAGTGCCCAATTGATTCGAATTCTCCACTTCTTACTTTGGACAAATTCAATTGGAAATGCCTAAGTTGTGGATTGTTGAAATAAGATTGGTTTTTCAACTTTTGGAGATCTCCATGAAACAACTTCTTATTGGTTCACTTGTAATGATTTTTGTAACCACTGCCTCAGCGCATGGTTGCCCTGGTGAGATGCGAACTATCGATGCAAAAATACCAACTGCGAATTTGCCTGCAGCGGAAATGTCTAAAGTCAAAGCCTTGCGCGAAGATGGTGAAAAGTTGCATAAAGAAGGCAAACATACCGAGTCAATGAAAGCGCTTGCGGAAGCTAAGAAGCTTCTGGGTGTGTGAGCCAAAGCCGCTTACCTTTTAGTGCTCAGAGAACAATTGCCTACAAGCTGAATCCGACTTTTCGCTGAATTCTTCTCTTTGAACTCTCAAGGCAGCTAAAAAATCTTCACGGCTATTCAATTTTGGTATTTCCTAAATACTAGGTGTGGGCCTCAGCACGCCGATACTCAAGACCCACATCATTTATGGATATTTCCACAAATTTCTGCCAAATTAGGACGGCACGAAGGAAAGCTTAGTTTGATCGACCTTAAATACTTTTGTTAACCAATCAGCCATGATCTCTTGACCTAGGGTTGGGTTATCGTGCTGGCAGTGCTCCGCACCGGTTTCCTCGGCTTCGGTTAGCTTAAGCGTTACGTCGATACCACGGGCTTTAGCGTAATCATGTACCAATTTAACAGTGTCAACGCCAAGTACATCATGGCCACCATGCAGCACTAAATAAGGGCATTGCATACTGTCGAGCACACCCTCTAATTTAAAGGGCTTGGCTATTTTTACTGCCTCAGCCATGGTTTTGGCACCCATTACCCATTTCATGTGTCCGGCAAGCGCATGGTCTTCGCCCCGGTCAGCAAAACGTTTTTCTATGTCCCAAATAGCGCCATGCGAAATGCAAGCAGCAAGGCGGTGCTCACATGAACCTGCGCGTGCAGCGTAATAACCTCCCATGCTTGATCCACTGACAGCGATGCGTTTGGAATCTATGTCGGTGCGTTTTTCCAACCAATCAATGCAGCGACCTACTGGTACTTCGTAGTCATATCGCGAGACGATACCCTGTCGTCTTAGAGCACCGCCCTGTCCAGGGCCATCGACAAGAAGTACAGCAATGCCACGCTGCACAGCACCGCGTCCAGTCATAAACCAAAGTTCGTCTTTGAATGAATCAAGACCCCCGAAGGAAATTAAAACTGGTTGTTTTTCATTGCTACTTTTATATGCAGGTGACTTGATGAAATACGCAGGCAAGGTTTTACCATCTTCATAAGGTATTTCTACCACTTCGCCAGGTGGGTTTAGATAACGCAACCACTTTTGGCTGGCCGCTTCGCAGCGTGTGAAAGTTGGTAAGCGACGCGCATCATCGGAGGCAAGCCAAAACTCAGCGGAACGAAAATAATCCGCTGCACGAAGCCAACAATTCATTGCCGTGCGGATATTGCCATCTTTTTCTGCCGCATCGCCACGCTTATCGTTTCGGTCAGCGACGATCATCCACTCGTTGTGCCAACTCTCTAAATCACCTGGAATCATTCGGCTTGCAGCCTGAAAACATTCACTGACTGAGCCACCTCCCTCTTGCGTCTCGCCCAAGCCTCGGCGAAATTGATAGGACATGAAAAAATGGTCTGGCCAGTGGTGCCAGCCGAAGGGCTCATATCTAGGAGGTGTTCCTAAAGTTAAATCAGTTTGCATTCAGATTCCTTGTGATTAAAAAACGTAGTCACTGTGGCTTGAAGCCGATGTCTCTTACTAGCTTGCCGTATTTTGCAAAATCACTCTTGATAACTTCGCCAAAATAATCTGGAGACTCATAAACCATATTGAGCCCAGAGGCTATCAACTTGTCGGTCACGTCAGGACTTTTCATCGCGCGGTTGATTTCATCGTTTAGCCGCATTACGATTTCTCGCGGCATACCGGCAGGCCCAACAAAACCAAACCATCCACCAGACTCGTAACCGGGTACAGCCTCAGAGGCGGCGGCGGTATCAGGCCACTGGGGGGCTCGGTTCTTACTGGTAACAGCCAAAAGATTGATGCGTCCAGACTTAATATGCGGGGTCAATCCAGTTACACCATCAACCCCAGCCAGCACTTGCCCGCCAATTATGTCGGTAGCGATTTGTGCTGAGCCCTTATAAGGAATATGGTTGAAGGAAAAATTTCCCATCATGCGCAGATGTTCAAAAATGAGGTGCGGAAATCCGCCCTCTCCATTGGTGGCAACTGTTAACTTGCCTGGATTAGCCTTAGCCCATGAAATCATTTCGGGAAGCGTCTTGAAAGGTGCGCCAGTGCTTGCGACAACAACAAGATAGTTGGTGGTTGAAACGGCGATTGGCGAGAAGTCCTTCAGCGCATCGTAGGGTATGCTTTTACTGGTGTGAGGAAGCACCACAAGGTTGCCTCCTTGCCCAGCGCCTATGGTGTAACCGTCTGGCGTTGATTTAGCTACCAAGTCTAGGCCCAACATGCCGCTGGCACCTGGACGATTTTCAACAATCACTTGCTGCCCAAGTCGCTCAGACAATTTTGGAGCGATGAGCCGCGCCATCAAGTCAGTCGTATTCCCAGGGGGAAAGGGAATAATGATTTTTATGGTTTTGTTAGGAAATGAACCAGTTTGAGCATTTGCAACTTCAAAAAATAAAATTAAAAAGAAGATTACAAATCTTGATCCCCAAATTTTTGAAAAAATATTTTGCATATTGCCTCTTGTTAAAAAATTACTTACTCTTAGGAATAACAGGTACCAACAACCTTGATTTGAATTTTGGACCCATGTGCAGGGTCACCTTGCCTCCAAAAATTGCAGGTGGGCGGTCTTGTTCATCTTCATGCGTGAATGGGCCACACCCTTTCATCGGATTTTTCATATTTGAGAGAACTGCAGCAGCATCATCGTGCTCATAGTCACGTCCGCGAATTGACAACGCGATGCTGTAACCCTTTGGCACCACAATGCATGTAGGCCAAATTTCCACGTCCAATTCGTAAATTTCTCCAGGCTTTAAGGGTTGCTTTTCGTCATGGGTATGCCAAGGACGGTAAGGCAAACTTTTTTTCTTATCTAATTTGCGATGTGAGGCTCTCAGCCAACCTTGTGCAATTGGTGTTTTAGGATCCAGGGCACCGTGGAAGAGCACCTCTTTGCCATGTGGATCGAACACTCGCACTACCGCAAAAATATCCGCATCAATCGTCGAAGACGATATGAATATTTTGAGAGCCATAGGCCCAGTTAACTCAACCTCTTGGGTTTGTGGAGGAAAGGCAAAGGTAACGCCATCGCCCATCATGTCGTATTGAATGTGCGCTTCTTGCTTTAATGGAAACTGAGAAAAGGTTTTTTTCTGCGGTTCTAAATAGAGCGACGTCCACTGTGTTCGTTTCAATGGCCACTCATATTCAGAACGGGGCGTAAATTTTTCACCAGGGCTTCTTACTAGCAAGGACACCTTTGGAGTTTTGTCCCAACCGTTTTTCTTGCCCTTGAGATAAAAATCAAAGAATCGCTTTTGGATAGCAAGGCCATAGTCTGTGTAGAAAGGCGCCCAGTGTGACCCTCCATGCACCTCTAACCATTTATTCTTGGATTTTGAACGCATAAATCCTTCGAAATTACCGCGAGTGTGTAAGCCTTGCCCACCCCAATTTGCAGCACTTAAAAGTGGTACGTCCACTTTATCTAAGTTGGCCGAACGCTCGACATACCAATCGCATATCATTTCGTTGTCCATGACGCGCTTCCAAATGTCTTCTATGTTTTTACGCAACTCTTCTTCAGGCAACGTCACGGGTCCGCAAACTGTCTCACCAGTAATTGGATTTTTTTTACCTCTGTCGCCAACACCGTGCTGAACCGTTTTAACTTGCATTTCCAACCAGTTTTTACGGAAAGAGCAGGCAATCCCTCCATGACGATTGGATTCACGGTAGTTGTCGTTCCAACCTTCCCATACACAAATGGCTGCTAGATGTTTAGGCTTGCTTGCAGCAGCACGCCATTGGTTACTGCCGTAATAAGAAATACCATTCATTCCAACACGGCCGTTGGACCATTTTTGTTGGGCAGCCCACTCAATACATAAATGGATGTCTTTTGTTTCACGCGCATTGTTATGGTCCATGAATCCAGGCGATCTGCCTGCGCCGCGTGAATCAATTCGAATACATACGTATTCGTCAGGTACCCATTTCTCTGGATCAACGACTTCCCAGTTTTGGTATTTGTTAGTTGATCCACGCATGACATCAGGGTTTTCACGCTCCATGATTTCCCAGGCGGTTTTATAGCCCTCTTGAAAAGCAAGCCCCTTGCCATATGGTCCGTAGGAAAGAATGACTGGAAACTTTCCCTCATGGGTGGGTCGGAAGATATCTGCACGCAAAACGAGTCCGTCATCCATCACGATGGGCATGTCCCAATCAATGTGCATTCCGTCTCGTATCTCCGATTTCCAAGCGTCCATTTTTTGTCTCCTGTGTTTTGGTCTGATTCATTCTATGCTTCAAGATATTAATTTGTACCGGTACGTATCTAAGGTGTTAACCCAATATCCTTCACGACCAATCACCATGATTGTTCCCTTCACGCCGGGGGCCCACTGATAGTTTGTCTCATGGCTATCGACTTGGCATTTTCATAATTTCCGGTGTCATGTTGCTCCAGTTAGCAAAGAATCCGTTGCTTGAAAACTGAGGCGGAGGTGAAACTCCTTGAAGCATCACTTCTAAGCTAGCTTCAGCGCTATCGATGATTGGCAGGTCGCATAAATGTCTCAAACTTTGTGCATATCCTGCAAGCCCAGCCCCACCTAGGATCACACTTTTTACACCGTACTTAGCTGCTTTCGAGCAAGCCTCACCCAAACAGCGAATTGCCATATCTGGGTCGGCTTGAAGTTCTGACCCAGTAGGTTTAACTGTTTCAATGTGACGCAGAAGATCTCCGTAGCCAAGACTTTTGGCTAACCGCTCAAGCATAGGCTTCCAACGATCACCGCCAGTTACGATGGCAAATGGCCCATACTGCGCAGCCAAAATAAATGAAGCCTCTGCCAAACCCGTCACCCTGCATGCGCTAACTTCTCGCAAAGCAAATAAACCAGGATCACCGAAGCACCCAATGATCACCCCATCAAGTGCATGTTGGGAGGTATTTAGATATTGAGCCCAAACTTGCAAACTTGCATAAGCTGCAACTGCGTGACTAGCCTCACATGCTATGTAGTGCGATCCAAAAGTCGCAGTACGCATTTCTAAAATGAAACCATTGGGCACTTTGCTTTGCAAAGACTCTTGCAATCGCTCTGTGGTTTGAACGTTTGTATTGGGGTTTATAAAGAGAATTTTGCGAAGTTGACTTCGATCCATTGAATCTTCTACTCCTAATTTGGTGCATGAATAGGTTTTAAATGGGAATCAACTCTTCAAATGCCCCAAATAAATGCATAGAAATTTGACGATTGTTACTTTTGTATTCTTATAGTTACAAATGATTTCAATGCCTATCGCATGGCACAAGTTGTGCTAAATTTTTGACGTCAGTTAGTTCCCCAGGGAAATAAGGAATTTTTATCTAAACCATACCATTAAGGAGTTTAAATGAAACGTCGTGAATTGCTCGCAGCTGGTGCTGCTTCCATCGCTGCTCCTTGGGTTCATGCCCAGTCAGCTCCTTGGCCCACTCGTGGACCTATCCGCCTAATCTGTCAATACCCACCAGGGGGACTGGTAGACACCATTGCACGACTGATGGCGCCACACCTTTCACAAGCTCTTTCCCAAACCGTACTTGTAGAAAATCGCCCAGGAGCAGGAGGATTGATTGGCACAGAATACGCATCGCGCCAACCTGCAGATGGCTACTCTCTCTTAGTTAGTCACGCTTCTGTGCACATTTACGCAACTGCAACCCGTCGCACCATGCCATTTGATCCTGTCGGAGACTTTACACACATGGCTATGCTTGTAGAAGCTCCTATGTTGCTTTTGGTCAATGCCAAGTCTCCATATCAAAATCTGTCGCAATACATAGCAGCCGCCAAAACTAAAGTACTTCGTTACGGCTCTTCAGGTATTGGTTCGGCTAACCACTTGTTCGGTGAACTTTTAAAGATAGACGGCAATGCCGAGCAGCACGATCATGTACCTTACCAAGGTAGTGCGCCGGCTATGCAAGATTTGATGGGTGGACAAATTGACAGTGTTTTTGACCCAGTCACTACTAACGTAAACCAACTCAAGGGTGGCACTCTGCGCGCACTGGCCGTCTCTACACCACAACGCCTAACTGCATTACCCAACATTCCAACTTTTGCTGAGCAAGGGCTTCCTTCACTCACAGGATCCCAATGGCTAGGTCTTTCTGCCCCTAAGAATCTTCCTGCGCCCATAACGCAAAGGCTAACCGCGTTGGTTCCTGAGATTCTGGCAAAACCTGACATTGCTTCGCGCCTAGAAGACATCCAAACACTGGCCCGCAAGACGCCTGTCGTCGGCGATGATTTTGTCAAACTTATTCAGTCACAAATCAATACATGGACTGCTGTAGCCAAACGCGCAAAGGTTGAAGTTATCGTATAACTCTTTCACTACTACTGGGGCACAATCCAAGTGGATTCGAACTTGGATTGTGCTTTTTTTTTGCTTATCTAACTTAAACCGCTATCAAGGAAATGCTGTAATGACTGAAGTAAATTTTGATGAGATTAACAGTTACCAGCGCTACAAGTTGATGGCGAGTTTGATAATTCCCCGGCCAATTGCGCTCATCACAACCCTTGGACTTAACGGTATTGCCAACGCCGCGCCATTTTCTATGTTCAATATGATGGGAGAGGATCCGCCTATATTGATGGTCAGTATAAATAGATTTTCTGATGGAAGACTTAAAGATACAGCAGCTAATATTTTGGCCTCAGGCGAGTTCGTTGTTCACATGTCAGATGAACCAATGGCCGAAAAAATGCATGCATGCGGCGAAGCTTTTCCGTCAGACATTAGTGAACTAGCAGCAGTGGGCCTTACTCCAGTGCCCTCCCATTGTGTGGCGCCTCCTCGGATCGCTGAAGCACCCATCGCATTCGAATGCGTACTCCATGAAAAACTCGAAACGTCGAGCCGATTTGTGTTTATTGGTCGTATCAAGTGGCTAGCAGCGCGCGAGGGCTTGATCGATACAAAAGCATGGCGTGTCAACTTAAAAGACTACCGACCAATTGCTCGCTTTGGTGCGAGCTTTTATACGCGTACAAACGAACGTTTTTCTATTGCCGACAGCATTGGAGAGGTCGCTGCGACTTCAACACCAATTGATGAAATTTAGCTGTTTGTATGGCATTAAATCTTTTTATATTTAATCCGTAGATCCCTATCTCATTGCGTAAAGCTTACTTGTCATTCTGGTCGTCAACTTTTTTTAGCTACTTAATTGCAAATGAAAGAATCTAGCAACTGATGCTATAACTTAAGAAATTTGATTTGGACATCTCCAAGTCCACTTCAAAACGGAGGTAATTGCGTGTGTTTTGTGTTTTAAGTGAGGTTTTTTGATGCGCCTAATATCTAGAAGAAACTTAACCTGGCTGGCCCCATGAGCGCGGTGGGTCGTGGCATTCGGTTTGGGGTGATCGGCATCGATCACCGCCATATCTATGACTTGATCCAAGGCCTGTTGGATGTGGGGGCCACATGTGCCGGCTATGTGGAGCACACCAGCGACCCAAAGGTTTTGGCTGGCTTGCAAGAACGCTTTGCGCATTTGCCAGCGTTGGCGCGTCCAGAGGTTCTCTTAGAAGACCCGCAAATTGACTTGATCGTTTGCGCCGCCATCCCTGCCCAGCGTGCCGATATCGCCATCGCTGCCATGCGACATGGCAAAGATGTGCTGGTGGACAAACCCGGCGTGACTACAGCGGAGCAATTACTACGGGTGAGAGAAGTGACTGCCCAAACGGGTCAGATGTTCTCGATTTGCTTTTCGGAACGACACATCGTACCGGCCGTGCAAGAAGCTTTGAAAATGGTGCGAGCAGGTGCTATCGGCACGCCCATCCAAACCCTGGGCATCGGACCGCACAGATTGAATGCCGCCATTCGACCCGATTGGTTTTTCGAGGCATCCCAATTTGGTGGCATCTTGGTTGACATTGCCTCCCACCAAATCGATCAATTTTTAGCCTTCACCGACAGCACCGATGCCCAATTGGTGCACAGCCATGTGGGGCATTACGGTGATCAAATGCCTCACCCAGGGTTTGAGAAT
>Ga0222712_10006971_pt1 | contig 11040 bp, 7 predicted proteins | sample C33_657DmetaG_FD_165043 | JGI IMG/M metagenome (GOLD analysis project Ga0222712, IMG submission 165043) | Estuarine water microbial communities from San Francisco Bay, California, United States - C33_657D | ecosystem: Environmental > Aquatic > Marine > Unclassified | place: USA: California... | reverse complement strand
TAGCAGCGGCGGGCGATGTCAACGGTGACGGCTTGGCTGACCTGATGGTCGGCGCCGACCTGAGCGACCCGACCGCTGGATCGAACGCGGGCCGCGGCTATGTCATCTTCGGGGCGACGGGAGGGGCTTTTGTGCTGTCCCAGGTCGACGTTTTGGGCACCGCAGGCAACGACACCGTCAGCGGCACCAGCGCTGGCCAGACCCTGGCAGCCGGGGCCGGCAATGACACCCTGATCGGTTTTGGCGGCGCGGATGTGCTGCTCGGCGGCGCGGGCGATGACCGCCTGGTCGTCAAAGACAGCACCGTTACCGCATTGCAGGCAGCCTTTGGCGCCGGTAGCAATAGCGCCCAGCTTGCCCGCCTCGATGGCGGCAGCGGCATCGACACCCTGGCCCTCGATGGCGCAGGCATCACGCTGGACCTGACGGCCGTAGCCCATTCAGGCGGTCTGAACCCTGGCAGCAGCTCGCGCCTCGAGTCTATCGAGCGCGTTGACCTGAACGGTAGCGGCAACAACACGCTGCTTCTGGGCTTGAGGGACGTGCTCGACATCGCCGCCATGAACAGCTTCAACAACGCCACCGGCTGGGCAGATGGCAGCTATGACCTGCCCGCCGGTGGTGCAGCTGGCGCCAACCCCGAGCGCCGCCACCAGTTGGTGATCGATGGTGACGCAGGCGACGTGGTTACGTCCAGCGGCTGGGGTGCTTCGGTGGGCACGGTCAGCAATGGTGGGGTGACTTACAACGTCTACCACCAGGGTCTGTACGCGCAGTTACTGATTGATACGGTGGTCACGCAAACGGTGCTGTGATTGGCCAAGCTGTGGTCGTGAAAGAGAGCCATCATGATGTGGCTGCCTTGTGGCAGCAGTTGCGTCGATTCCCCTCGCGGCCCTCACTGTGGCAGGATCTGGCGATCTGGTACGCCGGACGTGGTTTGATGGCGCAAGCCGGCTATGCCGCGCGCCAGGCCTTGCGGCTCGATGCGTCCTTGCTGACGCAGTTGCAGGGCCTTGAGCTGGGCCCGTGGCTAGACCCAGCGGCCGCTGACGCCTGGCTCGTCAACGCGACGCAGGCCGATGCCAGCGCACCGGCCCAGCGCTTTGCCGATGGCCTGACCCAGGCTCCCGGCGACTGGTTGACCTGGCTGTATCTCGCGCGTCTGGGGGACGTTCTAGGGGCAGACAAGTCGCGCGAGGCGCAGGCGGGCCAGCAGGCCCTGTCGCAGGCGCAGAGCCTGGAGCCTATCGCCGGGGAATCCTTGCATTGGCTGGGAGTTTGGCGGCTTGGCGCTGGCGATGCGCGCGGTGCGATCACGGCCTTTTCGATGCTGCTCGATCTGCGCCCGCTGCGCTTTGGCTCCATGATGTACTTGGGTGAGGCCTTGCTGCGCGTGGGCCATGTGGCTGCCGCACAAAAGGCTTTTGCCCGGGCCTCGCGCTCCCACAACCCAGATTTTTTGCAGACGCTGGCGGCCAGGGTCTATGCGCACAACTACTGGCAAGAGGCCATCACCATCTTGAACAAGGCGCTGGATTTGCGTGCCAATAGCGTTCCGATCTTGCTGGCGCTGGCCAAGATCCAGTCTGAGGTGTATGCGCTGGCCGACTGCCGCGAGAGCTTGCGCCGCATCCATGCGCTGGCGCCCGATCATCAGGAGGCTCGTCTTTTGGCCGCGGGCCTACAGGGCCGCATGGGTGACGCCAAAGGCCACCTGCTCACTTTGCAGTCGGCCCTTGCTGCAGGCGCAGATCCGCTGTCGCGGCTGGCATCGAGTGTCGCCATGACGGCGCTCTACCACGACGCCATGTCCAGCACCGAGGTGGCCGACCTGCACCGCAGCTTGTGTGCGCCGATTGAGGCGGCGGTGCAAGAGCAAACCTTTTTCGCCAGGCCACGCAGCCCTGGCCAGCGCCTGTGCATCGGCTACGTGACCGGCGACTTACACCGCCAGCACCCGGTCAATATCTTCATGCTGCCCCTATTGATGCGCCACGATCGCGCGCGCTTCAAGATCCATGTGTATCACACGGGCACCATGCACGACGAGTACACCCGGCAAGCCCAGGCCTGCGCCGACCATTGGCGCGAGGCGGCGACGCTCGATGACGCGGCGCTGCACCGGACTATCGTCGCCGATGGGGTGGATATTCTGATTGACCTAGCCGGCCACACAGCCAGCCACCGCCTGGGCGTGTTTGCCATGCGGGCGGCGCCGGTGCAGGCGACTTTTTTGGGCTACCCCCACTCGACCGGTATGTCCCGCATCGACTGGCTGATCGGCGATGCCACCGTCAGCCCCGCCGAGCATCACCTTCTGTTTAGCGAAGGTATTGCGCAGCTGCCGGGCAGCGTATTTTGCTGGGCGCCGGTGGACGACTACCCCTTGCCGGCGCCGCGTGCGTCCGATGCGCCCTTGGTATTGGGCTCCTTTAACAACGCCATGAAGCTGTCGCCCAAAACCATAGCGCTGTGGTCGCGTGTCTTGCATGCACTGCCTGATTCGCAACTCTTGCTCAAAGCGCCCAGCCTGCGCGACGAGGCAGTCCAGTCGCGCTTTGCAGCCTTGTTTGCCGAGCATGGCATTGGGCGTGAGCGGCTGGGGCTGCGCGGGCCCAGTGGGCTGGCTCAGATGATGCAGGAGTATGGCGATATGGACATCGCGCTGGACCCTACGCCCTATAACGGCGGCACCACGACGCTACAGGCCTTGTGGATGGGTGTGCCGGTTGTGGCTCTGGAGGGCAGCAATTTTGTGAGCCGCATGGGAGCGAGCTTTTTGCGCAGCTTGGGGCAGCCCGGTTGGGTCGCAGGTGATGAGGATGGGTATGTGGCCGCAGCGGTGGCGCTGGCCCAGCAAGCTGTCGCTATGCGCCAGGGCCGGGCTGCATTGCGCCAGCAGATGGCGGGCTCTGCCCTGTGCGACATGGACCGGTATGTCCTCGATTTTCAGGGATTGCTCGAGCGCATGTGGGCCCAGCATGGCGCCGCAGAGCCATTGCGACTGCTGCCGGCAAGGCAGGTCTGAGCCCCTGGAGGGCGTTTCAGGCCCCCCACTTTTTCAGGTAATTTTCACCATTGCGCTGCCATTTTGGGGAGGTGTAGCCGCCCCCGGTACTGGCGTGGGTGATCCCCAAAGGCCAGGTGCCCAGGCGCAAGCCGTTTTGTGTGGCGGTGCGGCAAAAGTCGAGGTCGTAGAAATGGAAGTCGAAGAGCGGGTCAAAGCGCACGCCTGTCGACTTCAGCAGACCGGCATGGACGGCGAGCAGGACGCCATCGAGGAGCATCACCGGGGCTGGCGTGGGGCCAAAATAGGTCAGCCTTCTGCTACCCGGCTCGCCATGCATGATCGCTCCGCTGAGCTGCGCGTGGTCCCATGTCTGGCCATCCGGCAGCAACAGCCAGGTCATTTTCCCATCCTGCCGGCGGCGGTTGCCGGCAACGCCGACCACATCGAAGCTCAACAAGGCTTCTTGCAGGCGCCAGCCCAGCATCCAGTCGTCGAAGGCCACGTCATCGTGGACAAAGACCAGAACATCGTCGGCATCGGCCTCATCGATGGCCTGGTTGTAGCAATGGGGCAGTGGTTGCTGATTTTCGCTAAACAGGCGCAGGCGTAAGGGGGTCAGAGTGTGGACGGCGCGCAGCGTCGGCCCCAGCAGGGACTGCTGTTCAAACTCCTGCTGGCTGTAGCGGGTGGCCGTGACGATGGTCAGGCTCATGACGCAGCTTCCCCCGCGGGCTGTGGCCTGGCTTGCAGAAAATGCTGGCGGGCCAATTGCCGCAATTCGTCGTCGCTGCGCGCGCTGACTGTGGCGATCAGCCAGATTTCAAAACGTGGCCGCAAGCGCAAGCCGGCATAGCCCTTGAAGCCTGCCTGGGACACCAGATTGGACAGCACGCTCAGGGTGTAGCCACTGCGATGCTCCATCCAGTGGTGACCCGCGGCGCGGCCCTGGGCGACAAGCCCCTGATGGCTGAAGACGATGTCAAAGGGGGTGATGCCCGCATACGCTTCATCGAGCAGGCGATCCTGGGCAATCATCTCGGCCGCCGCTTGCAGGTCTGGACAGACCAGCAGCAAAAAGCCCTTGTCTCGCAATACACGCTTCCACTCGCGCAGCGCGGGCAATGCCTGGTCGAGGTAGAGGTGCTCTATGCAGTGCGAGGAAAACACCGCATCGACCGAGGCGTCTTCTATGGCGCGCAGGTCATCGGCGGCAGCCACGATATCTGGCTTGACGGCCGGATCCGCATCGACCCGAAGTTCCTGCCATCCGGGGCTGCGCATGCCGGGTGGGCGTAAGCCTGAGCCGGCCGGGCCACTACCCACGTTGACCCACAGGGTGGGTGCTTGCGACCGTGCTGGGTCGGATCCTGCGAGGGTCTGGGGGAGTAGGCTTAGGTTCATAGGAGGTGCACCGGAACGCGCAGTTGGTAGCCTTCATGGCGTATGACCTGCAAGATGGGTCCGTCAAAGCCGGCATCGGAGATTTTTTTGCGCAGCCGCGTCATGCGCACTGCCAAATTAGCCTGGCTGGCGCGCTCTAGATCGGTCATCATGATCTCAAGCAGTTGCCAATACGCCAGGCGCTGATCGGGCGCCCGCGCCAGCGCCGAGAGCAAGGCCACCTCTATCGTGCTCAATTCAACAGGGCCGCCGGGGCCATAGGCTTGCAGCCCTGATACCTGTACAAACAGCGCCGGCTGATTGTCCGGCTGATTCGCTTGGGCCCGGTGCCTTCGCTCGAGCGAACGCACGGCTGCGCTGAGCTCTTCAATGCTCACAGGCTTGGTCAGGTAGATGTCGGCGCCGGCATCGTAGCCCGATACCTTGTCGCGCACCGTATCGCGCGCAGTCACCATCAGGATGCGAAGGCCAGACTGTATGGAGCGAAGGCGGCGTGACAGGCTGACGCCGTCTTCGCCGGGTAGATTCAGGTCGACCACCAGGTCAATTTTCGCCTGGGCGCCCTCATCGCCAAGTTCTTCAGCGCATGACAGTGCCACCACCCGATGCCCCAGGTTGCTGAGCACCTCCGCGATGGCCTCACGAAGGTCTTCGTTGTCTTCGATGACGACAATATTTAAAGGGGCAACCACAGTTCGAACCTCACTTTGGCATCGGCCGACCGGTAATACAGCTCGCCCTTTAGATGATCGGCAATCCGCGCCGACAGATACAGCCCTAAGCCCGAGCCGGCATAGCGGGTGGCTTCAAGGCCACGCCAGTACTTGCGGAAGACTTTACCGGGGTCTGGCTTGCCGGCCGGGCCTGCATCGTTGCTCACGCTCAACCGCAAGCCTGCTACTTCGCCGCGCATGTCTGATTGCACGCTGACATCAATGGTGCTGTCCGTGGCGCGGTATTTGAGTGCGTTGTCCAGCAGGTTGCCCAGGATGATGCCCAGCAGCTTGGGGTCGCTTGGGCAAAGGGGTATGCCGGCCTGCGCGCTGAGATGGATATGCGCACGATCTGGCATTTGTTCGCAGATCGACTCCAGCAGCGCGGGGACATTGACCGCGCTTATCTGAGGCGCTGACGCTTCGGCCTCAAGCGCACTGCTTTGCGAGCAGCGTCGGATGATGTCTCGCATGCTGTCGATGGCCCGGTAGCCGCGTGCGCGCATGGATGACTCCGTTGGCAGGCCGCCCAGTGCGAGCTGCGCTGTTGCCAGCGCATTGGTCAACTCGTGTGTCAGCATGGTCATGAATTGGTCTTGCTCGCGGCGCTTGTCCTGCTCCACGATCAGCATCTTCTCGGCCAGCAGGAGCTGGGCTTCCTGATGGCGGTGCTCGTTCAGCGTCAGCATGGTTCTGGCGCGAAGCGCACTGAAAAGCATGGTGGCACTGACCACGCCGTATCCGATGGCGCTGTACATCGCCCAGGGCGGGCTGGGCAGCCAGCCCAGAGCCGGCAAGGTGGCGCTCGCAAGAATCAGGCACATTACGCCGTAAACCACGACCAGGCGCAAGCGGGTCAGCTTGGGCGGATCACCAGGCGCTGGCTTTTGGATGAAGCAGGCCAGCAGCAAGAGCAGCGCAGGCGAGAAGGTGCAGATGAGCGTAATGATCTGAAGGGCCGGCCTCATGAAACCGGTCAGCATCAACAGCAGCGTCAGTGGCGTCATCATCGCCAGGACCTGTAGCAAACGCAGGCCCAAGGCCGGCGGCCGGAATTCACGTAAAAAATGCCAGTGAAACCAAAGCACGGCTGTTGTCGTGACGGCAAACATGAACGAGCTCATAAAACTGACGAATGAGGCCGGTAGCCAGTCCGACAAGTAGACCCGGAAAAATCCCAGCAGCGACATGGCGAAAAGAACCGAGATCAACTGGTGGATGATGAATGCGCCGATCACCCGCTCTGGTTTTTCGATCCAGCCTGCCACAGCCCAGGCCAGGACCATGAGCAAAAAAGCGATCACGGCGCCGATGATCAATTGCTGCTGTCTGTCGCGCGCCATGGCATCGTCCCAATGCAGGGCCTCGACATGGATGCCGTGGTGGGTTTGGGTGCGAAGCCGCAAAAAGACCTCAATGGCTTCGGTCGGAGCGGCGATCACCAGGTTCTGGTTGAATGATCGGTAGGCTCCAAGGCGCCAGTCTTGCTGGTCGCCCGCCATCTGTGGCGCTTGCTCCGGGTAGCGGGGGTCAAACAGAGCGATCTCGTCGAGATGGCCAGGCTGTATGCGCAGGACCAAGCGGGTCTGCCAATCAGCGCCAGGGCGAGCGTCCTGGACTGGAGCTTCGATCTTGAGCCGTAGCCAGGTGGTGGATGGGGTAAAGCCATTTCGAAGCGGCCCCTCGTAGGGGGTCCAAGTCATCGCGCTGACTTGCCCGAATTCCAATTTGTTACTGGTGTCTTCAAACCAAGCCCTTGCGCTGATGAGGTCGCGCCCCGGGTCTGCGGGCTGCTGCATCTGTGCCTGGCCATGCAGCGGCCCGGCAGCCAGCAGTGCGAGCAGGCAGCTTCTCGCCAAGCTGGCAAACAGCCGAAGTAGGAAGGACAAGGGCATGGGGTGATCGGAAACTCTTGGGGAGTTTAATGATTTTCACCTTTTCATTGGGGGAGCTCTTCGCTGTGGGTGGACAGGGCGCGATCCTTGGGGCCTTCCTTCAGTACCCCCTGGTCGCAGATCAGCTGCGCCCCATTCGTTCCTGCTACCCTGCTTGGGCTCGGTAGGGCGGATTGCTCCTAGCCTTTTCAGGCAGCTTGGTTCACTGGCGCTGATGCTCTTGAGCGATCAAACAAAGCTCACCCTCATCGCCCCCAGCCAGCCGAAATCAGCCCGCAGCGTCTGCCCGGGTTGGACCGGGATGGGTGTGACGCAGGCGCCGGTGGTCAGGAATTGGCCGGCCTCTATGCGCTGGCCAGCGCTGCTCATCTCATCGAAGAACCAGATCAGGGCCAGTACCGGGTCGCCCAGCACATGGCTGCCTATGCCCTCGAGCACACGGCCATCGCTCATCTGGGCTCGTACCGCCAAATTGGCCAGATCGTTCAGGCGCTCGCTGGGGGGCAGGGGTTGGCCCAGGACCATGTCGTTGCAGCAGGCGCAGTCGGCAATCAATGGGGCCTCGCCTGCACGCTCAAAGTCTATGAAGCGGGAGTCGGGCACTTCGATGCCGGCCAGGGTGGGCCAGAGGGCCTGCATCGCATAGCCTTCAGCGGGTGTGGCGGGGCGGCAGTCCTGCGGCAGGGCCTGGGTGTGTTTGCGGGCCAGCCAATGCTTGGCCAGGTGCTGGGCGGCTTCGCTCAAGTTGTTCATGGAGGTGTGCGGTGGTGATGACCTTGGCCGATTGTCGGCGGCGTTTGCACAGTTACGGGGGGAGCTTGGCCTTGCTCACTTCACTTTTGGCGGCTGATGGTGGTTCTAGGCTTTGCGTGATGAGCGCCCCGCAACGCTTGCGCCCTCGCCTCGCAAGGCTTGAGCGATCTGTCTGACACAGCCGCGTACGAGCGCCAACGAGCATGGTTATCGCGGCTGACACAACCTCCGCGGCAGGCGCGGGCAGGGCAGGCAGCTCAGGAGTTCAGTGATGCTCAAGAACAAAGTGGCCCTGGTTACCGGCGCGGCCTCAGGGATAGGGCGGGCGACTGCGCTGGCCTTTGCGCGTGAGGGGGCGCGGGTATTGGTGTCGGACCTGTCTCTGGATGGCGGCGCGCAGACGGTGGCCCTGATTGAAGCGGCCGGCGGTCAGGCGCTTTTTGAGGCGGCCGATGTGGCTCATCAGTAGGCTTGCCGCGCCCTGGCCACGCCCCTTTTGGCGCGGCAATCGCCTGCAGCTGATGAGCTGGCCTGATGCGGCATTCATGCCACGCATGAGCTTGCATTTGCGCAGGCACCAGCGTATCTTCGCCCCGAATTTTTGCTGGGCTGTGTCGCCGCGAAATCACGATGAACTTTCTTTCAGATCGACCCGCTCGGGTCGGTCAGCCCCTCTACCTTTACCTGCGTGGCCTGATCCTGTGGTGGCTGCTCCCTTTGGCTTTGTCGGCCGCCGCCGTGGTGGTGGTGTCGGTCCATGAGCTCTATGAGAATCAGACGATCAGTGCGCAGCGGTGGGCCAAGCACCTGGCCAATGACGTAGATCTCGAGCTCATCCGTCGCCTAGAGGGGCTTCGCACGGTGGCAGCGCTCACCGCGGGCGGGCAGCGATCGACTTCCATGGATGCATGGGCGCAGTCGGCGTCCACCTACCACCAGCACTTTGGCATGCCCATCATGCTGGTCGACGCTGAGCGCAGGATGCTCAGGCACTCACGGCATCCCTATGGCGTATCCTTGCCAGCCTTGCCCGCGTCTCAGGGCCGACAGGCTTTTGAGCAGGCGCTGGAAACTGGCCAGGCCCAGATTGGCGACCCCGTCCTCGGCCCGATGCTCGGTCAGTCCGTGGTGCAGATCATGCTGCCCTTGCCTGAACAGGGAAAGATGCTGGTCGGCGCTGTACCGTCCGAAATCCTGGGGAAGGTTTTAGAGTCACAGGACCTGCCTCGAGGCTGGCGAGCCACACTGCTCGACAGTGTGGGCCGTGAAGTTGCGGCGACGGGCCTGAGCGATGAGCAAGACCTGCCTTCCCCGCAAAGCGCCCGACGAGCGAGCTCGGCACTTTCGGCCGCGCCTTTCCAGGTCGCGCTGGATGTGGGGCCTGCGGTTTTTAACAAGGACGCGATCTTTCTCGGCGGCCTGATGATTTTCAGCGTATTTACCATGCTGACCTTGCTCGCTCAGTCGGCGCGGCGGGCCAGTCTGGGTCTGGCTGCTTCCGTGCGGCAACTGATCGATCCTGCCGACCCGTCTGCGCTACGGTCCGATGTGCCCAAGATTGCAGAGATCGAGGCTGCGCGCATCGGGCTGGCCGCTGCTCGAGCAGCCGAAGAAGGCAGCCGCGCCAGAGAGCAGTTTATTTTTCAGCTCAGCGATTCCTTGCGCCCGCTCACCGACGCCGGTTCGATCCAGGAGGAGGGTTGCCGGATGTTGGCGCAATTTCTTGATGTCGAGCGGGTGTTCTTTGCAGCATGGGACGAGGAGGCTGGCGTAGGCCAAGTGATGCGCGAGGCTTTGCGCGGGTCGGCCTCTTCGGTTCTGGGCGAGTACCCAATGACCCAACTGAGCTGGGCCCTTGAACCGATGGCCAGCGGTCAGCCTCTGGCCATCTCTGATATGCACAGTTGCTCAGGGTTGTCTCCCGAAGGGCGCGCATTGTGCGAGGCCGATGGCGTGCGAGCCTACCTGGGCGCCCCGATTCTCAAGGACGGGCATCTGGTGGCTGGGCTGTGCATCACCCATGGCCAGCCTCGCATCTGGTCCCACGACGAACAGTTGCTGGTTCAGGAAGCTGGCCACCGCTTGTGGGCCGCGGCCGAGCGGGCGCATACCTTGGAGGCCTTGAGCGCCAGGACCCTGGAGCTCGCCTCTCAGGCTCGTCAGTTGCGCTGGCTGGCTTCGGAATTGACCCTGGCCGAGCAAAGGACCCGGGAGCAAATCAGCAAGACTTTGCATGATCACTTGCAGCAGATTCTCTTTAGCGCCTCGCTCACGCTGCAGCGGGCCATCGCCAAGTCCTCCGGCGATCCCCTGTTGGAGCAGACCAAGCTGGGCTTGAAGGAGGCCATGGAGGCTGCCCGCTCGCTCAGCCTGGAGATCTTTCCGCCGGCCCTGCGCAGCGAAGGCTTGCCCAGCGCCTTGCAGTGGCTGGCCACCTGGACGCATAAGAAGTACGGCTTGGTGCTGGACGTTTCGGCCGATCCGCAAGCAGACCCCAAGGCGCTGGATGTTCGCATTCTGCTGTTTGAGTGCGTACGCGAATTGCTGTTCAATGTGGTCAAGCATGCCCAGGCCCGTCGGGTGACGATCGACGTGTCGATCCAGCCTGGACAGTGGGTGCAAATCACCCTGACCGACGACGGACTTGGCTTTGACCCTGGGCGGGCTCTTCAAAGTGGGGCGCAGGCCCCTGGCCTGGGCCTGTTCAGTATTCGGGAGCGCCTGACGGTGCTCGGCGGCGAGATGAAGGTCGACAGCTCGCCGGGCCGGGGTTCACGCTTTACCCTGCGCGCACCGGCGCAGGGGGCCGCAGAGCCGGCCCACCTACCGGCCGTGCAGGAGTTGGCTGAGGGCGAGGACGTCCCTGCGGCGCACATGGAGCCCTCGGCCGGGGCGCTGCGCATTCTCTTGGTTGACGACCATGCCATGGTGCGCGCTGGTCTGCGGCAGTTGATCATTTCTTGGCCCCATCTGGAAGTGGTAGGTGAGGCGGTCAATGGCATGGAGGCGGTTGTCATGGCGCGCAAGCTGCACCCCCATGTGGTGGTGATGGACAAGTCCATGCCTGTGCTTGGCGGCGTGGGGGCCACTCGCAAGATACTCGCCGAGAACCCGGCCATTGTGGTGTTGGGCATGTCGATGGACGATGGTGATGTGCTGCAGCAATTCGAGCAGGCTGGCGCGGCGGGCTTCTTCAGCAAGAAAGACGGGGCTGAGCTGCTGCTGCAGCGGCTCGAGATCGAGCGGCTTATCAAGGTAGGTGGGG
>Ga0222712_10006970_pt1 | contig 11042 bp, 6 predicted proteins | sample C33_657DmetaG_FD_165043 | JGI IMG/M metagenome (GOLD analysis project Ga0222712, IMG submission 165043) | Estuarine water microbial communities from San Francisco Bay, California, United States - C33_657D | ecosystem: Environmental > Aquatic > Marine > Unclassified | place: USA: California... | reverse complement strand
CAATGCGTTTGGCCCCCCTGCTTTTGGTTCGTCAGCGGGGCGGGGCGGCTCTATCCACGTGGCTAGGGATGAAGATACTGCACTTATCAAAGATGGATGCCGGCGGCGGGGCCGCCGACGGGTTCGTGCGCATCCACCGCGCCCTGCTGGGGCAGGGGCACGAATCGGTCGCCTACGTCATCAAGCGTAAGCGGCCGGACGTCCCCGCGATGGTCGACGCCCGGGGTCTGCTCGGCCCCTGGCAGAAGCTGGTCTGGGGCCTCGGCCGGGTCTGGGCTAAACTGTGCCGTCTGCACCACCGGCCCGTCGGAGTCTATGATCTCGATGCCGAGGCGAATTTCCCGGCGGAGCCGATCATCCGCGACGCGCGGACCCGCGCCGAAAAATGGGACCTTGTACTCGTTCATTGGTCAGGCGCATTCGTGCGACCGGAGACAATCCGGGAGATCGCCCGCGCCTTGGGGGCCCGCGTGGCGCTCTGGCAGGTCGACATGGCCCATGCCACCGGCGGGTGCCACTACCCCCCGCCAGATTGCGATAGGTATGCCGCAGGATGCGGTCGGTGCCCCCTCCTCGCCTCTCGCTCCGACCAAGATATTTCGACGACGCAGGCCGCCACGCGTCGGCAGGTGTGGGCGGCGGCGGGCGCCATTGTCCTGGCTCCTGGGAGATGGTCGGCCGACAACGCCCGCCGCAGCATGATCCTGCGCAGCCTGCCCCTGCACACATTTCCGATCCCCCTCGACCTGGATATCCTTAACACGAGACACGAACAAGCCGCCGCGCGCGACAGTCTCGGCCTTCCCAAGGACCGCCGGGTCCTCCTGGTGAGGGCCCTTTCACCGGCGATTCCTTACAAGAGCTTCGGTCTTTTTCAGGCCGCGCTCGCCAGGTTGGACGCGGAGGGCCTCCGCCTGCACGTCCTCGCGATCGGGGAGCAGGGGCATATCCCCGGCGGGCTCAAGCATGTCACTTATACCGACCTTGGGCCGGTGAAGGGCGATGCGGCGTTGGCGGAAGCTTACCGCGCTTGCGATTTCTTCGTTAGTTGTTCCATCCAAGACGCCGGGCCGATGATGATCGGCGAGGCAATGGCGTGCGGAAGGCCCTCGCTATCCTATCCGATCGGCATGGCGCCGGACGTCATCAGTTCCGGCGTCAATGGCCTGCTGGTGGAGCCGGTCGGGGACGTCGCCGGATTGGCGGCAGCCATCAGGCATTACGTCGAGATGCCGGCCCATGAGCTCGAGGCTCAATGGGCGCACGCCGCCCTGGAGGCCGCCCGCCTGTTTTCCAGCGCGCGGTTCACATTGAAGATTGGCGAGGCGCTCGCCTCCGCCAAACCTCCCCGATAAAAATCAAATGCGTATCTGGTCCTCCCTCCGTTGGCGAGCCCTCGCCGTGGCCCGCGCCTGGGGTTACCGCGGTAACCCCCGTCTTTTCGGCGTCGAAGTGCCCCTCGCGTTGGTGCCCAACCGGAATGTCCTCGGCCAGTTGGACGCCCTTTCCTACGAGGCTAAGGAAGCCAGGTATATCCAGGCCTACCTACCCGCCGACGCCGAAGTCATGGAGCTCGGCGCCAGCCTCGGCATCGTCTCCTCCATCATCCTGGGACGTCGGCCATCCCGGCTCGTCTCCTACGAGGCGGTGGGCCCGCTGACCGAGGTCGCCCGGCAGGTCGTCGCGCATAATCATCCTGCCGCCCCTTGGACGTTGGTCCACTGCGCCATCGCCGGCGAGGGCGTCACGGAAGTCTCCTTCGACTGGTCGCCCGAACATACGCAGGGTGGCTCCGTCGCCAGCGAGCCCGCGAAGACGCATCTCCGCGTGCCCGCGGAATCGCTCGCCGCCGCCATCGCCCGGCACCGCCTGCCGACCTCGGCCTGGCTGGTGATGGACATCGAGGGGATGGAATGGCAGATCGCCCGGCAGCAGGCCGCCGCGCTCCGCCATTTCGCCGGCATCATTGTCGAATGCCACGACATCCGCGAAGACGGCCAAGTCATCCCGCACGCGCAGGTCCTCGCGGCGCTCGCCCAGGCGGGCTTCGACGTCATCGCCCGCCGCGGCCAGGTCTCGGTCCTGCGGCGCCAGGCGGCCTGAGACGACTAACGCCGCCGATCCGGCCGCCGCGTCGCCGTCAGCCGGCCGCCTGGTCCAGGATGAGCAACGAGTTGTTGCGCGTGTTCTTCACCAGCCGGTAACCGCACTTCCGGAGCATCTCCGCTACCTCGTTCTTGTCGTGCAGGTGCTCCATGCAGATGCGTTTCGGCCACAGCCCGCGAGGCGCCGAACGGAAGAAGGGTTCAAGCGCCGCCTTTTCGAAACCTTCGATGTCGATCTTCAGGGCGTCGATGGAGGAGAGGCCAGCCTCATTCAGGATATCGACCAAGGTCCGGACCGCGAATGTGCCGTTCGCGTCGTCCCTCACGATGTGCGCGATGGCCAGGTCGTTACGCAGGATGACCAAGCGTGCCTTGCCGTGGAAGTCGCCGACGCCGACGCCGAAGACGGACACCGTCCCGAGGTCGTTCAAGGCGATGTTCACGTTCAGGCGTTCGAGGCATATCGGGTTAGGCTCGACGGCCACGACCCTACCCTTGGAAGTCAGGTGATTGCCCAAGGCCACTGTGTAGAGCCCGATGTTCGCCCCGATGTCCACGAAGGTTCCCGAATCCGGCAGGCCTTCCTTGAGGAAATCCAGCTCCTCCTTGTTGTAGGCCGGATGCAGCAAGATCGCGCTGTCGACGAGATTGCTGGTCGGGTAGACGCGGAAACTGCCGTAAGCCGAACGGACGTCGACCGGCCCGCTCCGCAGCAGGTTGATGATCTTCGTCCATGCCGGCCGAAGCGACCCCCGGTAGAGCGGCGGGATCCGGGTAAGGCCTAATACCAGACGTTGCAGCAGGGAAGGGGCGAAGGAGCCAAAACGCGGATTCGGGGGCGGCATGTCGGTGGAAATGTACCGAAGAACCAAGACGCGTCCACGATTATTCGCCGAGATTCACGGCGGACAAAACCGGGCCTCCGCGGCCCCGATCGAGACGGCGGGCCGAGCAACGCATGGCGACTTCAAGCCCGCACCGCCAGGCCAGCGGCGTGATCGGCGCGACGTCGTGCGCGTACGCCCGAATGCTTTCCGCGGACGCCGGCATCGCCCGGGAAGGGGCGGAAGCGCGTCGGGTCGGTACCGTGAACGGTCGTCGGTCATGCCTAGGCCTTGCGTCGGCACCTGGCAAATGTCGCTCGCCCTAGGCGGGTTTGGCGTTAGGTTGCGGCTCCAAGATGATCTACGCCTCCATCATTTACCGTAGTTATAAGAACAACGTGCTGTTCAAGGAAGGCGCCGGGGAGAATAACGGGGAGTTTTTCCTGCCCTACCGGAAACTCAGGCAGGAGTTCCTCCGGAATGGGGTGGAGCTGAACACCGCGGACGTCAATGCCGGGAGAAAAGTCGCCTTCGAACTCTACATCAACTGCTGCCGACAGACGCCCAAGGCCCGCGCCTATGTCTATCTCTACGAGAACCCCCTCATCCGCTTGATGAACCGGAACCGCCAGATGCTTGACCGCTACGCCAAGTGGTTCACGTGGGACGGCGATCTGATGGATGACCGTCGGGCGGTCAGGTTATTCTACCCGAACCTGCTGCAAGCCGCGGATTACAAGGATCCCCAGGAACGGCCTTTGTTCCTGGTCCTGGTGACGACGAACAACGCGATCAAAGATTACGACCCGCGGGAACAATTCGGAAAGCGGGTCGAAATCATCCAGTGGTACGAGCGGCATGCGCCCCGTGATTTCCATTTATTCGGACGGGGATGGGATTGCCCGGCGGCCTTGCCCGGCCGTTGGGGGCAAGTATGCAACCAGGCGCGGAAAATCATCGCCCGCATGTTCCCGGTCGCCTCGCCCTTCGCGACTTGGCGGGGGCCGGTCGTGAGCAAAAACGAACTGCTCACCCGCACCCGGTTCTCGCTCGCCTACGAGAACTCCCGCGACCTGCCGGGCTACATCACCGAAAAGCTGTTCGACTGTTTCCGCGCGGGCTGCGTGCCGGTCTATGTCGGGCCGAAAGAAATCCATGACCATGTCCCTGCGGATTGCTTCATCGACGGCCGCGCGTTCGCGACGACCGCCGCCCTGGACGCCCATCTCCGCACGATCGATGACGCCGCCTATCGCGGCTACCAGGAGCGCATCCGTGCCTTCCTCCGATCGGAGCAGGCCCGCCCCTTCTCGCAGGATCATTTCGCCGAGGTGATCGTCCGCGAGATCCTCGCCGACCTCGCCGACCGATGAGCCTGCCCAAGATCAGCGTCATCTTCCTGTCCTACAAGCAGGAGGCCTACGTCCGGGAGGCGCTCCGCGCCGTGCTCACTCAAGACCTGCCTGATTACGAGGTCATCATCGGCGACGACGCTTCCCCTGATTCGACCCGCCGCATCATCGAGGAAGAGATCGCCGCCTACCGCGGCCGGGCCCGCATCATCCTCCTGCCGCCCTCCCCGAACGTGGGCGTCATCCAGAATTTCAATCGCTGCGTCGCCGCTTCCTCGGGCGATATCTTCGTAGCCGCCGCCGGTGACGATGTCAGCCGCCCGTACCGCCTGCGTCGCATCGCCGAGTTCTTCCGCGACCACCCGGATTGCACGGCGCATTATTCTAATGCGCGCGTCACGGACGCGGCCGGGGGCGTCCTCCGCCGGACGTGGTATCACCATCAAGGTATCCTCTTCCGAAAATTCGATTCAGCCTGCTTCCACCTTTATCAAGGCGTTCAGTTCTGTGGAGCCACCGGCAGCTACCGTGCCGACGTCTTCCGTAAGTTCCCGCCCATGCCTGGTAGGACCGGGGGCGAGGATGCCCCGGCCATCCTGAGGGCCCTTCTCCTTGGACCCGCCGCGGTCGACTCCGAGATCCTCCTCGATTGGCGTTGGCACGGCGCGAACATGTCGCACGGGAGCAAGCCAAAGAACCTCGGCTGGCGTGACAAACTTCGTCGGGCCGCCGCCTGGCCGGCCGGGCAGAAGGTGCATCGCCGAGGTTATCGCGCCGATCTGGCCCACGCCGAGCAGGCTGGCCTCGCCTCGCCGGAGGTTATCGTGCGCTTCCGCTCCTTGGTCGACGACGTCCATGCGCAGGCTTCGGTGAAGTTCCACTGTACGCACCCGAACGCCCGCTGGTCGGCAATCGGCATGGCGTTCGCCTATTTCTGGCGCGTCTCGCCGCGCGGTAAGGCCTGGAAGCTGCGCTTCCTCGCCAAAGCCGTCGCCAAGAAAATGCTACCGGGTCCGTTCCGCGCGGTTGCGCTCTTCGACTTCTCGAAGTTCTAGGACCGCGGCCCGAACTTGCGCTGCGGCGGCGGGCTCGGCGCTGCGGCGTCGATCTGGACGCCGGCGCAGGCCGGATCCCGGGCGAAGGCGCCGTAGGTGGCCGGGTCGAAGCGCGTCGTCATGCCGCGGGCGGCCTCGGCCACGAGCACGCGCCCATCCGGCTGGAGGAAGCCGACCTGCACGAGGGTGGGGCCGTCCACCTTGCGCGTGTGGGCGACGAGCTTCTCCATGAACGGACCGGCCTCGGGGCCGGGTTTGAGGGCGAAGAGGATCTTCTTGATCAGGGCCGGGGCGCCGCGGAGCGGCTGGAGGCCATGGGCGCTGATGTTCCATTCGCCGCGTTCCTCGCGGTAGCTCAGGCGGGCGTCGACCATCACGTGCGCGCCGTCGGCGAGCAGGGGCTGGTCGCCGTCGCGCAGGGCCAGGGCCGCGTCGAAGGCCTCGGAGAACATGCTCACCGGGACGGCCACGTTGCGGGAGGAGACCGTGAAGAGGCACCACGGGCGGTTGTCCTTCTTCGAGATCTTCTTCTCGAGGTTGCCGAGGATGCCGCAGATCCGGACCGTGTGGCGCTCCTTGCGGTCGAGTTCGATGCGGTCGGGCGTCGTCGCGAACGTCGCGACCGCCTCGTCGAGGCCATGGTAGTCGGCGAGCGGGTGGCCGCTCAGGTAGAAGCCCAGGAGCTGCTTCTCGTTGTTCAGCATCTCCAGCTTCGGCATGGGCTCCGACTTGCGGAGGATGAGGTCGGAGGGTCGGGCGGCGCCGGCGTCCTCGGCCCCGAGGAGGTCGAACAGGCTGCCCTGGCCGCGCTCGCGTTCCTTGCGCTCGGTCGAGAAGTGGCGCCGGACCGACTCGATCGAGTCGACCAGGTGGCGGCGGTTCTCGCCGGTGAAGTCGAAGGCGCCGGCGCGGGCCAGGCAGTCCAGCGTGCGCGCGTTGAGGTCGGCCTCGCCCATGCGGCCCACGAAATCGCCGAAATCCTTGAACGGTCCGGCCTTCTCCCGCTCGGCCACGATGGCGCGCGCGGCCATCTCGCCGACGCCCTTGATGGCGCCGAGGCCGAAGCGGATCGCGTTGTCCTTGGCCACGGGCGTGAAGTCGGTGTCGGACTGGTTCACGTCCGGGCCCAGCATCCGCATGCCGAGGGCCTCGACCTCGGCCACAAATTCCGCGAGCTTGTCGGCGTTGCCCTGTTCGGACGTCAGGATCGCCGACATGAACTCGACCGGGAAGTTGGCCTTCAGGTAGGCGGTGCGGTACGAGAGGATCGCGTAGGCGGCGGAGTGGGACTTGTTGAAGCCGTACTCGGCGAACTTCTCCAGCGTGGCGAAGATCTCCTCGGCCTTCTTCTTGTCGATGTCGTTGGTGGCCTTGGCGCCGGCCACGAAGATGTCGCGCTGCTTCTCCATCTCCTCGCGGATCTTCTTGCCCATCGCGCGGCGGAGCATGTCGGCGCCGCCGAGCGTGTAGCCGGCGATGACGCGGGCGGCCTCCATCACCTGCTCCTGGTAGACCAGGATGCCGTAGGTCTCCTTGGCCACCTTCTCGAGCAGCGGGTGGGCGTACTTGACGTGGTTCGCGTCCTTCTTGCCCTTGATGTAGTCCGGGATGAACTGCATCGGGCCCGGGCGGTAGAGGGCGATCAGCGCCACGATCTCGTCGATGACGGAGATGCCGAACTGGCGGCAGAGCGACTGCATCCCGCCCGATTCGAGCTGGAACACGCCGATGGTCTTGGCCTCGTTGAGCAGGGCGAACGTCGCCGCGTCGTCGAAGCCCACCTTCTCGATGTCGAAGTCCGGCTTCCCGCGGTGCTTCCGCACGAGCTTCTGGGCGTCGTCGATGACCGTGAGCGTCTTCAGGCCCAGGAAGTCCATCTTCAGCAGGCCCAGCTTCTCGACCGGATCCTTGGCGTACTGGGTCGTCAGGTCGCCTTCCTGCATCGTCACCGGGATGATGTCGGTCAGGGGGCGGTCGGCGATGATCATGCCGCAGGCGTGCTTGCCGCTGTTGCGCACCATGCCCTCGATCACGCGGCCCGTCTCGATGATGCTCGCGGCCTGCGGGTTGACGTTCACCTCCTCGCGGAGCTCGTTGGACTTCTTGAGCGCGTCGTCGAGGGAGATGTTGATGTCGTCCGGGACGAGCTTCGCCAGGCGGTTGGTCTCGATGAACGGCAGGTCGCGGATGCGGGCCAGGTCGCGCACCACCATCTTGGCGCCGAACGTGCCGAAGGTGATGATGTTCGCCACGCGGTCGGCGCCGTACTTGCGGCGCACGTAGTCGACGACCTGGTCGCGGCGGCGCATGCAGAAGTCGATGTCGAAGTCGGGCGCGGAGACGCGCTCGGGGTTGAGGAAGCGCTCGAAGAGCAGGCCGAAGCGGATCGGGTCGATGTCGGTGATCTTCAGGCAGTACGCCACGATCGAGCCCGCGCCCGAGCCGCGGCCCGGGCCCACCGGGATGTCCTGGCGGCGCGCCCAGTCGATGAAGTCCCAGACGATGAGGAAGTAGTCGACGAAGCCCGTGCCCGCGATGACCCCCATCTCGTAGTCCACGCGCCGGCAAAGCTCGGCGGGGCTCGTCCGGCCGGGGCCGGGGACCTGCTCGTCCGCCCACGACTTGGGATCGTCGTAGTCGACGCCGTAGCGCTCCTTGAGTCCCGCCTTCACCTGCTCGAGCAGGTAGGTGCCGTTGGGGCGCATCGGCGCCCGCTTGTCCTCGGCGATGGCGAAGTCGCCCTTCTTGCCGGCGGCCACCGCGAGGCCGTTCTTCAGCTTCTCGTAGCCGTCGAGGATGGCGTCGATCTTCTTGCCCGCCTTGGGCTTCACGCCCTCGCTGAAGACGTAGACCGGGTAGTTGTTCTGGCCGACCGGCAGCTGCACGTCGCACATCTCGGCGATGGCGACCGTGTTGGTGATCGCCTCCGGCACCTCGCCGAAGACGCGCAGCATCTCGGCCTGGCTCTTCAGGTAGAACTCCTTGGCGTCGTAGCGCATGCGGCGCTCGTCGGCCAGGCGGGCGCCCGTCTGGATGCAGAGCATCGCGTCGTGGGCGACGTTGTCGCCGGCGTCGACGTAGTGGACGTCGTTGGTCGCGACCACGCGCAGCTGGAACTCGCCGGCCAGCTTGAGCAGGTCGGGGATGATCCGCTTCTGCTCCTCGAGGCCGTGGTCCATCAGCTCGATGACGAAGTTCTCCCGGCCGAAGATCTCGATGAAGCGGCCGCACGCCTTCCGGGCGGCCTCGTAGTCCCCGCGCAGGAGGGCCTGGGGGATGACGCCCTGCAGGCAGCCGGAGAAGCCGATGAGGCCTTCCGCGTGCTTGGCCAGCTGTTCGACGTCGGTGCGCGGCTTGTAGTGCAGGCCGCGGACGTGGGCGTCGGAGACGAGCTTCGTGAGGTTCTGGTAGCCCTTGAAGCTGCGGGCCAGCACGCCCATGTGGTAGTACTTATGCTCGCGCCGGTCGGGCTTGTCGGTCAGCGCGTGGTCCCAGACCAGGTAGAGTTCGCAGCCCAGCAGCGGCTTGAGCTTCACCTCGCCCTTCGAGCGGGACTTCGCCTCGCTCCAGAAGTCGAAGAGGCCGAAGAGGTTGCCGTGGTCGGTGATCGCCACCGCGCGCATGGTCATGTCGCACGCGCGCTGCATCAGCCGGTCGATGCGGCTACAGCCGTCGAGCATGCTGTAGTCGGTGTGCACGTGCAGGTGCACGAAGTCGCGACTGATGGATTCCGGGTCGGCCATGCGGGGAGGGGATACTAGGGAGGGCGTGGAGGGCAGGGGAAGGGGATAATCGGCGGGCCGCCGCCGACTTGTCCACAGGCGGGCTTGCCCCGGTCCCGCGCCGGGCTAGAAAGCTCCCACCCATGAGCGAAAGCCGCTTCTCCTTGCGCAAGCAGATGCACCTCGGCGTCGGCCTCGGCATCCTCTACGGCCTGTTCTGCCGGGTGCTCTTCCATGGCGCCGACGAATGGGTCCGCCAGACGTTCGGCCGGACCGGGGTGGCGCTGCTCGGTATCATGTCGATCAGCTTCCTGTTCCTCGTGCCCGCCGCCCTCGGCTTCATCGTGATCTGGTTCGAGCGCGAGGAGCGCCGGTGGGCGCGGATGCTCTTCGGCCCGTGGGTCTCCGCCGTGATCATGACCCTCTGCACCGTCGCCCTGCAGCTGGAAGGCTGGATCTGCGTCATCATGGCCCTGCCGGTCATCCTGTTCATGGCCTCGCTCGGCGGGGTGGTGGCCGGTTTCGCCCGTCCCAAGGTCCAGACCGACGGCGGGCGCCGGCTCTGCGTCGCCGCCGTCGCGCTCCTGCCCTTCGTCGCCGGGCCGCTCGAGTCCCTCCGCGCCCGCTCGAACGAGCTCCGGACCGTGGCCTGCAGCATCGACATCGCCGCGACGCCCGCGCAGGTCTGGCGGCAGATCCGCTCGGTTCCGCGCATCACGGAAGCCGAGCACACCTTCTCCTGGCACCACCGCGTCGGCTTCCCCCGGCCCACCGAGGCCGTGCTCGAGGGCACGGGCGTCGGCTCCGTCCGCTATGCCCGCTTCGAGGGCGACTTGCTGTTCGTGGAGAAGGTCACCGAGTGGGACGAAAACCGCCGGCTCTCCTTCTCCATCAAGGCCGACACCGCGAACATCCCGCCGACCACCCTGGATGAACATGTCATCATCGGCGGACCGTATTTCGACGTCCTGCACGGCACCTATTGGATCGAGCCGCTTGGCCCGGACCGGGTCCGACTCCACCTCGCCAGCGACCAGCGGTTGGCGACCGGGTTCAACGCCTACGCCGCCTGGTGGACCGAGTGGGTGATGGCCGACCTGCAGGATTACATCCTGCGGATCGTCAAGGCCCGCGCGGAACGGGACCGCTGAGCCGACCGCGGCTTACTTGACCTTCACGAAGGTGCGCTTGCCCGCCTGGAGCACGAGCTCCCCGGCCGGCCGGGCGACCTTGTGGGCCGGGTCCGCGACCTTCTCCTCGCCGACCTTGACCGCGCCACCTTCGATCAGGCGGCGGATCTCCTTCTTGGAGGGGAAGAGGTTCGTCGCGGCGAGGAGGTCGACGATACCGACCTCCGCGGCGCCGCCCGCGAGCGTGTCCCACGCGAACTCCGGCATGTCGGTGCGCACGCCCCCCTTGGAGAAGACGTTCTCGAACTCGGCGCGCTCCTTGGCGCCGGCGCCCGCGCCGTGGAACTTGTCCGTCAGGCGGGTCGCCAGCTGCTTCTTGGCCTCCATCGGGTGCAGGGCCTTGAGCACGGCGAGCTCCTCGGGGGTGGTCAGCAGGAGTAGGTCGTAGTAGACCCACATGGTCGCGTCGGGCACCGACATGATGCGGCCGAACATGTCCTTCGCGCCGTGGTTGAAGGCGATGTAGTTGCCCAGCGACTTCGACATCTTCTTTTCGCCGTCGAGGCCGACGAGCAGGGGCATGCCGAGCACCGCCTGCGGCGGCTGGCCCTCCTGTTCCTGCAGGTCGCGGCCGACGAGCATGTTGAACAGCTGGTCGCTGCCGCCGATCTCAAGGTCGCACTTCAGCATGACGGAGTCGTAGCCCTGCAGGAGCGGGTAGAGGAACTCGACGATCGAGATGGGGGTGTTCGATGCGTGGCGCTTGGCGAAGTCGTCGCGGGCCAGCATCTGGGCGACGGTCATGCGGCGGCTGAGCTGGAGGGCGTCGAGGAAGGACATCTGGCCGAACCACT
>Ga0222712_10006969_pt1 | contig 11044 bp, 9 predicted proteins | sample C33_657DmetaG_FD_165043 | JGI IMG/M metagenome (GOLD analysis project Ga0222712, IMG submission 165043) | Estuarine water microbial communities from San Francisco Bay, California, United States - C33_657D | ecosystem: Environmental > Aquatic > Marine > Unclassified | place: USA: California... | reverse complement strand
GAGACTTTCAGTACTGCCAGCGATAATCAGCCAGGTGTTGAAATTCATGTATTACAAGGTGAAAGGCCATTGGCAAATCAAAATAAGAGTTTAGGTAAATTTAATTTAACCGACATTCCGCCGGCACCTAGAGGAGTTCCTCAGGTAGAAGTAACCTTTGATATCGATGCCAATGGAATCCTGCATGTAACGGCTAAGGATAAAGGAACTGGAAAAAGTCATAATATCCGCATTGAGGCAGGTAGCGGCTTAAGCAAGGACGAGATTGAAAAAATGAAGAATGAAGCTAAGGCTAATGAAGCTAGTGATAAGGCAGAAAAGGAAAAAATTGAAAAAATTAATCAGGCAGATAGTTTAATATTCCAGACAGAGAAACAATTGAAGGAATATGGCGATAAAATCAGTGCGGATAAAAAAGCTCCGATTGAAGCAGCTCTTGGTAAATTAAAAGAAGCGCACAAAATGCAGGATATTGCAGCCATTGATCCAGCAGTAGAACAAATGAATGCCGCTTGGACAGCAGCGAGTGAGGAAATGTATAAGGCAACTCAGGCTGCTGAAGGGCAACCACAAGGCGGCGATGCTGCTCAACCACAGGGAGATGCAGCTAATGCTGAGAATGTGACGGATGCTGAATTTGAAGAAGTTAAGTAATCTGTCAAAAAATATATACAAAGAAACCGCAGTCCAATGGCTGCGGTTTCTTTGTATATATAATATTTGAATTACATAGGTCAGCTGTTAATCTATCCAAAAAAAATATAAAATATTATGGTAGACTCTCTGTTTCTAACTATCTTGCTATCAACCAAATTTAAGTGATGAAACATCTTTCTATTGTGTTGAATGTTGTCTTGTTAGTAGCGGTAGTATTTTTATATTATGTCCACTTTTCGCATTCTTTCAACTCTTCCACAGGACCTGGCTCTGTTAATTTCAAATTTCATGATACTTCTAAATGTGATAGAATTTCTGTTGCTTACGTTGAGTTAGATTCATTAAATAACAATGTGAACTTTATCAAGCAGCGTAAAAAAGAGTTAGATGCCGAGCAAAAGGTGATTATGAATGAATACGAAAATGCTTATCGTTCAATGACTCAGATGAGGGATGACTTTATAAAAAGGGGTAAGAATATTACCCAGCAGGAGGCGGAGGCTTTTCAAGAAAAATTGGGTATTCAGCAACAGCAAATAGAACAGGTAAAACAGCAAAAAACTCAGCAGTTAGCAGAAAAGGGTGCAAGAATAATGGGGGATATGCAGAGTAAATTAAAAGATTTTATGAATGAGTATAACAAGAATAAAAAGTTTACGATGATATTTACTACTGGAACAGGTCTTGACTATTTTCTTTATAAGGATGTTTCTTTAGATATTACCTCTGAGATTGTAAAAGGTCTTAACGAAAAAATGAAATAGGCAGTCTATTTATCTTTCAATCAATTGATTTATCTTCAATCCCGTTTTATAACGGGTTTTTTTATAAACCCACCTTACTCATCACCAAATTTTTTAAAATGTCTACTTCAACGAATCAAGATTCTTCTTTTAAACCAACACTCGGTTTGTTTGATGCTACAATGATTGTTGCGGGCTCCATGATTGGTTCTGGGATTTTTATAGTTAGTGCTGATATGCTTAAGGATATGGGTAGTGCAGGCTGGTTACTAGCTGCCTGGGTTATTACAGGATTCATGACCCTTACTGCCGCTTTGAGTTACGGTGAGTTGAGTGCAATGTATCCAAAAGCAGGTGGACAATACGTTTATCTAAAGGCTGCTTACAATCCATTTATTGGATTTTTATATGGCTGGAGTTTTTTTGCAGTGATACAAACAGGAACTATTGCAGCTGTAGCGGTAGCTTTTGCAAAGTTTGCTGGTTACTTCTTTCCTGTACTAGCTTGGGAAGAAGTAAATACTTTTAATCTGCTAGGCCTCAAAATACATTATGCTCAATTGGTGGCTATCGTAGTGATTATTTGTCTGACTTTTATTAATACTCGAGGTATTGAGTCTGGTAAATGGATTCAAACTTTTTTTACTTCAGCCAAACTATTATCTCTTTTCGGATTAATTATAGCAGGTTTTATTGCATTTAACTGGCAGATTTGGAGTGCTAACTGGCAAAACCCTTGGGTGATGCAGCATCTTACCAATACAGGCGGTACTATTCAATTTGAACCACTATTAATGGGTGCTGCATTAGGGGCAATGGCTAGTGCAATGGTGGGAAGTATATTTAGTAGTGATGCTTGGAACAATGTGACCTTCATTGCCGGTGAGATAAAAAATCCTCAAAAAAATATTGGTCTAAGTTTATTCTTAGGAACCTTAATTGTAACAGTGATCTATTTATTAATGAATGTAGTCTATCTCGCTACGGTTCCATTGCATGAACTGGCCTTTGCAAAAGATAATCGAGTTGCCCTCAGTGCATCCGAAGCTATTTTTGGAAGTAGTGGTACCATTATCATTGCAGTGATGATAATGGTAGCAACTTTTGGTTGTAACAATGGATTGATACTAGCAGGTGCGAGGGTTTATTATACGATGGCTAAAGATCAATTGTTTTTTAAGAAAGCTGGAACCTTGAATAAAAATATTGTTCCTGAATGGGCCCTTTGGATTCAGTGTTTGATGGCTTGTATACTTTGCCTCAGTGGTAGATATGGTGATTTGTTGGATATGGTTTCTTTTATAGTGGTAATATTTTATGTACTCACCATTGCTGGGATTTTTATTTTACGTAAAAAGTATCCAACTGCAGATAGACCCTATAAGGCATTTGGATATCCTGTTTTACCAATTATTTATATGTTAATGGGGATTAGCTTTTGTATTTTATTGATTATTTATAAACCACAATTTACTTGGCCAGGCTTAATCATTACGCTGTTGGGTATTCCTTTGTATTATCTTGCGGTTCGAAATAAAAATTCAACTTCTTAATATTTTTTTTGATGGTTAGTAAAATTTGTAATGAGATTTTTGATCAATGTATTCATGATTATCATTTAACAGATATGGTGGATACAACCATTCGTAACCCATTTTCTGAAAATGGATTGGATCATTTATTGTATGCAAAAAATTGGGTGGATACTGTGCAATGGCATTTGGAAGATATTGTACGTAATCCTACAATCGATGCTGTGGAAGGTTTGTTATTGAAAAGAAGAATTGATGCTTCTAATCAAGTGCGGACAGATATGGTTGAATATATCGATAGTTATTTTTTGCAACAATATAAAAATATCAACCCTAAGGTAAATGCATTGGTCAATACCGAAAGTCCAGCATGGGCGATTGATCGCTTGTCAATTTTAGCTTTAAAGATTTATCATATGACTGTGGAAGTAAATCGCCAAGATGCTGCTGAAGAACATGTGGCCTCTTGTTCAAAAAAATTGGAGGTACTCTTAGAACAGCGGGTTGATTTATCTCAGTCAATTGATGAGTTGCTAAGTGATATAGCAAAAGGTGATAAATACATGAAAGTATATAAGCAAATGAAAATGTACAATGACCCCGGTCTAAATCCTGTGTTATATCAACTGCAAAATAAAAATGTATAAATCGATTGTAATAGTTGTAGCATTGAATAAATAAGTATTATTCAGCAGCTACTTTAATTAATTATTCATTACGTCATTTAATTATTAAAGTCCATCTTGCAAAATCCAAAGCACATATTGGTTATACGTTTTTCATCCATGGGTGATGTAGCAATGACGGTGCCTGTTTTAAAAAATCTGCTCGATCAAAATCCGGCGGTAAAAATTACGGTAGTCTCCAACGCCTTTTTTGAACCTTTATTTTCGGGGTTGCAAAGATGTAATTTTCATCCTGCATATTTAAAGGAAAGACATAAGGGGTTTGGGGGTATGTTTCGTTTATTTAAAGAGCTTACCAATCTCTATAAATTTGATGTAGTTATTGATTTACACAGTGTACTAAGAGCTCATTTATTGTCATTTTTTTTTAAAATCAATAGGGTGTCCATCGCTACTTTAGATAAGGGTAGGAGTGAAAAAAAAGCCCTTACCCAATCACAACAGAAAGTTTTTGTTCCGCTTAGGTCTATGCATGAACGTTATGCTTCGGTATTTAGAAAAAAAGGGTTTTCAGTTCAATTAGCTACTGAAAAATCAATTTATTTAAAACAGGAAATTCCTATTGAGTTAAGGCCTGTATTTTCATCTGGTAAAAAAATAATTGGAGTAGCTCCTTTTGCTCAATTTAAAGAGAAGATGTACCCGATTGAAAAAATGAAAATAGTAGTGAGCCAATTGACCGCTGCAAATTATACCGTTTTATTATTGGGTGGAGGTAAAGAAGAATCGGAAGTTTTAGATCAATGGGAAAAAGAAATTTTTTCAGCATTCAATGTTTCTGGTAAGTATTCTTTCAAAGAAGAACTTTCTATCATTAGTAATTTGGATCGAATGGTTAGTATGGATTCAGCGAATATGCATCTTGCCTCCTTATTTAAGGTGCCTGTAATTAGTATCTGGGGTGCTACTCATCCCTATGCTGGATTTAATGGATGGGGTCAGTCAAATGAAAATATAGTACAGCTAGAGCTTGCTTGTAGACCCTGTTCGGTTTTTGGAAATAAGCCTTGCTATCGGGGAGATCATGCTTGTATGCAGGGTATCTCAGAAGAAATGATTTTTCAAAAAATAGTGCTAGGATTCAATCAATAGCATCATTTTTATTCAAAATGGAATATTATTTTTAGCTTCTAACTTGTCCACTTCCTCTTACTACCCATTTATAACTACATAATTCTTTCAATGCCATTGGACCTCTTGCATGTAGTTTTTGGGTACTGATTCCTATTTCAGCTCCTAATCCAAATTGAGCGCCATCGGTAAAAGCAGTGGATACATTGGAATAAACTACTGCTGCATCAACTTGCTGAAGGAATTGTTCAATGTTTTGCTCATTCTCCGCAATAATAGTTTCACTGTGCTTACTACTGTTTACTGAAATATAATCGATGGCAGCTTCAATAGAGGATACCGTTTTAACTGCCAATATATAATCTAGAAATTCAGTTCCGAAATGTTTTTCATTAGCCTGCTTCAAAAAACTAGCAGGATAGTTATTTTCTAAGGATTTGTAAGCTAAATCATCTGCATAAATCACAACATTTTTAGTAGCAAGGCGGCTAACTAATTCTGGTAGATTTTTTAATTGATTGACATGGACTAGTAAACAGTCTAAAGCATTGCAAACACTTACTCTTCTGGTTTTTGAATTAAAAACAATTGCTTTTCCTTTTTCAATATCACCCGTTTCATCAAAATAGGCATGAACAATTCCAGCTCCTGTTTCAATGACTGGGACTTTAGATTCTTTGCGAACGAAGTCTATCAATTGTTGACTACCTCTCGGAATAATGACGTCTACATAACCCACTGCATTTAGCAATTCAGTAGTTGCTTCTCTTCTTGCTGGTAATAGTTCAATACAATTTTCAGGTAAGCCATGTTGTTTTAAAACAGACTGGATAATTTTTACAATCGCTAGATTTGAATATTCAGCATCACTACCTCCTTTCAAAATACAAGCGTTTCCAGATCGAAGGCATAGAGAAAATACATCAAAAGTAACATTAGGACGTGCTTCAAAAATAACACCGATTACACCAAGTGGTACAGAGATCTTACTGATTTGCATACCATTGTCCATCGTTTTTTGCTCTAGTAAAATACCTACAGGGCTAGGCAGTGCGGCTACTTTTTTAATTTCATTAGCAATGTCTTGCAATCTTTTGTTGGTAAGTTGAAGCCGATCATATTTAGGATCAGCTGTTGACATGTTGTCAAGATCCTTTTGATTTTCTTTTAATATAATTTCCGCATTGCTAATAGCCGCCTCCGCTAAACTGATTAGGACAGCCTTTACCTTTTCTCCATTGATCTGGATTAGCTTTTTGCTAGCTTGCTGAACTGCTTTAAAATTATCTGTTAGGGAATGATTATTATTCATCATTTGCTTAGTTCATTGTTTAAGAATAAGTAATCATAATGCACCAAAGCTTTCTCATTTTTTTTGCTCATTAATTCAGCTGCCTTATCTGAATTATATTGGGCTTTACCTACCCCTAATTTTTTCCCTGCATTACTGATAATTTGTATGATTTCTCCTTTTTTAAAAGACCCTTCAATTTTTGTAATTCCTACAGGCAATAAGCTGGTAGGTTTATTGGATTGCAAAGCTTTTTGAGCCCCCTCATCAATGAACACGGCGCCCTTTACAAACCCTTCTGAGTGAGCAACCCATTTTTTAATGCTTGAAATATTTTTTCTGGGTTTAAATAATGTCCCAACCTGTAATTGGTTATTTATTTGAATGAGTATATTGGCTTCTTTACCATCGGCTATCTGAACAGGAATGCCCATGCTCGCCACTTTATTGGCCATACTGCATTTAGTGAGCATTCCACCTCTGCCGAAATTAGATTTTTCTGAAGTAATGAAACTTTCAAATTTGGTATCTCCAAATTCAATGAATGGAATCAATTTCGAAGTGGATTTATTAGGAGCACCATCATAAATACCTTTTACATTAGAAAGTATTACCAACTTATCTGCATCCACCATACCAGAAACTAATCCAGCTAATTCATCATTATCGGTAAACATTAGTTCAGTTACTGAGATTACATCATTCTCATTTAAAATAGGGATTACATTGTTTTGAAGTAAAACAGCAATACAATTCTTCATATTGATATAATGTTCTCTATCTCTAAAGTCCTCTTTGGTTACTAATACCTGGGCACATAAGCAACCTAGTTTTGCAAATTGTTCTGCATAAAGATTAATCAATTTGATTTGACCTACAGAAGCAAATAATTGTCTTTTGCTGATTTCGTCTGTCTTTTTAGGGGGCGTAATTAAACTTCTTCCTGCGGCAACAGCTCCAGAGGAAATTAAAATAATGTCATTTCCTTCCTTGTTGAGTACACTAATTTGCCTAGTAAGCTGTTCAATACTTTTTAAGTCAAGGCCACCTCCTTGTTGTGCTACTACATTAGAGCCTACCTTTATTACGATTCTTTTTTTTCTTTTAGGCATGCGTAAAATTAAAGTTTTTAAGTTAAAAAACTGTTCCTTATGGATTGAATGATTGAGTATTGTTTTATAATTGGGTTTAATGAGTGCTAGGTTCAACTTTAGAGAATGGTTGTTTAGCATTCCGGTTTCATTGGTAAATGCTAAAAAGTTTTATAGAAGAGTTTAAATGCCCCCAATGGTATTTATTCTCATTACCCGAATAATTATTAATTTGCAGTAATGAAAAAATACGCAATTATAGTGGCAGGAGGTATGGGCAGTAGGATGAAGGTAAATATGCCTAAACAATTTTTGCATTTAAAAAATAAGCCGATACTTTTTTACACCTTGGATACTTTTTTAAAATCTTTTGAAGAACTGCAGATAATATTGGTATTACCTCAAGATTATATTGAAGCTGGACAGGAGATTATTAATGAATATTTTAATAAGGATCGTATCAAAATTACAGTGGGTGGAGGTACAAGGTTTCAATCTGTGAAAAATGGACTGCAGTTAATTAAAGAGGATAGTATTATTTTTGTTCACGATGGAGTAAGGTGTTTGCTTTCGGTTGATTTAATTCATCGTTGCTATCAATCAGCGGTAGAATTTGGTTCTGCAATACCTGTAATCAATTCAAAAGATAGTGTTCGCTTGGTACTTGAGCAGGGTAATGAAGCACTGGAACGCGATAGGGTTAAATTGGTTCAGACTCCCCAGACCTTTCAAAGTAAAATTTTGTTACCAGCTTTTGGAGTAGACTATCAAGATAAATTTACAGATGAAGCGACTGTCGTGGAGGCCTTTGGAATGAAAGTTCATTTGGTTGTAGGAGAGGAGCAAAATATAAAAATTACTCAACCCATTGATTTATTATTAGCTGAAGGAATTATGAATGCTGCGAATGAAAAGTAAAATAGGTTACTTTTCATCACTTGATATTCTCTTAAGTATTTTGCTAAAAAGGTTACTTTTCAATGGAGTAATTAACCATTTTTACAATTAATTAAATTCCTGGTGGTTAATTTTTTCTAATATTTGGTGGGCTACATCCATTGCTCTAAATCCATCTAATATGGTTACGGGCGTTTCGGTACCTTGATTGATTGCGCTAACAAAGGCTTCCAATTCCATTTTAATTGCATTACCTACTGCTACCGTGGGGTTAGCAATCGCGATTGTTTTTTTACCATTATTGGTCTCTATATCGAAAGTAAAAACCTGTTTGTCCTCATCGGTATTTAACTTAATGACTTCTGTTTTCTTTTCTAAAAAATCGATACCAATGTAGGCGTCTTTTTGAAATAACCTCATTTTGCGCATTTTTTTCATTGAAATGCGACTACTGGTAAGATTGGCTACACATCCATTATCAAATTCTATTCTTACGTTGGCAATGTCGGGGGTATCACTCATTACTGCCACTCCATTGGCTGAGATGTATTTTACATTGCTATTGACCAAATTCAGAATAATATCAATGTCGTGTATCATCAGGTCAAGAATAACACTCACATCGGTACCACGAGGGTTAAATTGTGCTAAGCGATGCACTTCAATAAACATTGGACTGATGCTGTAACCTTTGAGCGCTAAAAAGGCTGGATTAAACCTTTCTACATGGCCTACTTGAAATTTAATATTAGCTTCTTTGGCAAGTTTTAGTAACTCTCTAGCCTCATCCATCGTATTTGCCAGGGGTTTTTCCACAAAAACGTGTTTGCCCTTGGTGATGGCGGCCTTACTAATTTCAAAATGTTCGGTGGTGGGGGCCACAATATCGACTAGGTCACAGGCGTCCATTAGTTGTTCGGCATTGTCGAAATAGGGTAGTTGGAATTTATCACTTACTTCTTTTGAAACTTGCTGAGAAGGGTCAAAAAAACCAATAAGTTTAACCCCTTCAATTTCCTTCCAGTTGTTTAAATGAATCTTCCCTAAATGACCAACACCAAAGACACCAACTTTTAACATAACCGTATTGTTTAGTCAAAGATAAGTTGCTCTCTTGAAAAGGTGTTGCCTTTAAAAGGGATGTTAATAAATAGATAGCTTAAAAATCTTTCCTTATTTCTAACAAAAGCTGAGGATTTCAGTTCTTGAATAAAGAGAAAATCTTAAATTTTGAAAGGATTATTGTTGAGCAGAACCTTAATTGACTGCTTTTTCTGGCAATTCCTCCCAGAAGCCCATTTTTCCAAATTTTTCAATTCTTTGCTCGCAACGTTTTTGAGGATCAATGCTTTTTAATTCTGCTATAACAGGAAGAAGGAATTTTTTAAGTAAATCTGCCGCTTCATCATAATCCCAATGGGCACCACCAAAAGGTTCAGGAATAACTCCATCAACTAAACCAAATTGCAACATATCGTCACCGGTCAATTTTAGTTGATCGGCTGCTTTCTCCTTATTATCCCAGTTTCTCCAAAGGATACTACTGCAGCTTTCGGGTGAAATAACCGTGTACCAGGTATTCTGCATCATAAAAACACGGTCACCTGCGCCAATGCCTAATGCACCGCCACTAGCTCCTTCACCAATGATAACGCATATAACGGGTACCTTTAGACGAAGCATTTCATAAATATTGCGCGCGATTGCTTCACCCTGACCTCTTTCTTCTGCTTCTAGTCCTGGATAAGCACCTGGTGTATCAATAAGGGTAATAATTGGTTTATTGAATTTTTCAGCCAATTTCATTAGGCGAATTGCCTTACGGTAACCTTCTGGATTAGCCATTCCAAAATTTCTAATTTGCCTCATTTTGGTATTGATTCCCTTTTGCTGACCAATGATCATCACTGTTTGGCCATCCATATCGGCAAAACCACCAACCATCGCCTTATCGTCTTTGAAAGTTCTATCGCCATGCAGTTCAACAAAATTGCTACACATTTTATCGATGTATTTTAGTGTGTAGGGTCTGTCTGGATGCCTGCTTAACTGGACCTTTTGCCAAGGCGTAAGATTTTGGGTGAGTTCCTTTTTAGTTTCAATAATTCTATTTTCCAATGAAGCAATAGAACCACTCATATCTGATTTGCTTTTTTCCTGAGCTGCTTTCAATAGCTCTATTTGATCATAGAGATCTTTGATAGGTTTTTCGAAATCGAGGAACTGACGGTTTTTTAATTCAGGCATATGATGAGTTTACTATGTGTTATTTGACTGTGAAAGTAATAACTGTTCGGTAAAATTAAGTGGAAAGATTTTTTAATAAAAGTTTTGGGTTAAAAAAATTAAAACACCTATCTTTGCCATCCCAAAAAACAGACCCTAGATCAGAGATGGTTTTGGAATAAGTTAAGAGGGAATTTGGATCGGTAGTTCAGTTGGTTAGAACGCCGCCCTGTCACGGCGGAGGTCGCGGGTTCGAGTCCCGTCCGGTCCGCAAAAGCCCTTAGCTTCAATTAGTTAAGGGCTTTATTTTTATTGATTAATACATATTAACTATATTTATATTAAATCAAGTAAAATGAAATTATTAAAAACTACTCTTTTACTCCTATTGCTGGCAAATTGTATTTCATGTTCAAAATCTAGCAGCTCAAATTCAAGTCCCTCAACTGGTTATTTGAAAATAAATGTAGATGGAAAAGACTTTGAAACAACTACTTTGAATATTGCCGGGACCGGTGGCGGTCCAATTTTATCAAGTTGTAATAGTAAAGATCAATTCAAACAACATCATACCCTAATTGAAAATTCTACATTTTTTGTTCAGGTTGGTTTAGTTCATTATGAAAATCAAGTTGATTTTGGAAATCCTTCACCAGGGAACTTTGACATTTATACTTTAGTTGACTACTTTAATAATAACTATTGTTATAAAAACTTAACATTTGATATTGAGTATGAAGATAAAGCTACTAATAAGAGTTATGAATTAAAAACAGGTGGTACTCATAAAATTACTTCAATTACAAAATTATCAAGTGAAAATGCAAATACAACTTATGCCGTTGAAGGT
>Ga0222712_10006966_pt1 | contig 11044 bp, 5 predicted proteins | sample C33_657DmetaG_FD_165043 | JGI IMG/M metagenome (GOLD analysis project Ga0222712, IMG submission 165043) | Estuarine water microbial communities from San Francisco Bay, California, United States - C33_657D | ecosystem: Environmental > Aquatic > Marine > Unclassified | place: USA: California... | reverse complement strand
GCGCATCAAGTGAAGCGCACCTGTTGTTGTAGCAACGCCACCAACGATGACCGGGACATCAAGTTCATAAATAAACTTCTTCAAGTTAAGAGCTTCGCCTTCGGCGCCAACGTGCTCTGCTGAAACTGTAGTACCGCGAATAACGAAGATATCTACTCCAGCTTTGATAACAGCGTCATGGAGTTCAACGGTGCGCTGTGGAGATAGTGATGCCGCAACGGTGACACCTGCATCGCGAATCTGCTGAATGCGATCGCGGATGAGCTCAGGGCGAATTGGAGCTGCATAGATCTCTTGCATACGCTTTGTCGCATGCTTCTCTGGCATAGAGGCAATCTCACCGAGTGGAATACGGGGATCGTCATAGCGAGTCCAGAGTCCTTCTAGGTTAAGAACGCCAAGACCGCCCATCTTTCCGATTGCGATTGCAGTATCGGGAGAGACAACTGAATCCATAGGTGCGGCAAGAAGTGGAAGGCCAAACTTGTAGGCATCAATCTGCCAAGCCAGGCTCACCTCTTCTGGGGTACGAGTGCGGCGGCTTGGAACGATTGCAATGTCATCAAAAGAGAAGGCTTGACGTGCGCGCTTGCCTGGTGCGATTTCGATCTCCACTTACGCCTTCTTTCCATAGTTCGGTGCATCAGCAACATCGAGAACATCATGTGGATGGCTCTCTTTGAGGCCTGCTGATGTAATTTGAATAAGTCGTCCTTCGCGGCGAAGAGTCTCGATATCAGGTGCGCCGGCATAGCCCATTCCGCTGCGAAGTCCGCCAACGAGTTGGTGCACGACATCGGAGACCGTTCCCTTATAAGCAACTTTGCCTTCAATGCCTTCTGGAACAAGTTTGTCCTCAGAGAGAACATCATCTTGCATATAGCGATCCTTTGAATATGACTTCTTCTCACCGCGAGATTGCATCGCTCCGAGTGAACCCATTCCACGGTAGCCCTTGTATCTGCGACCATCGATCTCAAAGAGCTCGCCCGGGGATTCTTCACAACCTGCAAGGAGAGAACCGAGCATCACAGTGTGTGCTCCAGCAACAATCGCCTTGACGATGTCTCCTGAATATTGAAGTCCGCCATCTGCAATCAGAGGAATGCCGGCCTTGTTACATGCCTTAGCTGCCTCCATGATTGCGGTGATCTGTGGAACGCCGACACCAGCAACAACGCGAGTGGTGCAGATTGAACCTGGTCCAACGCCGACCTTCACTGCATCTGCTCCGGCATTGATCAGCGCTTGAGCGCCTGCACGGGTTGCAATGTTGCCGCCAATGATTTCAGTTGTAGGGGAAAATTTCTTAATGCGTGCAATTGATTCGAGGACTGCGCGGTGATGTCCATGTGCGGTATCAACAACGACGATATCCACGCCTGCATCAATCAGAGCCTGTGCGCGAGCAAATCCATCATCGCCAACTCCGACAGCTGCACCAGCAAGTCCAACATTCTTTACAAGTTTGACGTGCGCAACCTGCTCTTCAATTGGAAGATTGCGGTGAATGATTCCAACGCCGCCGGCCTTTGCCATTGCGATCGCCATTGCTGATTCAGTGACGGTATCCATCGCTGATGAAACCAATGGAACTGCGAGAGAGATATTGCGAGTCAGCCAGGTTGAGGTGTTGACCTCAGATGGGACTACATCCGATGCATCTGGCAGTAGGAGGACATCGTCATATGTCAGGCCAAGGAGCGCGACCTTCTCTGAATCTATGGACATCTGAACTCCCCTGGCTCGCCGAGAGGTAATTCTATCGGCTCTTTAGAGGCCGACCGCCCGTCTGATTTCCTCAGAGGCGTTGCCTAAACCCATGACCAAAGTGGCATCCGAGCACTCAGACGAGTCCCAGCCCGGTCCACCGAGGACGATGCGAGGGGCTGGTCGGATAGCCGGGAGGTTGCGATAGAAATCTGGGTTGGCATTCTGTGGAAAGAGCGCCCAGAGAAAGACAGCTGGTGGAGCAAGGCGAGTGACGGTCGCTGATACCGCCTCAAAAGGCGTGCGGGCTCCGAGGAAATGGGTCTTGATATTCATCTCGCTGAGCAAGGCCTCAAGGGCATGCAATGGAAGCGAATGCGCCTCTTCACCTACTGCTGCAATCACCACAGGGTGGCCGTTAACCGGGTTTTCGATTGGCATCGATCTCTCACGCAAAATTTTTTTGAGGAGTTCGGTAAATGCGTGTTCTATCTCAACGCCTTCACCTGAAGTCTGCCACGCCTCACCGATTTCGATTAACGATGGAACGATAATTTCGTGCCAAGTAATTTCAACGCCATGTTCATCGAACTCTGAACGAAGGGCTTCTTCAACAAAATCAATATCAAAGGCCTGTAGTGCTTTATTAATTGCTACGACAACATCTTCACGAACTTCAAATTCACGGACTATTTTTTCTAGTCTTACTGCGACCTTGCTCTTCTTAGCCTTATCAGCGGCGTCGGCCGGCGTTACACCCGCGCTAATGAGGCGGCGCATCATCATCAGCTTTGCAAGATCCTCTGGGCAGTACTTGCGATGCTCGCCAGCCTCATGGGTCGAGGGACCAAGGCCGTAGCGGCGGTCCCAGGTGCGAAGGGTCGCTGGGGCTACTCCGAGGCGTCTAGCTACGGCTGCGACCGTTAAGAGCTCATCCTCGACTTTTGCCATGGCGCAAGGATGGCTCAGAGTGGCTTAACTCACCACTCGAAAATCGGACATTTAGGGCTAAATATCAAAATGAACAACTTTTGGAGCGCTAGCACCTTGAACAACCTATGAAACGGTTGTACCCTTCATCTAATTCCACGAGAAGTTCTAATAAGGAGCTTGATATGAATACATTCGCAGAGCGATCAGAGGCCTTACGTCCTGTTGCCGATGAGTGGGATTGGCAATATCAAGGTGCATGCCGCGGCATGGATCCAGAGATGTTCTTCCATCCTGATGGAGAGCGTGGCCCACGCCGTCGTAATCGCGAAAACGCTGCAAAGGCCGTCTGTGCATCATGCCCAGTCCTGCAGAAGTGTCGCGAGCAGGCTCTCGCAGTTGCAGAGCCATATGGAATCTGGGGCGGTCTCTCAGAAGATGATCGCGTCGCTATCTTGTCACGTCGTGGCGTCTCGCGAATCTACGAAGCTTCATAAATCTAGTTCGTCAATAAGAAAACCCCGCCTCGAAAGAGACGGGGTTTTCTTATTTCAAGACTCTATACGAGTTTACTTCGACTTGCTCCAACTAATAATCACTGAAGCATGTCGAGCTGAAGGAATGTTGTCCTTTGCTAGCCCTGGGTACTTCAAGGTGTAACTACCCTTAATACCTAGCGCCTTAATTACTGCTGCGACATTCTTTGCTCGGTTTGTTGATAGATACTTGATATCTCCTGGATTTGGATTTGGCTGAACCCAACCATTTACCTCAACAGTTACCTTTGAGCCACTTGCAATCTTTGTAGCCGCAAATTGAACAAGCTTGGTAATTCGAGCCTTCTCGGCCTTAGTTACGACAGGTGAGTTCATTCCGAAGTAAACCTCGAAGCGAAGTGAACCTGGCTTATTAACAACCGTTGCAGGGACCAAGGTAATTGGGATTGCGGCTGTACGTTCAGTTGATTCAGGGGTCTGACCCTTTGCCTGGAAGGTGTGATCACCCTCTGGAAGTGAATTCGGCATCGGTAGCGTTGTTGTGAAGTTACCGAATTGATCGGTCATCACAGCACCAAGCCAAGTCGGAGTTGAATAAACCCAAACGTCCACCTGGCTAAATGGCTTGAAGCCAGTACCGCTAGTGGTGACTGTATTTCCCTTTTCAATGACCACGCGAGCTGAAGTATCTTCAACCGTACCTTGTACAAATTGTGTCGTTGATTTGATAGCCAATGACCAATCTGAAGAAGAAACAATTATTCCGGTCTTCTCTTCATTCTGACGAACAGTGATTGTCTCGGATTTTCCTGCTGTCTGCAGAATTACTGCAGGAGCAGGTGTAGATACGGTCTTCGTATCAGGTGCGCTCACCGGTTTAGTAGGTGGAACAACTGGCTTTGCATCTTTCTTCTCAAGAACCTCAATAGTGACGTTAGATTCCATCTCTTCATTATCTTCGCGGTTATCAGGTGTGAACTTCACATTAAGTGCATGCTTACCTGGAGCAAGAATTGTTCCTGCAGGAGGGTTGTAGCTGTACTTACCTGGAACATTTGCAAGTGCGTTGAGCTGGGTGCCACTGAGTGGCGTTGGATTAATGATTGCGGATGGGTTAAACCAGAGAATTTGTGGCTTTACCTTTCCCTTAACAATCAGAATTACTGTGCCAGTGATTGGCTCGTAATTTGGATCGTTTGGCGTACACGTCACTGTCAACGTATAGGTGCCGGCCGGAAGCACGGTTCCTAGCGCTGGCGAGTAAACACATATTGATGGAACATCAGTTATCGCATTGAGCTGAGAGCCACTAAGAGGAGTTCCCTGCTTGATTGCTGAAGGATTACCCCAGGTGAGCTTTGCTTTGAGCTTCACGGTTGGAGTAGTTGGCGCTGGCGCCGCTGTAGCATTCCAAATCGCATAGAGCGTGAGATTTGCGCTGAAGTCATAACTCGCGCCATCTGCAAATTCAACGCTTCCACCTGATGTGCGGGACCAACCAGCAAAGGTTGACCCTGACTTAGTAAATGCGTTGCTTGTGAGGGCGGCAGATGCGACACCACTTTGTGCACTCATTGAGCCTGAACCAGAATTTGCAATGAAGGTAACGGAGTAGCCAGTGCTGAAGAGGAGAACCTCGCCAACACCATTTCCGTTAGCGCCAAATGTCTTGATTTGGAAGAAGTATGTATTTCCAGCGACCAAATCTGCAACGTCAGCAAAGACTGCATCATCCGAGGTCAATGTTGTCAGTTGCGAAGATGGGATATCTATCGTTTGGATACAGGTAGAAAGTGCGCCATCTAATCCAACATCTTCCCCATCTGAGAGGCAGAGCTGAGCAGTTCCAGTTGAATCATTATTGCGATTAACTGTTGCGTTAAGGCGAGCCGTTGATGAAGTAACAGAAGTTGCTGCCTTAGTTATACCTGTCGGTGCACCAGCCGTAAACGTGAGAACCTCTCCATAGCTGGTTCCTTGGCCATTGACAGCAATAATCTGGAAGTAGTAGATAGTTCCTTGGGTCAACGATGAAACAGATGCTGACTCGGGATTATCAATCGTGATACTGCTTGCAAATGATGAAGGTGTGGCGTTCGGGGTCGAAGCACATGTTGTGATTGCTCCAGTTGCACCCACTGTTGGATCTGTTGCAAGGCAGAAAGTTACGCTTGAGACGTTGGAGCCGTTGGCCTTTACAGTTCCGTTAAGGATTGCAGTCGTACCAGTAACACTTGTCGCTGGCTGAGTCTTCACAATTGGAGCACCAGTCTTAAATGAAAGCACGGCGCCATAGATTGTATTTGTTCCGCCATTTACGGTATTGCTCGCTACCACCTGGAAGTAATAGGTGGTATTTGCTGTGAGTGAGTCGATATTGAGTGAGAGCGAAGTCAGACCTGCAGTTGCACCCACTGTTCCCACAGTTGAGCTCAAGGTACAACTTGTGATCTTGCCACTTGAGTCGGTGCTATTGCTAGTGTGATAACAGAATTTCACCGTCGTGGCAGCGCCACCTGAGTTCACACGACCATTGAGTGTGGCAGTTGTTGAGAGAACATTGGTTGCTGCAACTGTTGTGGCAACAGGTGAACCAGCAAGTGTTGTAAATGACTTGATGGTTCCGTAAGTAGTTCCCTGTGAGTTATCACCAATTGCTTGGTAGTAGTAAGTCGTTGCCTGTGAAAGTCCAACAGCATCACCAGTTGTATTTGTAGTCGTTGAGGTTGTTGTTGGCGATGATGGAATCACAAAGAGGCAAGAATCGAGAATTCCATCGATTGCCGTTGTTGCATTGCTCGTTGAAATACAGAATGAACCGGTGGTGAGAGCTCCATTTGCATTCAGAGTTCCACGCACTGTTGCCGTATCAATGCCAAAGAGAAGAACATCTTCGGTTGTAACACTTGGTGCATATGCTGTAATGAAGCTGAGTACTTCACCGTAGCTATAGAGCGCGCCGGTCGAGTTCTTGCCGATTGCCTGGAAGTAGTAGGTCTTACCTGCATCCAGAGAGCCAAGGTTGTACTCGATTGCGCCACGCGCAGTAGAAGTTGTTGGTGTTGCGGCAATTGCAGTCGAGCTATCGAGCTGACCGGCAGCAGTTACAGTATTGGTATCTGAGTAACGGAAGAAGTTCTCAGATGTAAATCCATTAGGGTTCACATACCCATGAAGAGTTGCTTCCCAGGTGGTTCCGGATGTGATCTTTACAGATGTCGCTGCTTGCGTTGAAGCGACCGGCGCTCCAAATGTGAATGAGCGAATCGAGCCAGTGACGGTGCTTGAGCTTCCGTATGCTCCAAAGGCTTGGTAGTAATACACCTTTCCTAGGGTGAGACCGGTGGCCGTATATTGAATACTCACGCTACCGGTACCAGTTGCTGTCGAAGGTGACGCTGTCACAAGAGCCCCACTCAAACAGTTCGAGGCACTCAAGGTATTTGCGGTGTATGTCTCAGTGATACAGAACTTTGGTGTCACTGAATTACCGTTGGGAGATATTGCACCAGTGACAGTTGCACCGGTTGATGTAAAGCCGGAGGCAGATGAGGTGACAGCTATCGGCGCCGGGCTACTTGAATCGAAGTAAACGATATTTCCATAGGTCTTTGTGCTAGAGCGCTCTGCAATAACTTGGTAGTAATACGGTGTCGAAGCATCGAGTCCTGTCGCATTCAAAAGAACGTCTACAAATGATCCAGACTTAACCTTGCTTGGGGTAGCGGACGAAGTCTTGACGCAACTTGTGAGCTTTCCTGAATAATCGGTTGCAACTTTGTATTCCTTCGAATAACAGATGGTGATTGAGTATTCTTTATCGCTCTTCGTCTGAACTGAGCCATTGAGTCTTGCCGCTGTCTCAGTCACATTCGTTGGATCTGTTGTTCGGATATAAGGATATGACTTCGCCTTGAACTTCCAAATAATGCCATAAACCTTTCCGCCACCTGAGTGCCAACCAACCAATTGGTAATAGTAATTTCCACTTGAGAGACCTGAAAGATTGCTTGTAACTTCGCGATTCTGCGTATTGTTATTTGTAAGAGTTGCTGAGGTAATACAAGTTGGTGATCCACCAAGAATTCCATTTGAAACTGAAGGGCTATTGTCGGTCTGCTTGTAACAGAATTGCCAGATAGTGTCATTGGAATTGGTATCTAAGCGACCTGTCAAGGTCACTGCATCTGTGGCTGTGAACTTAGGACCTGTTGTACGAACTCCAGGGGCTGTTCCACCACCAGCCACCGCGTTAATCGTAAATGAACGGACCACATTCGAAGCTGGCGCAATCACTGATGTTCCAGGCTGTGATGCCGTAACGGTACAAGTTCCAGCAGCAAGGAGATTGATGGTCAAACCGCTAATTGAACAGATGGAAGGTGTATTTGATGTCAGCGTAGGTGTTAGAGATGTTCCATTTGTTGCAAGTGATGACGCACCAGTTACAACTGTCTGCGAATCTAAGTTCTGAGTTCCTGGCTGATTGAATGTAATTGTCTGAGTCTCAGTCGGTGCCGACCCTGAGATGATCTGGAATTCCTGAGTTACCTCAGCAGCAGCGCCATAAGTTGAATCGCCAGGTTGGGTTGCAACTATTACGCATGTTCCTGCGCCAACGGGAGTGATATCAAGGCTTGGCGGAGTTACCGTACAGATTCCTGGGGTGAGAGATTTAAGAACTACTGCAAGTGAAGATGAGGCTGTTGCGCCAGATGGGAATGCTCCCGATCCAGTTCCCTTTGTGCCTGGATTTGAGAAAGTAATCGTCTGTGAGTTCGTCACCTTTGTGATGGTGAGGGTATTTGCGTTGGTACTAAATTCAAGACCATCATTTACATTAAATGAGATCGTTGAATTACCGGCTCCTGGAGTAAAACGCAGATAGCCCTTTTCGATGTCAGCTGTCGTAACTACTTGGCCAGCGGTCACTGAAGCCCAAGAAGAGCCATTCCAATATTGAAGAGTGCCATCAGGTGATGGTGCGCCAAGCTTCACCGAGAAGAATGGGTTGTTATCTGCATCTGCATAAGTACCGAAGTTTGAAAGTGAGAGGATTGTTGCGCCGGAAGCATTCATCGCCGTATCAGTCGATGTTGGTGGCGCGTTGTATTGATTTGAGAACTCCGTTGGAACTCCGCCATTTGGCCATCCGCCAAAGACAAGACCAAAGTAGTTTGTCTGGCTTGCAACGACGTTACCGAAGCTAAATTCGATTTTCTGTACGGCGTCATATTTCAACATCACCTGATCTTCAGGTACTGAAGTTCGTGAACCCGTCTTATTTGCAATGAAGCGAACTCGAGCAGGAGAAGTCAGTGATTGAACGGCAAGGTTTGTTGGTGACATCATCGCGTACTTCTGGAAGCCGGTTGCATCTGTGTACTGATAGCTGCCGGCTGCTGAAGAACAGTCGAGGTCAATAGATGTAATCTTTACATTCTGTAGAACAACAGGAATACCTGTATTTGCGCCGGTATAACTTCCTGCGCGGTAGAACTCAAAGCGGAATCGAGCTTCGCCGCCAACAGTATTAATCATCCAGTTATTTGCAGCACCCGCTGCAGTTGAAGCACTTCCTGGATTGTCGTAATTAGAGATAGATCCTGAGACTGAGAGCGTGGTGATGACCGCATCAATTGCGACTCCCCCATATGTACCGACAGTCTTATAGAGAACTACGTCATTTGCCGCAGTACCCGTACCGATGAGGTTGGTGGAGTTTGACTTCACAAAGGCGAGAGGCGCATCGGTATCGTTGATGTAGACAGTCGTCGCTGCCTGCGCGGAGACTCCACTGATCACCGAAATGAGGGTGAGGGTGAGGGCTGCGATTGCAGTTTTTGCGATGGTGGCGCGCTTCTGGCGGGTAAAGATCATTGATTGCTGCCTCTGTACGTAAGGGGTTAGCCCCCGGGGTGAGTAATGTCCCTACTGTACCGGCAGTTCAATTTGGGGTGAGCCATTTGAGGTGAGAAAAGGCCCCCGACTAGTCAAAGTCGAGGGCCTTCACTCATTACTGAGAACTTACTGAACTTAGTGGCCTCTTAACTGGCCACTCGTTAACTTAGTGGCTGTGGCCACCAGGGCCATGTGAATGTCCATGGCCTGAAGCCGCTGGCTCTTCACCTGCTGGACGCTCGAAGACAACTGCTTCAGTTGTAATGAACATCGCTGCGATAGATGCCGCGTTGGCAAGAGCTGAACGGGTCACCTTTACTGGGTCGATAACGCCATCCTTGCGGAGATCGCCATAGACATCAGTTGCTGCGTTGAAGCCTTCATTGTGTGGAAGTGCGCGAACCTTTGCAACTACTACGTAGCCCTCAAGTCCTGCATTCTCTGCAATCCAGCGAAGTGGTTCGTCACATGCCTTGCGAACAAGTGAAACACCCACTGCCTTATCGCCGGTGAAGCCGAGGTTATCGTTAAGAGCATCAGCTGCATGCACAAGTGCTGCACCGCCACCGATCACGATTCCCTCTTCAACTGCTGCACGTGTTGCTGAGATTGCATCCTCTAGGCGGAGCTTCTTCTCCTTGAGTTCAACTTCAGTATGTGCGCCGACCTTGATTACGCAGACTCCACCGGCGAGCTTTGCAACGCGCTCTTGGAGCTTCTCGCGATCCCAATCAGAATCTGAATTTGCAATCTCATTGCGGAGCTCTTGTACGCGGCCTTCTACAACCTTTGCATCTCCTGCGCCATCAACGATCGTTGTTGCATCCTTAGAAATCACAATGCGACGAGCGCGTCCAAGATCAGTGAGCTGAACCTGATCAAGCTTCATGCCGATCTCTGCTGAGATAACGGTTCCACCTGTAAGGACTGCAATATCCTGGAGCATCGCCTTGCGACGATCACCAAAACCTGGAGCCTTTACTGCTGCAGATGTAAATACTCCACGCATGCGGTTTACAACTAGAGTCGAAAGCGCTTCGCCTTCAACATCTTCAGCGATGATAAGTAGTGGCTTACCTGACTGTGAGACCTTCTCGAGGATTGGAAGCAAGTCAGCGAGCGCTGAGACCTTTCCAGCTGAGATAAGGATGTAGGCATCATCAAGGATTGCCTCCATACGGTCTTGGTCAGTGACGAAATATGGCGAGATATAACCCTTATCGAACTGCATACCTTCTGCGAATTCGAGTTCGAGCGCAGTAGTTGATGCCTCTTCTACAGTGATGACGCCGTCCTTGCCAACCTTCTCCATCGCCTCTGCGATGAGTTCGCCAATCTCGCGATCCTTAGCAGAGATTGTTGCAACATCTGAAGTCTGCGCACGATCGTTGACGACTGTCGCATTCTCGCGAAGACGAGCTGATACTGCAGCAACAGCTGCTTCGATACCGAGCTTGAGATCCATTGGCTGTGCGCCAGCTGCAAGGTTGCGAAGACCTTCCTTCACCATTGCCTGTGCAAGGACTGTCGCTGTTGTTGTTCCGTCACCGGCAACATCGTTGGTCTTTGTAGCAACTTCCTTAACGAGCTGTGCGCCCATGTTTTCTACCGGGTCAGAGAGTTCGATCTCTTTCGCAATTGTGACGCCGTCATTTGTAATCAACGGTGCACCAAAGTTCTTTGAGATAACGACGTTACGTCCCTTAGGGCCGAGCGTTACCTTGACTGTGTCAGCAAGAATGTTGACACCGCGTTCCATTGAGCGACGAGCTTGCTCGTCGAATTCAAGCATCTTTCCCATAAGAGTCTTTACCCTTACTTCTCGACGATTGCGAGGATGTCGCGCGCTGAAAGTACGAGAAGCTCTTCGTTTCCGTTGCGAACTTCTGTTCCTCCATACTTGCTGTAAAGAACAACATCGCCAACCTTGACATCCATTGGGACGCGGACGCCATCATCGAAGCGGCCTGGGCCTACTGCAACGACAGTTCCTTCTTGTGGCTTCT
>Ga0222712_10006961_pt1 | contig 11048 bp, 3 predicted proteins | sample C33_657DmetaG_FD_165043 | JGI IMG/M metagenome (GOLD analysis project Ga0222712, IMG submission 165043) | Estuarine water microbial communities from San Francisco Bay, California, United States - C33_657D | ecosystem: Environmental > Aquatic > Marine > Unclassified | place: USA: California... | reverse complement strand
ATTTCATATATGTAATAAGCCTTTTTGTTAATCTTTCTATGGCAAATGGCTTGATTTCCAAGTTGCCTCACCTGTATAGAATTGCATCTCCGCTGCAATTCCTTTTTGGCCCACTGTGTTACCTGTTCTGCAGAACAACATTAAGGCCTTACCAGAAGTTTCAAAAGAAAGATCTCTTGCATTTTATCCCTTTTTTGGTTTCTGCTATTGGGTTAATTCCCATTTTCATGCTATCTGGTGCTGAAAAGCTCGAGCTCATTTACAGCAATTCAGTCTATCCTAGCCCCTGGTATAAACCTGATACATTCGGGCTGTCATATGTTGTTGTGCTGCGCGTAAAATTTGTATTTTTTCTTGGATATCTTGTTTTTATGTGGAAAATGCTTTTCGATTTCAAAAAGTTTGCCACTGCTGAGCTTCAGAGCAACAATGGGGTATTGATTGCTTGGTTATATTTCGACACCATACTTCAATCATTTTTGGGGGTTGCTATTCTTGTGTCTGCAATATGGATTGAATACTTCAATGATACAATCTTGGTTCAGATGAACTTGGTTTGTGTAGAAATCATTGCCAGTGCCTTCTTTTTGATCGCCAGGCCAGAATTGTTGAAAGGACTGCTTTTCGAAAACGCGATTTTATCTCCAGACCTTCAATATGCTGATTATCAAGGATATAAAGAGAAAAAGGACCTTGATGTCCAGCCAGAGGGTGAATCAATCGATCTAAGCCATCAGGTTAATGATGAAAAGGATTTGTGGTTGAAATCAGAAACAATGAGAAGGATTGAACAGTATATACAGCTTAATCAACCATTTCTAGACCCCGAATTCTCACTTTCAGACCTTTCAATTGCCCTTACACTTCATCCAAGGATTGTTTCCAGTGCTATAAAGTCAACCCTTGGAATGGGTTTTCCTGAGTATACCAACAAGATTCGATTTATTTACCTCGAGGAACAGTTGCAAAAAAAGGCTGAAATGTTGGATTTTTCGATAGATGCTATTGCTAAAATGGTTGGTTTTAGTTCCAGGTCAGGCTTTTACAAGGCGTTTAAAAAATATTCCAACTTTGATTCTCCCAATCGGATGCTTGATTACTATCGTAGTAAAAAGTAGGTTTTAGTAGTTTCAAACCTTTCAATTGTTTACTTTTCTTTTAAATTATGGCATTACCACTGCCGTAAAGTGGACAAAGTGTTCCATCTTTTCGGCACGTAATAAAAGTACACAACTAATTCAAGAAAGTAAACAGGTGCAATTTTGATTTTTTTTGACATAAGATACTTTTACTCTTTATTTGTATGCTAAAGTCTGTCTAGCTGACATGACTTTCAATATCCCTTGAAATTCCGTGATCCAATTTTCCCCCTGTTGAAAGCATATTTTTAGTGTTCAATTTTAAAATTACTGTTCATGACTGAGTCAATCAGAAAAGCGTTATCGTTTTTATTTCTGGCGTTCATAGTGCCATTTGTTTCGATGCAGGAGTCTCGGGCTGCAGAAATCACTCTATCTCAGGCTTACACCGGTGTCGGGACGTATGTTGAAGAGTCTTCTTCGATAACTATCTCTGCTGGCACATCAATTACCGGGTCAAATTTCAAATTCGTGTCATTTGTGTCAGGTACACGATTTGCAACAGACAACGATATAGCAGGCTATTTCATTTACAAGGATGCATCAAATAATACCATTACTTTGAATGGGGTAATTTCCAGACACCAAAAGTCTGGCGGCCTTTCAGAGGGTTTTTATTTTTACGAATCTACAGTTGCAGGTGGTACAATACCCACCGGAAGGGCATTTTGGCTTGTTGTTTCCGGAAATGAGTCTCTTTTCCCAGGAACTGGATCTGTAGGGACCTCATCTGATCCTATTGGAAATGCGCTCAACGCTCTTTTGGATTTCCAGAATGCGATAACACTGACAGGTAGTTTTTCTGCATTTTCAACGTGTGTAGGAACCGCATCAGCAAGCCAAAGTTTTACGGTTTCTGGTGCTGGACTTTCCAATAATATTATTCTTAGTGCTCCAACTGGGTTTGAAATTTCAAATGTCACTTCAACAAGCGGTTATACTTCAAGCATAACATTAACTGCATCTGGTGGCGGCAGTAATAAAACAGTTCCATCCACAACAATATATATACGTCTAGCAGCAGCAACTGCCGTAGGAAGTTACAATGGAAATATAACGGCTAGTTCCACCGGCGTTTCCTCTAGAAATCTTTCAATTGGCACCGGAACTGTTACCGGCGCACCTACATCAGCTAATGCTGGTGCAGATCAAGCAAATTGTAACAATGGATCATTCACACTTGCTGGGAATAATCCAACTGCTGGAACTGGAAATTGGAGTGTGATAAGTGGAACCGCGACTATTGCCAATACAGCTTCTAATACTTCTAGCGTATCCGGAGTTCCTGTGGGATCTTCCGCCACTTTAAGGTGGACCATTTCAAGTGGTTCATGTACCGCTTCAACAGATGATGTAGTATTGACCAACAATAACCTACCTACTGTTTCAGTATCACCCTCTTCAGCAACAATAGCCCCCTCTGGTAGTGTATCGCTTACAGCCACTGGTGCCAGTACCTATTCTTGGTCTCCTTCAACTGGGCTTTCTGCTTCAACAGGAGCTACTGTTACTGCAAGTCCTACCACAACTACAAGCTACACTGTTACTGGAACCTCTGCAGCTGGTTGTACATCTAATCAATCAGTAACTGTAACTGTTTCTGCAGGCTTAATTGGCGGTGTTGTTGCTGCAGACCAAACCATATGCGCCGGAACAACACCTTTAGCATTTACTTCTTCATCACCTGCAAGTGGCGGTGCTGGTTCACCTTCTTACCAATGGGAATCCAGCCTCAATAATTCAACATGGTCAAATGTGACTGGTGGATCTGGTGCTACTACTTCCGCTTACACCAGTGGTTCTTTATCTGCGACAACCTATTTCAGGAGAAAGGCTAGTGATGGATCAAGTACAGCATATTCAAATACCATTACTATAACGGTTACTCCGGTTTCTATTTCAGGGACTGCTTCAGCTTCAGCCTCTACGATTTGTTCTGGCTCTACAGCGAGTTTGTCATTGTCTGGTAATACTGGTACGATACAGTGGCAATTATCTACTGATAATTCAACCTGGTCAAATGTGACTGGTGGATCTGGTGCTACTACTGCTTCTTACACCAGTGGCACTTTGACGCAGACGACATATTTTAGGGCACAGGTGACAAATGGTGTTTGTGCTGCTGCTAGTTCTAATGTGATTACGGTTACGGTTAATTCGGTTTCTGTTTCAGGGACTGCTTCAGCTTCAGCCTCTACGATTTGTTCTGGCACTACAGCGAGTTTGTCATTGTCTGGTAATACTGGTACGATACAGTGGCAATTATCTACTGATAATTCAACCTGGTCAAATGTGACTGGTGGATCTGGTGCTACTACTGCTTCCTACACCAGTGGCACTTTGACGCAGACTACATATTTTAGGGCACAGGTGACAAATGGTGTTTGTGCTGCTACAAGTTCTAATTTGATTACGGTTACGGTTAATCCGATTCCAAATACACCAACAATTGGTGCAGGCGGTCCAACAACATTCTGCGCAGGCGGATCTGTTGTATTGACTTCATCCTCTGCTAATGGCAACCAGTGGTCCAAGGATGGATCTCCAATAAGCGGTGAGAACAATCAAACATATACTGCAACTACTGCAGGAACCTATACAGTTGTTACAACTACATCAGGTTGTCCAAGTGCTGCGAGTGCAGGAACAGTTGTTACGGTTAACCCCGCTCCAGACGTAGCAAGCATCAGTGCGTCTGCAACCTCATTCTGTACAGGTGGTAATGTTGTGTTGACATCATCGTCCGCTACTGGAAATCAATGGCTCAAGGGAGGTACCCCAATCAGTGATGCAACCAGCCAAACCTATACGGTTACAGCATCCGGTGTATATACAGTAGTAGTGACAAATGGTAATGGATGTTCAAGTGCAGCAAGCGCAGGAACTACTGTTACCGCAAATGCAATTCCTTCAGCACCTGCTTCCATTGCTGGTAAATTGAGGGTTGTTGCCGGATCTTCTCAGACCTACACTGCAGAGGCTGTTACAGGTGCAACAAGCTATACATGGTCAACACCAACAGGTTGGGTAGGTACTTCTACCACCAACAGCATTACATTGACTGCTGGTACAACGGGTGGAACCCTTTCTGTAGTGGCCAATGCCAATGGCTGTACAAGTGCTGCAACGTCAATTTCATTGGTCATCGTTCCAGATTTTGATGGTGATGGATTGGCAGACGAAGATGATCTCGATGATGATAACGATGGAATCCTTGACACTGTTGAAAATGCAGCTTGTTCTCCTGCTGCTGAAACATGTGATACAGATGGAGATTCCATACCAAATAAATTTGACCTTGATAGTGACGGGGATGGTATCAGTGATGTTTATGAAGCGAATGGTACTGATGCAGACAACGATGGCAAGGCAGACGGTGCAGTTGATGCCAATGGTGTTCCTGCATCAGCCAAAGGTGGATTGACGCCTCCTGATACCGATAAGGATGGAAAAACAGATCCATATGATGTAGACAGTGATGGTGATGGAATTCCTGATAAGGAAGAAGGCATAAAAGATACAGATGGCGATGGAACTCCTGATTTCCGTGATGTAGACAGTGATGGTGATGGAATTCCTGATGACAAAGAATATGGTCCAACACCAGGCAAGCCAATTGATAGCGATGGTGATGGCATACCTGATTACCTGGATATTGACAGCGATAATGATGGTATAACTGACTTGTCAGAAAATGGTGCAGGACCTGCAATCCTTGACACAGATGGTGACAGTATTCCTGACTACCTGGATCTGGACAGTGATGGTGATGGCTTGACTGATGTTTTGGAAGCGGATGGAACTGATGCAGATAAGGATGGTCGTGCGGATGGCACAGCAGACAGCAAAGGTGTTCCATCATCTGCCAAAGGCGGATTGATTGCACCTGATACGGATGGTGATGGCAAGCGTGACTTCCAGGATGTTGACAGTGATGCTGATGGTATTCCTGACAATACTGAAGGTCAGGGTACTTATGTGAAACCTGCTGGCAAAGACACAGACAAAGACGGTATTGATGATGCGTATGACAAGGACAATGGAGGAACACCAATAGTTCCTGTTGATACCGACAAAGATGGCAAGCCTGATTTCCGTGATGTGGACAGTGATGGTGATGGTATACCTGACAAGGAAGAAGGTACAAAAGATACCGATGGCGACGGAATTCCTAATTACCGTGATGTAGACAGTGATGGTGATGGTATTCCTGATGACAAAGAATATGGTCCAACACCAGGTAAGCCTGTTGACACCGATGGTGATGGCATTCCTGATTACCTGGATATTGACAGTGATAATGATGGCATAACTGACTTGTCAGAAAACGGTGCCGGTCCTGCAATCCTTGATACAGATGGTGATAAGATTCCTGATTACCTGGATCTGGACAGCGATGGAGATGGTTTGACTGATGTTTTGGAAGCGGATGGTACTGATGCAGACAAGGATGGTCGTGCGGATGGCACTGCAGACAGCAAAGGTGTTCCATCATCTGCCAAAGGCGGATTGATTGCACCTGATACGGATGGTGATGGCAAGCGCGATTTCCAGGATGTTGACAGTGATGCTGATGGCATTCCTGATAATACTGAAGGCCAGGGCACGTATGTGAAGCCTGCCGGTAAAGACACAGACAAAGACGGTATTGACGATGCGTATGATAAGGACAATGGTGGAACGCCGATAGTTCCTGTTGATACTGACAAAGATGGTAAGCCTGATTTCCGTGATGTAGACAGTGATGGTGATGGCATACCTGACAAGGAAGAAGGTACAAAAGATACAGATGGTGACGGAATTCCTGATTACCGTGATGCTGACAGTGATAATGATGGAATTCCTGATGACAAAGAATATGGCCCGACACCAGGTAAGCCAATTGATACCGATGGTGATGGCATACCTGATTATCTTGATCTAGACAGTGATAACGATGGCATAACTGATAGATCTGAGAATGGTGCAGGACCTGCGATTATTGATACCGATGGTGATAAGATACCTGACTACCTGGATCTGGACAGCGACGGTGATGGTTTGACTGATGTTTTGGAAGCGGATGGAACTGATGCAGACAAAGATGGTCGTGCGGATGGCACAGCGGACAGCAAAGGTGTTCCATCATCTGCAAAAGGCGGATTGATTGCACCTGATACGGATGGTGATGGCAAGCGCGATTTCCAGGATGTTGACAGTGATGCTGATGGTATTCCTGATAACACTGAAGGCCAGGCCACTTATGTGAAGCCTGCTGGTAAAGACACCGATAAAGACGGTATTGATGATGCCTATGATAAGGACAATGGAGGAACACCAATAGTTCCCCTTGATACAGACAAGGATGGTAAACCTGATTTCCGTGATGTAGACAGTGATGGTGATGGTATTCCTGATGCAGTAGAGGCTGGGGCAGATCCCAAGAACCCTGTTGACACAGATAAGGATGGCATCCCAGATTTCCGTGAATTGGATTCAGACAATGATGGTATTCCTGATGCAATTGAGGCAGGCCCAGATCCAAAGAATCCAATTGATACAGACAAAGATGGCACACCTGATTACCGTGACCTGGATTCTGATAATGACGGTATTCCAGATACAATAGAGAAAGGAGCTGATGGTTCCAAACCATTGGACACTGATAAAGATGGTATTCCTGATTACCGTGACCTGGATTCTGACAACGATGGCATTCCTGATGCAGTGGAAAGAGGACCTGATGGTACCAAGCCGCTGGATACCGATAAGGATGGTATACCTGATTACCGTGAGTTGGATTCAGACAACGATGGTATCCCAGATGCAATCGAAGCTGGTCCGGATCCTAAGGTTCCATTGGATACCGATAAGGATGGTACACCTGATTACCGTGACCTGGATTCTGATAACGATGGCATTCCTGATGCAGTGGAAAGAGGACCTGATGGCACCAAGCCGCTGGATACAGACAATGATGGCATTCCAGATTTCCGTGAATTGGATTCAGACAATGATGGCATTCCTGATGTAGATGAGGCAGGACCCGATCCAACCAAGCCACTTGACAGTGATGGTGATGGCATACCTGATTACAGGGAGCTTGATAGCACCAATGATGGTATACCAGACAACGAAACACTATTGATCTTCAAGACAGCTTCTAAGCCTGTATTGGCAACTGATGGTAGCTTCACTTATACCTACACAATTACATTGAGAAATGCGAGGAAAGAGCCGCTCAACAGTGTACAGGTGAAGGAAGATCTTACCAGGACTTTTGTATCGCCAATGGGCTTTAGTGTTGTGAGCGTGAAAACAAGTGCAGGCCTTACAGCAGCGGCAGGTTTTGATGGTCGTAGCCAGACCAATTTGCTTGGCTCAGGCATTACACTTGCAGGATTGGGCAAGGAAACCATCGAGATTGCCGTGAAGGTGCTTCCAAATGGCTATTCCGGAAATGTAAACAATACTGCTGAAGGTACTGCTGTTGCAAAGTGGTTCAATGTAACAAGGCAATCCATTGATACGACTGCATCAAATGGTCGCAAGCATGGTGCTGGTCTGCCAACATTGACCGTTTTACCAATGGTTGACATCAAAATATCTGATGTTATTACACCAAACAATGACGGATTCAATGACAAGTGGATCATCCTGCGTCCTTCAAATGTGAAGGTTGGTGTAACAGTCTTCAACAGATGGGGTCAAGTGGTTTACAAGACAGCTGATTATAAAAATGATTGGTTTGGAACTGGAACCAATGGTGCATTGGGTAATCTCTTGCCACAAGGAACCTATTATTACCTGGTTGAACTTACCGGTGGTGTATTCACCAACAAGGAGGTAAGAAAAGGTTATCTCACTATCAAGCGTGATTATTAATAACCGGCAGTAAAAAGGATCCTACAACAAAAAAACAATTATGAAAAAGATAACGATAATCACAGCAATCCTTGGGATACTCATCATGGGTGATGCCGTTGCGCAGCAAACCCCTATGTATTCCCAATACATGTTCAACATGATGAACATCAACCCTGCATACACAGGTAGCAGGGAAGTACCCAACCTAACCATGCTTTTGAGAAGCCAATGGTCTGGTTTTCCTGGGGCACCAACAAGTGGATCTGTAACCTATGATAGCAGGGTTGAAGGCCGTAACCACAGCTGGGGTGGTCAGATGTACTATGATAAGCTTGGTGTTGAGAAGACAACGGGTTTTCAAGGGTTTTACTCTTACAGTGCCCCTTTTGAGCGTTCAACGCTTTCCTTGGGTTTGAACTTTGGGATGTTGAATTACAACATCAATTACAATAAGACCAATCCTTATGATGTAGGTGATCCATCTTTGCAGACTGTCATCAACAAGTTTCTGCCTACTGCAGGCTTGGGTGCTTTGCTTTCTGGTGATCGTTGGTATGTTGGCCTTTCTGCACCAGCACTGATGAAGACCAAGGTAAGCAGTGATGGACAGGCTGTGATCCAACAGGCAGGTGCCGAGGGACATTATTTCCTCTCAGCAGGCTATGTGATTCCAGTTTCTGAAACAGTTGTCATCAAGCCTTCTACATTGCTGAAAGCCAGCTCTGGAGCACCTCTCCAGGCTGATCTCAATATGAATATATGGGTGAATGATATCATCGGTTTTGGTGGAAGCTATCGTACAAGCGACGCGGTTGTTGGAATGATTGAGCTGAAGCTGAACCCCATGTTCAGGCTTGGTTATGCCTACGACCACAATATCTCCGACCTTGTCAATTATAACAGCGGAACCCATGAGTTCATGCTGCGTTACGAGCTTGGCGGAAAGCAAGGAAAAAAGATCGTTTCACCCAGATATTTCTAAACCATGATCTCATATAAAAAGTCTTTATCAATCGTAGTCTTTTTGCTTTCAGTTTCTTTGCTGCAAGCACAGGATATTGTTACCATGTTGCAGTCAAAAGGTGACAAATCATACAATGACCTGCAATATTCCAATGCACTGGCATACTATCGTCAAGCCTATGTCAGGGCTTCAAAATCAGCAACATTGTCCTCAAAAAAAGAGGATATTGCCGCGAAAGTTGCAGATTGTTATTGGTTAACCAGAAACTATGACAGTGCCTATGTATGGTATTCCAGGATTACCTCATCCTCTGATGCCATTCAATACAGAAGGGCAGAATTGAGTGCAATCTTGGGTAAATACGCTGAAGCGGCTTCATCGCTCAAATCTGTGGCGGGATTTTCAGAAAGGGCCACTGGCTTTCTTTCTACTGCTGCCATGAAGAAGGACTCTGCTGATTGGTCTGTAAAGTATCTAGACGGAATCAATACTGAATATTTTCGTGAGTTTTCGCCAGTTCTTGTAGACAGCGCCATCATCTGGACAACCAACCAACCAAAGAAATTTAGCAAGAATGGTGTAATGGCTTGGGATAACATGGGCTATAACCGCATGCTTCAGGTTGCCAATGCTGAAAGTCTTTCTGCTGTGGATCTGCCTTCAGCAAGAAAGCTCTATGATCCTAAAAAATTGGATGCCAAGCAACCTGAGCTGTTGGCAACGCACTATGCACTTTCTGACTTTGATCTGTTGAGCACAGTAAAAATCCCCAATGACCTGCTCAGTAAAATGAAGGCTATTGCTGCAATCGCTACTCCAGTGGTGCTTGCCGAGAAATATTCTTATAACGTTGCTCATGCAACATATAACAGCACTTCTGGCCAATTGTATTTCAGTGCAAACCGTCAGGAAAAATTGAAAAACAAGGTCAGAACCGTTGGTATTGTTGCAGCAAACAGAAACGGCGCAACGCTCTCTGGTGCCAAATTTATTTTTGCTGATGGCAAGGATTACTCTGTAATGCACCCTGCTGTTCATGGCAATGGCACAACACTGGTCTTCAGTTCAAACATGGCCGGTGGCAAAGGCGGATATGATCTGTATACTGCAGAAAAAACTTCCGACAGCACCTGGAGCAATCCGGTTGCGTTGAGTGGGGTAAATTCAAAAGGAAATGAATTGTTTCCTTCATTCAGCCCCAATGGCAGCCTTTATTTCAGCACAGATGGTCATCCAGGATTGGGTGGATTGGATATCTATATGGCCATTTTGAAGGGCAATACTGCATCCAATGTGCACCATCTCCCTTCTCCTGTCAACTCTTCATATGATGATTTTGGATTTACAGTGGCTGCGGATTTGAAAACAGGATATTTTACATCGGACAGGCTCGGTTCTGATGATATTTATAAGTTTGCCTTTGAAAAGAAATTGGTGAAAATCACAGGTAAGGTGATGAGCGAGGAGACAAATAGCGGAAAGCCTGGTACAAAGGTGATGCTGTATGAAAAGAATGACAAAGGGGAGTTTGTAGCTGTTGATTCAGTCGTTACTGATAATTCAGGAAAATATGCTTTCAATGGGCGCCCCAATAGGGATTACCGCGTTGTTGCAATTGATCCAAGCGGCAAACCCAATGTTGATTTCAATACCAGCAATAATTTTACAGGAAAAGCACTTGGTGATGTTGTTTTGAAAGACAAGAAGCCTGTTGTTGAAGCGCCACCACCGCCTACTCCTGCTCCTGCTCCAGAAGTATTCAAGTACATCATTTATTTTGATTTTGACAAGCATGTGATCACTCCTGAGAGTGCTGCTATATTGGATGAGGTGAAAGCCAAGTTGAATGAGAATAATGCATACAGGTGTGTACTCAATGGTCATACGGACGTTGAAGGTGGAGAGAGTTACAATAAAAATCTTTCCTCTCGCAGGTCTAAATCGGCGATGAATTACCTCAAAAAAATGGGTATTGATCCTGCCAGGGTAACCATGGACTTCTTCGGAGAGGAGAGGCCTGTCATCCAGACACGAAGTATCAAAGAAGCCAAAAAGAACAGAAGGGTTGAAATTGAGGTAACGAAATAAGTAACACCTTT
>Ga0222712_10006960_pt1 | contig 11049 bp, 7 predicted proteins | sample C33_657DmetaG_FD_165043 | JGI IMG/M metagenome (GOLD analysis project Ga0222712, IMG submission 165043) | Estuarine water microbial communities from San Francisco Bay, California, United States - C33_657D | ecosystem: Environmental > Aquatic > Marine > Unclassified | place: USA: California... | reverse complement strand
GCGCAATGGGGCTGGATGCAAACGCTGGCAGCCATTGCCATTGCGCTGCTGTCGCCCATTCTGGGCGCCATTGCTGATCAAGGCCGGCGCCGGCGCGCCATGCTGGCACTTTGCACACTGCTGACCGCGATTTTCACCGCGCTCATTTGGTTCGCGCGGCCCGATCCCACTGATGCGCTTTACGCGCTGATCTGCATTGGGCTTGCCACCATCGCCTTTGAACTCGGCACGGTTTTCTACAATGCCATGCTGCCCGGCCTGGTGCCGGAAGAAAGAATGGGGCGGCTTTCCGGCTTGGCTTGGGGGCTTGGCTATGCGGGCGGGCTTGCCTGTCTGGTGCTGGCACTCGTGCTGTTCATCCAGCCCAATCCCTCCCCCTTCGGGCTTGATCGCAGTACTTCGGAGCATGTGCGCGCGACCGCCCTGCTGGTCGCGGCCTGGATTGTGGTTTTTGGCTGGCCCGTGTTGCTCGCCTTGCCTGATCCCGCAGGGCCGCGCCCCGGAATTGGTCAAGCCATGCGGGCGGGGCTGGCCGAGGCGTTCAATATCCTGCGCGGCCTGCCGCAGCGACCGGCCATGGCGCGGTTTCTGATTGCGCGGCTGTTCTACACCGATGGGCTCAATACGCTTTTCGCCTTTGGCGCGATTTACGCCGCCGGTGTGCATGGCATGGCGTTTGAGGAAATTCTGCTGTTTGGCATTGCCATGAATGTCACGGCGGGGCTGGGGGCGGCGGGTTTCGGGCTGATTGAAGATCGGATCGGGTCCAAAACCACAATAATGGTGGCGCTTGGCGCCATGATCGTGCTGGGGACGCTGCTGCTGCTGGCCCAAGACAAGACGTTGTTCTGGGCTTTGGCGCTGGCGCTTGGATCGTTCATGGGCCCTGCCCAGGCGGCTTCGCGCACGCTGATGGCGCAGATGGCGCCGCCCGAGGAAGTCACCGCGCATTTCGGACTTTTCGCGCTTTCCGGGCGTGTGACCGGCTTTTTGGGACCCGCCGCGCTGGCCCTAGTGACCGAGGCAACAGGCAGCCAAGCCTGGGGGGTGGCGACGGTCTTGGCGTTTCTGGCTCTGGGGGCGGTCATTTTGGCGCCCGTCAAGCTGGTGCGGCATAGCTAAAGCGCAGCGCCTTCTGCCATAGTCCCGCCGTGGAGGCATGGCAGCAAGGCGTCATGGAAAGCGATGCAAGCAAAGCCGCCTGGGCGGCGCTGATGGAATTGGCGGCACGGCCAGGGGCGGCCGCCATCCGCCCGCTTTTTGCCGCCGATCCTGATCGCTTTGCGCGCTATTCTCGGCAAGCGGGCGATCTTCTGCTCGATTTTTCCAAAACCGCGCTTTCGGATGATGTGCTGAAGGCGCTGCTAGCCCTTGCGCGGGCGCGCGATGTGGCGGGCTTCCGCGCGCGGCTTTTCGCGGGTACGGCGGTGAATGAAACCGAAGGCCGCGCCGCTTTGCACATGGCGCTGCGAGCTGAAGCGGGCGATGCATTCCGCGCCGGCAGTGAGGACATCATGCCGGAAGTGCTGGCCGTGCGCGCGCGCATGGAAGCCTTCGCCCGCGCCGTGCATGAAGGGCGCATCCTGACCGCCAAGGGTGAGCGCTTCACCGATGTGCTCAATATCGGCATTGGTGGTTCCGATCTTGGCCCTGCCATGGTGGCGCGCGCGCTTTGGACGGAACGCGCACCGCTGCGCGGGCATTATCTGGCCAATGTGGATGGCCACGCCTTTGATGAAATCACCGCACGGCTTGATCCGGCGCGCACGCTGGTGCTGATTGCTTCCAAAACCTTCACCACGCAGGAAACCATGGCCAATGCCATGCTCGCCCGCGATTGGTTGCGCGCTGCGGTTGGTGAAGCCGGCGCTTCCGCGCATATGGCCGCCCTTTCCACCAATCTTGCCGCAACCGCCGCTTTCGGCATTGCGCCTGAACGCGTCTTTGGTTTTCGCGATTGGGTGGGCGGGCGGTTTTCGCTCTGGAGCGCGATTGGGCTTTCACTGGCGCTGACCCTCGGTTGGGATGCTTTCGCGCGCTTGCTTGCCGGTGCCCGCGCCATGGATCAGCATTTCCAGGCCGCAGCGCTTGAAGAAAACCTACCGGTGCTGCTGGCGCTTGTTGAAGCCTGGCATGTGAATGGGCTTGGATATCCAAGCCGCGCCGTGCTGCCTTATGATGAACGCCTTGCGCGGTTTCCAGCGCATTTGCAGCAGCTGGAAATGGAAAGCCTTGGCAAGCGCGTGGCGCTTTCCGGCGCGCCGCTGACCCGCGCTTCGGGGGCAGTGGTGTTTGGTGAACCGGGCACAAATGCGCAGCATTCCTTTCTGCAATTGCTGCATCAGGGCACCACGCCCGTGCCGGTGGATTTCATTCTGGTGGCGCGGCCTGATCACACCCATGCCGATAGCCATCGCAAACTACTCGCCAATGGTCTGGCGCAGGCCGAAGCGCTGCTCGCCGGCAAGGATGCCGCCGCTGTCACCACTGAAATGCGCGCCGCCGGTGTGAATGAGGCCGAGATCGCGCGGCTTCTGCCGCATCGGATTTTCTCTGGCGATAGGCCAAGCGTGACGATCCTGCTGCCCCGGCTTGATGCCTTCACCCTTGGCCAATTGGTGGCACTTTACGAACACAAGGTCGCGACCCTCGGCGCGCTTTGGGGCCTCAATCCCTTTGACCAGTATGGTGTGGAACTTGGCAAGCAATTGGCCGGCGCGATCCTCCCGGAACTCAGTACCGGCACGGCACAGCCCGGCGCGCATGATGGCTCCACCAGCGGGCTGATGGGCAAAATCGCGGCGCTTTGGCCCGAAGGCGCGGGGTAACACGCCGACTCGCCGGCCATGCTATAAGGGCGCATGTCTGCTGCCCCGCTCTCGGCCCCGCGCCCGGCCATTCGCCTGCTGTCGGAGACCACCGCCAACCGCATCGCGGCCGGCGAAGTGGTGGAACGCCCTGCCGCAGCGCTGAAGGAAATTGTCGAAAACGCGCTGGATGCCGGGGCGCGGCGCATCGCTGTCACGCTCGAAGGCGGCGGCATGGATCGCATCCTGATCGAAGATGACGGCATCGGCATGGGGCCTGAGGATCTGGCGCTGGCGGTAGAACGCCACGCCACTTCTAAATTACCGGAAGAAGCCACGCTGTTTCGTATCGCGACCCTGGGCTTTCGGGGTGAGGCTTTGCCTTCCATCGGCGCGGTGGCGCGGCTTGCCATTACATCTTGCCCGCGTGATGGCACCGCGCATCGCATCAGCGTGGAAGGCGGGCTGAAGGGCGATGTCACCCCCGCTTCCGGTGCACCCGGCACGCGGGTTGAAGTGCGGGATTTGTTCTTCGCCACCCCCGCGCGGCGGAAATTCCTCAAGCATCCGCGCACGGAAGCCGAGCACGCGGTGGAAGCGGTGCGCCGCCTGGCGCTCGCCTGGCCGGAAGTGGCGTTTCGCGTGGAAAGCGATGGGCGGGAAGTGCTGTCCTTCCCCGCCGCCGATCAGGAAGGGCGCATCCGGCAAGTGCTCGGGCCGGATTTCGCCGCCGCCGCCGTGCCGGTGGAAGCGGTTTCCGCCAGCCTTGATATCAGCGGCCTGGCCGCGCTGCCGACGCATCACCGCCCGACCACGCTTGGCCAGCATCTGGTGGTGAACCGCCGCCCGGTGCGCGACCCTTTGCTACGCGTGGCTTTGCGCGTGGCTTACCGCGATATAATCCCGGCAGGCCGCCACCCGGCAGCCGCGCTATTCCTGCAAGTGCCGCCGGAAAGTGTGGATGTGAATGTGCATCCAATGAAGACGGAACTGCGCTTCCGCGAAGGCGATGCGGTACGCGGCGCTTTGATTTCTGCGCTGCGCAAGGCCTTGGCGATTGGCGCGGGGACAGTGGTGGCGGTGCCCTCCTTGGGGGGCGCCACGCCAATGGCCGGTTTCAGTGAAGCCCTGCCGGTTTTGCCCCAATCCATGCCGCGCCCGGCAGGGCTGCCGCAGCCGCGCCTGCCGCTTGGCTTCCGCCCGCCCAGCCTGCCGCCACCGCCCGCCCCCGAACCACCAGATGCGTCGCATCCCCTGGGCCGCGCCGTAGCCCAGCTTTTGGACACTTATATTGTTGCCGAAGCCGCTGATGGCGCCTTGGTGCTGGTGGACCAGCACGCCGCACATGAACGCCTGACGCATGAGGCCCTCACCGCGCAATTGCGCGAAGGCAGTGTGCGCTCCCAGCCGCTATTGGTCCCGGCCGTGGTGGATATGCCGCCCGCCGATGCCGCGCGGCTTTTGGGCGCGGCAGAAGCGCTGGCGCGCCTGGGCTTGGAAATCGAGGGCTTCGGCGCCGGCGCGGTGCTGGTGCGCAGCCTGCCCGCCTTGCTTGGCGCAGCTGATCCCGCGCCCTTGCTCCGCGATATGGCGGAGGAATTGGCCGAGGATGCGGAAAGCACCGCTTTGGACCGCAAGCTGGATGCGGCAATAGCGCGCCTCGCCTGCCATGGCAGCATCCGTGCTGGGCGGCGCCTGAATGCGGCTGAGATGGATGCGCTGCTGCGGCAAATGGAAGCAACGCCGCGCGCCGCCACCTGCAGCCATGGCCGGCCTACGGTGTTGAAGCTGGACCGCGCCGCGCTGGAGCGGATGTTTGGGCGGCGCTGAAATATTTTCCAGCCAAGCGAAATCCTTGGCCTTCTGGGAAACTGGCCCCATCAATAACTAAAGCCGTTTTACGGCATCCGGCCGAGCCGCAATGGCCGCCGCGCATGGACGCCCAAGCCATGGGATGCCTATCATCCTACCGAGCCCCAAAGGCGATAATACCCAGAGGTGAGGAAATAATGGACGTGTTTGCCCAAGAGCTTGAGGCATTTCAGGCCGCACAGGCGCATCAGCGTTGCGCGCTGGACTGGCTGAACGACTTCGAAGCGGCATTATCGGCGGGTGATGCCAAGCAGATCGCCAGCTTATTTCATGAAGATTCCCATTGGCGCGATGTGCTGGCCTTTACCTGGCACATGACCCCGGTTGCGGGGCGGGATCAAATTGCGGCGCGGCTTGTCGCGGAACAAATGCGCGTTGGCGCGCATGCTTTCCAACTACCGCGTGACCGCAAGGCGCCACGCAAAGCGATGCGCGTTGGCATTGAATGCATTGAAGCCATTTTCGAATTCACCACCAGCATCGGCAAAGGTGCAGGTATTTTCCGGCTGTCGCCAGACCTGACCGATGGCGGCAAGATGAAGGCGTGGCTGATTTCCACCACGCTGCAATCCATCACGGGTCATGAGGAAAAAATCGGCGCAAATCGCCCCTCAGGCTCGGCCTATTCGCGCAATTTCGGCGGCGATAACTGGGCCGATATCCGGCGCAAGGCCGCGGCTTACGAAGACCGTGATCCGGCCGTGATCGTGGTAGGTGGCGCGCAATCGGGGCTTTCCATCGCAGCACGGCTCAATCAATTGGGTGTTGATACGCTGGTGGTCGAAAAATGGCCGCGCATCGGTGATAGCTGGCGCCGGCGCTACCATTCCCTGGCGCTGCATAATTCAATTCACATCAATCATCTGCCCTATATGCCGTTTCCACCCACCTGGCCCACCTATATCCCGAAGGACATGCTCGGCAATTGGTTTGAATTCTACGCCGATGCCATGGAAATCAATTGCTGGACCGATACCGAATTCGTCAGCGCCACATGGGATGAACAGGCGAAATGCTGGACCGCGCGCCTGCGCCGTGGCGATGGCTCAGAACGGGTCTTGCGGCCGCGCCATATTGTATCGGCCAATGGGGTCAGCAGCTATCCAATGATCCCGGACGTACCCGGGCTGCAGGATTTCAAGGGAACGGTGCTGCATTCCGAAGGGTTTGACAGCGGCGCGGGCTGGACCGGCAAGCGCGCCCTGATCCTGGGCACGGGCAGTAGCGCCAATGATATTGCGCAGGATCTGCATAGCTTTGGTGTGCACACAACGCTGATCCAACGCGGTTCCACTACTGTCGTTTCCATCAATCCCAGCGCCCGGCTGAATGAAGCGATCTGGAATGAACCCGGCACGCTGGAAGATGCTGATCTGGTAGTGTGTTCCGCCCCACCACCTTTGGTGCTGAAGAACTACAAAGCTGTCGTCAAACGCATGGCCGAATTGGACAAGGACCTGATCGCCGGGCTGAAGCGCATCGGTTTCAAGCATGATTTTGGCGAGGATGAGACCGGCCACCAAATGAAATATTATCGCCGCGGCGGCGGTTATAATCTGGATGCCGGCAGTTCCGAACTGATGATCAAGGGTGAAATTGGCCTGCTGCAATATGATCGCATCAAGCATTTTGTTGCTGATGGGGCGCTGCTGCATGATGGCACTATTGTGCCCGCGGATCTGATCATTCTGGCAACCGGTTATTTCCCGCAACGCGAAATGATCCGCCGCACCATGGGGGATGCCATGGCGGAAAAAATCGGCCCTGTCTGGGGCATTGCCCCGGATGGTGAATTGAACAACATGTATAAACGCACCCCGCAACAAGGGCTTTGGTTCATCTCTGGCGGGCTTGCTGTCTGCCGCATCAATTCGAAATTCCTCGCCCTTCAGATCAAGGCGATGGAATTGGGCTTGCTGAAACCCTTGTGATGATCAGCAGGCGCGGCGGGGCGAACCTCGCCGCGCCTTCTTGAAGGCAGCAGCATGCGCGCCAGCATTCGCGGTACGGAAATCTATTTCGATATTGAAGGCATGGGCCTGGTGCCGGAAGGCACCAGAATGATCGAACGTCCCGCCGCCTTCGTCATTCATGGCGGGCCGGGTGGTGATCACACCGGCTTCAAGCCGGGGTTTTCGCCCCTCGCGCAGCATATGCAGCTTGTCTATTTTGATCATCGCGGCCAGGGGCGTTCCGGCAAAGCTGATCCGGCAAGCTATACGCTGGATGAAAATGTCGAAGATATGGAAGCGCTCAGGCAATATCTCGGCCTTGGCCCCATCATCAGCATCGGCACAAGTTACGGCGGCATGGTCGCCATGGCGCATGCTGCGCGCTACCCATCTTCCGTGTCGCATCTTGTGCTGCTGGTAACCGCGGCACATGCGGGCTTCAATGCGCGCGCGGCGGAAATTGTCGCGGCGCGCGGCACCGCTGAACAGCAAGATATGGCGGCCATGCTATGGGCCGGCGCACTTGATACACCAGAAAAGCTCCGCCGTTATTATGATGTCATGGGCCCGCTTTATGCGCGCAGCCATGACGCCAAAAAGGCCGGCATGGCCCGTGACAGAGGCATTCTCTCCCCAGAAGCGCTCAACCGCGCCTTTGCGCCAGGCGGCTTTCTGCGGCGCTTTGACCTGCGGCCGGAGCTTAAAAACATCACCGCGCCCACGCTGATCATTGGCGGGCAGCATGATTGGATTTGCGCGCCGGAATTTTCGGCAGAAATTCACCAACTGATCCCAGGATCAAAGCTGCAGATTTTCGAACACAGCAGCCATTCAATCCGTGCCGATGAACCAGAACGAATGATTGCCGCGATTGCCAATTTCATTGCAGGCCCGCCAGACCAATCAGCAAAACCCGGCTGATTGATCTGGCCGCTTGCGCCCGGCACAGCTGCAAAGGCGCTATTCTACCCGCCCAATGCGGTTCACCGCCGCCTGCACCCGCGCAAAATCTGCGTCCAGAAAATCCTGGAAGGCCTTGCCGTCGCGGTGGTCCAATTCCAGCCCTGCCGCTTCCAATTGGCGGAGCATTTCGGGGTCTTTCGCGATGGCCGCCGTGCTTTGGCGCCAGGCTTCCCTTTCGGCGGCGGGCGTGGCCGGCTGGCTGAAAATCCCGACCCAGAGGTAGAATTCCACCCCCGCCAGGCCCAATTCCAGCGCGGTTGGCACATCCGGCAGCAGCGCCACGCGCCGCGCGCCCGTATTCACCAAAGCGCGCATGGCGCCAGAACGGATTTGCGGCGCCATCACCGCTGCGGTGCTGGCGGTTGCCGCCACATGCCCACCCAGCACGGCGGTAATGGCCGGCCCGCCCCCTGAATAGGGCACATGATTCAGCCGGAAGCCCCCGGCATGGGCCAGCATTTCAAAAGGTAAATGCACAGCGCTATAGGGGCCCGAGGAACCATAGGCGATCTCACCAGGCCGGCGCTTCGCGTCTTCCGCGAATTCCTGGAAATTCCGCCAGGGCGCATCGGCCTTCACCACAATGATCAGGGGGTCGGCGGTCAGCAGCGCAATGGGGGCAAGGCTGGCGCGTTCAAAGGAAGCCGGGCGCTGAAACAGCGCATCCGCCGCCGGAATCGAGGAATAGGAAACATGCGCGATCACGCCCGTATAGCCATCGGGCCGCGCCATGGCCCCGGCATTCATGCCAAGCGCGCCGCCCGCCCCGCCCCGGTTCTGTAAAACCACGGATTGGTTCCAATGGCGCTGCAACGCCGCGCCATAGGGCCGGGCAATCAGGTCTGTGGCCCCACCCGGTGGGAAGGGCACAATGATATTGACCGCCCGGTTCGGGAAGCCGGGCTGCGCCAAGGCCGTGCTGCCCGCGCCGGCGGCCAGCGCCAACCCAAGTGCCTGACGGCGAGAAAATTGCTGTTTCATGAACCAAACCCCTGCGCTTCGCCTTCTGTATTGCGTGACAGACCCTGCGCCGCGGCGCGGGCCAGAACACTCGGCTCCCAGGCCACTTTGCCGGCATCCGGCCCGCCGATCAGGGTCAGCAGCGTGCCGCGCCCTTCGCCCACATAGCGGAAGCCCCGATAGACCCCCACCGGAACATGAATGCAATCAAAGGGCTGCAGGATGATTTCCTGCTCCCCTGCGTCATTCAGCCAGGTTACCGCCCAAGGGCCGACCAGGGGCATGAAGACTTCCTCAGTCGTGTGGGAATGGAGAGAGGCGCCATTGCCGGGGTCACATTGGATCATGCCAAGATTGAAGCCCATGGCCGGCAACGGGATATTGGGGCGGAGTTCCGGCACATTGCTGCGTTCCACCACCCCCATGCCGATCAGGTTGATCTTGAAGCGCCGCGCGCCGGGCAGGCGGGAATCGACAAAGGCTTCCTCTGACCCGTGCAGATTCTGGAAACGGGCCACAAAGCCTTCCATTTCACTGGGCGAGATATTGGGGGCGATTGGGGTGTTTTCCTCCGGCACGGCTTCCTCCTTTGGCTTGTTTTGTTGGAAGGCTTGGTCAGGGGGCGGGGGAAGTCAATGGCCCCGCGCCGAGTGGTTGGTTTGGCCGATGACCCATACCCACCGGTTGAAGAAGCCCGGGCCCGGCGGCCATTCACATAATGGAAATAAATACCATTGCAAAAATATCACAGCAGGTGACTGATACGTCACGCCCGACGAAAAACAGGCAGGTTTCGGCTCGCCTTGCCTGATTTTGGTGCTAAACAACAATACGTTGATTTCGGAATTAATTCGGATATCGGATTAATTGATCCGAAACAGAGATGAGGAAAGACAATGAGCTTGAAAAAGACCCTTCTGGCCGCCGCGGCGGTGGTAGCGCTGCCAGTGCTGGCGCAGGCCCAGCCGGTGAGCGGGCTTTATCTTGGCGCGGGTGTTGGTGGGAATTACCTGGATAAGACTGACGTCACTGGCGCGACGGCGGCAGACAAGACCACTCTTGACGCTGCCCTGGGCTCCAACCTGTCCGCTGACTTCGCTTGGGGTTATGTCGGTGTGCTGAGCCTCGGCTGGGGTTTCGGCAATGGCCTGCGCGCGGAAATTGAAGGCAGCTATCGCTCGAACGATGTCGCCGACATTAAGTCAGGTAGCGCTAACCGGAGCGGTCATACCGGCACGGCGACCAGCTATGGCGCAATGCTCAACCTGCTTTACGATATCAATATCGGCAATGCGCTTGGTGGCATCACGCCTTATGTCGGTGTCGGCGGTGGCTACATCTGGCATGATTACGACGAAGTTGGCACCAATTTCGGCGGCGTCAAGCAAGTGCTGAACGGTGACAGCGGCAATTGGGGCGGTCAAGCGATTGCTGGCCTTTCACTGCCGATCTCCGCGGTACCCGGCTTGGCCATGACGGCGGAATACCGCTTCATGATGACGGCGGGTCACGAAATTGAGTCAGTTAATGCTGGAACACGCACCAAGGTTGACGTGGACAATGTGAACCACTCGCTCCTAGTTGGCCTGCGCTACGCCTTCAACGCCGCGCCGGTGGTTGCCGCTGCTGCGCCGGTTGCCGCTGCCAAGACCTATCTGGTGTTCTTCGATTGGAACAAGGCCGACCTGACCGATCGTGCGCGCCAGATCATTGGCGAAGCGGCCGGTGCGCGTGGCACAGGCGTGACCCGCATTGAAGTGAATGGCTTCACCGACCGTTCCGGTTCTGACAGCTACAACCAGGGCCTGTCGGTGCGTCGTGCCAACGCCGTTGCCGCTGAACTGGTGCGCCGTGGTGTGCCGCGGAATGAAATCGCCACGCGCGGCTTCGGTGAAGCCAACCCGCTGGTGCCGACCGCTGATGGCGTGCGTGAACCGCAGAACCGCCGCGTGGAAATCATCCTGAAGTAATTCAGGAAGATCCCATTCGGGAAAGATCAGGGGCGCCGCAAGGCGCCCCTTTTTTGTTCGGAAATGCGTTGAAAAAACTCAGCCGGAAAGCTTGATTCCGGTAAGCTCCACCAACGCCTTCCAGCGCGCCAATTCGGCCTTCTGGAATTCGGCAAATGGCGCCGATGCCATGGGGGCGGCCACAAAGCCCTGGCCTTGCAGCCTTTCACGCATGGCGGCCTCCGCCAGAATGCGCAGCAGCGTATCTGAAAGCCGTGTGGTGATCTCGGTGGGCGTGCGCGCCGGCGCCCAAAGCCCAAACCAGGCATCCACCGCCAGATCCGGCGCATTCAATTCGGCGAAGCTCGGCACATCGGGCGCTTCAGCCAGGCGCGCCGGGGCGCCAATGCCAAGGGCGCGGAGCCGCCCTTCACGCACCAGGGAAACCACCTGCGGCCAGGTGGAGACAAAGAAATCCACCGTGCCGGCAATCGTATCCGTGGTCGCCTGCGCGCCGCCGCGATAGGGCACCTGGGTTGCGTCAAG
>Ga0222712_10006959_pt1 | contig 11049 bp, 17 predicted proteins | sample C33_657DmetaG_FD_165043 | JGI IMG/M metagenome (GOLD analysis project Ga0222712, IMG submission 165043) | Estuarine water microbial communities from San Francisco Bay, California, United States - C33_657D | ecosystem: Environmental > Aquatic > Marine > Unclassified | place: USA: California... | reverse complement strand
ATGAACGAGCGGAAACGGTGAGCTTTGTGTTCGCACTAGTAACTACAGTGAGACCAATAGCGAATGATACATTGAACTGATACGATGCCAGAGCATTAGTAGAGTCAAATGAGAATAAGATAGTACCAGAGGCAGCAGTATTATCATAACCGATAATCGTACCAGCTGTACCGCCAGTTACAATAACAGCGTGGAGAAGCCCAGCACCAGTCTTGACTACTGTAGTTGTAGCGGTAGATATATAAGTATCATTGTTTCGAAACTCTACCTTTGTGACATCGTTTGGAATATCTTCACCAGCGATAGTCGTTCCAAGAGTCTCTTTGAGATTACCGAGCGAGTCAGCTTGGAGAGGACCAGCTTGTCACTCTGTACGAGTTGTTGGAGTAGCGTTATATATAGCGTCTACTAGAACATTCTGCATTCCTGCTGTGTTTGTGCTTGGAGTTGTTACACCGAAAGAAGATGCACCAGAAGAAGAGCCTGGCGTAAAAACTTCTGTATATTCAAATCAATCTGCTACCGCAGTAGCATCGACAATCTTATAGTCGTTTACGCTCCATCGTTTTTTTGCCATAGATTTTGAAATAAAAAAATAGATACATCCATATTATAATGGTTATCTATTTTTTTGGTAGTTTTTGGTAGCCGATTTTTGATAAAGCAAATCTTATGAACTCTTCACGGTGTTTGAGTATAAATGGAATAACCAAATAGAGGAATGCAGCGAGACCAAGTGATAGGACAATTACTTTATCATCATTGTGTGTCTGCTCCAAGAACCATCAGAATATAATCATCCGTGAAAGCTCAGTAAGAGTTCCTATCATCACACATGAAATCAAACATTTAATGATTGAAAACTTTGCGTTGTTTGTTTGTATCTCAAAAAGATACATTACTGCTCAACCAAATGATCAAAGCAGAGCAAATTTAAGCTTTGCTAGTAGTAGTGAGAGCAGCTCCATATGTTTTGTGAAAGCAATAGAAATGAAAGAACATAATGAAAGCTACATTATAGGTTCCCCATAAGAAGCGATCGAGATGTCCACCGAGCTCATACGGAACAAGCTGGAATTTTAGTAGTATAAACAATATTGAAATACTTACAAATACAAAAGCATATCACCATTGCTTCCTGTCTAGTAATCTAAACAGGAAGGTTATGGTTAACACTGTTTGCAGTACCTCGTACATAAGTAGTAAGGTGTCTAACATTTTATGATATATTACTAAGTCAAAATTTAGAGCGTATCTCATTTACTTGTGCTTGCTTTTCTTGTATTGAAACAAGTAATTCTTCATTTCGCTCTCCTGATATTACCGACAAAAGGTATGCTGAAGTCTTCGCTTGTGCGGTTGTGTCGACTATCTTAAAGTAATTTGCACTAAAGCGTTTCTTTGCCATAAAAGGAAAGTTAATATGTTTCTATTATAGACGATTGTGGGGGATTTGTGCAAATTATGGGGAGAAGTGTGAAGCTGTTTGTTCAAATTTATACGAGCTTCGTATCATATCTTTAATACTATCAATATGCCCATTTATAATATTTGTTTTATTTTCTTGAGTTATAGGTTGTAGCCCACCAACAAAAGGCTGGTGTGTTTGAAGGTATACACGCCCGAGAGCGTTGATAATGTAGTATATATCACTATTAGCTATATTCTCTATAGTGTTACCATTATACGGTATATCATAAGTGAACTCTTCATATGTAATAGATGCAAGGTCTCATTCGATAGGTTGTGTTGAAACATTATCCATATACGATTGAAACTCTGCCTCTGTGCATGTGAGGTTTTTACCCTCTATAATTTTCTCGAACATAGTAAGTTTGTTATGGGATATATACTTCATTAGTATTCAAGTATGAACCATTATACCCTCAAATACAATAGATTTTATTGTTTACGACTGAGGATGTTAAGGTGTGCCGTGCTGTTGTCATATTTGCTTTTGTTGACCATGTGTTTGTAGATGGGTCATACTCTTCGTTGGTATTCAAGCTTGAACCATTATCCCCTCAAATACAATAGATTTTATTGTTTACGACTGAGGATGTTAAGTATCGCCGTGCTGTTGTCATATTTGCTTTTGTCGCCCATGTGTTTGTAGATCGGTCATACTCTTCGTTGGTATTCAAGTTTGAACCATTATACCCTCAAATACAATAGATTTTATTGTTTACGACTGAGGATGTTAAGGTGTGCCGTGCTGTTGTCATACTTGTTTTTGTTGACCATGTGTTTGTAGATAGAGTAGAGCTATCTATTAGCCATTTAGTTGGTGTAACTTTGAGAATAGTAGCATACCCATTTGTTTGGAGTATTTTTATTGATGATGAAGTAGTTTCTCAGACCTTCTTGAATGTATCAGTTGTACATATCAAATCTACTTCGCCTCATTCGTTGACGAACTTCACCGTTGAACCAATTGCGAGTCAATCAGGGATTATCCAATCTCTTGCTGAACTATCGCTTGATGGGTGATATATATGCTTTCATAAGTCAGATGAAACAAGTGTATAGTTTGATGACTGTGAGTTTTGCGGTATATTGAGATACCCGAAATTATCCTGTCAAGGTACTAGAATTGGGCTTGTCCCCACAGGCGAAACTACTTGGAAGTCAGTTCCATCGTAGATGACTTCTACTTCTTGATTGATGAGTATATCATTCGCTATGAGGTTTGTTGAGTTACCGAGCTTTTTAATCGTCTTCGCTCCGAGACCATTCACATTAAGTGTCGCTGATGCAGTGTTTGCTAGGTTTGCTTTGAATGAGAACTTCTGTCCTGTAGCATACGCCGTAGGTGCATGCGAGAGAGTTATTTCAAAAGCGTTTACCGCTCAGGTAGCTACTGCGTGTACCCACGATTGATTTTGTACGAGAGGAGCAACTACGGCAAGGTCAGGGACATACGGGTCAGCATAGCTTTCTTTTATCACTTTGTAGGTGATAGAGGTTATAACTCCGCTTACTACTACAATGGTAGCCTTTACAAGACCTACCCCTGTAGTGTTTACTGATACTACATTTGCTACATAATCATAGACAATATAGTTTGTAGTATTGTTAGTGAGAGTGAGATTAGTGTCAGTGATAGTGACCTGCGATCGATTAACGAGTACTGTACCACCCCATACTCTGACATTTAGCCCTCCTGTTTTTTCCACATAGAAGAGTGGGCTCGTCATATCTGAGTAGAAGTTGAAGATTTCTTCAACATCGTTCATTTGAACTGAGTCGCTTACAGGGTGGAATTTAGGACTCTTTCGATTTACTCATCGAACATAGACACGATTACCTATTACATTATGAAAGTACACAGTTTCTCTTGATGCAGCATTCTCAGGCGACAAAACAAGAAAGCCATTTGTATTCCTCGGGGCAACAGAAACAGTAAAGTCAACATCCCCTGATGCGGCGATACCATTTGTCTCTGTAATGAATGCTCGATATAAATCTTGTGTTTTAATTTGTGGCATTTATATAGTATTTGATGGATTAAAATATCAGTGCTTTTCTCAGAAGAACCCGATTGCTATATCAATCGCTGATATATAAAAGAAAGATTTATCTTTCCCAGAAATAGAAATCTTGAAGAGATTAGCTTTATCGTTATTATAATCAATTTTCCACAAAAGAGGAATAGAAATTTCTGCATATCACTGCTCTCAGCCGAACATATTATCACCGACCTGGTTATTTCCTATCGTTGCTTGTCACTGTGGTGATTTTAATATGTTAATAGTTTTAGTATTTTTCTTTGCATTCTTCCCTGATATAGCATAGAAAACATCTACCTGTATTTGTTGTGAATAGTTTTCAAATGCTACATATATTGAAGATAGATTTTTCATTCGGAAGATATCATCTAAGTCTATCTCTTTTAGTGTTATTTTTTGTGATACATTCGATGTCTTTTCTGTTCATAGAGAAACATCATCGGTATGTTCTGAAGAAAGTACACGAACAATATCAGTGTTATTATCATACAGATATGTTAATCATCATTCTGCTATTATCTTTCTTGGAGGAAGTCAATCATATATTGACCAGAATTTATATTGCAAATCAAGCACAACCATACGACCAGTGCCTATTGATCACTGCTCTCAATATATGTACATATACCTACCGTCAAATCCAGTTGCTATATTACTTTTGAACTCTTTTACATAGTTATCAACTTCTTGAGTTATATTTTTTAATGTGAGAAATCAAGATATTGTTTCCGCTATTGATATGAGTTTTCTTTGTGTGGTAAGTACATATAAGTCTTCCCCTGTTGATATAGCTCAGTTTATTAAACCACCATAACTCTCAACGAGTTTATCAAATGTGAATGTAGAATTTAGTGCGTATATGTAGCTCGCTCATATAACAATCAATCTATTTTTGAATGGTATAATATCTACTATTTCTCCAGCTCAACCAAGTGTTAAAGCTCCAGTAAAGTCATAGAAGAATGGGTTACCTGGTAATCCACCACTATAGAACAGTGTTGATCCAGAGAAAGACCATACACGATTGGTATATGCTACGCTTTTTTTGATTCATTCAGTAGCTGAGATAGCAAGAACCTTGCGTAGACCATTCGTTGCGTATCACTTGAAGTGAGTAAGCTCTGATATTCCATCGAAATAAAGATCATCATTATACGAAGAATTGCTTTCATATCCACGGAAAACCTGAAGGCAGTCAGCCATCGTATCGAATATCATATACTTATCAGTAGCATTTAGTGCCGTAATAATACCAGCACCTCCAGTAGTATATTCTGATGAGCCTGAACTATAATCTGTAATAGGTGCGAACGCCCCCTTGTATATACCAGTAGTTATAACAAGAACTTTACCAATATTAGCTGCTGCACCTGCATCACCTGCTGCTTTTCTTACTTTTTCAGCACCAGTTGATGCTGTACCTGTTGTATATTCTGTAGGAGTTCCACCAGCAAATAGAACTGGTATGCGTTGCACTTGAAGCTTCACACTATCCGTTTGTAAATCTTTTATAGATGTCCAAGTATTAGCATTAAGATACCATAGCTTTTTATCAAATACACGATAATGTCTACGAACACGATTCCTATCTGTATAAAAGAGAGCATCTGTATTTCATTTTACAACAAGAGACCAGTTCGCATTTGGGGGGAGTGAGTTTGTGTTTGCTGATAATGCTTGGTATTGCAATCAACCTACATTTACTATATCTCCTATCGCATAGCTAGTTGTAGACGACCAGTCGTTTATTAGACTGTTTCCAATTCTATAAGATCCGCTTCGTGGTCATAACATTGGTCTATCTTTTTCAATAAAGCCAAGATCACTTCAGCTATTTGATAGCCGAACATTGATAAGCTCATCGAAAAAGTTTCCATATCATTCATTGAAGCGAACCTTAATTGTTGATATTCATTCTTTTTCCATATTTATTTTGGTGAGCGTACATTGATAAACCGAGTATTAGCTGGTCGTGGAGATGATGCACGACTAGAGAATGCTTGTAACATAGCGTCTGCCTGTGATTTTTTTCTTTCAGATTCATTATATACTTGAACATCACTGTAAGCAAAGCTCATAGCCATAGTAAGAATTATATCATATACATAACTTGGCAGGTCGATAGCATCAGTTTGGCTTGTTGGTACTGCAGGAATATAGCTTGCGATAATCTGATATTCCCCAGGAACCTTTGCATAAAAATTAGATCATACACAAAGTACACATTCATTTGTTGCATCTGGATGATAGTAATCCTCTATTCCTACAGGCGTTAGTACGACATTATTTCTTGTTACCTGTGTTACTTTTACAATTTCTGGCACACTTACTGTAACATCTGCGGCAATAACAGTAGCGGTAAATCTTTTCTTTAGAAATTCGTAATCTCTATTATTACAAATGTAGCGTATCGCACTTCCGATGTAGCGAAGTATACTAGATTCTGGGTGTGCTTCGGTAGCAAAAAGAGATCCACACTCTCTCTGGATTATATCGTATAATGGTTGTGTAGCGATCATATAAAAAAAGACATCAAATAGATGTCTTAATTATATCTAATACCTACCCAGATACAAGATCATTCTTGGTAAGTACATCGATGTATGATGCTTTTGTCGGAGTGATTCCTGTGAGGTCGATATTATGAATAATCATAATAGCTTCAAGACCCTTAACAGTCATCTCTGCAAGAGCAGCTCGTGGGTATTGTGTTTTAATAACCTCAACCTTTTCCTCACGAACTTCAACAGTTTGCATAGGATCTTTATCGGTAACAGTAAATCCAAGATTGTTTGGTTTTATTGATTTACCTTTAAATTCTCCTCATGTGCTGTATACCATAAGGTACTCAGCAATATCTTTATCGTGACACTCGTATACTCATCGTGTAAAAACGATTTCGTAAATATCCGTAAAATCACGAATAGTCCCAAAGGCATTCTCAATTTTTGAGACTACCTGGCTTGGAGAGTAATTGATCACATAGGTCTTATTGGTAGCAAGCTTTCCATCATATCCTACAAGGTAGAACATTTTAGGGATTGTAATATCAGTCATATGGTGGGTGGTAATAATGTCATAAATGACTAATGAAAGTATAGCCAACTAAGAAAATAAATCAATAAAAAAATACCACCTTTCGGTAGTATCTTTTTTGTTAGGCAATCTTAAGAAGTGCTGCTGAGTTAGCGTGTACATTCTTAAATCCAGCGTATGCTGAGTAAGTACCTGACATAGAGAATCGATCTGAAGTTGGATCAATAGTGAATGTAGCTCGTCCGTCGATACCGTTCATCTCAAGATCTTTACCTGTAGGGTACATAATCTTGAAGTAGCCAGGATCAACAACAATTCCATATCCGTTGTATCCAGATTGCTGATCAAGAAGCGGATGCTGCATAATCATAAACTTACCAGTTCCAATCTCGATTGTCTCAACTTGCTCTTTAATATCAGCAATACTCTCTCGTCGGATGCGTCCAGTATAGAGTGCGTTGATTGCAGATTTTGCCTTACCACTAAGAAGAAGAACTTTTGTGTCGTTTCCTGGAGACATATACTCAGTTGTAAGACCAAGCGTATCCTCAAGTGTTCGAGTTGTAAGACCAGAGCTAATATCTCCAACGAGACCTCGGCGTGCAAATCCGATAAGACCTTCTGAAGTGTGAATATCGTTGTATGAAGATTTTTCTCCAAAGATTGCTCCACGCTCCATCTGCATTCGGAGGTTGTACATACCAGTATGAAGTCGTCGTTTAATGAACTCCTCCTTTCCGCCAAATTTATTTGAGAGCATATCACGATCAGTGATTGTGATTGTCTCCATAAATTTCTGGATGTTGTTATCACGAAGAGTACCAGGAGCTCCAGTATCAGCAACTTTATTAACACCGTGTGCTACTGCTGTTGCGATAAGAGCAAATGTATCTCCAACCTGAGTTGCCACATTTGTAGCATCACCCATCTTTCGTGTTGCTGTGAATTGTGTTGCAGAGCTTACAGCAGTAACTCGGATATGCTCGTTAGTACGAACGTTACGGATTACGTGACTGACCTTGAGACCAGCGGTAGATGTAACAGTGAATGTTGAATCAGAACCAGCTGTACCAGCAGCAGTTACTGCATTACAAGTCCAAGCATCAGTCTCTTGATCGATCTCAAGAAATTTGAACTGTGGATATTCAGAAGTAAGCTCCTCAGAAATACCAAGATCTTTAAATGTACCAGAACCATCCTTAGAACGACCGATCTTAGTCATAAGAGTAAGGAATGGAGAACCAGTAGCTAGTGACTCTACCTCAAATACATTAACAGTTGATGTGTCAAATGTACGGAATGTTGAGTAGTATGAGTCTCCAGAAGTTGAAGCTGGAGCTACAGTGCCAGATGTAACTGCACCAGTAGCGTATAGATTTGAATCGAGAGCCATAGTGTATTAGTTAAAATTATCATTTTAATCCAAGTGCAGACTCTAATGGATTTCTTACGCTAATAGTAGTAGTTGACCTGCTATTGTCTTCACGGAATTGCGGAAGAGATTGAAGTGAATCTAGTACGTATCTTTGCAGATACTCTGGAACTTCTATTTCTTCCCCACTAACAATCTTATTTGCAAGTGGTCAGATAATTTCGTGTGATGATATAAGACCAAATAGTCTATCTACTTCATCAACCTTAGATGCCTTTTCAGACAATTCCTCAATTTGTGATTGTAATGTTTCTAATGAGGATTGTTTGGTTTCAGCTTCTAATGTAAGATTTGCAAGCAATTCTTCCTTTAGCGCAAGAGATTCACTCAAATCGTTCTTGGATGTTTCAAGTTCTTCAACTATTTCTAGTAAGCCATTGATAGTTTTTGTGAGAGTTTCTTGATCTATCTGAGGAGAATCTTCTTCAGTTTTTGTAACAGCAGAATTTTCTTCAGTAGTTTCAATCGGATTTTCAACAAAATTATCTGTTGGCTCAACTATAATATTATCGATAGCTTGATTTATTTCAGCTTCCATATTGGTGGGTTTATGGGTTATTTATATTTTATTGAAAGTTTAAATATTCGCAAATACTTTTATTTCAATATCATTTTTAATGATACTAATCATCTGATTTCTCCATTTAGAGAACGGAGTTCAGAGTCAGATATATCATTTCTTTCGAATTGTCGGTAAGCGTTTGATATTCTGTAATCAATGACTTTCATAAGAATATCCTTGTATGTCTTATTCTCACGGAAATATTCCATTTCCTCTTTCGTTGGCTGTGGTACACTACCAATGATGATCTCTTGATTCAAAGAGATAGAAGGACTTTCTTTTTTGAAAAACATAATTACTTCATATTAAACATTTCCTCAAGAGGGTTTCGTTTTTTAACGATAGCAACGCTTACGCCCTTTGCTTCGCCTCCATCGCATTTCGCTCCACATTTTGGACAAACATCTCCGCCTTCCGTTTCCTCTTTCTTCTCTTCCATTTTATCCTCCATCTCTTCAGGTTTACTTCCATCTTTTGAGATATAAGGCATAATTTGGTTGATAAGCTCATCAGGAACTTTCATTGCTTTGAATACTGCCTTGATTTGGTCAGCTACCATAATTGCATAATAAAAAAAATAAGCAAGTATATTATACTCACTTATTATTTTTTTTACAAATCATTGTTCAGATTTACCTGTGGTGTCACAGCTTCCCTGAGCTCTGTTGGCAACTCTGCATTGTTTGGAGTCATCTCTGGTAAAAGCTCTGGGATAGGCTCGTCTCATTTTGGTGTCACCTGTGGAGCATCATCAGGTACGAGCTTCGCAGGGGATAGTCATTGAGATTCAAGTATCTGCTTCGCAAATTCGTCTTCCTTGATAAGATTTGTGCCACGAAGGATATTGAACATCTCAAGTAACCGCTTGCTTTGTAGCTCGTTTACTGCAGCAAAGATAGAATCTAGCTCAAGTGATATACGAACATTACCTGATAGCTTATTAGATTTGAATGTTTCGAGAACATCGTCAATAACAAATTTCTTGTTTGACAAACTAAACTTCACGCCAAGCATTACTTGCATCTTTGCGATCTCGCTCATTGTAATTATATACGATTCCAAGTATGGCGACAAGCGTCGTTGTGATGAGTTAGCTACCGCATTCGCACCAGTTGCAGTACGCTCTCGTGCTGACTGTCAACTGTTATACTCTGACACGCCAGTCAACTGTGTCGCTAATCGTGACGCAATATCCAAAATATCAAAATCAGTTATTGGTTCCCGACGAAGAGGAACTATCACTGAATTTGGATCGCCATCTACTTCGATTACATCGCCAGCTTTTGCATTCGCTAGTGCAAATGTGTCATACATCGCACCAGCACGAGCTAAGTGGACAGGTCGAGATACAATGTCTACATTGTCTAGGTATTGGTTCAAGTATCCGTTTACCATTTTCTCAATACCTTCAAGCATATATGGCACACCTTCCACACCGATACGCACGCCTGATGTATTTGTTGATCGGATTACATACGGAATAAACCCATAGATATTCTCGCCAATATAGACAGGGTAGTTATTTATATGGAGAACTATGACATTGTTTGACACATAATATCGATACTCGACACGGTTGTCTGTCACATCATTGTCTTCGTCTTTCTTTGTACCAAGTGCAGTTGTACCTGTGAGTCTACTGCTCTTATCTTCCCCACGAAGACGAGTGTTTACTTCCTCGTGCACCTCTGATCGGACAGATCCGTAGTCTTGTTTATCTGCTCCGTTGATATTGAGTACGAGATTCTTTATAAGTGTCGGGTCTTTTAGTGGAGACTTATTTGTTTTACTCTCAATAAGTCAACTAAAGATACCGAGTACCGTGTCGATCGTCGCCACATCTCGTTCTGTCACATATGACAAGTTACCAGACCCTGGATCAGGGAATAGCTTAAACACATCAACGTGTTCAGCATAAGGAATATCTCCAATCTCAGGAGTATATTTATCCTCAATCGGTTTACCGTTGTATAGGTATGTGTATTTTATTTCCTTAGATGGTGGTTTATATCCGATACGAACGCCGAACATTCCAGTCTTGAGCCCTTCTGATAAAATCTTTTTTGATTCACGATTAAATCCGTTCATATCATTTACTGCTGATAGCCATTTAATAATGCTATCTTTATTCGCTAATCATTTTTCATCGTAAGCAGTGGCGGTAAACACAATCGGTCGCTCCGACAAAGTAGAAGTAAATACATCAATGAACGCACGGATAAATCCAAAAGCGATATTGTTTGAGAAGCTTGTGCCCTTAATTCGAGAAGCTCGGTCAGCAGTCGACAGGTGGTATGCCTTGTATGCGTACCGCCAAATGTAGTAGCACTCCGACATAATATATCGCTTCGCTGTTTCGTAATCCCTGTTTGCCTGCTCTGCTTTGTTGTATTCATCTCAAGTGAGCTCAACAGTATAGGTGCTTCCTTTAGCATCCTTGTAAGTATATGTTTTAGACATAGCTATAGTCAAATAGTATTTCCAGTATTATACTACAAAAATGTTTTATT
>Ga0222712_10006957_pt1 | contig 11049 bp, 10 predicted proteins | sample C33_657DmetaG_FD_165043 | JGI IMG/M metagenome (GOLD analysis project Ga0222712, IMG submission 165043) | Estuarine water microbial communities from San Francisco Bay, California, United States - C33_657D | ecosystem: Environmental > Aquatic > Marine > Unclassified | place: USA: California... | reverse complement strand
CCAAGAAGTCAGACGGTTCAACTGCCTACTATGTACAAGCACTACGTGGATCACGTTATGTATACTGGATGGATCATCCAGCTTCTTCAAATTGGGGCAGTGATGCCGCAGGAACATCTTTCACTGCAACAGGCGCAGATGATTATTCACTATCAGGCGGTGTTTCAGATGATGCTCCTTCTGATGGTGACATTCAATTAGGTTGGGATTTATTTGCCAACGCAGAAATTGTTGATGTCAATCTTCTAATCGCAGGTCCAAACTCACTAACTGTCGGTGCATACATTATTGAAATTGCAAAGGCACGTATGGATTGCATCGGTTTCGTTTCACCTCAACTTGCATCAGTTGTTAATAACGCAGGTGACGAAGCAGATGACATCATTGATGACCGTCAGACAACATTGAATGTGAACACATCATATGGTGTGATGGATTCAGGTTGGAAGTATCAATATGACAAGTACAACGACAAGTATCGTTGGGTGCCATTGAATGCTGATATCGCAGGTCTATGTGCACGTACTGACACCATTGCTGATCCTTGGTTCTCACCAGGCGGTTTAAATCGTGGTCAAATCAAGAACGTAGTGAAGTTGGCTTATTCACCAGACAAGACAGACCGTGATGAACTATATAAGAATGGCGTGAACCCAGTTGTTGCTTTCCCAGGTGAAGGCACTGTGTTGTTCGGCGACAAGACACTTCTCGCTAAGCCATCAGCCTTTGACCGTATCAATGTTCGTCGTTTGTTCATCGTACTAGAAAAGGCTATCGCCACAGCAGGTAAGTATCAATTGTTTGAATTTAACGATGCATTTACTCGTGCACAATTCCGTAACTTGGTAGAACCATTCTTACGTGATGTTCGTGGTCGTCGTGGTATCTATGACTTCCGTGTGGTGTGCGACGAAACAAATAACACAGGCGAAGTCATTGACCGTAACGAATTCGTAGCTGACATTTTCATCAAGCCAGCTCGTTCAATCAACTTCATGCAATTGAACTTCATCGCCACACGTACTGGTGTGAGCTTTGAAGAAGTCGTAGGCGCCTAAACTAAATAACTTCTAGGAGAAGAAACAAATGGATATTACCCAATTTAGAAACAAATTAGGCGCAGGTGGTGCACGTCCAAATCAATTTTTGGTAACACTTACTTGGCCTGCCGCAGTAGGAGCCGCAGCTTCTGATGACTCATTGTTAGTTACAGCTGCCGCACTCCCTGCATCAAACGTAAACCCAACAATCGTACAATATCGCGGTCGTGAAGTAAAGATGGCCGGCGAACGCATCTTTGATCCATGGACAATTACCATCATCAATGATACCACAATGAAGATGCGCCAATATTTCGAACGTTGGACTGACCTCATGAACAACCGTGTAAACAACGGCGGTCAATTGGTCCCATCACTATATCAATGTGATTTGCGTGTTCAACAATTAGATAGAAATGACGTTTCAATTCGTAACTACGAAATTCGTAACGCATTCCCAATCAACGTATCAGAAATTGCACTAGCATACGGTCAAAATGATGTGATTTCAGAATTCACAGTGACATTCCAATATTCGCATTTTGATGTAACACCTGTTTAATACTTTGACTAGGTAAACATATTATGGATATTTTTGGGTACAGCATCAAACGGAAGGAACCGGCACAAACAGAACGTTCGTTTGTGCCACCTTCCGACGAAGGTGCGCTTGATACAATTCGAGCAGGAGGATACTACGGTACCTATCTTGACCTCGATAATGCAGCAAAGAATGAATCAGAATTAATTCAACGTTATCGTGCCACGGCCATGATGGCTGATGTTGATGCTGCTATTGATGATATAGTAAATGAGGCCATTGCCAATCTTGAAAATGAAGATCCTTTAATTTTAAATGTTGACGATGTAAAAACTTCATCTTCAATTAAAAAGGCAATTAAGGATGAATTTGATAACATCAACAAAATGTTGGATTTTCGTAATCGAGCACAAGATTATTTTCGTCGTTGGTACATAGACGGTAGAATATATTTTCATAAAGTAATTGACACCGCAAAACCAAAGCAAGGATTAACAGATATTCGGTATGTTGATCCACGTAAAATGAAGAAGGTTCGTAACGTTATCAAAGAAAAAGATAAAGTTACAGGTGTTGAATTTGTACAGAAGGTGGAAGAATTCTTCGTGTATAATGACAAGGGTGTGTTATCTACACCTACCATGCAAGTTAGCCCAGGCATGACACAAGGATTAAAGATTACAAAAGATGCTGTTTGTTATGTACCATCAGGATTGGTAGATGTTGATAACAATATGGTACTCAGCTATTTACATAAGGCCATCAAGACAGCAAATCAATTGCGTATGATGGAAAATGCTTTGGTGATTTATCGTTTAGCCAGAGCACCTGAACGCCGTATCTTCTATATTGATGTAGGCAATCTACCTAAGATTAAGGCAGAGCAATACATCAAGGACATTATGAATCGTTATCGTAATAAGTTGGTGTATGATGCCAACACAGGTGAGATTCGTGATGATAAAAAGACCATGAGTTTACTGGAAGATTTTTGGTTGCCTCGTCGTGAAGGTGGCAAGGGTACACAAATAGAAACATTACCTGGCGGACAAAATCTAGGTGAGATTGCTGACATTGAATATTTTCAACGTAAGCTGTATGAAAGTTTATATGTTCCCGTATCACGTTTACAACAGCAAACAGGTTTAAATTTTGGTCGTGCTGCTGAAATAAATCGTGATGAATTGAAATTCACAAAGTTTATTAACAAGCTTCGTCGTCAATTCTCACGTATGTTCAATGACTTGTTAAAAACACAACTTGTATTGAAGGGTGTAATCACTGAGGCTGATTGGGAAGATATTGAAGAACAAATTCAATATCAATTTGCTCAAGATGCATATTATACAGAAAGCAAAGACCAAGAATTACTACGTACTCGTATTGAATTGTTAGCTCAAGTAGATCCTTTCATGGGCAAGTATGTGAGCAAGAGTTATATTCAAAAGCATATTCTTCGTTTGACTAAGGAAGAACTTGAAGAAATTGAGAATGAGAATGAGGAACAAGCATCAGCAGGTATGGATTATTCTCAACCATTAGAAGATCCAAATCAACCAGGCAACATTCTACCCAAGGGAACTCCTTTCCCAGCACCACCGGAGAAGAAGAATGGAAAGTAATGTAAAGCTTGAAGAAGGTTCTTATAATTCAGAACCTGCTCGCAAATCTTCAAACAAACGTATTGTAAAGAAAGGTAAAGCAGGACGTGAAAAGAATGCTCAGCAGTATATGAAAAACATGATGTTGCCTCGCAGTCAAAGAAAATCAGCTCCTATTAAGGGGACAGGCAAGCATGGCAATCGTTTTACAAAGCATGTTTCAGGTCCTTACATGGGCGAAGAAGCTACTATTAACGAAGTTAAGATAGGTGATGATGTCACCTTTACACATAATAAAAAGAAGGTTGCAGGGAAGGTTATCTATCGTCATGATAGTAGCGACGCAAAAAATGCTGTAAAAGCTGCTCTCATGGGTCATGTGAACGTACAAGTTCACGGTGACAAATCCTATCCTGTAACAGTGCATGTATCAAAATTAAAACCTGCCCTCAAAGAGGAACGCAACATGGAAAACATTAACGAACAAATTTTAGATTTAATTGATAACATTGATTCAGGAAATCACATTGAAGCTAATAACATTTTCAATGGATTATTACAAAAAAGAATTGATGATATTTTAGATATTGCAAAGGAAGAAGTAGCCAAGACCATGTTCAACACACAAGAATGTGCAGATTGTGAAGAACAAAATGAAGAAGTGAAGGTTGGTGACACAGTTAGCCCTAACTATGGTCCTAACAAAGGAAAGAAGACCAAGGTGACCCGTGTACATCCTAACAAGAGTGTTGATACTGAAAGTGGATATCATTCACCAGGCGCATATGACCACCACACTAATGAAGAAGTAGAAATTGAAGAAGGTATGGTGAAGGCTGCAAACAAAGCTGCTAAGAAAGCATACGTACAAAAATTAGGACATAAAGTTTCTAGTTTCTCAACTCCTAAAGCACACGTTCAATCAGGCAGAAATGCATTAAAGAATAAGCCTACAGGTTACTATGAAGAAACAGAAGTTACTAATGAAGCCTTGAAGGGCAATCAACACAAGATTGATGCCAACAAGAATGGCAAGATTGATGCACATGACTTCAAGATGCTCCGTGGCAAGAAGAAAGGTATGAAGGAAGAAGCAGGTGTGGAAGAAGCAGTTGTTATTAAACCAACACCTGCACTACAATCAGCCATTGATGCTTACAAGAAAAAGAAGCAACAATCAGCTTCCGTAACTATTCCTAAAACCCGTGAAACACCTGCTGTAAAAGTAGGCAAGTAACTCATGAACGAGGCCACAATGACCGACGCTGACATGAAGCAGCGGGAAAAGATTGTGAAGTCCATGAAGAAAAAATTCAAGGACTTTCGCAACCGATATGGCGCCAAAGCCAAAAACGTAATATATGCTACAGCCACTAAAATGGCTATGAAAGAATCTGTGAAGGACGAAGCTGACAAGGGTGAATATGATTACGAGGGTGACATGGCCAAGTCCTCACTTCGCACCATTGTTCGTAACGCACAAATGATGCATGATATGTTGGGAGAAGATACCAATCTTCCAGAATGGGTGGCAAGCAAAATTACCTTGGCAGAAGATTACATTGTGTCAGCAGCACAATACATGCAATCAGAAATAACAGAAGAAGTGAAACTTGATGAAAACCTAGGTCGTGGAAATAATCGCTTCTCAAATTCAGGGTCAACATCAGCCGGTTCATATAAATCATTGTTTCGTCCTCCCACTGGCTTCACTAAGAAAGGTATAGAAAAAGGCGGCGGAGTAAAAACCACCTATCATTACAAAGGTAAGTCTAATACACCCTCAGGTGCCACCATGAAGATGGGAGGCGTCTCTGTTCCATTAGGTAAAGCTCCCACCAAGCGTCGTCCAAAAGGTGTGAAAGAGGAAGTTGTAGTTTATAGAAAAAAGGAGAATTAAGAAATGGCATTAACAGTATTAAAGAACACACCTATCCACGTAGTCGTTGCCATTTCAGGAACAAGTGCTACTGAAACTATTGACCTTTCATCAACATTGGCTACTGCTAGTCAAACAGCATCCTCACCCAAGGTAAATATCAGTGCCATCTACTGGTCAATTCCATCTGGAAATGCAACCATTACAAGAAATTCAAATCAACTTTGGGCCATGACAGGTTCACGTGATTTTCAATTTCACGGATTTTCTGACAATCGTGAAAACACCAGCAACATTGTTGTGGTGACACCTGCAGGTGGTGGTACAGTCATTCTTGAACTTGTAAAGATTTCAGGTTATGGCGATGCTCAACACGTGAATCCATTAACCTAAGAGGATTAAACGATGAAACTTATTTCTGAAATTATTGAACAAGTACAGGTCATCACAGAAGAAAAGAGTAAAGATTTATATCTTGAAGGTGTATTTCTACAAACAGAAATTGCCAATAGAAATAAAAGAATTTATACTAAGCCTGTAATGGAAAAAGAAGTCACCCGCTACATGAAGGAATATGTGGATGCCAATCGTGCTTTTGGTGAACTAGGACACCCAGAAGGCCCAACTATTAACTTGGATAGAGTGTCACACATCATCACCTCATTGAAGGAAGATGGTAACAACTACATTGGTCGTGCCAAAATTCTGAACACCCCTATGGGTAACATTGTTCGGGGCTTGGTAGAAGGTGGTGCACAACTCGGTGTGTCATCACGTGGTATGGGAACGTTGAAGGAACGTGAAGATGGTATTAATGAAGTGCAAAATGACTTCTATCTAGCCACTGCCGCTGACATCGTAGCAGATCCTTCAGCACCAGATGCGTTCGTACAAGGCATCATGGAAAATAAAGAGTGGTTATTTGTAAATGGTTCTTGGACATACCAGAACATTGATGAAACTAAGAAGCTAATCGAACAAACCAGTTTACGTCAACTTCAAGAAGTGAAGATGCGTGCGTTTGAAAACTTCTTAAATCGCATTTCAAAGAAGTAACTCGTATAAATAATATAAAGTTTTGAAACAACTACAGGAGATACTAAATGTCAGTAGAGAACAAGATTCGAGAATTGATGAGTCGTAAGCTCGATGAAGCCTTCCCAGGAATGGGTTCCAATAAGGAAGATAAGGCTCCAGCTCAAGGTTCATCACAAACACCAGAAGTACAAATGATGAATGTTACAAGTGCTGAAAAGCCAGGTAACCCAGTTAATTCTTTACAAGCTGGTTCAGGTCCTAAGGAATCTGCTCCCATGAAGCAAGGTTCATCACAAGATGCTTCTATTGATTTAGAAACAGATGAAAAGACACAAGGTAAGGCACAAGCTGGTAAGGCAAAGAAGCAACCTGAAGTTTCAAATCAAGGTGCAGGTGCTGCTCCTAACTATACAGTTGTAGCTGATCCAACATCAGTCATCAATCAAGCTTCTTCAAAGGGTAATGTTCATAAGGAAGAAACTGAAGTAGAAGAAACAGAAGAAACATTCATTTCAGAAGAAGAATACAATGCTCTTTCTGACGAGGAAAAGGCACAATACGAAGCCGTAATCGTAGAGGAAGAAGAGGAAGAAGAGGAAGAGGAAGAAGAAGTTGCTGAAGCCAAGAAGAAGAAGGAAGAAATGATGAAGAAGATGAAGGAAGAATTGGCTAAGGATGTGGCAAATCTTTTCGCAGAAGAAGTAGACCTCTCAGAAGAATTCAAGACAAAGGCAGCTTCATTGTTTGAAGCCGTAGTCACAGCACGTGTGGCACATGAAGTAGAAAAGATGCAAGAGATTGTTGCTGAAGAAGCAGTCGAAGCAGTTGCAGCACTTCATGAAGATATGGTTTCAAAGATTGATGCATATCTTTCATATGCAGCCGAACAATGGATTGAAGAAAATGCTTTAGCCATTGAAAACGGTCTTCGTACTGAAGTAACAGAAGATTTTATTGCTGGTCTCAAGGTGTTGTTCCAAGAACATTACATCGAAGTACCAGAAGAAAAGCATGATGTTCTTGGTGAAATGCAAGCACAAATTGATGAATTGACCGCTAAGGTAAATGAATCAATGGCAAAGGCTGTAGAACTTAATGCAGAACTCACAGAAGCAAAGCGTGAAGTGGCTTTCGCAAAAGCAACCAGTGACTTAGCACAAACCGAAGCTGAAAAACTTCGTGGTTTAGTTGAAGAAGTAGATTTTGAAAATGAAGAATTGTTCGAACAAAAGATTTCAGTTATCAAGAATAACTATTTTCCAAAGTCAACAGTTGCTTCACCAATCACAGAAGAAGCAGTTGAAACACAAGTAGTTTCAGGGTCAGTTGCTAAGTATGCAGAAATGTTGTCACGCAACACATTTGGAAAATAAAGCTTGTATAAATAATAGTAACGTTTAACAGTAAACAAAACTCAGGAGAACGTAAATGTTTTTATCAGAATCACTACAAAAGAAGTGGGCTCCAGTTCTAGAACATGAGTCCCTACCAGCTATCAAGGATAGCTACAAGAAGGCCGTAACTGCTGTTATTCTTGAAAATCAAGAAAAGGCAATGCGCGAAGAAAAGCAAGCGTTGTTCGAAGCTGTTCCAGTGAACAACATTGCTGACTCAGGTGCAACAAACATTGACCGCTACGATCCAATTCTTATCTCATTGGTTCGTCGTTCACTACCAAACTTGATGGCTTACGATGTGGCTGGCGTACAACCAATGACCGGTCCAACTGGTCTTATCTTCGCCATGAAGTCACGTTACAGCACACAAGATGGTACAGAAGCTCTATTCAACGAAGCTGATACAGACTTCTCAGGAACAGGCACACACGCCGGTTCAAACCCAGTTGACGGTACATACACAACTGGTACAGGTATCTCAACAGCTGATGCTGAAGCACTAGGTACTTCAGGTGGTGGTTCATTCGGCGAAATGGCATTCTCAATCGAGAAGACCACAGTAACAGCCAAGTCACGTGCATTGAAGGCTGAATACACAGTTGAATTGGCACAAGACTTGAAGGCAATTCACGGTCTTGATGCAGAAGCAGAACTTTCAAACATTCTTTCACAAGAAATTCTTGCTGAAATGAATCGTGAAGTTATCCGTACCATCTACAAGGTGGCAAAGCCAGGTGCTGCTTCAACAGCAACAGCAGGTACATTCGACCTTGATGTTGACTCAAACGGTCGTTGGTCAGTAGAACGCTTCAAGGGCTTGATGTTCCAAATCGAACGTGATGCCAACGTAATCGCACAAGAAACCCGTCGCGGTCGCGGTAACTTCATCGTTTGCTCATCAGACGTTGCAGCAGCTCTAGCAATGACTGGTAAGTTGGATTACACACCAGCTCTTTCAGGCAACGATGGAATCTCAATGGATGACACAGGCAACACATTCGCAGGTACATTGAATGGTCGTTTCAAAGTGTTCATCGACCCATACTCAGCTAACACAAACGCAGCTTCACAATTCGTAGTTGTTGGTTACAAGGGTTCAAATGCATATGACGCAGGTATCTTCTACTGCCCATACGTACCATTACAAATGGTTCGTGCCATCGACCCATCATCATTCCAACCTAAGATTGGATTCAAGACACGTTACGGCATGATTGCAAATCCATTCGTAACACAAGCAGGCGGCGCAACAGACGGCGATACATTCACCGCTAACCGCAATCACTACTATCGTCGCTTGAAGGTCACAAACCTTCTATAATCGAAGTAGTCAGTAAAACAGGAAAAGGAGAGGCCGAAAGGTCTCTCCTAATCCTTTGCTATATACTATTTTTCTTTCTCAGGAGTAGATAGTATATAGCATGATAAATAGTATTATTATTTGATGATAAATAGTATTAATCATTCATCCCAGACATAGTAAGTATATCACTCTGTCAAGTGCGAGTCAAGGAATAAAGGTGAAACTATGACAACTAATATCGCCGAAGCAGCATGGACCAATCGTCAGCCTGATGAGCTTGATTATCTTCGTCCTAATGGCTTTCGTTTTTTAATTCAAAGTCTACCGAAAGTCACATACTTTTGTCAGGCAGCAAACATACCATCCATGTCATTAGGTGTGGCTATACAACCCACACCATTGATTAACATTCCTAAGCCGGGTGAAAAGCTAGACTTCGGTGAATTAACTATCCGATTCATGATTCAAGAAGATATGGCTAACTATATTGAATTATATAATTGGATGATTGGATTAGGATTTCCTGAAAATCACAGGCAATTTCAAAATCGAGTATCACAACAATCATATCGCACTCCAGGTATAAATCCAGATCCTGCCATCCAACGTTATACAGACTTACCTGAATATAGCGATGCTGTGTTAATGGTATTGGATTCAAATTACAATCCTGTTGTTCGATTAAACTTTGTGGATTGTTTCCCGATATCATTATCTGGTTTGGATTTTGATGTATCATCAGGTAACACACAATACTTTGTAGGAAACGCTGTGTTTAAATATAGACTATTCACCATTGAATCAATGGTTCAGGCTTGACAAATGAAATAAAACTTGTATCTTTATAGATGTTTCAATATGTGAGGTGTTATGAAGTTAAACCAGATACAAGAAATGTGGGCAGAAGATTGCAAAGTAGACCAAACTAATCTAGGTCGTGCCGCTGCTCGTGTTCCTGAATTACACGCCAAATATTTAAATATGCTAAGTTCGGTTCGCCTACAATATCGTAAGGCTGAAGCCGATTACCTTCGCCTTCGGAAATTGAAGTATCGTTATTATCGTGGTGAATTGTCTAAGGAGGAACTCACAGAATTGGGATGGGACCAATATCTTAATAATCGTCCATTGAAGAATGAAATGGATGAAGTGATGACCACAGATGATGACATCATTCAAAGTATGGATAAACTAGAATATATCAAGACCGTGTTATATCAATTAGAACAAATCCTCAAGAGTATCAATAGCAGAACCTGGGATGTGAAATCCGCTATTGAATGGTATAAGTTCACCAATGGTGGAATGTGAGTAAGGTTACTGTAACGAAAAAGGATGAGGTATATCTCCGTGTGGATGCCGAACCTGATGTCTTATTGGAGATGAATGACTTCTTCACCTTTGCTGTTCCAGGTGCACAATTCACCCCTCAGTATCGCGCCAAGCTGTGGGATGGAAAAATTCGTCTGTTGAGTTTATTTACCAAAGAATTATATGTCGGATTAATTAAGTATGTTGAAGAATTTTGCAACAGAAACGGATATATGTTCATTAATAATTGTCACTCAACAAATGACAATTCTGATAATAATTGTCACTCAACAAATGACAATTCTGACATATCATCCTTTATTGATTCGTTGCAATATCATTCAAATGGTAAACCTGTTGATATCCGAAATTATCAGCGAGATGCAGTTGTAGAAACCGTTCGAAATAATCGCACACTATTGCTCTCACCGACAGCGAGTGGCAAAAGTCTCATCATTTACACATTGGTAAGATGGCATCAGTTACATAATAGACGCCAACTCATCATCGTTCCCACCACATCACTAGTCGAGCAATTATATGGTGACTTTGCTGATTATGCTACAGCATCGGATTGGAAAGTATCTGAGAACTGCACGCGTATCTACTCGGGTAAAGAAAAAATTACAAATGTTCCTATCGTAATTTCCACTTGGCAAAGCATCTATAAGATGCCCAAGAGTTTCTTTGAAAACTTTGATGTGGTGTATGGGGATGAATGTCATTTGTTCAAGGCGAAGTCCTTGACCTCCATCATGCATAAATGCACCAAGGCGCCCTTCAAGATTGGTACCACAGGTACATTGGATGGTACTAAAACACATCGCTTAGTATTGGAGGGATTGTTTGGTGCAGTACACAAGGTGACAAGTACCAAGAAGTTGATGGATGAAAATCAATTAGCTGAATTGAAAATTCGTTGTGTTACATTGGATTACA
>Ga0222712_10006956_pt1 | contig 11050 bp, 13 predicted proteins | sample C33_657DmetaG_FD_165043 | JGI IMG/M metagenome (GOLD analysis project Ga0222712, IMG submission 165043) | Estuarine water microbial communities from San Francisco Bay, California, United States - C33_657D | ecosystem: Environmental > Aquatic > Marine > Unclassified | place: USA: California... | reverse complement strand
CCTGCTTGTACTCCTACAGAGTGACCCCCCATACTTTCTCCTAACATAGCTAAAATTGATTTTCCTAATTTTGTCGATGTTTTTACAGCTCTTCGTGTTTTTGGGTTAATAACACAATTCTTCATTTTTATTATTCTAATATAAAGAAAGAAAAAAAATTAAACATTTTCATTTAAAATTACATTACCTGTATGTGCTGATAGTACTATTTCTTTACTATTCCTTTTTTTAAAATTACCGATGTTTCCATTTAATTGTATTGGTATATGTTTTTCGGCTTCATAAAAACATTTTGCTACTTCCATTTTATATTTATTAGGTATATCTTCAAAAGCACAATCTTGTATTAAATTATCATATTTTAAACTTAATATGTTTATTTTATTTTTATAATCCTCGTCTTCATTTTCTAACTGCTCCAATTCTTGAGATATAATCATAAATTGCTGTGATAGTTTTTTAAATAGTTCGAACTTTTCGCTTGGCTTCACGCTGTTACTTAACGATATTATCAATACACTTACAGCATTTACTACTATGTTTGGTATTTTCATTCCATTGGCGTCTTGACTAATGCTATTAATTATACACATCGCCGATGATGTTAATACCAACGGGATATTAAAGCAAAACTTTACAAAGCTCCAATAATTATATGTTTTCGTACATAATAATGTCATACATTCCGTTTTTGACAATAATTTATCATAATCTATCATTCTTTATTTATTATAAATATTTTAATTATATTATAAAAGCATCTTTGTTAATTACATTATCGGGTGTTTGTGTTGTTATTACATTTGGATAATCACTAAAAATTGCTGGGAATACATAATCATATATATACTGGAATACCGAATCTCTTTTTTTAAAGCTTCCATCATTAGTCTTAGCTAAAGTAGCATTACTTGTTAAGAATGATTTAACATTCATAGCAGTCGCCACCACATCCTCTGGAATATCATTATCATTCCATCCATTATAATTTTTAGTTATAAAAGCCAAGCTTATTCTGTGAAAATCTCCTATCAAATATCGCGACATAATAGGTATTTTAGCTTTGGGTATTTTACGAGCTAATCCATAATCATATATACACATATTCAATCCACACGATTTTAAATAAAATATATTACCATTAAATATATACTTGTACCACCCTACATCATTATTACGCTGATATAAAAAGTTCCCCCAATGGCAATCATTATGATAATGCGATGTTTGTATTTGAAAAGTCGCTATGGCTATTATTATTTGTAAATACATATTTATCATTACCTCCTCTTTACTATATATCTCATAATCATTCACCGCCATTTTAAGGTCTCCGTGTGCTAATTCATTAATAGCTAATAATCTCTCGTTAGGTTTATTTTCCGTTTTGCTTTTACATTGGAACGAGCCGACATTTATAATAAAATGCTTGGAATTACCAGTTGATACTAATTTATTTGTTATAGTTTTCATAATTCTGATCTCACTTAAATTATCGCTTGTCTCACGCATCATTTTAGCGACCATAGCAAAACCACCGAAGCTGTTTTTTATGGATGATAGGTATATTTTGCCATAAGCTGACGGAGTACCTATAATTTTATTTAAAAATATTATATTTTTTATAGTAAAGCCTTTAGTACCATCGTTAAAAGTATAAGGTTTAGCACACTCACCATGAGGTATTGATTTGATTTTTTCTTCCACATACTTTGTAAATGCTATTCTGTTTTTAAGCGAATATCGGTCTTTGATTAATTTTTTCTTTAAAAATGTTTGTAAGACTTTGACATTATCAATTAACAGCGTATCATCTTTAGGAGGCGGAGGTTTAGTATCGCTTTTATCAGGTAGTATGCTTACAGGTTTATAACGAGGTTGTAATCGGCGTTTAACTAATGCTACTATTTTATTACCAGCATTTTCATCTTCCCCAATTTTATTATCAATAATTTTACGGCGTACAATTTTCTTTAAATAATTTACTGCCCTTATTTTAGATGATTGTGATGATTTTAAAGGGGTTACTTTTTTTACTGATATTGTTTTTGGAGCAGGAGGACTCGCTGTCTTCGCAGTCTTCGCAGTCTTCGCAGTCTTCGCTGATGATGATACACGAGCGATGGAGCGAGATTTTGTTTTGGATATGGGTTGGGCTTGGATTATCTCAGGTGCTACGGATTTAATATTTTTAATTACCGACATATTGACTTGTACCGATTTTGAAGATTCTTGTGTCTCATTAAGTAGATGTTTAATTTTATTATATGTTTTAGTTCCTTTCCTAACAGCTCTTTTTGTACGGGGATTTATAACACAATTCTCTTTCATCATATCTATTTATAATTAACATTTTAATAATTAAAAAAAGATGGTGACGCTTTTGTTGATGATGCTGATTGGGCTTTTTTTTTAGGTTTTTTTTCCACCACTCTTTCTTCAATCTCATCATCGCTGTTGCTTTCATATACTATCTTTTTAACAATTTTCTTTTTCGGTTTTTTGCGTACCTCCACTATTTCCTCGGTGATTACCTCTTCATCAATATTGGATTCTTCTTTTTCAATATTAAGATTTAGTGATTTTGACGGAGCTTTAACAGATTTATTTGCTTTGGGTTTAGGCACTAATGTATATGGAGTCATTACCATATCATCAAAACTATTGTCACTATTTTCAGCGATTGTTTCCATCTCTTCATTAGGTGGAGGCGATGGAGGAGCTACTGCTTTTTTAGCACGGGTTTTTTTAACGGGTACTTCTCCCGAATCTTTGCGTTCTTTTGCCTTTTTAGCTTTAGCTTCACGAGCCAATTTAAGTAATTCAATGCGTTGTTCTTTTGTCATTGCCATATTTTAAATGTATAATTCTATAGAATGTATAGAAAATAATTTTTTAAAAAACGCACTTATTCTAATATAATATTGTCTGTTATATCGGTTATATTAACAATTTCCTTATCATTCTCATCAGGTTTTTTAAGCGACATCTCATTATAATACTCCTCAGGATATGTTAAAGGGTGTTTAAAAGATGTCCCATCGCTTAGCATAATTACATCTTCATAAAACATATCACTTGGAGTCTCAATTATTCCAGCATTAGCATACTCTTTATGGATTTTACGCATTTCTTCAATCTCATCATCATTAAAGCACTTCTCATTATAATTTCTTAGCTGATTAATAGTAATACGGGCGGATATATCTAATAAAAATCTTTCATTTTCATTTAATTTTTTACCGATGAGGGCATCTCCACGGGCCATCAAATCGTCATATAGGGCTTTATCTTCATCGGTATAATGAGCTGGGTATTGTACTTGTTTTTGTGGCATATTTTTAAATAATCTATCTATTATATAGAAAGATTATAAATATGAAAATTAAGACGCTCAAAAGTATAACGGATAAATTAAGAAAACATACTAAATACGAACCCCCACAGCCTCGTAATAAAGATTTACCACCGACATACAATATTATATTATCGTGCTCTCCAAAAGGAGGAGGCAAAACTCATTCTTGCTGTGTAATGCTTCGTAATTATGAAGACAGCGGTTTTATATCACAGGATAAAAAAGATGTTAGGATGCGAACTATATGGATTAGCGGAGGTACGGCTAATAGTAAGCAAAATAGCATTCTTGATTCTCTTACATCCCTTCATAAAGAGGACCGATTAAATATTGAAGATAATGTTGATGAAGAATTACAGGTATTATATGAAGATTTACGGCAGGAGCGTGATGATATTGAGAGTTATAATGTATATCGCAAAGTTTATGGCAAATATATAAAATCCAAAAATCTTAGTAATTTAACACTTGAAGAATTAACGCTTTTAAAGTTTAAAGACTTCATCGACCCCGATTTTGACCCAGATGCTCCGCGAGATTTTGATGGTAATATATTATATCATCCTCGTATGGTGTTTTTAGTTTTTGATGATATGATTGGCACAGACGGATATGGAGCTAATCGCAGAAACTTTATTAACAAATTGGCTATTAAAAGCCGTCATGAAAGCGAGGAGCTCGTAGGCCTCAATCTATTTTTTATAGCTCAGTCTTTTAAAGCCATACCACCCGTGATAAGAAAGCAAACAGATATTTTTGTATTGTTAAAATCAGCATCACGCAATTATATTATTGATACTATAGCTGAAGAAGTAGGCTCTCATTTTAATAAGAATGAGATTGAAAAATATTACGACGAGATTATGAAAGTGCCTTACGGAGCATTAATATTAAGTATTCATAAAAAGGAGCAAGAGACTCATAGGGTTCGCATGGGGTGGAATAATATAATCGAAAGAATAAAGGAGAATTAAAATATATATAATAATAATAGATGGCAGGATTTCAAACAAAAACATTTTTAAAACACGATGATTATATGACCCCTAAAAGTGCGTGGGAGGATATAAAACATTTAATACCACAAGATAAGGTAATATGGGAAGCATTTTACGGAGATGGAAAGTCTGGGGAATATTTAAAAGAATTAGGGTTTAATGTTATACATGAAAAAATAGATTTTTTTGAAAATAATGTAGGGGATATAATAGTATCTAATCCACCATTTAGCAAATCAAAAGAGATAATGAAAAGATTAAAAGAATTAGATAAACCATTTATAATAATATTACCAGCAAGTAAGATATGTACGAGTTATATAAGAGAAAATTATAAAGATGATAAAATACAAATTATAATACCAAGAAAGAGAATACATTTTTTAAAACATATAGATGGGAAGCCTGTTGAAGGATGGAAAAACGCCTGTAATTTTGATTGTTTCTATTACTGCTATAAAATGGATTTTGATAAAGATATAATATGGTTAGAATAAAAAAAAGAGTACATAATCATAAAAATATATTGAAAATCTAAAAAAGTATAAAATCCATTTGAAAATATGATTATGTACTCTTTTTTAATATTGTATATTATTAGAATATGATACATCCCTTTTATATTGATAAACGCTTAAACTCAAAATCAAAGCCCTTTATTGATGTTAAATTACATCACCCCATTATAGCAAATGATAATGAAAGTTTATATTTAGAAATTAAAGACATCCAATATGTTAATAACTTATATAACATATCTAATTATCTCCAAAATAATGAAATTATGCTTAGCATGACTAATCGCTTATACAATATAGTTAATATAACAGGTTCGGCAGGAAACGAGACCATTATTGATATAGTTGGAGATATATATGACCTTACATTAACTACATTAGAAAAATATAAAGAATCCACTATATTAAATTATAACACCACCGAAAATATTTTTAAAATAAGTAACACCAAATATGATATAGAATACCTTACGCCCTCCCTAACAAATAACACCGACCCTTTTATTATCCCATTAGGACTCGCCAATAATCATTATAATAACATATTCATAGATAATGCCAATAACAAATTAGCTTTTAAGCCAAACACTCATAGCATTATTTTTACAAACAAATCCGCTGGGTTGGACTTATTAAAAAATATATCATATAAAATCAAATATGATGGCTCGACGGCTATAATTACGGATTTTACATTTACTCTCAAAATAGATGGCAGTAATGATAAAATTATATGGACTAATATACCACCACTCGTCCCAGATTCATTAGATATTACATGGGCTTATGGTGAAACTACGCAGATTAAAGGAGTCTCTAATGTTAATCTCATTAACAATCAGCCCTACAAATATTATAAGCTTACCTTATTACGGAGCGAATCAATAGCAGTTCAAAATACTGCCATATATGATTCTTTTACATTAAACTTTTTAGAATTAAAAAAGACCTCTTATAATGTTACATATACAGAAATACCTTTTAATACCACCCTTACCATCCCCGATGGATTTTATAAGGCTACAAATTATATCTCCACCATTAACTCATTATTAGAGCAGTATAATATAACACTCACATATAATAGCATTAATAACAAAATAGATATGATATATACTAACGATTTTATACCTCAATATTTAGCAATTGATATGGGTACATCCATTACTATTTATTTGAAATCTACTAATCAGCAAATTAATTTAGGAAGCGAAAGCAATACCATCACGCTAATAAAAAATATCAGATCTTATTTAGAGAATGGGATTAATTTAATTAATTCTCAAAAGATTATATTAACGACTAATTTAGAATTAGAACATAACTCTCATAATGAAATTATTGGAGGTAATAATTTAGCTACGGGGCTCGGTGATATTATTGGATGGATCCCTAATGATATACCACCTCTGTCGTGCGTTAATTATGAAAATATCAAAAACTCAAAATACAAAATTAAAAATAAACAAATCAGCAATATCATATTTTATATATATAATGAAAAATCCCAGCAGATTGCTTTAGATAATATGCTAATATCTTTTAATATCATTAAGCAATAATTTTGTGCTAAAAATTATAAAAATTGATTGGGTGGGCTTTTACTTTTTATTATTCGTAAAATGGTAAGAAAAATCGTTGTTAATTATGGCAAAGATATTGATATTGACTATGTAAAATATGGAGAAGATGATAATTACAATTATTTTATATGCTTAGACTATCATTATATGGCCTCCATCCAATTTATAAAAATTGTAAAATCAGGTCGCAAAAATTATAGATATGACGAAATTGAAGAAACGGAATATATGAAAAAATAAAAATTGATTAGATGCCCTCAATGTGTTACATATAGGGGCTTATACATCGCTCTTTTGGAGCGGTGGGTTGTTGATATTATTGAGTCCTCGTAGCATCGCTTTACGCATTCTCGCTTTTTCCTTCATCTTCTCCCTATATACAGGGTCGGTATGGTATTTGTTTTTTACATATTCTTTCATTTTTTTATTATACGCCGCATGTAGCACCGCGTCTGCTTTGATTTTATTGTAATCAGTCATTTATTTAGATTAATGAGTTCCTTAAACTTTATATATATTTTTTTTTGGGTTAAGAAACCATATAAAGATTTGTGTTATATATTATATTAACTTTAAATAGAATGAGTTTTAAAAAATCCTTTGGACTAAATGAGTTACACGAAATTGTTAATTTACCACTACTTAAACATATAGTTAAAAAATGGGATTGTTTTGCTCCTCTTATTGTTAAAAATAATGAGAACGATTATGATTATAACCCTAAAAATATTTGCCAAAAATATATATCTATGTATGACAAAGTAGCTACTATTAAATATAATAAGTCATCTAAATATCCTTCTAAAATTGGCCGATGGTTTTGTAAATCAGGTGTTGGCATCCAATCTATGCCTCGTATTATAAGACATACCATTTGCGATGGTTTATATATTGATTTGGATTTTAAAAATATACACCCTACTATTTTACAGCAGATTTGTTTAAAAAATAATATTGAATGTCCTTTATTAACAAAATACATCACAGGCAGAGACAATTTACTTACTGATTGGTCTAATATTCTTAATTTTACAAAAGAAGAAGTTAAAACTTTATATTTATGTGCTTTGAATGGCAATAATACAAAATATAATATACCAGAATGGTCTAATGTATTGCGAGAGTTTAAAAATATACATAAAGCTATATCTAAATTACCTCAATATAATCAAATAGCTGTGGAAGTTGAATCAGCAGAGCGAACCAATATCAAAGCTAAAATAGTTAATAGGATTTTATGTACTATTGAAAATGACTGCTTACAATCTTTTTATAAAGCATTAGATAAAAAAGGAGCTTTTAATTTAAATATTGATGATTGTAATTATAAAGTTTGTGCTTTAATTTTTGATGGTATACAAATCCCTCTTACCGAATCAAATGAAAACCTTTGCTCTCCAGATAATTTAAATATTTTTTCACGCATTATTGAAAATGATACTGGTTATTTTTTGGAGATTGTTAGGAAACCTTTTAATGATAAACTTGATATTCCTGAAATCATTGACGAGGATGATGATACAGATGATTTTTTTGTTGAAAATGATGGCGACGCAGCCGAACATATTATTTCTAAATATAGTAATTTAATGTTAAATTGTAATGGTGTTCGCTATATCAAAAATAATAATATATGGGATTATGATGAAAAATATATTAAATCTATTATATATGGATGGATCTTTAATACTACTATGAAAAAATATACTAAAGAGCCCAAGTTTATATTTTATAATAGGGATAAATGCTGTATTAACAAGTGTATTGATATTATTTGGGAAAATTGGTTCTCGTTTATTCCTAACAATCCTACCTTTATTAACAATATGCTATTAAAATCAAAACAATATCTACCTTTTTTAAATGGTGTTTATTCTATAAGCGAAAAAAAACTTATTAGTTATGAGGAATGTGAAGTACAATTTACTCAGCAAATCACAAGAGATTTTCCTAAATATGACGAAAGAAGTTTTAATGAGTTAATGGAAAAAGTTATTATACCTATTCTTCCTGATGAAGAAGAAAGAAGATATTTTTTTTATTGCTTATCAAGGGCTTTAGCAGGACATTATGAAGATAAAATATGGTATATTAATAGAGGTTCAAGAAACTCTGGCAAAGGTGTTATTATGAAATTATTAGAAAACGCTTTTAAAATATATGTTGGTTCATTTAATAGCGGTGTATTAGTTAAAAAGACAAATGAAACTAATGACGAAGCTAAAAACTTATCTTGGATTGTTAAATTAAAAGATAAAAGGCTTATCTTATCTAATGAAATTGATGAAGGTGTTGTTTTATGGGGTAAAATGATTAAAAAAATTGCGTCTGGTGGTGATACTATGGTTGGGAGGACTAATTTTAAAGACGAGATTGAGTTTGTACCACAATTTACGATGCTTTTAAACTTAAATAATATTAAAGGTGTTAATCCTGTTGATGCTCTGGAAAATTGCGTACAATTTTATTGTAAAAGCAAGTTTGTTTCAAAAGAAGAATTAATTGAAGGACAAAACTTTTTAAAGTTAAAAGACGATAATATTAAAACAATTATTCAACAAGATAATATTATTGATGCTTTTACTATTTATCTTTTAGACCATTATGAAAGCATTATGAAAACACCTGAAAGCATTAAATTATCAACACAAGATATTAAATATGATATTCCACTTTCATTAGAAGAAATTATTTTGAAACATTTTAGATATTCTAATGATAATAATGAGAAACTTTTTACAAATGAGATATTAGATTATATATCTGACATTGGCTTTCAGTTTCCCATTAATCCAAAGGAGCTAAGTTCTATTATTATTAAAACAGGTATTGGTTGTAGGAATGTATCTGGAAAGATTTTTAAGAATGGGAAGCAATTACATGGTTACACCAATATCGTCTTTATTTCTCCTACTGAAAATATAATTGTAGATTAGTATGGTGTATTAGACGGGGGAATATCCTACTATCCATTTTAGGGGGGGGTCCAGAAAGTATTTCATTAAGCGTTTTTTGTTTTTTTCATTTTGCTTTTTTCCTTGGAGTATTAATGTTTTTTGCCGTCTTGGTGGATAATGTGGATAGTAACTTACTTTACAATATTAACAATAATAGGATTATATAGATAATCCTTAACAGATTAGTAAGATAATAAGTATATATATTATATTATATACATTACTATAAGTGTAAAAATAAGTAGACGGGAGTATCCGTGAGGTGTAAGAAACCTTATAAGAATATGGCACTTTATATATATAATAAAAATGGCTCGTAGAATCAATACATATACAAGGGGTTTTGATATTTTTATAACACGGGATATAACTAAAGCTGATATGGTTAATATCTGTAATGAATTAACAGAGAAGTTTGATAATAAATATCAATTTGAGCCAGAGCCTATAACTGATGGCTTCCTTTATATTAAAAATCTAAGATATAAATGTATGAGACTCTCATGCTCTCATGCTCCTTGGGTTAATAGTAATGTTATGGAAGAATGGAAAGATAATAATGATATATTTGTGAAGAAAACTACTGATGATAATTTTAAAGGAAGAAGAAAGAGTTATTATGATACAAAAAAGGGTGTTTATGGAAGTAATTATTATGGTACTTGTTTAAAATCTTTATATGATGCTCCTGCTTGGACTTATGATGAATTAAAAACCATTAAAGAGGTATTGGAAAAATATGATATGAAAACAACTAATATAAAAGAGATTAAATTAAACCCCTCAATCAAAGTTTTCTAAAAAGTAGCTAAACAGAATATTAGGCTCTCTTGTTAGTGTTAATAGGTAGTATCTGCCATACCATTTTTTACAATTACATATCACGATGCTCTGGATGTAAAGATTATTATTATTGAGCTCACGCATTCTTTTAGGTGTTAAAGAATTAAAGCAGACTTGAGAGCATAAAAATATAATTCTTGGAACTGGAGTTTTAGCAAAGTATAAAAGAATCTTATAAAATCCGTTTTTTCTTTTTCTTGGCCCTTCATTAATATCATAAGGAGGATTGCTAATAATTGTATCAATACTAACATAATCAATATCTCTAAAATCAATACCTTCCTCAATCTCGGCATAGGTTTTATTAACATAATCGGGTAATTGATTATAAAAAGCACCCTCACCTAAAAATGGCTCACAAACATTCTCCCCCTCTTTCCATACTATATTATCAATAATACGCTTAGCTAAACTTTCGGGTGTCTGGTCTAAATAGTATCTTTCATTCTTCATCGTATCTAAAAAAAGAGTACATAATTAATAGTAGATTTTAAACTTATAAAAAAAATGTATAATATAATAAAGAATGTTCTTACTAATAACAGCAGAGGGTGATGAGATGAGTAATGTAATCAAAAACTTACTTTTTAGTAAAAATATACCTTATTATGAGGTAAAAAATAGTGAATTGCCACAACATATAGTAAATACATTAAGGACCAGATTTCCATACTTTCCAATGCTTTTGGAGATGAAGAGCTTTCCGTGTCAAAATATACAAATGAATTATATTCGTAATTATAATAAAGATATTACAAAATAAAAAATATAATGAATCAATACTATAAAAGAA
>Ga0222712_10006954_pt1 | contig 11052 bp, 13 predicted proteins | sample C33_657DmetaG_FD_165043 | JGI IMG/M metagenome (GOLD analysis project Ga0222712, IMG submission 165043) | Estuarine water microbial communities from San Francisco Bay, California, United States - C33_657D | ecosystem: Environmental > Aquatic > Marine > Unclassified | place: USA: California... | reverse complement strand
TAACATCGAAGTCACCGTAGAGAGTGCAAGTAATCAAGTTGTCGCTCCAGGGCTTGAGTCAAAGCAATTGCCTCAGGCAGGTTTGCAGTACACAGCTGCAGATGAATCAGGAGTTCGCACAACTGGTGAAGTATCTCGAAACGCACCATGTCCTTGCGGATCAGGAAAGAAATTTAAGCGTTGCCATGGAGGCGCAGCTTAAATTTAAATAAGTGTTAGACATGTGCATAACCAGCGTCCATCTAACCCTTCAAATCTGATTGCAATCACTCGTAACCGATCACCAAAACGCACGGTTACAGTTGCTTCACAAACACCATCTATCGGCTCAGTGATTCTTGTTTTGCGTACTCTGCCTATCTCTGACATTGAGCCAGTGGCGCGCTGCAGTTGCGAAAATATCGTGTAATGGCATGACAGTTGTAGCTGCTGAGAAGAACGTCTACCTGCCCAGATTTCCAGAACGTTATGAATGAATTGATGTATCAAGGGTGCAATTTCTGGCAAAGTGGCCGCAGAAGTTGGTTGGGGTGCAAACTCTTCATCGAATTCTTCACCAAAAGCACTAGGAACTAAGTAGAGCCGTGGCTTCTTTGCGACTTCTACCTGCGGGGTTGGTCGAAACATCTCTAGGACCGGATGTAGAAAATCTTCATTAGGGTCACTCGAAAGTGGAGTTAACTCAGTAATTGTAAAAGTCGGCATTTGGTTAAAGTCAGGTTGGGTTGTCATAGATATACCGTTGCGGGTTTTAATGGACGCAAACTCACCCTTAAGTCCCTGAAGTGCTCATACCTTTGACTGATTGTGGATAAATCTAGGTGAGATGTCGCGCTAGCCCGTTGGGTAACCCTATGAAAAATAAAAAGGATTCCTACGGTGCACGTATGCCACTTGCAATTACTTTGATTGTTGCCGCATTTGCATCTGCATTCTTCATTTCGGCATATTCAAATAAGGGGTACAACTATTGGGTTATCGCTCAACCAGTAACCCCAGGGCATGTGATTACCCCAACAGACCTAAGGATAGATCACTTAAACCTGGGAGAAAGTACTGATTACTACTTAAGAGAATCCGATCAGATTATTGGCTTAGTTGCGACGCGACAGATGCAGGTTGGTGAAATCATGTCAACGGCGGATGTAAGTAGTTCCAGTGAGGCAATGGGAACCAGTGCGGTCCCACTTAATCTTCGTTTAGGCGATTTAGCTTTTGGGATAAATGTAGGTGATTCAGTAGATCTGTATTGGGTTCTTGATTCACGCAATGGGGAAGAAGTTGTAGATCCAATCCTAATTCTCGGCGGAGTAACTTTAATCGGCCTGGATAGCTCGAATAACTCTTTAGGGGGAGATGTCTCAATAACTGTTGCCATTGAAGAAACGCAAGTTCTTCGAATATTAAGTGCAACAACCCAAGGTCGATTAGTAGTGGTTCTTTCACATGTCTGAACTTGATATGCCAACTGTCGTCACTGCGATTGCAAACCCTGAAGTTGAAGGCTTTGTTGCGGGAACTTTATTCGCCCAAGGTTGGAATGTTGTTTTTCGCGCTATTGATTGGGTTTCATTACAAAGTTACCTTCAATCAAATGCAGAAATCAGTCAAAACGCCCTGCTTATCTTTGGCACAGATTTGCCAGGCTCAGATAAAAAGTTGATGGCTTCACTTAACGGAGCTGTCCGACAGATGATCGGCTTCTCAATACCCAATGTTTCAAATGGTGATTTTGAGGTATTGCACCCATTACCAACTCTAAGCACTGATTTGATCTCCTTGGTTCGCGGATTCATACGAGCGCCATTGGTGCGGACAGGTGCAGTTACCCAACGTAAGGCTCGTAATTCAAAGGTTTTTGCAATTGGGTCTGCAGGCAGCTATACGGGTTGCACTTTTATTGCACTCAACCTAGCCATGGAATTAAGTTTGCTCGAGAAATCAACTCTGCTAATTGAGGCAAACTTCCGTGCACCATCTCTCTCCCCATTACTATCGATGCGAAAGATAAGTGAAAATTCACAATGGAAGAAAATCGCTCCCAATCTTTCGCTATCGGAGATAAATCAAGATACATCAGATGATTTAGATCAATTCATGAGTAAAGCAATAGATGAATTTGATTGCGTGGTCTTGGATATAGGTTCTGTTTCGGGTCTTTCAAATCGCTTAACAGATAGAAGATGGACATCAACTGTTACAACTTGGTGTTGTGACCAAGCCGACGAATTGATGATTACTTCACGCGCAGATCACTTGGGTCATCACCGCCTAGTCCAAGTCATTGATTTGTTGCAACAAACTTCGATAAGAGCACAACTGAGTTTTACTCAAAACATGAAGTCTCCAGGTAAACGAGGGGATGCAGAAATGGCACGTTTTCTTACCGCCACAACTGCGCTAAAGCCGATCCGTGTGCGGAGCTTGAAGCAGGAGGTTCGATCTGTTCAAGCTGCCGAGGATGAACATGCCACCATGGTTGAGACAAATGAGCGCTCACATCTGCGTAAGGCGATCGCCGAATTAGCCCGAGAAATCACTTCATAACATCTATTACTATGGGCGAATGCGTGCATACCTTCCCATCAGCCATAAGGATCTTGAAGCCTTCGTGTTAAGTAAGAGCATTGATGCTGATGAGGTATTTGCGCCAACCCCAGCTTTTGTTTCAGATAATTTGGATTGTGACGAGGAAGAACTCGAGTATTTGCTCTCTATCGCCGCAGGTCAAGAAGCTTTAGAACTTCGTCTTTCAGAGAAAGCCCCCGGAATTGTTTTAGCTTTTGAAGTAACAGATGAACAAATCGCTGAAAACTATGAAGATTCAATCACTTTGAAAACAGCTTTGCCTTGGGAGCTCTTGCAATGCGCTCTCCTTGCTTTTCAAGGAGATGACGAATTGGTCTGGTTTGCTACCCAAGAAATTGAGATTCATTTGGCGGAGTGGAAGTAACGATGCTTCAACTTGAAAAGTTGCTGGGTGCACGGACAACTATCACTATTGATCAAGCCGAAAGATTGCGAGCACTTGTTGCTAATTGGCAGCTTTTGTCAGATCTCTCATTTGCAGATTTGATTTTGTGGGTTCCAATTCGTAAAGACATCACAATGTGGCCAACAGGTCATATCGCCGTTGGTCATATACGTCCCACGACAACTTCAACGGTTTACATTAATGACGTTATTGGCGATGAGGTTTTATGGGGCTCTAAAGCCATAATCGACGAGGCGCTTTCGGGTGACGAGATAATTCGGGCGAGTGATCCTGAAAAAATAGGTGAAATGTTGGTTAAGTCCGAATCGATTCCAGTCACATTTGAGGGCCAAGTTATTGCAGTTGTTTCGAGCCATAGAAATGTTGAACACTCTCGTAGTTCTGGAAAGCTCGAAAGCAATTATCGCGAGCTAGCAAACCACTTGTATGAAATGGTCACAGAAGGCAATTTTCCATACAAAGAATCTGGTTCATTGTTTGAACCGGTACCTCGCGTTGGCGACGGCTTAATTCGTTTAGATGCTAATTCTGCTATCTCTTATGCAAGCCCTAATGCAAAGTCTGCGTTTTCTCGTATGGGATGGCGTGGAGATCTAGAGGGAAAAAACCTGGGCGAGATTGCCGAGCAAGTTGTGACCGCGTCCCTAAATCCGCACGAGGAAGGCATCCGTTCACGACTCAATGGAAAGATATTGCAAAGAGTCGAAATTGATAATCAGGGCGCGACAATTGATTTACTAGTTCTGCCATTGATCGTTGGTACAGACAAGATTGGTGCAATTGTTTTACTTCAAAATGTGACCGAGCTACGACGACGCGACCGCGAATTAGTAACTAAAGATGCGACAATCCGCGAGATTCACCATCGTGTGAAAAACAACCTTCAAACTGTCTCAGCTCTACTGCGTTTACAGTCGCGCCGAATTGAAGACCCTGCAGCCGCAGCCGCTCTAGATGAGGCTGTCCGCCGGATCGCATCGATTGCTTTGGTTCATGAAACTTTGTCCAACAGCACCAAAACTACCGTTGCATTTGATGAGGTCTTGAGTTCTCTGGTTACTCATTCACTAGAGCTCAGCCCGCGTATGGGGGAGTTACACATTGAGCGAATTGGTGAAATTGGTTCATTGGAATCACGCGTTGCAACTCCATTGTCTTTAGTTGTAACTGAACTTATCCATAATGCACTTGAACATGGACTTGCTAAATCTGGAACTCATTTGAAAATTGAGGTTCAGCGCTATAGCAATGAAGGTTTGGTAACAATTTCAGATGATGGAGTTGGGCTACCTACGGATTTTGATTTAACGACCTCATCTAATCTGGGCTTACAAATTGTTCGAACCCTGACCGAAAATGAATTACAAGGTGAGCTGAAGTTGGAATCAACTGATAAGGGAACACAAGCCAAGCTGCGCTTCCCACTTTAAATCTGGTTTTGCTGCTCCATTAAGCGAGCACGATTACGTGCTGCACGACGCTTCAGCGCACGACGTTCATCCTCAGATAATCCGCCCCATACTCCGGCATCTTGTCCGCTCTCTAGAGCCCATGCCAAGCAAGGCTCTTTAACGACGCAGCGCTGGCAGACCTTTTTAGCTTCTTCGATTTGAGTAAGGGCTGGACCTGTGTTTCCTACGGGAAAGAAAAGCTCGGGATCTTCATCGCGGCAGGCTGATTGATGTCGCCAATCCATCGCATGTCTCCTTAGGGAAGTAAGACTCAATTCAAGAGTTTGGGTGTGATACACACAGTTGTGCGTGCAAGGCCTTAATTCTCCTCTGTGCAACGCATGAATACAAGGATGTACGGCAAAGAGTTTTCAAATTTAAGGTGATCTATCTCAAGTGCCCCCGACAGGAATCGAACCTGTGCACCTGCCTCCGGAGGGCAGTGCTCTATCCCCTGAGCTACGGGGGCTCATTGGGTCAGTATGAAGGTTATCAGCGGGTGCGAATATCTGTGCATACTGCAACAATTCCCGCATGAACTCAATCGCATACTTCGCTACAGGTTGTTTTTGGGGAGCAGAGCGTCGCTTCTGGCAGCTAGATGGCGTACTCGAAACAAGTGTTGGCTATATGGGTGGAATTCGCCCTAACCCTTCATATGAGCAAGTCTGTACTGGCGTTACTGGACATGCCGAAATGGTGAAAGTTGTCTTTGATCCCTCCAAAGTTTCTTATCTTCGTTTATTGCAAGAGTTCTGGACGATGCATGATCCAACTTCCTTGAATCAGCAGGGCGGAGATATTGGAACCCAATATCGCAGCGCAATTTTTACGACAACTCATGAGCAGATGCAGATAGCGCTCGCTTCTTGTCTTACTTACCAAGAAGAATTGAACAAAGCTGGCATGGATCGAATCTGCACAGAGATTTTAAGTGCGGAAGGCATCGAGTACTACCTAGCTGAGGAATACCACCAAAAGTATTTACAAAAAAATCCAAATGGATACGACTGTCATTCAAGCACAGGTGTTCCTTACCCAGAAACGGTTGCCTAGATCATGAGCGAAAAAGAGTATCCAATAAAAATCGATGAAGCTGAACTTGCCAAGCGCGTAGATCCACTCTCGTACGCAGTCTTGCGTAACGCCGCAACCGAGACCGCTTTTACAGGTGAATACACCGAGACCGAGACGATTGGTGTTTACAAGTGCAAAGCTTGCAGCGCCGAATTGTTTAGAAGCGAAACTAAGTTTCATTCAGGCTGCGGATGGCCATCTTTCTATGCACCAACAGAAAATGATGCCGTTGAACTTTTGGAAGATCGATCATTAGCGCCACGTATTCGCACGGAGGTTCGCTGTGCTGCCTGCGGATCACACCTTGGACATGTATTCAAAGGTGAAGGCTATGCGGTGCCCACTGATGAGCGTTGGTGCATTAACTCAGTCGCCTTGGTTCTAGAGGAGCGCTAGTAATCAATTCCTCTTGACTCATGGACCGCTTGATAGCAGTACCAGGCAAAGACGCTTCTGAAAGGGCGCAATTTTTCTCCCTTGATATCTAGCATCTTTGCCGTTGTTTCTTCCTTTGATTTATGAATGATGTCCCACCCACGACGCACCGCTAAATCACCAGTGGGCCACACATCAAGCCGACCAAGTTGGAACATCATAAACATTTCAACGGTCCAGCGACCAACGCCCCAAATTGAGGTTAATGCATCAAATATTTCTTGATCACCATGAATCTGATCGATTTCATTAACTGGAATCGATTTGTCTAATGCAGCATGTGCAATTCCTTTAATGGTTCGTGATTTTGCCCCCGAAACTCCTACTTCTCGCAGCTGCTCATCGCTGAGTTTTACTATTCTGCGGGGAGTTACTGAACCCTTGCACAAAAATATAACCCGCTCATGAATTGTGGCCGCTGCCTTAGTTGCTAGTTGTTGTGAAATAACCGAACTTACAAGTGACTCAAAGTGTGTTTCTGAAGGTTCACTTCGACCTAGCGTACATAAAGGTCGACGTTCGATAACTCCGGCAAATTTCGGATCAATCCGAGCGACCTCCGTAACTATGCGACGCATCTTCTGCGCAGAGTGAACTGCCATAAGTTACAAAGAAAAAGTTGGGTATTCGTCTGTGACAAGCAAAAAGGCGTAGCCAGCAACACGGTTCCAATAAGCAATCGTTCCTACGATGCCTTCGGCACAAACTTCAGGATATTTTCCTGTAAACAAAATACTGAACCAACCAAGCAGTGTTAGCAATGCTGCGTATATGAGGTAGACAAGTCCAGCAAAATAAAGCGGTAGAGCAAGAAGCCACTTGATCAATGGCAACCAACGGTTAAGCTGCTTTGCATCGACTTCTGGGAAAGTCACACTCACAATGTCATTTTCTTCAATTGATGGATACTCATCTGTTAGTAAAACTAAGTAAACATCGACACGTGTTTGCAAAGACAGTACCGCTTCGTTAAATGCTAAGACATAACTTGGGTATACCTGTCGAACAACAATTGCCAAAGCTGCAGGCAATGTGAGTACACCGGCGAAGATTGCTAAAGAATCATCCGAAAATGAAGCCGAAGGAGCAAATGAAGATACGAAGATCAGCGCTGGTACGGCAAGAATGATCCGGAAAAAAGCGGTAACTCGATTGCGCTCGGTCAGGGTTACATCTACTTGGGTTTCAATTTGGTTGCGCATGAGGCCCAATCTACCTCTGATTACCAGGGGGATTGCTAATTGCAGCCTCTTTGCCGTATTTTTGCAGCCCTTGCAGGATTTTTGCAGGGCAAGTTGCAGAAATTGTTAAGGAGGAGGTGAAGAGATGGCAGGAATTAAAGAGGTTGCAGAAGAAGCTGGCGTTTCTACCGCCACTGTTTCACGCGCACTTCGTGGACTGCATCATGTCAATCAACAAACTCGCGAAAAAATTATTGCAGCAGCAGAAAAGTTGAACTATCCCCTAAACACAGAGCGTCAAGGCTCATCTAGTGGACGGACAAACTCTGTAGGTGTTGTTGCGCCCTACATTTCTCGTTGGTACTTTTCACAAGTAATTAGTGGCGCAGAACAAGCCTTGCGTGAAGCGGGTATGGATTTACTTCTCTATAACTTCAGCCAAATGAAGGGCCGAGAAAGGCTTTTCCAACATCAGCTCCTTAAAGGTCGCGTTGATGCCCTGATTGTCATATCGCTTCCCCCGACTGAAGAAGAGTTTGACTCAATGCTGTCACTTGGAATTCCAATTGCCCTTGTTGGAATGGAGCATGAAAAATGCGCATCAATCAAGATCGATGATGTGGCAGGAGCAAGAACTGCTACCCAGCACTTAGTAAATCAGGGCCACAAAAAGATTGGCTTAATGTCAGGTCGACCAGATGACCCATTCAACTTTTCAGTTCCACAAGATCGACGTAAAGGTTTTATGCAAGTGCTTGCAGAAAATGATTTGGAATGGTTGCCATCCCGTGAAATCCACGGTGATTTCACTATGCACACCGCATCGCGTGCGATGGATGATTTATTGGCTCGCCCAAATCGCCCGACTGCAATTTTTTGCGAGTCAGATGAAATGGCAATCGGTGCGATGCAAGCCTTACGACGTCATGGTCTAAAGGCACCCGATGACATTTCAATTATTGGTTTTGATGGTCATGAAATGGCAGAGTTCTCAGAGTTGACGACAATTGAACAACCAGTCACTTTGATGGGTGAAATGGCTGCATGGTCAATCATGGAGAGATTACGTAAGCCTGTTATCGATCCACCTTCACTTGTTTTGCCGACCACGCTTGTTGTTCGTAATTCAACTAGACGACTTACACCCGAAGAACAAGTTCTCTGAGGTAGCCTTAACGGTATGAGCAATCATCGGGTTTTGGTTCCGCACCTTTCAATTCTGCAAACGCATCGCAGTGAAAAATGGCGTGGCTTCCCGAAGGATGTGCTGCCTTTACCTGTTGCTGAAATGGATTTCCCGGTCGCTGAACCAATTCGTGCAGTACTTGCAGAGATGGTTGCAAACTCCGACCTTGGATACTTGGGCCCGATTCCTGAACTTGGAGTTGGTTTCCAAAAGTTTGCACATGAGCGCTGGAACTGGGATTTGGATGAATCTCAAGTTCGCGCTGCGACAGATGTGGGTGTTGCAGTTGTAGAAATTCTGCGCGTAATGACTCAACCAGGTGACTCAATATTGATTAATTCACCGGTCTATCACAATTTTTATAATTGGATAAATGAAACAAAACTCAACAAGGTCGATGTTCCGTTTCAGCGCACAGGAGATGAAGCGGCAAACCCATGGGAGATTGATTGGGCCGGTATTGAAAACGCCTACGCATCAGGAATCAAAGTTCATCTCCTATGTAGCCCCCACAATCCACTTGGAAGAATTTACTCAAAAGAGGAGCTTCTCAAGTTTGTCGGGTTGGCTCAAAAGCACAATGTCTTGATTATCAGCAATGAGCTTCACGCACCATTAACCTACAAAGGAAATCAGTACACCCCTATTTTGTCTTTGGGAGAAAACGCGCAAAAGGTAAGCATTGTTGTTTCAGCTGCTTCTAAGGGGTGGAACATCGCAGGACTCAAGTGCGCAATTATTGTTACTCAGGATCCGGTACTTTTTGCTCGATTAAATGAAATGCCTCTGGCGGTGCATTACAGATCCTCGATTCTTGGTGCATTTGCAACCGCTGTAGCATTTTCTGATTGTGGGGAATGGCTAGATGATGTTGTCTCGCAACTTGATGAGAATCGCTACCTGATTAAGAATTTACTATCTGCAAAGCTCCCAAGCGTTAGGTACCACATACCCGACAATGGATACTTGGCTTGGCTTGATCTCGAATCTTTGAAATTAGGAGTAGATCCATCAAAAGTTCTACTAGAAAAGGGACGGGTTGCCTTTAACCCAGGCCATACTTTTGGTGCGCAGTGTTCTCAATACATTCGACTTAACTTTGCGACAAGCCCAGTAATTGTCAGCGAAGCAATAGAACGCATCGCTCGGACTGTCTAAGTGGAAAACAAGAAATATGATGCTGTCATCATCGGCGGGGGACACAACGGTTTAGTTGCCGCCACGTATCTAGCTCGCGCAGGTAAGACTGTCAGAATCCTTGAAGCAAACCCGGAAATAGGTGGTGCATCACAAAGTGTGCGAACTTTTCCAGAATTTGATGCAAACCTATCCCGCTATTCATATTTGGTCTCACTTTTGCCCGACAAGATTGTTAATGACTTAGGCCTTTCCTTTGAATGCATCTCTCGTGAGGTTTCTAGCTACACCCCATACGGAGAAAATGAGGGACTGTATGTTTCAAGAATTTGGGATTCAGAAACTGAAAGCTCCTTTAACCAACTAGATCCTTCAGGAAATGAAGCAAAGGCTTGGCAAACTTTTTATGCAGAGATTGCAGAATTTGCTGAAAAGATTGCACCAACAATGCTCGAACCCCTAAAGACCCGCAGCGCACTAAAACGCGAGATTGATTTAGATGCTACGTGGCAATACTTAATTGAAGAGCCAATTGGCAATGTCATCACTGAAAGATTTAATCATGATGTTGTACGCGGTGTGGTGCTGACAGATGCACTTATTGGCACTTTTGCATCAGCCTTTGATTTACAAGCAAATATCTGCTTTTTGTATCACCTGATTGGAAATGGAACAGGGGAGTGGAAAGTCCCCAAAGGCGGAATGGGCGCTTTGGTCAATGAACTTGTTCGCGTGGCCACCGAAAGCGGAGTTCAGATTTCGCTGAATTCAAAAGCGGTCAAAGTTGAATCTACTTCTACTGGCGTAACTGTTGAACTAGAAAACGGCGAAATCGTTACAGCAGAGTATCTACTTTCAAATGCAGCACCTGGGGTATTGGCAAAACTGCGCGGAACGAAAGCACCAAAAAGTCTTGATGGTTCGCAGTTGAAGATAAACATTTTGTTAAAGCGACTTCCTAAACTCAAATCTGGGATTGATCCACGACTTGCATTTGCAGGAACATTTCATGCAAATGAGAGCTTTACTCAGTTTGAATCAGTTTTTAAAGATGCCAAAAATGGTGTGATGCCACAAAAGATGCCGATTGAAATGTACTGCCACACCTTGACGGACCCATCAATTTTGAGTCAAGAATTACAAGATGCGGGCTATCAAACTCTGACCTTGTTCGGACTACACACCCCAGCCTCTCTCTTTGATGGCAATAATGATCAGGCTCGAGATGCTGCACTCAACTCTGCTTTGGCATCCCTGAATGATTACTTGGCCGAACCAATTGAAGATGTGATCGCCGCTATTGAAGTTAAAACTCCGCTAGATATTGAAGAAGCAATAGCACTTCCACGTGGCAACATCTTCCATAAGGATTTGTCGATGCCATTTCGTGAGGATGGAACTAAGGAATCCTGGGGTGTTGAAACCGATGACCCACGCATCTTCATATGCGGAGCAGGAGCAGTTCGAGGCGGGGGAGTTAGCGGGATTCCTGGCCATAATGCGGCTATGGCAATCCTTTCGAACAATTAGACTTCGGTCATGAGTCGTCACCCTGAAACATCAGCGATTACCGCAGGCCGTCCTGAAGTT
>Ga0222712_10006953_pt1 | contig 11052 bp, 7 predicted proteins | sample C33_657DmetaG_FD_165043 | JGI IMG/M metagenome (GOLD analysis project Ga0222712, IMG submission 165043) | Estuarine water microbial communities from San Francisco Bay, California, United States - C33_657D | ecosystem: Environmental > Aquatic > Marine > Unclassified | place: USA: California... | reverse complement strand
CAAAAATTGGTCGGACTGGCCGGATTCGAACCGGCGATCTCTTGCACCCCGAGCAAGCGCTGTGGCCTGGCTGAGCTACAATCCGATGGTGGGTCCCATAGGCCGGCCGAAGCCGGGGTCGTGGGGGCGACCGAGGGAACCTAAAGTGAAGCCAGGGGGTCGGGTTTGGTCCACAGTGTGGCGGCGTTGCGGCGCGGCCCGTGGCCCCTCCCCTGGCGGTTTTCTTTCTTTTGCTGGCCCGGGGTCGTCGTGACGTCCCCGGTATTTCAAGGATCTGGTTTGTTCACCGGTCGTTCGCGGGCTGGTGGCCTGCTCACGGACGGGTAGAACCGATGCCATGACCATGCATCCTGTCAGCGTACTGTCACTATTTATTTTCAACCACGCGGGGTGGTTTAACATAAAGCATTGACCATCAACAGTATTATACTGTTAACAAATTTCGGCTTTATCTCCCATTACCTCCCCGATAGCACCTGTCCGTCGCCCATGAGGTACTTCAGGAGGTCTTTTTGCTGCTCAGGCGACAAGGCCTGGAGGAGTCCTTCGGGCATGAGCGAGATCGGCAGGGTCTCGCGCTTCGCGATTTCCGTACGCTCGATGACTTGTTCCTGGCCGATCATGCGCAGCGTGAGCGTGCGCTCGTTCTGCGCGCCGACGACGCCGCTGAGGACGCGACCATCCTTCAGCGTGAGCGTGTTCAGGAAATAGGCCGCGTCCACGACCGCGCTCGGGTCGACGATATTCTCGACAAGGTAATTGAGATCGCGACGTCCGCTGCCGGTGAGATCAGGCCCGAGCGCCCCACCCTCGCCGAAAAGTTTATGGCATTGCCCACACACGCCGGCGAAGAGCGCGCGGCCACGTCCGGCATCGCCCGACGCGATTTCGGCGGCGGTGTGGCGCGCCTTGAGTTCCGCCATGAGCTTCTGTTTGTCCGCCGACGTCTCGCGTGCCTCGCCCCAGACCTTAGCCAGCAACGCGTTGAGTTGTGCGTCGTTAAACCCGCGCACCTGCCGCGCCGCCGTCGGTCCGAGATCGGCCTTCGGGATCTTACCGGCTTCGATCGCCAGGAGAAGTTCCGATGCGAAACGAGCCCGGGAGACGAGCGCCATGATCGCCTGCGGGCGTTCGTGCGGGTAGAGCTGCGGGTAGCGTTCGAGGATCTTCTTCGCGACGCCTTCCTGGTCGAACTGCGTCAGGCCTTGGATCGCCTCGAGGTTCACGCCGCGGACATGAAGGAGTTTCTCGCAGACCGACTTAAGCTGGGCGTCCTTGGCCTCGATGAGCGCGAGCAAGGCCACCCGGCGCTGGTCCACGAGCGCGTTATCGTCGAGGGCGATGCGGCGAACCTCATCGAGGGCGAGACCGTCCCCGAAGAGCACGTTCAACGCGCGGACCTGATCCTGGGCGGCCACCGCATCTTTCGGGAGCGTCGCGACGAACTGATCCCAGGCGGCCGGCTTGGGCGCCTTGCGCCAGCCCTTGAGGCCGGTCGCCAGTCCGGCGATGATGTCCGCCTGCCCATCCGGCATCTCGGCAGCCTCCGCGAGCAGGTCGTTCAATGGGCCCGGCTGCTTATCCGAAGCCTCGGCGAGGCGACGGGCGATGAGCCGGGTCACCTGCGGAACGCGGCAGACATGGGCGCAGTTCGCCAGCTCGGTCAAAGGCAGTTCGCGGATGCCCGTCCAGATGAGCAACGGCAGGTTATGGTCGGTCGTGTCCTGTTCGTAGCGCAGCAGATGCTGGGCGACGAGCGTGCGCATGCTCGGGGTGAGGTGCGGGAGCGACTCCGCCAAGGCGAGACGGACGCGCTGACCGTGCGGGGCCGAAGCCAGCTGGAGCAACGCGCTCTCCTGCTCTTCGCACGCCGGGATGAAACCGGTATGGTTCGCATACTTGGCCAAGGAGTTATTCCGGCGCACCAGCGGCTCGGTGAGTTCGCGTTCAATCAGGCGTGCTTGGACATCGGGCCGCTTCTCCGCGACGAGGGCGGCCGGCGAGTAATGGGCGCGGTGAGCCGCGGCGAAGGGCTCCGTCCCCGACCTGGTCGCGGACATCGCCCGCAAGGTCGAATGCGCGTTGAGCGCGCGGACCGGGTCGGTCTCGGCGGCGAGTTTCTCCCAGGCGGGCAAAGCCGACGAGAGGTCGGCGCCTTGCCAGGCGCGCTCGCGGAGTTCCCAGCGCGCCATGCGGACGAGCCATTCGTTCGGGCTGCGTTGCAGGTCGACCAACTGGGTGGGCGTGGCCTGGGTCAGGTCGACGTCCGGCGGCTTAGGCGTGCCATACGCGACCTTGAAGATGCGGCCGCTGGTACGATGGATGCCGTCCTGGTCATGGCATTCGCCGATGTCGCTCCAATCGAGGATCGTGACCGCGCCGTCCGGGCCCTGGCTGAGCTCGATCCCGCGGAACCAGAGGTCATCCGACTTCAGGATATCCGGCTGGTGCTTCATGACCAGCGCGCTGCCGACGCGCTCGAGGGACTCCACGTTGACGCGCCGGCCATGGAGATTGAGCGTCATCAGCTGATCACGGTACCGGGCCGGCCAGTTATCGCCTTGGTAAATCATCATCCCCACGTGGGCATGACCGCCACCGAAGCTGTCGGCCCCGCCCCGCCCACCGTCCGCATCGTTCCACTTCTTGCCGGTGTCCCAATGGTAATGGTCGGCCTGCTGGTCGATGAGCTCGTAGACGAACGGGTACGGATCTTCGCCGTGCATGCGCTTGAAGTGCGCGCCGTGGATGCCCTGCCAGCCATGGCCGATGACCGTATTGATGAAGAGTAGCTCGTGGTCCTTCGTCCAGTCGGAGCCCCACGGGTTGGTGGTGCCATGGCAATACGGCTCGAAGACCTTGGTGATCGGGTGGTAACGCCAGAGCCCGCCAGCGGTGGGCTGACGCTTCTCCTTCGGGACGCCTGGCACGTCGATCCACGAGGTGCTCGAGATGCCCACGCGGCCGTAGAGCCAACCATCCGGGCCCCACTTCAACCCGTTGGCGAACGTATGACGGCTGGCGGCCGTCGTGCTGAAACCATCGAGCACCACCTGCGGCGGACCCGCGGGCTTATCGCCGGCCATCGGGATGAAGAGCAGGTGCGGCGGGCACATCGCCCACACCCCGCCGAAACCACGCTCGATGCTCGTGAGCATCTGCACGTCGTCGGTGAAGACCGTACGCCGATCGAACTTCCCATCATGGTCCGCGTCCTCGAAGATCACGATGCGGTCCTTGAGCTTCAGGTCGAACCGCTCCTTGCCGTCGGAATAGGTGTAGTTCTCGGCTACCCAGAGCCGGCCGCGCTCATCCCAGCAGAGCGCGATCGGTTGGCGGACATCGGGATCGCCGGCAAAGAGCGTGGCGTGGAAACCTTCGTGCAGGCGGAGCTTGGTCAGGGCGTCGGCCGGCGTGAGCAGCGGGATCGTCTCCGGCTGGTTGTTCTTCGGCTCCGGGAATGGCGCCGCCCCCAAGTTCAGGGCAGCGAGCAATGCGGCGAGGCGGACATCCATCGGGGCGGGGCGTACCTACCACGATGGGGACGGCTGGTTCCGAGTCCACCCCACAGGCGGCCCGCGTTCAGAATCCGCGCAAGATCTGCGCATGGACGTCGGTCGAGGCGACCTCCGAAGGCAGGGATGCGTCGCGGGCGGCGATGCAGACCGGCCAATCCAGCGAGTCCGCCGGGACGCGGCCGTGCGAGCCCTTCACAAGAGACGCATCCAGCGAGATCACCTCCATGAGCGCCTTGAAACCAAGTTTCTTCTTCAGGAGGAACCAGGCGATCTTGAGCATCGGGAAGCGGATCTGCGGGTCGATGAAGAGCTCGACCGGGTCGTAGCCAGGCTTGCGGTGGATATCGATGGTGCGGGCGTAGTCCGGATCGCCGTGACCCGCCTCCCACCAGTAGTACGAGAACCAGCTATGGTCGTCGGAGACCACGACGAAGTCGCCGCTACGCGGGTGAGCGATCCCGGCCGCGGCCTGCGCCTCGGCGTCGAGCACCTGCGCGACCCCCGGCGTGGCGAGGAGGACCTTGCGGACTTCCTCGCGGATCGCGGGGTCGAGGACGACGACGTGGGCGACCTGGTGGTCGACGACGGCGAAGGCCCGCGAGTTGAAGACGTCGAGGATCTCGGTGCCGTCCTCCTGCTTGAGCACGAGCCAACCCTGCTGACGCAGCACCTGGTTCAGCGGCACCGCGCGATCGACCGCGGTGATGGCGTATTCGGAGACGATGACCACGTCCACGCCGCGGGCTTCGAGGAAATCGGCCAGGTCGCCGACGAGCGTATCGGCCTCGCGGCGCGCGGCGTCGCTGCGCGGGTCGTTCGGTCCGAAGCGCTGCAGGTCGTAATCGAGGTGCGGCAGGTAGACCAGGCTGAGGTCGGGCTTTTCGTGCTCCTCGACCCAGCGGGCGCTATCGGCGATCCACTGCGTCGAGGGCAAGCCGGCGCGCGGACCCCAGAACGAATGGAACGGGAACGCCCCGAGGTCGGCCTTGAGGCGCGTGGCCAGCGAGTGCGGGAACGAGGCGATGTCGAAAATCTTGCCGCCGTTGGCCTTGTAGATCGGACGCGGGGTGACGGAGAAGTCGGCGTTCGTGCCAAGGTTGTACCACCAGAACAAGTTCGCGACCTTGAGCTTGGGGTTCTTGGCGTGAAGATCATCCCAGACCTTCGGCGCACCGACGAGGCGGTTGGACTGTTTCCAGAACTGGACCTCGCTGAGCGCGCGGTCGTACCAGCCGTTGCCGACGATCCCGTGCGCGGACGGGAGCTGGCCGGTGAGGTAATCGGACTGCGCGGTGCAGGTGACGGCGGGGAACGCGGGCTTCACCCGGGCGACGGACCCTTTCGCGGCGCGCGCGGCGAGCCGCGGCATGACGCCGGACGACAGGTCGCGGGCGGAAAGACCGACGACGTTCAGGACCGCGCGGCGCATGGCTGCTGGTCGCGGGCGCGCAACTCGTCGGTGGCGCGGCGCACGACGTCGGTGGGCATCACGTGGACCTGGGTCGACCAGCCGATGGCGGTCGGGAGGACAAGCGTGAGCTGGCCGCCGAGGTGTTCGCGGAATTCCTCGAGGCCGGCGAGCATGGTGGCGCCGCCGTCCTGGTGCATCTCGGGCGCGTAGATCCGGAAGCCGAGGGCGACGAGCAGGTCGAGCGCGCGGGCGGTCTCGGCGGCGCCGAGGAAGCCGAGGTCACGCGCGCAGAGCAGGTCGAGCGCCAGGCCCACCGCGACGGCCTCGCCGTGGGTGAGCCGATGGTTCGTCATCGATTCGAGCTTGTGCGCGGCCCAGTGGCCGAGGTCGAGGGGACGCGCGCTGCCGAGCTCGAAGGGGTCGCCGTTGCCGGCGATGTGGCGGGCGTGGAGCTCGGCCGAACGACGGACGGCGCGGCCGATGGCCGGGATGTCGCCGGCGGCGAGCAAGGCGGCCTCCTTCTCGAGATTGCCGAAGAAGACCGGATCCTTGAGCAGCGATACCTTCACGGCCTCGACCAGGCCGTCGCGCAGGCCACGGGCGTCGAGCGAGGCGAGCAGGGCGAGGTCGTTGACGACGGCGGCCGGCACGGCGAACGCGCCGGTGAAGTTCTTCTTCCCGAAAGTGTTGATGCCGTTCTTCACGCCCACGCCGGCGTCGCCCTGGCCGAGCGTCGTGGTCGGCATGCGGACGAGGCGCACGCCGCGGTGGGCCGTGGCCGCCGCGAAACCGACCGCGTCGAGGAACGCCCCGCCACCGATGGCGAGGACGTAGGAATGCCGGCAGATCTTGTCGGCCTCGATAGCCGCGAGGGCCGCCTTGACCACCGCGGAGTCCTTCTTGGCCGGCTCCCCGCCGGTCAGCACCAGGGGCTCGCGGGTGAAGTTCACGCCCGCGGCGCGGCCGTAGGCGGTGATTTCCGCGACGAAACCCGGACGGGAGTTCGCCAGGCCGGAATCCACGATCGGGATCACCTTCGCCCCGGCGAAAAGGTCGGCCAGCACCCGGTTACCCGCCGCGAACGCACGCTCCGTGAAGAAGATGCGGTGCCGGTAGGTCACCGTGAATTCGAGGTCGAGGGAGTCGTCCATGGCCCGGGGGAGCGTTTATCAGAAACCCTACGACCCCCGCGGGCAAGCCCAGTTCCCTCCCCGCCCGACCAAATCCCGCCAAATCCGCTAGGTCTGCGGAATCCAGCGACGGAACAGCAGGGTCAGGCCGAAGCAGGCGAGCGGCCCGAGCAACGCGAGCGCGCCGAACGGCACGAGGTTCGCCACGTGGGTCGGGTGGAAGACGACCGCCGCCGGAGCGCCGAGCAGCACCGTGATCCAAAGCAGCGGACGCCCCACGATGAGGTAGTCGAGGAACGGAGAGGCGGCGAGACGGTCGGACACCCGACCGGACACGCCCGCGGGCAAGGGATGGCGGCGATTGGAATTCCAGATCCAAGCGACGAACAAAGCCAAGGCATACCAAGCCATGAATCCGTTGCCGAGGCCCCGGAAGGCGGCGTACAGCGCCAGCGGGAGCGGGACCACGTAAAGCGCCCAAGCGGTCCAACCCGGCGGAGTACCGTCGGTGGCCTCATGGCGTGCGACCCAGGTGAGCCCGGATGTGTGGGCCCACAAGGTGGCGGCGGCGAGGAGGTAGAGCTGCCAGGGACTGGTCAGGGTGCCGAGGATGGACTCGCCCCCCAGGGCCGCGCCCAAGATGGGCAACATCGCCCGGCAGAAACCCATCACCACCGGAGCCCAGGCGACGCCTTTGTGCCAGCGGTCGTAGACCAGCACGCCGGCGACGAGCGCGAGGACGAGTACGGCGAAGAGGCCGACATCGGTGCCCTGCTTGCCGGCCGCGACCTCGGGCACCGCCGCCATGCGCAGCGACCGTACGAGGATCGCACCGGCCGCACCCGCGAAGAGGAGCCCGTACCCTACGATCCCGGCGGCTTTCCGCGAGACTGCGCCGGAGGGGATGGGTCGGGCCAGGCGGTGCTGCGCATCCCACGCCGCGTCGAAGAAGTCGTTCAGGATCATGCCGCCGACGTAGATCGCCGAAATAGCGAGCAGGAGCGCGGCCAGCGGCCAGAAGAGGATCGGGGCGGAGGCAGGTCGGCTGAAATCCATCCGGGCCAAGCCAAAGTACAGCGAGTCGGACATCCCGTCCAGGTAGGTGGCGGCGAGCCAGCCGACCAGGATCGACGACCATACCGTGGGCAGGTTGGAAGCGCGGGAAAGGACCAGCCAGGCGCGGAGGTTCATAAGGTGCTCAGAGTGGCTTCACGCCGGCCTTCGCCAGCTCGGCGAGGACCCAGCGATACTCCGCCGCGATCATGTCGGCCACGTCGGCGGTGCGGACCTCGGGCGGGAGGACTTCCCAGGTGTACGTCTCGATCTCGAGCTCGCGGCAACGGCCGGGATGCTTGCCGATCACGGCGATCGCGTCGCGCAGGTGGTCGTTCGTCGTCGAAAGTTCGTCGGACAGCCGATCGGCGTTCACCGGCACGTGGAAGTGCACGCGCAGTTCCTCGAGCGTACGCAGCTGGTCGATCGCGGCCATGGCCAGCGGGATGTCCTTGAAGCGGACGATCGAGCCGTCCTTGGCGCGGCCCATCGTCTGGTGCAGGTAGACCGGCTCGTGCATCTTGGCCAGGCGCGCGAGGGCGACCTCGGTGGGCTTGAGCCGCAAGGCCGAGCTGAGGTGGAACTTCAGCACCGGCGCGCCGCCGGCGTCGAGGCGCGCGATGGCCTCGTGGGCTTCCTCGTACTGGAGCGCGAAGTGACAGGTATCGTAGGCGATGCCGAGCGTGCGGTCGACCAGACCGCGCGCCGGTTCCTCGGCGCGGAGCTGCTCGAACAAGCGGAGCGCCTCGGGCGTGTTCTCGGCGTGGCCGATCGGCTCGGGCTCGAGCGCGAGGCGCAGGGTGACGCCGGTGCGGTCGCGCAGTCGGTCGAGGTGTTCGCCGCACGCGAGCAGGTTGCGGCGCATGACCTTGAGCTCATCGGCGTTCCGGCCGAAGCCCTTGAACGAGCCGGGCAACGTGCTGACGGTGCCGACCTGGTCCGGCGGGCCGAACGCGGCAAGGAGGTCGAAGAGTCGGTTGGTGTACTCGAGGCGCGCGGGCTCGCACCAGTCGGGCGCGAAGACGTTATCCTTCACCGCCTGGCCGTGGAACGGGCCGAACGGGAAGCCGTTGATGCCGGCGACGACGCAATTCTCCTTGTCGAGCCAATGGCGGAAGGCCGTCAGCGTCGCCGGCTCGGCGAGCTCGGCCGCGGCGCGGTCGCCGAGGCGCAAGCCGAGGACGTAGGTCCGACCCGGCGAGACGCGGTCGCGCACGCGCAGGGCGTGGTCGCGCAGGCCCGCGAAGGTCTCGACCCACCCTTCCCCGCGGTGGACGTTGGTGCAGTAGGCGAGGCTGAGACCGGAGGTGAGCTTCACGATCAGCGGAGGGCCTGCGGGTCCTTGAAGTTCTTCGACTGCGAGAGGAAGCGGACGGGGTTGCCGTACACGAGGCTGTCGATGGCGGCGGCGGAGTGGCCGCGGCGGCGCATCTCGGCGGCGGCCTTGGGCACGGCGATCGGATCGCTGTGGCCCCAGTCGCACGCGCTGTTCAGCCACACGCGCTGGGAGGCGAAATTCTCGAGCATGTCGACCGCGCGGACCGGCGTGGCCTTGGACTCCGGGTAGAGCGTGATGCCGGCCCAGAAGCCTTGGTCGAGCACGCCCGCGATGGTGTGCTCCTCGACGTGGTCGATGATGACGCGCTCGGGACGCACGCCGGAGTGGGCCTTGAGGACGTCGGTGATGAGGCGGGTGCCCTTGCGCTTGTCCTCGAGGTGCGGCGTGTGCACGAGGATCAGCTGGTCATGCTTCACCGCGAGCTCGATGTGCTGCTCGAGGATCTTCATCTCGTTGCGCGTGTTCTTGTTGAGGCCGATCTCGCCGATGCCGAGCACGGTGGGCGCGCCGATGAACTGCGGGATGAGCGCGAGGACGTCGGCGGCGAGCGCCATGTCCTCGGATTCCTTCGGGTTGATGCAGAGCCAGCAGTAGTGCGGCAGGCCGTACTTGGCGGCGCGCTTGGGCTCGTGCTGGGTCAGCTGGCAGAAATAATCATGGAAGCCGTCGGCCGACTTGCGGTCGAAGCCGGCCCAGAAGGCCGGCTCGCAGATGGCGGCGCAACCGGCCAGGGCCATCGCCTGGTAGTCGTCCGTGGTGCGGCTCACCATGTGGCCGTGGGGTTCGATGTAACGCATGGCGGGGCTTACTTGAGGCCGGGCCAGACGCCGGAGGCCGACTTCGTGTCGGCCTTCTCGATCGGGGTGAGGCTGGGGTCGCTCCAAAGGTGCAGGATCCGGGCCACGCGGTCGTCGCCGCCCTCGAGCAGGATCGGCAGGGCCTGGCGCAGGCCGCGGACGCGGTGGTCGTCGGCCCCGGTGGCGCGCTCCAGGCGGTCGAGGAAGGCCGCGAGGTCGAGCAGCTTGTAGCGCGCATCCATGAAATGGAGGTCGGCCACTTGGTCGCGGGAGCGGCGGGGGGTGCCGGCGAGGGGATGGGGGTCGGGCATGGGGAAAGGACGCCGAAGCGCCTTGGGTGTGAGACACCCAAGGTGCGTCAGAGGTCCCGACGGGTCAAGCCGACCCGCCCGAGGGCCGGCGGCTTACTTCTTGGCCGGGGCTTCCGGGGCTTCCTTCTCGTACTCGGCCGCGGTCCAAGGGGTCTTGCGGTCGGCGTACTTCTTCTTGATCGCGGCGACTTCGGCCTCGGTCACGGTCGGGCCGGCGTTGCCCCAGGAATTGTTCACGTACGTCACGACATCGGCGATGTCCTTGTCGGACAGGCCACCGACCGGAGGCATCACGCTGTTGTAGGTCGTGCCCTTGACGGTCACCGGACCCTGCATGCCGTGGAGGATGTTGCGGACGGCGATCGAGGCGCTCTTGGCGATCCACTCGGAACCGGCGAGGGGCGGGAAGACGGGCGGCAGACCGATGCCGGTCGGCTGATGGCAGGCGAGGCAGGTACGGGCGTACACGGCCTGGCCGCGCTTCATGGTATCGGCGTCGGGGGCGGCCTGGGCGGCAGCGACGAGGGCGGTGAGGGCGAGGATCGGGAGAAAACGCATGGCGATGGGTGTCCAGCCAAGGAGACGATTTCCCGGGCGACCTCAACCCGAACTTGGCCGCGCCGTCGCGGCATAAGCCCACCCCGCCCTTAGCATAAGCCGCCGCGGGCCGGCCGGAGTAGGGTTGATTACGACATACAGATGATTCCTATCGGCGCCCCTGCTATCATTTATACCCCTGATTTATTGAGTCGACCTCCCCCTTCCCGGCGGGAATCCTAGTTGTATGAAAACGACTGAGGCTCATGAAGCTTGGCTGCGCCGGCTCCAGGTGCGCAGCCTGCGGACCGTCTTCGACCACCTGCCGGGCGTCATGTTCTTCGCCAAGGATCTCGAGGGTCGTTTCACCATGGCCAACCAAGCCTTCGCCCAGCGCTGCGGGTGCAAGGACGAGGCCAGCCTGCTGGGCAAGACAGACAGCGATGTCTTCCCGCCTGAGCTGGTGGCGGCCTTCCGCAAGAAGGACCTGCAGATCATCGAGACCTGCCAGCCGGTACCCCGGATCATCGAGCTCTTCCCTAACGAGGTCGGCGAACACGTCTGGTACGAGACGACCAAGCTGCCGATCTTCGACGTGGACGGCCGGCCTTGCGGGGTCTGCGGGACGGTCCGCAGTTATGAAGGGACGAAGGCCATCCTGGAGCCCTTCCTGCAGGTCGAGGCGGCCGCCGAGTTCATCAAGGACAACCTGACCGAGAGCCTGCACATCGCCAAGCTGGCCAAACTGACCGGGCTCTCCATCCGCCAGTTCGAGCGCAAGTTCCACAAGGCCTACCAGGTCAGCCCACGGGCCTACCTCGTCCGCATGCGGGTGGCCGCGGCCTCGGACCTGCTCCGGTCGACCAGCCTCCGCCCCTCGGAGGTGGCGACCAAGACCGGCTTCTATGATGCGAGCGACTTCTCGCGCCAGTTCCGCCGGGCCATGAAGCTCAGCC
>Ga0222712_10006952_pt1 | contig 11059 bp, 11 predicted proteins | sample C33_657DmetaG_FD_165043 | JGI IMG/M metagenome (GOLD analysis project Ga0222712, IMG submission 165043) | Estuarine water microbial communities from San Francisco Bay, California, United States - C33_657D | ecosystem: Environmental > Aquatic > Marine > Unclassified | place: USA: California... | reverse complement strand
CTTGGGAAATGGCCCAGGTGCGCCTCCATGCCCTGGCCAAGGGCTGGACCGACATGCTCTTCACCCGGGAGGCCCTCGAGCAGGCCACCCGCCACGAACTCGCCAGGCATCGGGCCCAAAGGTTTGCCGGCCTGGGCCCCGTCATCGAACTCGGCGCGGCTTGCGGAGCCGATACCCTGCACCTGGCCCGGGTGACCACCGGTGTGGCGGTGGAACTCGATCCCACCCGGGCCCTCTACCTGGCAACCAACCTGAAACACCATCAACTCCACCACCGCGTCCTCGCCGTCACGGGCGATGCGGAACGGTTCCCAGCCTCACACTTCGGCTGCGGCTTCGCCGACCCGGCCCGCAGGCAGGACGGCAAGCGGCTCCTAGACCTGAACGCCTATTCCCCGTCCCTCAGCGGGCTGCTGACCCACCTGCCCGGCCCTTGCGCCATCAAACTGGCCCCGGCCCAGCAGGCGGAGGAACTGTTCGCCCAGCCTGGCGGCAACCACTTCTCCCTCGAATGGGTCGGCTGGCTCAGCGAGCTGAAGGAACTGGTGCTCTGGCGGCATATCACCCTGCCCGGCCGGCGCGTGGCCACGGTTTTCCCGGCCGGCGCGTCCCTGGCATGGCCCGACCCGGCCCCTCCCCTTTGGCCAGAGCAGAGGCCCCTGGGGGCCTTCCTGTACGACCCGCACCCCGCCGTCACCCGGGCCGGTCTGGTGGGCCTGTTGGCCAGCCAGCTTCAGGCTGCTCCCATCGACAGCCAGATCGCCTTTCTGACCACCGACCAGCCAGCGCCAACCCCCTTCGCCAGGTGCCTCAGCGTGCTGGCCGATTTCCCCTTTTCGCTGAAAAATGCCCGTCAGGCCATCCGCCAACACAATGCCGGCCCGGTGGAGATCATCAAGCGGGGCAGCGCGGTGGATGCGGTCGAACTGCAAAAAGAGTTGAAAACCAACGGCGAAAACCCCGCCAGCCTCATACTCACCCGCATGGCCGACAAGCCGATAGGCATACTCGCCAGAGCCGTTTCCGCCCTAACCGTCTAAAAAAACTGAAATAGAAACCGGCCGGGCGGCAACATCTCTTTAGAAGCCGGCGGGAATCAAATGGCGGGCATGGATCCGGAATCGCTGACCCGCCTTCTGGCCGAGCACGGGCCCCGGTTGATCCTTTACGCCTCCACCTTCACCCGGTGGGGGGCCGATGTGGTTCAGGAGGTGTTTGTGGACCTGTCGCTCCGCCAGACGCCGCCCGACAACCTCACCGCCTGGCTGTTCGGCGCCACACGCAACCGCGCCTTGCATTGGGCCCGGTCCGAGAACCGCCTTGCCAAGCGCGAAAAAAAGGCCAGCCGCCCCGAGGCGACCACGCCCCTTCAGGCCGCCGAGAAACACCTCGATGCCGAGAGCGCCCTGGCCATCCTGGATACCCAGCAGCGGGAAATCGTGGTGGCCCGCTTGTGGGGCGACCTGAACTTTGACGAGGTGGGCAAGCTGGTCGGTATCTCCGCCGCCACCGCCTGGAGGCGGTACGATCAAGCCTTGGCGCTGTTGAAGGAACGGCTTGCCGGCGATACCCAGGGGGGAAAAACCGCATGAATCCCTTCGAGGAAAAACTGCTGGGCCTGCCCCTGCCCCAGGTGCGCGATTCCCTGCGCGACCAGGTGCTGTGGGATTCCGGCCGCAGGCAAGGCGAACGGTCGGCACGCAAGTGGCAGGGGTTGAGTCTGGCGCTGGCGCTGGCAATGGGCACCACACTCATCCCCTGGCACCCCGCGGCTCAGCCCCAAATACCGGCCCCAAACGCACCAGAACCCCTACCCACGCAATTGACTTCCCAGTCCGACCCGGTGGAGGAAGCCCCGACCAGCGAGGAGCCCTGGCTGGCCAGCTACTTGAAGCAACACCAGTTGGACCGCGAACTGCAGGTGCTGCACGCCACCCGCCTGACACCGCTCGAGCCTGTCATCCCCCCCCCCTGGGCCGTAGGCCCCTCGGAAAGCAACTACCTGCAACTCATCAACAACCTGATTCAATCGGAGGACAAGTGATGCTTCTATTTGGTTTCCTGACCTGCCTGACCGTTTGGCTACCCAAGCAAATCGCCCTCCTGGAAACCACCCAGGCGGAGGAAAAACCAACCAAACCGGTTTGGGTAAAGGAAGTCACCCTTCACCCGGCAAAGGTCCCATTCCGGGCATTGGCCCACCCCCTTCTGCCTGAAACCGCGGACTTGGTGAGCGGCAACGCCGCCCTCTGCTACTACCGGGCTTTTTCGCCCGAAACCTTCTCCCACAGCCGCAACGACAAGGACTGGTGGAAAAAAGAGGAAGCCTGGAGCAAGGCCAAGCTGCAGGACCTGCCCCAGAAGGAGATGGAATTCCTACTGAAATATTGGCCGCTTGAACAGGTGACCGAAGGAGCCAGAAGGTCTTATTGCGACTGGGAAATGACGGAAAGATTGAAAAGGGACGGCTTTTCTGCATTGTTGCCGGATGTGCAAAGCATGCGGGAATTGGCGCGACTTTTGAGCCACCGTATCCGGCTAAGGTATGCCCGCAAGGAATACGAGGGGGCCCTGAAGGACATTCAAACCCTGATGGCGCTGGGTCGGCATGTCTCGAACGGGCCGACCGTCATCCAGCATCTTGTCGGGGTCGCCCTTTGCTCCATTGCTCTGGAAAGGCTGGAGGAGGGAATGCAGCAACCGGACTTTCCCTCCGTCCATTGGGACCTTTCAGTTTTGCCGGTTCCGTTCCTCACACTTGAATCGGCGTTGGGTGGGGAGCGGATCGGCGCGGATTCACTCCTTTCAATCCAGGATTTGGAACGGGTGATGAGCCAGGAGGAAGCCACCGAAAAGTTGAAGAAATTCCAAAAGCAACTGGGCCTGGTGATGGGTGAAGGACAGGACTTGCAAACCGCCTTGTTCGCAATTTCCCTGGTCTCATACACCCAGTCCAAGGAATGGCTTGTCAAGCAGGGCACCCCGCCTGTTGTGGTCGAAAAAATGCCCGTGGCCCAGGTGGTGATGGTGCGCATGGCCGGGGAATTCAACCTCGAGCGTGACGAGGTGTTCAAGTATGCCAACCTACCCCTTTGGCAGGCCGCCCCGCTGCTGGAAGACCATGAAAGAAACCTGCGCCCAGGGGTGGGCCAATCCGTCTCAAAAATCCTTGCGCGATTGCTGCTACCCGCCTTGCACAAGGTTTTCGAGGCCCGCGTGAGGTTGGATCGCAGGATCGCGACGTTGCGGCAGGTGGAAGCCATCCGCCTCCACGCGACCAAAACCGGTAGCCTGCCCGAAAAACTGGAGGACACCCAGATGCCTCTCGCGCTCGACCCCTGGCATGGAAAACCCTTCGAATACACCAGAACCAGCCCGACCGAGGCGACCCTGACAGGCAAGCCCCTGGGCCAGGCCCCCAAGGGTGTCCACAACACCGTGGTTTATGAGATCCACTGGAAGAAGTGACAGTCGGTATAATCAAGGAAGCGTTTCATTTTTCAAGGAGTTGCTGATGCATCGATTCAGGATGTTTTCGTTTGTGGCGGCTATCGGTATGGCCGTCGCTGGTGGGGTACCCGCCCGGGCGGTTGACCCCACCCCGCACCTCGATGGCGAAACATTCGTCGTGGTTCGGGTTCGCCCCGGAAAGGTGGACCTGACCAAGGCGGTCGCGTTCCTCAGTTCCAAGAAAATCATCGACCAGGGCCAGGCGCTCGCAGCGGGCCTGGCGATCGGCACCGTGAAGGCCGGCATCGACAAGAACATCGAGGAAATGTGGATCGGCATGAGCACCAAGGGGCTCGACAGCGGCGAACCGCTGCCGATCATCATGGTCCCCAAGAAGGATGATGAGCAGGTCAAGGCCCTGAAAAGCCTGCTGGCCCGCGTGCCCGGCAGCGACATGCTGAAGATGGAGGAAGGCAGCGGCATGCTGTTCTGGGGCCCTGATTCAGCTCTGAAGGCAGCAAAGGACGGCAAGGGCAAACCCAGGGCCGACCTGACCGAGGCCATTAAAGCATGGAATAGCGAGCATTCCATCCAGGTCGCGATCGTGCCCACCGAAGACCAGAAGAGGACCCTGCGGGAATTCGCCCCCACCCTGGGCGGGAGAATTCCCGGTTTGGACCCCAATGACCTCACCGAAAAGCTGGAATGGGTCGGGCTTAGCTTTGATGTGTTCCCCCCCAAGGCCAAGCTTTTCATCAAGCAGGCGGATGGCAAGGCGGCCACCAAGGCCCTCAATTTCATGCAGAAAGGGCTGGACATTGCCCCGAAATTGCTGGCCCAACAACCGGACGCCCGGGACATTGTCGAGCATGTTGGAAAAATCGTCGACGAGATGAAAAAGGGACTGAAGGTCGAAAAAGACGGGTTGTTGATGGAAATGGAGGATTCCCAACCCATCCTCGACCTGATCGGCGAGTCCGCCAAAAAGGCGCAGGAAGCCGCCAAGCGCATGCAGTCCGTCAATAACATGAAGCAGATCGGGCTGGCCTTCCACAACAGCCACGATGCCCAGGGTGGTTTCCCCGCCCCCGCCATCACCAGCAAGGACGGTAAGCCCCTGCTGAGCTGGCGGGTGAAGATTCTGCCCTACATCGAGGAGGACCGGCTCTACAAGCAGTTCAAGCTCGACGAGCCCTGGGACAGCGATCACAACAAGAAGCTGATCAACCGTATCCCCAAGGTCTATCAGAATCCCAACCTGAAGCTGGAGAACGGCAAGACCACCTACCTGGTGCCCACCGGCAAGGGCGGATTGTTTACCAACCAAGGGAAGGATGTGAAGCTCAACAGTGTCACCGACGGCACCTCCAACACCATCATGGTGGTGGAAGTGCCCGCCAACATGGCGGTGACCTGGACCAAGCCCGAGGATTGGGAAGTCTCGGGCGCCGAGGCTGTCGACAAGTTTCTTGCCGGCCTGAAGGATGGTTTCAACGCCACTTTCGCCGACGGATCCGTCCGCTTCATCGCGAAAAAAGTCGAACCCAAAATCCTGAAGGCTCTCCTCACCCCCGATGGCGGCGAGGTGATTCAGAACATCCCCTGATCTCCGTTCCACGGGATTCCTGAAAACCGAAAGGCCCCGCCTGATTCAGGCGGGGCCTTTTTTGGTTCACTGGCGAGGTTCCAGGTGTTCCCACCTGAGGGGGCCGGCGGGCTTGGGGTCTTTGTCGCCGGACCAGTTTTGCCGGAGCACCCGCTTTTGTATGAAAGGCGCGACCCCTGAGGTGACTGTCGCCTCCAGATAATCCTGACCGGTGGGCGATTTTTTCCAGGCCACCTCGCAGGTGCCGGGCCAGTTGTCGCCCGGAAGCCGACCCAGCGTTGCCTTGATCCCTTGCCGGGTCACCTTGCTGGCACCCCAATTGATTCCGGCCCTGGCCAGCCACTCGGCCTGCAACGCGTTTTCGGTTGCCACCGCCTGCTGGCGCGCCATCAGGATATGCCGGGTCAATTCCACGCTCACCGCGGCGGTGAGCGTGATCAACACCAGAACCCAGATCAGCGAGAATCCGAGGCGGCGGTTGAGCCGAACCAGCCTCATGGCAGATCCCCCCCCCGCAGCGCGGTGTACTCACCCCGGACATGGCGCCCGTTTACACGCTCATCGCCGTATCGAAGGGTCACCAGCCTCCCTTGGTTGCCAGGGGCGAATTCCACCCAGTTTTTGCCGGGGCCCAGCACCCAGTCGCGCGCGTTTTTTTGGCCGGCGACCACCCTGACCATCCGGTTGTCCCGCATCTTCCAGGTCACGGTCTCACCTGGCAGTTCCAAAACCATTTCTTCCTTGGCCAATGGGGGTGCCGCCTTGGCCAGGCGCACATCGCGCCTCCAGGCTTCAGCCATGTCGCGGCCTTGGGTGAGTGAGTCGAGGTTCCAGGCCGAGGCGGTGTTCAGTTTGGTGTAGCCGTACAACAGGGCGGTGCCCATGGCTAGGAACAAGCCAACCACGGCCATCACCACCAGCACTTCCAGCAGGCTGTAGGCGGCGCGCTTTGGAGGGTGGGTCCTCATGGCTTGCCCCCCGGAACCGCCACCAGTGTGGCGACACGCACCGGACGGACCGGGCTGCCGGTCGAACCGGTCCAGCGGACCTCGACCTCCACCCTCCGCAGGCTGCTGTCGGAAGGCTCATTCGAAATGGAGGCCACGATCGTTGGATCCACCATGTGGCGGGTCAAGTGACCGGGCAGGTTGATCGTGTCGGCGAAGGAAGTCAATTTACCCGCCGCAGCGGCGGCGCGTGCCTCTTCCAGGCAATTGGCCAACCAGTGGGCCACCCCGTCGCGTGCGCGGGCGGCCGCCATTTCATTCCAGGTTTTCACCGTGAAGGCGGCCATGCCACCCAAAAGGAAGGTGGTGATCGCCACCGATGCAAGGACCTCGGCGAGGGTGAAACCCTTTCGCGAAGGGAGGCTGGCTCCTCTCATAGTTCCACCAGCCAATCGAGAATATCGACCAATGGAATGAAAAATGCGGTAACAACAATGCCGACAATGACCCCGACGACCAGGATTCCAAATGTGCTGGCAAGCGTGGAACGCCAGGCAAGCCGCCTTAGGGAAAGGGCCTGAAGGCTACCACCCAGTTCCACCAGGGCGTCCGCGAATCTTCCGGATTTTATGGCGAGACCCAACCAAGCCTCCTGGGCTCCGTTGATCAACCCCGAACGGCGCAGGGCCTCGCCGGCAGGGGTCCCATCCTCAATTCGAATCCGGAAGGCGATCAGCCTGCGGCGCGCCTCAACACCATGCAGCGGGACCTTGTCCAAAAGGCCGGCCGCCTCCGGCAGTGGGCGCCCAGATCGAACCAGAAGTCCCAGTGATTCAAGCAATCGTCCGCGAGCCCACGGTGCAACCAACCCGGCCAGCCCCGGCGTTTTCCATGCCAGTGAGGGCTTGAACCAGCACAATGCCACGAAAAAAATGCAAACCAGAACCAGGCCGACGAATTCCTCGGCGCCTGACGCAAGCACCCCTTGCACCTTGCCTGTCAACCAGGGATAAGGCATAGAGAATTCCTGAATGATTTTCTGCATTTTTGGGGCGATGAATTTCAACCAGAAAATGGCCACATTCAGTGTGAAAAGGATAATTAGTACAGGATATAGCGCCTGGGATGAGGCGCGCGCCAGTTCGGCCCTCAGCCTGCCCCCCCTGGTTCTGCCCGGTTCAAGGCCGGGCACCAGGCGATCCATTTCCATGTCGAGAAGGTCATCCGAATGGAGCAAACCGGGCTCCAGAAGTGCCTCGGGATCGCCTGCCTTGGCTCGGGCGATCGCCCGAAGCAATACGGAGTGGGAGCCATATTTCCAGGCATATATGGGGGCGTAAAACGGGTAGGGGAAAAACCAAGCCAAAACCCGTTTCCACCAAGGGGCGGGTGCAGCCAGAGGGTTACCTTCCAAAACGGGCAAAAACGGCACCTTGCGTCGCAGGGCCACACCCAGGGCCATTGCCAGTTCCCGTTGGTGCATCCAGCGCAACTGGACCATGGAGTCGAACACCCAGGCCCCGATGATTGGGATCAGGAAAATCCCGGGAAGCGCGAAAGGACCCAAAAGGGCATAGAACGCGCCGGCGGTGAAGCCGATCACGATCAGGGCCAGAAGCAGTCTGCCAAAACTCATCCGCATCAGCCTGAAAGGGCGTCGAGAAGACGGAACATAGGTAGGAACAGCATCATCACCACCAGCCCCACCACCACCGAGGCCAGGATGACCATCACCAGTGGCGGCAACACCATGCGCAGCCAGCGGGCCCGGTTTTCGGCCTGGGCCTTGCAGGTGGCGGAAAGCTCCATCAGGTTTTCAGGCAGCACGCCCTGCCCCTGACCCACCTCCGCCAACCAGGCGCCCCACGCGGAGCCGAGGTGGTGCTGGCGCATCGATTCGGCCAACACACCGCCCGCCTCCAGATCGGCCGCGATGCGTTTGCCAGTCCGGGACAGAAGGGGGTCGTCGGTGGCATCGGAAGCCAATTCCACCGCCTTGGGTAGCGGGGTTCCGTTTTGGAGCAGCATGGCGACCAAGTCGTACCAGGCGGCCAGACTGGCCTCCCGCAGCATCCCGCCCACCACCGGTAGACGGCGCAGGAGCGCTGACCGCATGATAGGCCCCAGCAACGCCCAGCCCAACACTGGCACTCCCACCACAACCAGCGCGAAAGAAGCCCAGCCCCAAGGGGTGATGTCGGACAACGACAGGAGCCAGTACGTTATGGTGGGCACCTGCATCATGAAACCCCGGTAGATTTCAGCAAACCTGGGTATCACAAAAGAAATCAAGAAAGCCAAAAGGCCAATGGAAAACAGCAGGACGACCAGCGGGTAAAAGGCGGTTTGCCAGAAGCCCTGGCGGAGGGAGTGGACCATGCGGGCGTGTGCCGCCAGCCGGTCCAGACACTGGGGAAGCCTGCCGGAAGCCAACCCGGCCTTTACCAAAGCCACCAGGTAGGGAGGCATATTTGGATCATGCTTATTCAGGGCCTCGTCCAAAGGAAACCCGGCACCCAAGTCCCTTGCCAGTGCCTCGCAAAGGCGTCCTAACCGGTCCCCATTCATTTCTTGGGCCAAGGCGGCCAAGCCACGGTCCAACGGCAGATTGGTTCGCGCCAAGGCACCAAGTTCCTGCCCCAAGGCGGACAACTGGTCCGGAGACATGCTGGAGACCATCCCGAATCGATGAAAATGTTATCTCAATGTTACTTCGCCCATTCCCCCGTTCCTAGAGGGGGTTGGTTAATTATCTGATGGAACAGGTTAAATATCATTCATCAAAACCAGAAAAGGCTAGCACGAAAGGTCCGGCCCCTTGGCAAATCGGTCGGCAAGGAAAGGATGCAGGGCAGCGTTTGTGGCGAGGCAATCGGGCTGGAATGGATTGAAGCGGCTTGTGGGTTTCACCAGGTTGGAAATCTTTCCGCCAGCCTCGCGAACGATTACCGCGCCGGCGGCGACATCCCACGCGTGGTTGTCGAAGGCGTAGAAGACCTCGGCGCGGCCGCAGGCAACATAGGCCAGGTGCAGGGCGGTGCTGCCGGTGCGCCGCAGGGCCTGGGCGTTCAGCGAAAAATAACGCCACCAGTCGAACAGGGCCTCGCGCCCCTGGCACTGGTAGGGGAAACCGGTGGTGACCATGGCCTTGTCGAGGCGGTTGTGCGAAGTCACCGAAATCCGTTTGCCGTTGAGAAAGGCACCTTGGCCGGAGGCGGCGCTGAACATCTCGTCGCGCAGTGGGTCGTAAATGACACCGACCACCAACTCGCCGGCAACCTGCAGGCCGATGCTGGTGCAGTAGAACGGGAAATCATGGGCGTAGTTGCTGGTGCCATCGACCGGATCGACGATCCAGGTGGGCGGGGCGTTGGGGCCCGGGTCCTTCTCTTCAGGCCCGCCTTCCTCGCCGAGGATTTGGTGGGTGGGAAAACGGCTGACCAAATGCTCGTGGATGACGCGCTGGCTTTCGATGTCGGCGTCGGTGACCAGATCGTACTGGCCCTTCTCGCGGACCTGGAAACGCGAACGCCATTTCAACAAGACCTGACCGGCCAGGCGCCCCGCCTCGCAACCGGCATCGAGCCACCGCCGCAACTGAACGCTGTCCGCCACTTCCGCCATGCGCACACCACCCCCGCGTGGCAGCCCACCAATGGGCGGCCCGCAGAGGAAACTATAGGGATTCAGCTCCCCTTTTTCAGGGCGTGAACCGACTTGCGGGTGCGCACGATCAACATATCCCCGGCCACGGCGGGTGATGCCATGCATCCGTCATCGAGCGACCCGCCGCCCAGAAGCTCGAATTTGCGGCCGGCTCGGACGCAATAGCCTTTGCCTTTGTCATCGAACAGGTAGAGCTTGTCACCGCACAAAACCGGGGAAGCGTGAAACTTGTTTCCCAGGCGCTCCTGGTAGACCTCCTTGCCTGTGGAAGCCTCGAGGCAGCAGGCGAATCCTTTCTCGGTGGCGGAATAAACCAGGTCGCCATCGACAACGAGGCTGGAGTATTGGGGCGCTCCTTTGGCCGTTTTCCACAAAACCGCCTGTTCGGGCAACTTGCCGGTGCCCCCAAGGCGCACGGCACCCAGGCCCCAGCCGCCGTCGCTGCTGGCGAGGAGGAGATTACTTCCGGCGCGTTGTGGAATGGAGGCGGCATTCATGCCGCCGTGCTTTACCCGCCAGACCTCTTGGCCGGTTAGCGCGTCGTAGGCGGCGGTATGCGAGGCGGAGGGGCAGATGACCTGGGCCTTGCCATCCAGTTCGAACACGCGGGCTGTGGCATAAGCTTTTTTGCTATCTCCATTATCGGTTCCATAGTCGAAGCCGCGGTCGGTCTTCCAGACCGTCTCACCGGTTTTGGCGTCGAGGCAGGCGACATACTGGCGGTCGAAGCCGTCAAAAATGAGATAGAGCTTGCCATTCCACAGGAGGGGGGAGGAACCGGCGCCACGGTGGTGGTCGCAGGGCAGGTCGTTCCGTTTCCAGTTGATCTTGCCGCTGGTCGCATCGATGGAGGCGGTGCCGGCCGAGCCGTAGTGGACGAAGACCGTGCCATCCTTGGCGGTGGGCGTGGAGCTGGCGTAACTGTTGTAGGGGAAGCAAAAGGCGGGCTTGGCCACCTCAAAGACGGTGATGTCATGCACCTGTTTGCCGGTGGCCAGATCAAGAGCCAACAGCGACAGGCGCTTGCCATCCTCTGTGGCGTTGGACAGCCAGACCTTGCCCTGGTGGACAATGGGGGAGGCCCAAGCCTTGCCCGGGATTTTCACACCCCAGGCATGGTTTTCAGTCTCGGACCATTTCTCGGGGAGGTTTGCGGCCGGAGCTTTTCCCTCGCCGTTGGGGCCGTGGTACTGGTTCCATTCCATTTGGCCGAACGCCAACAGCATCAAACCGGCAGAGAGGGCTTGCATTTGCGCATTCCTGTCGCGGGACGGATTCATCCAAGGCGGGAAGGTTTGAAGAGCAGTCTAACCCGTACAGGAGGCTCGGTCATCCCCCTGGCGCATGTTTTTGGAGGAGGACTTTCAGGGCGTTTTTTCGGGATTCCTCA
>Ga0222712_10006950_pt1 | contig 11060 bp, 8 predicted proteins | sample C33_657DmetaG_FD_165043 | JGI IMG/M metagenome (GOLD analysis project Ga0222712, IMG submission 165043) | Estuarine water microbial communities from San Francisco Bay, California, United States - C33_657D | ecosystem: Environmental > Aquatic > Marine > Unclassified | place: USA: California... | reverse complement strand
CCCGTGAACGAAATCAACAAATCAATCACCCGTGAACTAAATCAACACATCGTTCGGGCGAAATGCGTTTGCGTCAAACGATGTGAGCGCGCGCGATTGGTTTCGCCAATGAGTGAATGAATGTTTGTAATGTCCCAAACGCATTCAATGCGCGCATTCAATTCGCCCTGGGCGCGACATCGCTCGCATCGGAACGCGTCGTCAGCGAAGCGATGATGATGACCACTTTATGCACTTTATGCACTTTATGCACTTTATCACGACCGATTCGCGCGTCACTTCTCGACTCTGACGCTTTCGTTGACGCGAATGATCGCTCGAGACGACGACGAGGAAAAAGAATTGTTGCAAATCGCGCGCGCGAAGGCGCTGGAACGCGTGGCGATGCGATCGTCGGACCCGGCGGCGGCGCGCGCGTTGGTGGCGAAGCGCGAACGCGAACGCGAACGCGAACGCGAAGCGAGCGAGAGCGTCGCTCGCCACGCGTTTCCATTGGAGTTTGGGAGAGTTCAGAAAAGAGAAGGCAAAGTGAGGGTGATGGAAGAGGCGAACGTGCGCGATGGGCGTCAGGTCGTGGATGAAGAAGATGATGATGATGATGATGATGATGAAGACGACGCCGAAGAAGAAACGATCGGCGGCGGCGACGCGGGGAAAAAGAAACGTTCGAGCGACGATGGCGCTCGCAAAAACGAGAACGTCGACGAAGAGGAGGACGTGAACGATGAAGAGGATGCGATTCCCATGAGCGCGTCGTGCGAGATGGAGGGATTTCGTAAGCCGACGACGTGCTGCGCGGCGGAGCGAAGCGGAGCGCGGCTCGCGGCGGGGTCCTCGGACGGCACCGTGCGTTTGTACGATTTTTTGGGGATGAAGCGCGATTTGAAAGGGTTTAAGACGATCGTCGTTCGCGAGGGCTATCCCGTGCACGCGATCGATTGGAGTCCGAGTGGAGATCGATTCGTCGTCGCGGGCGGAGCGACGCGAGCGACGGTGCACGACCGCGACGGGTGCGAGCTCGGAGAGTTCGATTCGGGCGATATGTACATTCGGGATTTGAGGAATACTAAGGGCCATGTCTCCGCGCTCACCGATGCGAAGTGGAATCCCATAGATCGAAGCACGATTTGCACGGCGTCGGAGGACGGGAGCGCTCGCTTGTGGGACGTCAATTATTTGGGAGACGCGCGCGGGTCGCAAAAGGCGGTGTTAAAGCCGCAATTGATCAAGCCTGGTCGCGTGCAAGTGACGTCATGCGCGTATTCGCACGATGGCGATCTCGTCGCGCTGGGCGTCACCGATGGAAGCGTGCAGATTTTCACGTCGAAAGGGTCGGGGTATAAATCGGCGTCGGTGGGATTGGTGCTCCCGCCGTCGCAGCAAGGTCACTTGGACAATCATTGGTCATTCAACTCGCGACCGAGTCATATGTTCAAGAGCGCGCATCCAGTTGGTGATGAAGTCACGTCCATGGCGTTCGCGCGCGATGGTCGAACGTTGCTCTCGAGGTGCGCGGATGGCACGCTCAACGTCTGGGACGTACGCAACGTCAAGGCGCCGCTCAAGCGATTTGAGGATTTACCCACGCGGCACAGCGAAACCGCCGTGGGATGGTCCCCGAACGATGCGTATTTTTTCACCGGCGTCGACTCCGAGCGCGACGGGAGAGGGAACGTCACAGATGGAGGATTGTGCTTTTTCAAACGAGAGACGCTCGAGTTCGCAAAGCGCGTGTCGACGCCGACCAACTGCATCGCCGCGATGTGGCATCCGCGATTGAATCAAATATTCGTTGGGTGCGGTGACGCCAAGGGTGGAGAATTACGTGTGCTATACGACGAGAAAACGTCCCAAGGCGGCGTGCTTTCCGCGCTCGGGAAGGGCGAGCGTAAATCGAACATCGAGGATTTCGCCCGTATCGACGTCAAGGAAATTTCCTACGCCCCCGACGCGTTGCCTGCATTCCAGGAACCCATCCCTGGCAAGCGCAAGCTCGATGCTTCGGAAATCGCGCGCAAAGCTCTTCGTAAAAATCCCAAGCAGCCCGCGACGGGGCAGGATCGAAATGGCATCTTGAGCGGCGGATCTGGCGGCACGCTGTTGACGCAAGCGTTAATGATGAATAACGATGAGCTCGGCGAGAAAAACTGGATGAAAATGGACGCGCGCGAGAGCATTCTGCGCCACGCCGAAGCCGCGGCGAAGGATCCAAAATTTACGAAACTCGCGTACGAAAAGACGCAGCCGAAACAAATTTGGAGCGAAGAGCCCGAGGAACGGAAAAAGGATTGAAGTACAGCACGCGCGCGCGGGTTTTGTTGGTCTTACATGTTCATCGGGAAAGTAGAAGTTTTAGAATTTAAACCACTTGGGTTTACCCCCAGCCTTGAGTTTGTCCAGGAGCTTTTGTTTCTTTCCTTCAGCCTCCGCCGGCGGCGCCGACGCCGACCCGGCGACTCGCGGCGCGCTCGCTTGACACGGCGCGATCTCGCGCACCGTCTTTTTCACCGGTCCTCTCGCGAGAGCGATGATATCTTCCCGGAAAAGCGCATTTTCCGCGGCATCCCTCGAGTCAAACGCCGATGATCCGCCCTTGACGCCGACGCGAACTCTCGCCGCCGGCGCCAATCCCGCGTCCAACATCGTCATCGCGCTTCCTCTCGCGAACACTCGTTTCGGTGGCGTTACGAATAATTCCATCTCTCCCCAAACATCTTCCGTCTTCGCGCACTTCTTGACGAACGCGTACATGGCATCGACTCGTTCGTTCGCCGCGAACGACGCTTCGACGATCAAATCGCTCGGCGGCGGCGCTACGAACCGAATCACGCACGCCGTCGGTCGTTTCCTCTCCCCGAGCGCGTTCTCGCGCATCTTTTTCGTCATCAACACTCGTTCGCTGTCGTTCGTCGTCCTCACCAAGGCGAAATCCGCGGCGGTGAACTCATAAAACCCATCCGGCTCGTCGCGATTCGCGTCGCGCGCGCCTTCCATTCGCTCGACGTCCGCGCGAATGACGCGATAACGTCGACCTAAATCGATTTCACAAACACTCTCACTGGAATCGTTCGTGTTGTCGTTCGACATCGCGTTCATCGCGCGATCGTTCGACGACGCTTCGGCGCTCGCGGGCGGCGCGGCCGCCGCATTGTGACGCCCATAGCTTTTTGTTCAGGCTTTTGTCGTTTTCATTCGTCATTCGTGAACGCGTCTCGACGCGAACGCGATCGCATATCGATATCGCGCGAACAAACTCGCGATCGCAAGCGATGAAGATCGCCAAACGAACGAAGAAGTTCAACGCCCGACACCTCGATGGGGCGTTGAAGACGCGCAAAACGATGAAGGCGAAGCGCGCGAAGGCGCTCAGGCGCGCGCGAAGCGATGCGAGCGACGCCAAGGATGAAGGTACGTGTGCGTGTTTGGTGATTTGGTTTAGCGAACGCGCGCGGCAAAAGAACGGAGGCAAACGGCGTGAAGGCGAGCGCGTTCGCGCGATCGCGTAGTACGCGAATGATGTGGAGTCGAGTGTGCGATCGAGCGCGCGATAGGGAATGAATGAGGAGTGAGGACGAATGTTTAGTGATGAAATGTGCGTTCATTCGACGAAGAGAGCTGACGACGAACGTGGGATGTTTTTTTCGTGATGACAGACGACGACGCGGCGGCGGCGGCGGCGGCGGCGGCGAAGGAGGGTTCGGAGGAAAAGGAGGACGCGAGCGAAAGGAAAAAAGGGAGGAAACGCACGGAAGACATGACGATTGATGAGTTTTTAAACGCGAGTGATTTCGATGATTCGAGCGAGGAGAGCGAACGGTCGGAGGAGGACGAAGACGTCGATGAGGACGAAGACGAAGACGAGGACGAGGACGAGGACGAGGAGGACGGCTCGGAGGACGGCTCGGAGGACGACGACGCTGATTCCGACTCGGACGTGATCGACATGAATAAACAATCCGCCGGGTTGACGAGCGCGGTGAAGAAGCATAAGAAGGATTTGGAAAAGCTAAAAGAGACCGATCCGGAGTTTTATGAGTTTTTGAAGGAGGAGGATGAGGCGCTGTTGGAATTTGACGACGTCGAGAGCGAGGATGGGGAGGATCTTTCCGATGGCGACGACGACGACGAAGAAGAAGAAGAAGAAGATAAAGGGCGTAAAAAGAAGAAAAGACGCACGATAACGAGCGAAATTGTGCAAAAGCTAATCGCTAACGCGGAGGGCGGCGAATCGCTCGCCGGCGCAAAAGCGTTGCTTCAAGCGTACCGAGCGGCGTGTCACTACGGCGACGACGAGAACGATGACGACGAAACGAGCGTGCGTTTGGCTTCATCCAGTGCTTTTCACGAGCTTGTTGAATTCACACTATCAAATGGGGATGACATTTTGCGCGGATTGCTTGGCGTCGACGCCGAAACGGAGAATCAGGACGCCACGCGAGGTTTCAAGCCGCATACGAACGCTCGATGGAAGAAAGTCGAGCCTTTGGCCAAATCGTTTATTGGCAATACGCTACATTTGCTCGGCAACTTGACCGACGCGGAGATGACTGGGATGGTGCTTCGTCGATTGAATGTCTCCACGCCGTTCATGTCGACGTTTGAGCGATTGACCAAGCGCGTCACGCGCGTCGCCTTGCATTGCTTCGGGAGCGGCGAACCATCCGTTCGAGTACAATCTATCCTGCTTTTGCGATCAATGGCGGTGACGCTTCCTCCGCCTGCGCTCGAGCGCATCGCGAAAGGGGTGTACAGAACGTTTGCGTCCAACGCCAAGTTTGTCAACGCCGATTCAGTGGAGCACATCGCGTTCATGTCCACGTGCGTCAACGAAATTTTCGGCCTCGATCTCGCGCAGTCCTACCCGTTGGCGTTCACGTACATTCGCCAGCTCGCTTCGCTCCTCCGCGGCGCGCTGACCGCGAAGAGCAAAGAAGCGTTTAGAAGTGTCTATTGCTGGCAGTATGTTAACTGTTTGGAGTGTTGGGAACGCGTCCTGAGCGCGCACGCCACGGACGATTCTTCGTTATTACGACCGCTAGTCTACCCTTTGGCGCAAGTCGCTCTCGGTGCCGCGCGCTTGCTCCCATCGGCGCGCTACGCCCCGCTGCGCTTACGATTAGTCACGCTGCTGAACCGATTGGCTGCGAACACCGGGCGATTCATCCCCGTCGCCCCACTGCTGATGGAGTTGCTCACTTTTAGCGAGATCACGAAGCCACCGCTCGCGACGAAGACGCATCCACCGGATTTTACCATCATTCTGCGCCTGGCTAAGCAAGATTTACGAAGCCCTGGTGTGCAAGACGTAATCGTGGAGTCCACGATGCAGGCGCTCGCTGAGCACCTGCATCAACACGCCTACTCGCCGGCGTTTCCAGAGCTCGCACACATTCCAATGCGCGAGTTGAAAAAGTTCACCAAGACGATCACGGTGACGCGTTTTCGCAAGGCCGCTCGAGCGGTGATCGAAGCCGTCGAGCGGACGAGCGACTGGGTCGTTCGCAAGCGCGACGCTGTTGATTTTGCACCCAAAGATTTAGCCAAGGTGGAACAGTTTTTGCGTGACGAAAAGGCGGAGAAGAAAGCACCGATATCACGATTGGCTAAGACGCTGCACGATAAGGCGGCGCAACGCGTCGCGGCACAGCAAGCGACGGAGGTTAAGCTCACGCGAAGTAAGAAGGGTTCCTCAGGGGCGTCGGATAGCGACGATGACAGCGAAGAGGGCGACGACGACGGCGAAGCGGACGAAGACGACGACGGCGAAGCGGACGAAGACGACGACGACATCGATGACGACGAGTACGGCAAAGGCGACGGCGATGATGATAGCGCTTCAGACCTCGTCATCGATGGCGACGAGGCTTTGGCCGAGATGAAGGCCAAGAAGCGCGAGCGTTCGGCGAGCGACCACGACGCGCTCCGCGGAGACCAGGATGTCGTCAAAGAGTTCCAGCTCTCTGACGATAGCGAAGACGATGTAGAAGAAGCACCGCGGAAATCGGCGGCGGTGAAATCAAAGAAGCGACGGTATTAGCGCGATTTGCGATCATCAGAGGATTTTACATGGGGTTGAATCTCCGCTCGACTCTTCGTCTCCCCCGCGGCTCTTCGTCTTCCATTTGGCGTCCAAAAAAACGCCAAGTCTCTTCATTCACCGACGCGTCTCTCGTCCACGTACGAACCATGCACGAGCGCAAACGAACGGCGATCTTCGCTTTCGTGTTTTCCGCGCTCTTGGCCTCGACGACGGCGTTTTCGCCAGCGTTAACGTTGCGCGCTCCGCGCGGCCGAGCGCTCCTGGCGGTGAACGGAACCATTCAGGAGACGTACGGATGCGTCAAAGAACGCCTCAACTGCAAAAACGGATGGAACTGGCAAATAGTGTGCGAAAGTCTAAACACCACAAGCTGCGCGTGTCTGCATTGCGCCGCGTGGTGCTCTACGAACAACAACACTGGAGTGATGACGTGCGGCAACTACCCGTGCCTCAATTTAGCGGATCCCACGTCGTACTGGGTCGAACAAGATTATGGATGCGGATGTCGAGTCGGCTTTCAACCCTACGACGCGATGACGAACTGTGACTGTCGAGCGATCGGTACGAGCGATGCGGGGTGCGGTTGCGGGGCGACGTGCCCGCCGCCGCCGAGCCCACCGCCGAGTCCGCCGCCGCCGAGCCCGCCGCCGAGCCCGCCGCCGAGCCCGCCGCCGCCGAGCCCGCCGCCGCCGAGCCCGCCGCCGAGCCCGCCGCCGCCGAGCCCGCCGCCGAGCCCACCGCCGAGCCCGCCGCCGCCGAGCCCACCGCCGCCAAAGCCGCGAGAGGCGGACCGAATCGTCGACGCCACGGCGACGCTGACGGGATACACCGCGAGCGCGTTTAATGACGTCCGTCGGCTCGCGTTCTGCGCCGGCGTCGCGAGCGTGGTGCCGAACATCGCACCAAGCGCGGTTGAAGTCGTGCGCGTGTCGGATGTTCAGATGCGACGACGACGCCGAATGCTTGAAACGACGGCGGCGATTGATGTCGATTACGAAGTGTACATTTATGATTCCACGGTGACGTCGCTGACGAACATTTCAAGCGCCTTGCGCACGGCGCCACTCGTTGAAGCGCTGCGCGGTCATGGTTTGACGGACTTGACGTCGGCAACTACCACGGTACAACCACTTGCATATCCGCCGCCACCGCCTTCGGCGCCATCGCCACCCGATTTGATCGATGACGAAGTCGACCTCGGGAGCGCCGCCGATGACAAACCAAATTTCAATGCGGCTCGATTCGCAGGTCTGTTCTCGGGCGCCCTGGCCATGGTTTTGTGCTCGGTAGCGTATCAATATCGCGCGCAGATCAAAGCTTATTTTCAAAAAGCTAAGAAGCGAACCCCATGGAGATCTCCCAAGGATACAAAGCCGTCAGCGCCGCCCAAGCCGCCCAAAGTTGCTGACACGAGAGACTCCGTGTACGTCGACGCTCCCGAATCCGCCGCGGACGAATTCCTGCGCCAGGCTACGGGAAACTACAAGACTTAATGACGAAGCGCGCCCTCTTATGCACCCTTTAATGTAATGCAAACAAGTCCAATCATATTAACAGTACAGTCATGGAATATTGAATTACACTTTACTCTATCGGCGCGGCAAGTGGTACATGCTGCTGCACGACTGAATCGAATTCTTCGAAATTATACACGTCGTGATGTGCCTTCAACGCAATCATCCGATCGACTCAATTCGTCGACGGAATTTAAATAATGGTGAGAAATAATTTTTGTTTTGAAACAACCTCGCGTTGCGAGGACGACGCCGCGTCGTTTTGGTGTGACTTGGCGCGGGCTTATTTACGCGTACGCGAATCCGAACCCATGGTGGCGATAATTTCTTCTGGTGTCACGTCGTTCGAGATCGGTTGCGATTGAGGCGCGACTTGGGAAAATCTCATGCCAGGATACCAACCAGTGGGATTACCCGGATGCCCAGCCGTACCGACGGCGGGACTAAACGAGCCACCAAATAGTGTCGTGCTCGGTCGAACCGCGGCTCGAGCAAACGCGCTCGCCGACGTTGGATACAACGCCACGGGCAAACCGGCGCGATGCACTCCAGGAATCCGGCCTTGTACCGATGCGTTACTAGTTCCTGAGGCTTGCGGCTGGGCGGCTCGAACGGCCTGCGTGCCGCTCGTCGAAGGCGCCGGCATGTGTGAGGCGCGAAAGGATTGCTGGCTCTCGGCGCCAGTCAGTTTTGTCGCCTTACCGGTCGAGGCCGAGGGTGCGGTGAATCCCAATCCTTGCAACTCGCTCATCCACTGCTGCATTAGCTGGTGCTGCGTCGCCTGAACGCTTGCGAGTGTCGGAATCAGTTGACCGCCGACGCGCGTCGCCGTAGACACGGAGTTGCCGCCATCCTCCGCCGTACCGCCAGAACCGCCAGAAGCGCCAGAGTCGTTCGAATCATTCCCGCGCGATTGTCGCGAGAGCTGCATCGTTTTAACTTGTTCGGCGACCTCACGAACGAGTGCGCTCGCCAAAAACGGAAGCTGAGTGGCGATGAGCGACGAAATTTGCTGTTGAGTCATGCATTGCGCCACCGCAGCCGAAGCGACGGCGGAGATGGAGATGCCAATTCGCCAGCCGGTAGTTTTCGCCAAAGTCACCGCGATTTCAATCGCCTCGGAGCTATGACCGAGCTCGTTCAGCACGATCGACGCCACTTCCTCGCCCGCGCGAGATGCGACGAGCCCGGCGGTGTTCGCTGCGCGGTCGACATCGAAGCCGACGACTTGCGTCATGAGCGTTAAAATTGCGCGCTGCATTCCACTCTGTGCGTTTGCGCCGGCAGCCGTTGAACTCGGATCGAGAACTGATGGAAATGCACCCTGAAGGACGTCCGCGGCCGCATTCATCGCCGCATCGGCTTCCTCTTTGACACCAGCTGGTCGGTCTTTACGACGACCGCTTCCCTTGGGCAAGTTTCGTAGCGTCCCGCCTTCGGTCCAATACCTTTGGCACGCGCGGCAATAATGCCGAGGTTGACTCAGCACACCATTGTTGTAGTAACAAAAGCGTGTTTTCTCCGAACCGCATCGCGCGCACGGCAAGTGCGCGCCATCGGCTAAAAGCTTGTCGTCGTCCCCGCCCTTGGTTTGTTGATCCTCGGCGTCGTCATTCACCGCCTCGTTCTTAACCTTTACGGCACTCTTCGTCTTTGCCGTTCCGGCGCTCGTCGTGGGCATTCTAGACATCTTCGTCAACGCTTTCGCCCCATCGTCGGCTTTGTCCATCGTGCTCTTTTCTTCGGGACCGCGGTCCAATCCTTGACGCGAGGCGTCGCTCGAACCATCGTTTGAAGTATCATTCGACCCGTCGTTCGAAGTGCGTTTGACGCCCGTATCGCCCGTGTCGCCTGTGTCACGCGCATTTACTGGACGTTTCGATCGGTTGTCTGGTCCGGGGTGCGCGCCCGGTCCTGGGCTCGTGCAGGCGCCGCCGGCTCGCATGCCATAGTAATCGGAACCTTTTTCGTTACCAGAGTCGCCGCTCGAGCGCGCGTCTGGGTCGCGGTCACTATTCGATCCCTTGCGACCATTCTGCTCATCGCTCCCTTCGTTCGACCCGGCGTGGGCGACGTCACCAGAGTCCGTATCCGTCCCCGACATTGAGCGCTCGCCGCTCAGCCGCGAACCTTCACGCTTGGTGCCGTGCGCCGCATCGACGGCATCCTTTGGAATGATATTCCTGACGTCCTCCGCGCCCATCGGCGGCGAAATGCGCATCATCTCGAGCACTTGCGCGAGTTTTGAAAGCGACGTGGGTTTATCCACGTACCCATCGAAAGATTCTGATTCGCTTCGCATCTTGACTTCTTCCTCGGAGAGCGACGTGACGGCGATGATGGGCATGCGCCTCCACGCTTGCTTTTGCTCCATCGCGCGAATCTCCGTCACCGCACAGTAGCCATCCATGACGGGCATCATCAAATCCATCAAAATCCCTTGAATCCCCGCGTGGTTCTCCCCGTACATCTTCACCGCCTCCTCGCCTTGGTTCGCCTCCATGATATCGTATCCTAATCGCCCGAGCTGCGTGCCAGAAATCTTCCGACAGCTCGCCACGTCATCCACAACCATGAACGATTTCCCGCGCGCCATCGGCGCACCACTCGCCTCGACGATGCCACCACCATCATTATCCCCCCCGCCGTTCGTCCCTCCTTGACCGTTATCCCTCACGCGCTCTTCGCTCGCCCTCGTCGTCCGCGTCGTCGTCCGACCGCCGTTCGCCGCGTCCCCGCGATGCGACGGCAGCCTCCCTTCCGCGCGAAGCAGCGTCAGAGCATCGCTCACCTACGTCCATGAACCACCGTCGCGTCACGTACTCCGTCGTCAGTCTCTCACTCATCATCGTCATCCTTCGCTCCGTTCGCTCGCGTACGTCGCTCGCTCCGCGCGTAAACCCTATCCACACCCCACCCCGAATCGTCCATCCCATCGCGTCGCTCGTATGTCTCACCTTATGCAGCGCGAACGCCCCAGTGCGTTCACCATCGACGACTCGTTTTAATTTCTCAATTAATCCCTCTTCGCTCGCGTCGACGTGCGCGCCGAGCGCGCGCACGAGCGTCCCAATCCTCGCCGTGGGCACGCGCATCGATGCGTGCCCCATGGCGGCGAACGCTCGCGTGACTTCGCGTTCGCTCGGCGACGGCCCATCGCCGCGTTCGCGCGTGAGCGTCGATGTCGACGCGACATGTTTTTCGTGCGTCGTTCCCTCGCGCGCGTTCGAGGGCATGGCGATTCACGCGCACGCGCGCGCGCGCGGATGACGATTCGCGCGCGCCGTCCGCGTCGCGAAGCGCTTTTTCGTGGCTCCAAGGAATTCCCCTTTGACGCTAAAAGTGACGTAGTCGCGGACGCGCGAACGCCATCGCGAAGTGCGTGATGGACGTCTTGACGGACGACGACGAGAGAACGCGCGGTGGGAAATGCGTGGACGTCTCATTGGTTCATTGGGTAAAGATGTATGTGTGGAATGTCCGAGAATAGAGGGGGTAAACGGGGG
>Ga0222712_10006948_pt1 | contig 11062 bp, 7 predicted proteins | sample C33_657DmetaG_FD_165043 | JGI IMG/M metagenome (GOLD analysis project Ga0222712, IMG submission 165043) | Estuarine water microbial communities from San Francisco Bay, California, United States - C33_657D | ecosystem: Environmental > Aquatic > Marine > Unclassified | place: USA: California... | reverse complement strand
CGGCTGGGAGATGCCGATCCACGCGCTGCTTTGCAAGCATCGCGCCAGCGCGGTGTTTCACGGACATGACCACCTCTATGCCCACGAAGAGCTCGAGGGTCTGGTGTATCAGGAGGTGCCGCAACCTGGACACCCTGGTGGCAATGTGGGCAAGGCGCAGGACTACGGCTATCGCGGCGCAGTGCTGGGCAGCAGTGGCTTTGTGCAGGTGCAGGTGGATGCGCAGGCCGCCGTCGTTCGCTACATCGGCAGCTCACTGGACCCGACGCAAAGCGGCCGCCTTCGCGATGAGTACCGCATCGCGCCGAGGCGCTGATGATGCTCCGGCGCGTTGGGCACTGCTGCCGGCTTACTGGCGCAGCGTGGCGGGCAGCGCCTTGGTGAGGGCCGCAACCACGCGCGCGTGGGCTGCATCAACCTCCGCAGCTTCAAGGGTGCGGTCTGCGGCGCGGTAGGTGAGACTCCAGGCCTGAGATTGACGATCGGCGCCCAAGCGCTTGCCGCTGGGATCGCGGAACACATCGAAGAGTTCGCGGCCCACCAGCAGCGGCTCGCTGAGGCCTTCAAAGAAGGCGCTGACCTTGGCGGCGGCACAGTCAACCGGCAACTCGAAGGCCACATCGCGGGTGATGCTCGGGAAGCGCGGCAGTTCGGCAAACTTGGCCGGTCCGCTGCGCAGCTGCCGCAGGGCACTGGGCAACAGCTCGGCGACCAGCCAGGCCGCACGGCCATGGCCTTGACGGACACGGGCGGGATGCACCTGCGCCACCCAGCCCAGCACGCGATTGCCAACCCGCAGTTCTGCCGCCAGCACGAAGGCTGCGTTGGCTGGCAGAGTCTTGAGCTCGATGCGTTGCGGAGCCCAGAATCCTTCGAGCAAACCGAGCAGATCGTGGAAGTCTGCGGCGGCAGGCTCGGCCTGATGCCAACTGCGGGCCTGTGCCGGGCCGCCGATGAGCAGGCCCAGGCGTTCCTCTTCGCGCACACCGCCCTTGGGCAGCGGCAGGAACACGCGACCGACTTCAAAGAAGCGCAGCCGCTCACTGCCCTGATGCGCGTTGCGATCCGCCACGGCAAGCAGGCCGGGGATCAGGCTGGGGCGCAACACCGCATGATCTTCTGAGAGAGGATTGCTCACCGCCGCGCCCTGACCCTGCGCATTGCCGAGGGCCTCGGCGACCTGCGCCTGTGAAATGAGGCGCAAACACTGTGCCTCCTGCAAGCCGCGGGCGGCCAGGCTGCGGCGCATCGCCATGGCCTCGTCGTATTGGCGGTCCGGGCTGTTGCCGCCGGCGGCAGCCATGAACTGCGCAGTCAGACGCGAGGGCACCTGATCCAAGCCAATGACGCGGGCCAGCTCCTCGATCAAATCCACCGGCCGCTGCAAGTCCAGGCGCCATGGCGGAATCTGCCACAGGCTGCCCTGCGCGTCGCTCTGCACGGCCTTCAGACCAAGGGCCTGCAGGACCTGCTCGACCTGCGCTGCGGATAGATCCGCGATGCCCAGCAGCCTGCGCGCGTGGGCGAGTTCGAGGCGTTGTGGGGCCGGTGCCGACGGCATCGCGCCGGCCACGCGCAGCTGCGGTTCCATGCTGCCGCCGGCGCATTGCACGATCAGCTCACAGGCCAACTGACTGGCCTGGGCAATCTGCGCGGCATTGACCCCGCGCTCAAAACGGTAACTGGAATCACTGCCCAGGCCCAAGCGCCGGGCGCTGCGACGCACCGATGAGGGATCGAAGGTGGCGCTCTCCAGCAGAATGCGCTTGGTCTGCGCACTGACACCACTCTTGGCGCCGCCCATCACGCCGGCCAAGGCAAGGACTTCGCCGCTGCCCGAGGCTATGACCAAGTCCTGCTCGTCGAGAGCGTACTCGCGGTTGTCCAGGGCCAGAAACACCTCGCCCTTGGCGGCACGGCGCACCACGATGCCGCCTTGGATCTGGTCGGCGTCAAAGGCGTGCAGGGGCTGGCCAAGCTCCATCATGACAAAGTTGGTGACATCCACCGCGCTGTTGATGCTGCGCAGACCAATGCTCTCCAGGCGCTGCTTGAGCCAGGCGGGGCTCTCTGCGACCTGCACGCCCTCGATCAGGCGGGCGCTGTAGTAAGGGCAGCCTGGATCGGCAAGGCTGACCTCAGCTTCAGTGGCCGCTCGCTGCGCCACCTCAGCCCTCAGAGCCGCGGGCTCATGCGCGGGCAGTTTGGCCAAGGCGGCCAACTCGCGGGCCAGGCCCCAATGGCTCAGGAGATCCGGGCGGTTGGGCGTGACTTCAATTTCAAGCAGCGTGTCATTGCCAAGCCACTGGCTCAGGGGCGTGCCCAAGGGCGCGTCCTCAGGCAGAATGGCCAGACCGCCATGGTCCTCGCCCATGCCCAATTCACGGGCGCTGCACATCATGCCCATGGACAACACGCCCCGCAATTTGCCCTCGCGGATTTCGATGCCGCCGGGCAATTTGGCGCCGGGCAAGGCCAGCGGGATTTTGTCGCCGGCCTTGAAGTTGCGCGCGCCGCAAACCACTTGGCGCGTCGCGCCGCTGCCGTCCTGCACCTGACAGACGCTGAGGCGATCGGCATCGGGATGCGGCACAAAGGACTCGATGCGCCCGACGACAACCTGCGGACTGCTGACGCCGAGCACGCGGATGTCCTCGACCTCCACGCCGGCAAAGGTGAGCCAGTCTGAAATCTGCGCGGTGTCGGCCTCGCCGAGCTCCAGATGCGTCTTCAACCAATTGAGGGAAACAAGCATGGCAGGAAAGGGGCTTGGGCGGTTTAGGCAAACTGAGCCAGGAAGCGGCTGTCGTTTTCGATGAGGTGGCGAATGTCGCCGATGCCATGCAAAATCATGGTCAGGCGCTCCAGGCCCATGCCAAAGGCAAAGCCACTGACCCGCTCGGGATGCAGCAACTCATCGCCGCGTGTGCGGCTCACCGCCTCAAAGACTGCGGGGTCCACCATGCCGCAGCCGGCAATTTCAATCCAACGCGCCTCTCGGCCCTTGGCCTCAAACTTGACATCAATTTCAAAACTGGGCTCGGTGAAGGGAAAGAAATGCGGCCGAAAACGCACCGCTGTGCCACTTCCCAAGAGCTCCTTGAAGAAAAACTCCAGCGTGCCTTTGAGGTCGGCAAGGCTGACTTCATCGGCCACATAGAGGGCCTCGATCTGATTGAAGACGCTCAAATGGGTGGCGTCGATTTCATCGCGGCGGTAGGCCGCCCCCGGAGAAATGATGCGCACCGGCAGACTCTTCACGCTTTCCAGGGTGCGAATCTGCACACTGGAGGTGTGGGTGCGCAGCAACTTGCCATCAGGCATGTAAAAGGTGTCGCTGGGATGGCGCGCCGGATGGTCCTCCGGAGTGTTGAGCGCATCAAAGCAATGCCAGGCAGTTTCCACCTCCGGGCCTTCGGCGAGCACAAAGCCCAATTTGCGCAAAATGCGCACGGCCTGATCGCGCACCTGAGTCAGCGGATGCAGACTGCCCTGCCCTGCTCCCGGGCGACCGGGCAGCGTGATGTCCAAGCCGGCCACGGCTGCGGCGTCCTTGGCAGCCTGCAGGGCCTCCTGCTTGGCGCTGAGGGCCTGGGTGATGGCCTCGCGCACCTCGTTGAGTTTGGCGCCAACCTCGCGCTTGAGCGCGGGGTCCACATCGCGCATGCCGGCGCTTAAGCTGGTGAGGTGGCCCTTCTTGCCCAAGTACTCCACGCGAAAGGCTTCAATGGCAGCCTCCTCGGTGAGGGTGGAGAGAGCTTGCAGAGCCTGAGCCTTGAGGGAGTCGAGTTGGGACAGCATGGGCGAATGGGGGCAGTAATATTCCTTGAGCAGGCTGGCTGACAAGCCGGCGTCCTCAAGCAGCCACGGGCCAACTGCGCCGCGAGCGATCCCGGCCTGACCTCAATCAGGACTCGACATATGCCTGGTCCTTGACGGACATGGCGTCCTTGCCCTGGCGCTTGCGCAGGTAGTGCAGGCGGGCGCGGCGCACCTTGCCGGACTTGGTCACTTCGACCTTGGCCACCTTGGGGCTGTGCAGGGGGAACACGCGCTCAACGCCTTCGCCGTAAGAGATTTTGCGCACGGTGAAGGCCTCATTGAGGCTGCAACCCTTGCGGGCGATGACGATGCCAGCGAAGATCTGGATACGCTCCTTGTCACCTTCGATGACTCGGGTGTGGACCTTCACGGAATCCCCCACGCGGAAGGAGGCGACGTCTTTTTTGAGCTGCTCGGCTTGCAGTTTGGAAATGAGGGTGCTCATGGCGTTGAAGGGAGAGAGGAGGAAACCCGGGGCACTGGGGCCGCTGCAACAGGCAGCAACCGCTCTCAGCCCAAGGGGGCGGGCAAGGTGCAGGAGAACGGCGATTTGGCAACCGCTTTTTGCGGCAGCCCCTCAGCCCTGCGCCAGCAGACCGACAAGGCGCAGGCCCTTGAGGGTCAGATCCTCGTCCACCACAATGCCCAGCTCTGGCATGCCGCCCACGATCCAGGAGGCGTCTCCGCCCGTGGCCACCACGCGGATTTGCCCGCCACCAAGCTCAGCCCTCAAGGCCGCCAGAATCCCTTGAACCATACCGCGGTAGCCCAAGGCAGCACCGGCCTGGATGGCGCCCACGGTGCTGCGCCCGATGGCAGAAATCGGCTCCGCCAACTCCACCTTGGGCAACAGAGCCGTGCGCTCGTGCAGGTAGTCGGTCATCAGCCGCAGGCCCGGGGCAATCACCCCGCCCAAATAGCTGCGCTGTGCGGAGAGAATATCGAAGGTCACTGCCGTGCCAAAATCAATGCCTATGCCCGGCGCCCCGTAAAGGTGGGCCAAGGCCACCGCATTGGCCAGACGATCCGGCCCAATGCTCTGGGGCTGCGGGTAGTCAATGCCAATGCCCAGGAGACTGTCATGGCGCAACTCCAGCAAACCTGGCTGGGCCTGCTTCCAGGCGGCCGTGGCCGCGGGCACCACCGAGCTGAGCACCACGCGCCCGAAGGACCACCCCGTCAGCGCCTGCGCAATGGTCTGCGGCGTTGTCCCTGCCGTGGGCAAATCGCGGCGCTGCAAAAGACCTGCGCCCTGCCCAGCGGCCTCATCCGCACTGGCCAAGGCCAGCTTGGTGCTGCTGTTGCCCACATCCACCAGTAAAAAATCGGCCTGCATGACGACGGTGCAGGCCCGGCCCGCTGCGGGCATCATGCCCTCAACCGCGGCCGCTGGCAACCCCTGAGGCGAACATCCTGCCCACCCATGGCCGGCGCCGGCAAGCCTTGGCTGCAGGACCATCAGGCCAACAGCTCATCGGGGCGTTTTTTGCAAGATTCCTGGTAGGAATGTTCATGGAGGGGAGTCGGTGAAGTCTTCCACATCGATTCGCGTGCAGTATTCTTGAGTGGAATCCTTTTAAGTTAGCCCTCAAGTCTGAGCTCAAGTGTTTTGCCCCCTGTGCTTTCAGGGTTGAGAAAGCCTGCCCTAGTCCCGTCGCAGGATGGTGTCGCGCGGGGGGATGCCGTCGTTGGCCTGCGGATAGTCCAGGGTGTAGTGCAGGCCGCGGCTTTCGTGGCGGCGAATGGCGCACTCCACAATCAGCGAGGCGGTCTCCACCAGATTGCGCAGTTCCAGCAGTTCGCTGGTGATGCGGAAGTTCCAGTAAAACTCCTGCACCTCATGGCGCAAGTTGCGCAGACGCGCGGCGGCGCGCTGCAGGCGCTTGCTGGTGCGCACAATGGAAACATAATCCCACATCAGGCGGCGGATTTCGTCCCAGTTGTGGTAGATGACCACCAGCTCGTCGTTGTCCACGGCATCGCCGCTGCGCCAGGGCGCAATCGGCGGCAGTTGTGCCTCCTCAATGGGCGCAAGCGCACTCAACTGGCCCACGGCGCGCTGCGCCAGCACCAGGCACTCCAGCAGCGAATTGCTGGCCAGACGATTGGCGCCATGCAGTCCGGTGCAGGCCACTTCGCCCACCGCAGCCAGCCCTCGAATGCTGGTCAGGCCGTTGATGTCGGTGAGCACGCCGCCGCATTGGTAATGCGCCGCAGGCACCACGGGGATGGGTTCGCGCGTGATGTCGATGCCCACTTCCAGGCAGGCGCGATGGATGTTGGGGAAGTGGGCGAGGATGAACTGCGGCTCACGGTGCGAGATGTCGAGATAGACGCAGGGGCCGCCCGTGCGCTTGATCTCATGGTCAATGGCGCGGGCGACAATGTCGCGCGGGGCCAGCGAGCCGCGTTCATCGTAGCGCTGCATGAACTCGCGGCCATCGGCGCCAATGAGTCGGGCGCCCTCGCCGCGCATCGCCTCGGTGATGAGGAAGGAGCGTTTGACGGGGTGGTAAAGGCAGGTCGGGTGGAACTGCACAAATTCCATGTTGGCCACCTGCGCGCCTGCGCGCCAGGCCATGGCCACGCCGTCACCTGAAGCCACAGGCGGGTTGGTGGTGTAGAGGTACACGCGGCCACAGCCGCCGGTGGCCAGAATCACGCGCTGGCAGCGCAGGGTGCGCACTTCGCCATTGGATTCATCGAGGACATAGAGGCCAAGCACGCGCTCCTGACTAAGCAACCCCAGCTTGCTGCTGGTGATGAGGTCGACGGCGAAGTGATTCTCCAGCAGGGTGATGTTGGGGTGACGGCGAACCTCGGCCAGGAGCTTTTCGGTGATCTCGCGTCCGGTGGCATCGGCGCTGTGCAAAACGCGGCGCTTGCTGTGGCCGCCCTCGCGGGTGAGGTCAAACTCCACCTTGCCCTGCGCGTCCTCGCGCTGATCGAACTGCACGCCCCAGGCCACCAACTCGGCAATGCGCGCCGGTCCCTCGGTGACGATGGTTTCCACGGCCTCGCGGCGGCAGAGGCCGGCGCCGGCAATGAGCGTGTCACGCACATGGGCCTCGATGCTGTCCTGCTCGCTGGTGACGCAGGCCACGCCGCCTTGAGCCCAGTTGGAGTTGGAGTCCAAGGCGCCGCGCTTGGTGAGCACGGCCACGCGGCCATGGGCACTGGCGTGCAAGGCGGCGGAGAGCCCCGCCACGCCGCTGCCGACAATGATGAAATCAAATGCGTCCATGATGCTGCGCAAGCCGGCGCTGCGCCAACAAGACGACTGCCACCGGGCAGTTGGCCGCTGAAACAACGCCCGCAACTCTGGCGCAGGCTCATGCAAATGCAAGGCCGCCTGCGCAAAGGCTGTCGCGGGCCGCCCTTGACGGCTCGGGCCGCGTGGTGCGAGAGTCCGCCCTTCTTCTCATGGCCCGCAACTCCGCCGTCACCCTGTGTTCCTTTTGTGGCAAGAGCCATGCCGAAGTCCGCAAGCTGGTGGCCGGGCCCGGAGTCTACATCTGCGACGCCTGCATCGGCGTGTGCCGCGGCATTCTGGAGCGAGACGCCGCGCAGGACCCCAGCGCGCCTCCGCCCATGGCCCTGCCCAAGCCGGCGGAGATCCGCGCGATCCTCGATGCGCATGTCATCGGCCAGGACCAGGCCAAGAAGGTGCTCAGCGTGGCCGTGCACCAGCACTACAAGCGTATTGCCTACAACCGTCGCCTGCCGGCAGGAGCGCCGGCCAATGCCTTGCAGGCCCCTGATGGCGATGTGGAACTGGAGAAAAGCAATGTGCTGCTGCTTGGGCCCACGGGCTGCGGCAAGACCCTGTTGGCGCGCACGCTGGCCAAGCTGCTCAATGTGCCCTTCACCATTGCCGATGCCACCACACTCACCGAAGCCGGTTATGTGGGCGAGGATGTGGAGAACATCGTTCTGCGCCTGCTGCAGGCCGCGGAGTTTGATGTGGCGCGCGCGGAGATGGGCATCGTGTATGTGGACGAGATCGACAAGATTGGCCGCACCACTGGCAATGTCAGCATCACCCGCGATGTGTCAGGCGAAGGCGTGCAACAAGCGCTGCTGAAGATCATCGAGGGCACCATCTGCAATGTGCCGCCACAGGGCGGGCGCAAACATCCGCAGCAGGAGTACATCCAGGTCAACACGCAGAACATTCTCTTCATCTGCGGCGGTGCCTTCGTGGGGCTGGAGGGCATCGTGCGCCGCCGCCTTGGCCAGCGCACGATGGGCTTTGGCAGTGTGGCGGCCGCCGTCGCCAGCGCCGCCGATCCGCAGGCCCTGCTCGATGAGGTGCAGCCCGCGGACCTGGTTTCCTTCGGGCTGATCCCTGAGTTTGTTGGTCGCCTGCCCGTGACCTGTGCCCTGCGCGAACTCAGCGAGGCGGAGCTGGTGCGCGTGCTCACCGAGCCGCGCAATGCCCTCATCAAGCAGTACCAGCGCCTGCTCTCCATGGACGATGTGGAACTCAACTACACGCAGGGCGCGCTGCAGGCCATTGCCGCCGAGGCCCAACGCCGCAGCACGGGCGCGCGCGGGCTGCGCAGCATCCTTGAGGCCCTGATGCTCGACCTGATGTACGAGCTGCCCAGTCGCAACGATGTGCGCAGCGTCACCATCAACGAGGCCGTGGTGCGGGGTGAACGCAGCCCATTGATCAAGCGCCGCAGCCCCGGGGCCAAGCGCGCGGCCTGATCCGAGCAGCCGGCGCCCGTGCCGCACCGAGGCCGGCAAGCCTCAGCAGGCGATCATTTGCCCTGCACTTGGAGCATGAAGCCGCCGCGCGGCAGCGTTGGTTTGTGCCTGTCATGATTCGTTTTCTTCGTTCCGCCCTTGTTCTTTTCTGTGCCCACGCCGGACTGGCTCAGGCAGCCCTGCCTGAGGCCAAGCGCATCGTCTTTTTGGGCGACAGCATCACCCAGGGGGGCGCCTACATCGAATTGGTTGAAGCGGCGCTGGTGGCGGCCCATCCCGATCACGACAAGGTCATCATTCCTCTGGGCCTCAGCAGTGAGACGGTCAGCGGCCTGAGTGAGGATGGCCACGCCGATGGCAAGTTCCCGCGTCCGGACCTCCATGAGCGCCTCGACCGCGCCCTGAGCAAGACCAAGCCTGAGCTGGTGCTGGCCTGCTACGGCATGAACGACGGCATCTACCACCCCCTGAGCCCAGAGCGCCAACGCGCCTTCGAGCAGGGCATGCAGCGCCTGCACGACAAGACCGTGGCCGCCGGCGCGCAGATCATTCACCTGACCCCGCCGGTGTTTGATCCCCTGCCCATTGCCCATCGCGTTCTGCCCGCCGGCCTCGAAGCCTACCCCAAGCCCTTTGTCGGCTACAACAGCGTGCTCGACGCCTACAGCAACTGGCTGCTGGCTCAACGCGGCGCGCAGGGCTGGCAGGTGCTCGACATCCACGGGCCCTTCAACGCGGCCCTGGCCAAGGCCCGCCAGACTGACCCGAAGTTCACCTTCTCCAAGGACGGCATTCATCCCGGTCCCGAAGGCCATCTGCTGATGGCCACTCCGCTGCTGCAGGCCTGGGGCCTGAAGACCCAAACCGACGGCAGCCCGCTGCATCCCAAGGGCAAAGCCATCCTAGAGTTGATGCGCAAAAAACACGCCCTGCTGCGCCCGGCCTGGCTGGCCCATGTTGGCCACAAACGCCCCGGAGCCCCCAAGGCCCTGCCGCTTGAAGAGGCCCTCAAACAAGCCGCGGCGCTGGATGAGCAACTGCGCGCCCTGGCAAGGCAAAAAACCGCCGCAGCCCCGGCCGCCAAACCGGGTCAATGGCATGGGTTTGCCCTTCGCGTGGAAAAGTTGGCCGGCCATGATCTCAAGATTGCACAACCCGCCAAGGCCGCTGCGGGCAAACCCTGGGTCTGGCATGGCGAGTTCTTCGGGCACAAACCTGCGCCCGACATCGCGCTGCTCACTCAAGGCTTTCACATTGTCTACCTGCAGATCCCCAACCGCCTTGGCAGCCCTGAGGCGGTGGCGCTGTGGAATCAGGCCTATGACTTCCTCACCAGGCAGATCGGCCTGGGGCCCAAGCCCGCGCTGGTGGGCCTGAGCCGCGGCGGCTTGTATTGCTACAACTGGGCCATCGCCAATCCACAACGCGTGAGCTGCATTTATGGCGACGCTCCGGTCTGCGACTTCAAAAGCTGGCCCGGCGGCAAGGGCAAGGGCAAGGGCGACCCCGGCAACTGGAAGCTGGTGCTCTCGCTTTGGGGCTTTGCCAATGAAGCACAGGCCCTGGCCTACCGCGGCAATCCCGTGGATAGCCTGCAGCCTCTGGCCAAGGCCGGCGTGCCGCTGCTGCATGTCTACGGCGATGCCGATGATGTGGTGCCCTGGGAGGAGAACACCGGCCTGATCGCGCAACGCTACCGCGCCTTGGGCGGCGACATCACCCTGATTGCCAAAGCCGGCGTGGGCCATCACCCCCACGGCCTCGAGGACAGCAGCCCCATCGTTGAGTTCATCGCCAAGCACGCCGCCAAGCCCTGAGCGGCGCAGCTGCCCGAGGATCGCTGCGGCAAACCCTGCAGGAACCTGTGGCCTTTATTGCGGCCAATGGCAGGCGATCTTGGCCTTGAGAAAGGCCACACTGCGCTCGAGCTGGTCCATGCCATCCACGCCGTCCTCAACGCTGATCCAGCCGTTGAAACCCTTGGACTTGAGCTCGCCAAAAATGGCGTCGTAGTCGTTGAGGCCCTTGCCGATTTCACCGTGGCGCAGGCGCTTGGCATAACCTGCCGCACCGCCTTCCTCGCGGCGCAAATCCTCGAGGCTGCCCTCGGCAAGATAGCGATCTGAAGCATGCATCGTCACCACCCGATGGGACACCAGACGCAGCAACTCCAAGGGGTCCTCACCAGCGAGGTAGGTGTTGCTGGGGTCGTAGTTGACGCCAAAGTTGGGATCGTTGACGGCGTTGACCAGTTTGCAGAAGACCGCCATTTTTTGGGCAAACTCGGGGTACTGCCAGAAGTCGTCCTTGTAGTGGTTTTCCAGGATCAGCGTGATGCCACGCGCACGAGCCTCAGGCAGGCACTGCTCGATGCACTCTGCAGCAAGGCGCACGCCTTCATCCTCGCTGAGTTCTGGGCGGCGCTGCCCGCTGAGCACCCGGCAGTAACTGCCGCCCAAGGCATGCGTCATGTCCAAAAAACGCAACTGCTGCTGCACCTGCTTAGCGCGAAAGGCCGCGTCAGGGT
>Ga0222712_10006945_pt1 | contig 11064 bp, 9 predicted proteins | sample C33_657DmetaG_FD_165043 | JGI IMG/M metagenome (GOLD analysis project Ga0222712, IMG submission 165043) | Estuarine water microbial communities from San Francisco Bay, California, United States - C33_657D | ecosystem: Environmental > Aquatic > Marine > Unclassified | place: USA: California... | reverse complement strand
TTGCACCTTAATTAAAAAGGTTTCAATTATGGCTTTAAAGGCAGGAATTGTAGGACTACCCAATGTAGGAAAATCAACATTATTTAATGCAGTAAGCATTAACGCTAAAGCACAGGCTAGCAACTACCGTTTCTGTACAATTGAGCCCAATGTAGGCCTTGTAGACGTTCCGGATGAGCGTTTAAATAAGTTGGCAGAACTTGTAATTCCTGATCGCATTGTTCCAACTCAAATGGAAATTGTTGACATCGCCGGCCTTGTAAAAGGAGCTAGTAAAGGTGAAGGACTTGGTAATAAATTTTTAGGAAATATCAGAGAAGTAGACGCTATCATTCATGTGATTCGTTGTTTTGAGGACGAAAATGTTTTAAGAGAAGAAGGTGCTATCAATCCGGTAAGCGACAAAGAAATTATTGATACCGAACTACAATTAAAAGATTTAGAAAGTGTAGAAAAGAAAATGCAACGTGTAGAAAAAATGGCGCGTGTAGGTTCCGACACAAAAGCTAAAGCAGAATTTGAAATTTTAACGCGTTGTAAAAATCATTTAGAAACGGGTAAAAGCATTTATTCGTTAGGGCTCTCTAAAGAAGAAAATACAGCCGTTGCAGATTTGTTTTTACTTACAGATAAGCCTGTCTTATACGTTGCAAACGTAGATGAGGCAAGCATGCATACGGGCAATAAATATTCTGAAATGCTAACAGCAGCAGTTGCTTTGGAAGGTGCTCAGGTAATTGTAATGTGCAATAACATTGAAGCTCAAATTGCAGAATTAGAATCTAGCGATGACAAGCAAATGTTTATGGAAGAATACAAAATGACAGAGCCTGCACTTAACCGTTTAATAAGATCTGCCTATAAATTATTAAACCTAGATACTTATTTTACAGCAGGTGTGCAAGAAGTAAGAGCTTGGACCATTTTAAAAGGCTGGAAAGCGCCTCAGGCTGCTAGCGTAATACATACCGATTTTGAAAAAGGTTTTATTAAGGCCGAAGTTATTGCCTACGATGATTTTGTAACTTTAGGTAGTGAATCTGCATGTAGAGACAATGGTAAATTAAGAATTGAGGGCAAAGAATACCTTGTTAAAGATGGTGACATCATGCACTTTAGATTCAACGTATAAGTCAACCTTTGAAGCATGAAAAAGCTGATTGCCTATTTTATTGTAGCCACTGTTGTGCTTATTGGATGCCAATCATCTGAAAACAATTCAAGTGAGGAGGCTGCTCCTGCAAGCGCCATACCAGCGCCTACTATTGGCACGTATAACATTGTTCAAATTTATCCGCACAATACCAGCTCTTTTACGCAAGGGCTTATTTGGTTCAACAATACACTGTACGAAGGAACGGGGCTCACCAACCAAAGTAAACTTTTTAAAACCGATCTTGCTACTGGCAAAGCCCTACAAACGGTTTCGCTTGCAGACAGTTTATTTGGAGAAGGCATTACGATTTACAACAATAAAATTTACCAACTTACCTGGCAAAACCATAAGGTATTTGTGTACGATGTAAATACGTTTAAAAAGGAAAAAGAATTTAATTGGACGTATGAAGGTTGGGGCATTACACATTTTAATAACCAACTCATTATAAGTACAGGAAGTAGCAATTTATATTTTGTAAACCCTACTACCCTAGCCATCGAAAAAACACTTGGCGTATATGACAACAATGGTTATGTCGCATCTCTCAATGAACTTGAAATGATTGATGGAAAAATTTTCGCCAATGTTTGGGGTGAAAATAAAATTATTGTTATCAATCCTGCAAGTGGCCAAGTAGAAAAACAATTTGATTTTACAGATATTTTACAAAAATCAAACCAGCCCATTACCACAGAAACAAATGTACTTAATGGAATTGCGTATGATAGTGTATCAAAAGCGGCCTATATCACTGGAAAAAATTGGCCTGCTATTTTTAAAGTTACTTTACAATAGCAGTTTTACTTTAATCGCTTTTTTTAAAAGCATAAATCACCGAACTACATTTATTAACGTCTAGTAATGCCGTCATATTGGACCAAAGGCCCACTAGTATTGCCTTTAAAAGGGATCCGCCCTTATGCTGCTCTGTTAACATAGCTACATAAAAGGCATCAAACCACATCGCTTTTTTTGCTACAAGCTTAAAGCCATGCGCATTTGCAAGGAGTTCCATACTTGCAGGAGAAAAATGATATAAATGCCTTGGCGTATCGAGTGCCGCCCAGTGGTGCCCATAAATATTTGCATCGGTACTGGTGTAATTAGGTACAGCAATAACAAGTACGCCAGTTGGTTGTAAGAGTTCACCAAATCTTTTAAAATAACCATGTAAATCATGCACGTGCTCTAACACATGCCACATGGTAATGACATCAAACCCTTGATTTCCTAGTGTGTAAATAGTATCTGCTGGCGCTAACTGAATATTATATTTTAAAAGGGCCTGTTTAGCTGCCGTGGCATCAGGTTCTAGTCCCGTTACCTGCCATCCTCCTGATTGCATGGTATGCACAAAAGCACCCGTACCCGCGCCAATATCTAATAAAGTACCTGAAGTTTTATGCGCAAGCGTGTTTACCAGTTTCTTTTTAGTAAGTAGTGAGAAGCGTCTCACCTTATGATATATACTATTGATAAAGCCTTTATCGCTGTCTGTGTGTGAAACATACGATTCTGCAGCGTAATAAGGCCCAATAGTAGTCGCATCCGGAACATTTTGGGTAAACCCTCCACTACATTTTGCACAGCGCCAAACTTCAAATAATTCACCAGAAACAGTATGGTCTTTGGCTATATACAACTTCTCAATTGATTCGGAAGCACAAATAGGACAAGCTTGATAATGAATGGTAGACGCCATTTAAAGGACTTATTAAAATTGATCGTTTAAATTAAAATGATAATTCACAATGGCAACGGTTCCTGCCAGCGCAAGTACTAGTGCTGCAATCCACCAATAAGTGTCCATCATAGACATTGGAAGTTCTTTGATGAAAAACCCTTTTTTAAACGACCATTTTAATCCTGTTGGAATGGCTATAGCCTCTTGAGGTGCATATAAAGGTTCGTGGGGTTTAAAAGAAATTCCTGCCCCCTCTTTATAAAAACTACCAACACTTGCAATAACTACTTGCTGCTTCAAATGAATACTTGATGCTAAGTCCTGTAAGGCTAACTGTGTTGTTGAAGTTGCTGTATCAATATCTAAATGATCAATAGCTGCTACCCATGCCATAAAAGAAGGATCCGTAATATCACTGCCGGGGGTAAATGAAACTTTTTCGAACGGTGCCGCAATATTTTCACCACTGGCATCTACAACTGCCGAAACTCGCTCCAGATAGAGTGTTCCAATACCAGCCAATTGTAGCTTTTTGTGAATGAGTAAAAATGGGTAGATATAATCTAACATGCGGCTATTGTTTTCCAGAGAACGAATATACAAATCCCGCCACAACATTTCGGCCAAAAACTTCATATTGATTCCAACGCTCGTACTTATTATTAAGTAGATTATTGACTTGAAGCCAGAATTTTGCATTTTTTACAACGGCTAATGTTGCCCCAACACTAAAATCTGCGGCGGCAGGTAGCTTTTTAGCCACTAATTGCGCATTCATAGATTGTGCACCATCCCATGCGTAAACGCTAGAGGTAAAGGAAAGCTTATTGGAAAATTTCCAGTGCATGGATCCATTTAATTCAAGTGGTAACAATCCCCAAGCCTCTTTTTGTACCGTTAATCCAGAATACTTTTTAATTCGAATACCACCCAAAATATTTAATTTATCCTGAAGGGTATAACTCATATTGGCATGAAATTGAAACGCACGCATGTTAGGTTCAAAAAGCACTTTAAACAACCTTCCATCTGTAAATGAATTGACAAAGAGTGTCTGGTTTTCATATTCAAATAAAGAAATTGTAGCGCCATAACTAAAATGATCACCTACTGGTATTTTAACGCCTAGATATTGCTCAACAACTTTAGTGTTAGAAAAACTATTAGGAATACGAACCCAAGGATTAAAGGCCACCAAACTTCGTAAATTGTTTTTATCAAAACGACCGGACCAACCAATTTCAAACCTTACTGGATTATTGGGTAAAACGGCTACTGCCTTTACATCAGGCAAAACTGCATAGACACCGTTGTTACTTGTAGGCGCTGCACCCAAATGAACCTGAAACTTACTTGTGATCCAGCTAAAGGTACTTGGCATCGAAAACAAATTATTGCTAAGCGTAAGATTATTAGGAATCAGAGGAAGTATCGTATTAGAAAAGCTAACAGTTGGCTGTAAGGAAATCTTAAATTCGGTGCCTAAGTTTTTGGAAACAGGCGCTGCGATGCTTGTTTCATATTCCCTTTCTTCTACCCCAGACTGTAAATAGTTAAACGAAATACTAGGCGCGTAATGAATACCAAATAAGGCATCTGTTTTATTGGACAAATGAACGGACACCCCTGCACTATTGTACTTGTTTAAAATATTATCCTTGGTGTACGGAATGGTCGTTGGCCTAAAACCATAAGCATAACGCGTGGTTGACCCTGTTGTAAATTTGACACTAAAATCGTGAGACTCACCAATTTGATGCACACTATGAATTGAAAAATTAACATCGGAATATTCTTGTGCAAACAAAGCCCCTTTTATTTTTTGTAACCCACCTGTAATAAAAGTATTGTTTTTGATACCATCCCCTACATTAAAGCCTGCCTCTGCTATCATGGCATTGTAATTACCAAGCCCTACCTTAATAAAATGATTTCTCTTTTGAGCCTTTGTAGAATCAGCTACATAAGCTAAGGGCGTTACCGCAACTGCCTGATAGCCAAATGAAATATTTTGAGCAGGCACTACATACTGCATGGTTACCTTGCTATTATCAATAAAAGGTGTAGCTGCCGAAAAATTAATTTTTGAGCTAGGGCGTAAACTTGGCTTAAACGCAGAAGTGATGGTCACCACTTTTGAGGTGTCGGCCGTATTTTTAGAAACCGTTTGTGCACTTATTTGCTGAGCAAATAAAGCCATCAAACATACAGGTAGCAATACTTTTTTCATCTATGCAGATTTTTATTTTTTTGCTTTTTCAGCAATGATTAGCACTAATTTTTCTTGTGCTTCTTTTTTTAGATCCTCAAATGTAGCGTTGGCAACAATACTCTGGAAAGTAGCTTCTGCGTTAAAATAATCTTTTTGCTTACCATATATATCGCCAAGCAATAGATAGGTTTTTGTTACCCAGTACTCATAAGAACCCCAACCTTTAATTTGTTCAAACGCAGATTTTTCGGCAGCTTCTAATTGATTTTGTAAAAATAAAATTTGGGCTTGTCGGTATTTTGCTTCGGCACTAAATTCAGATTTACCAGAGGCTATCACTTCTTTGTAATATACAAGCGCTGTATCTAGTGATGCAGCTGTTTGCTTGGTTTTTGCCATCACAAAATTGGCCATCATTTTATCGTCAGAAGGAGCGCCTGTCATGTTTAAAATTTGGGTAGCAGCAGGCAATGCTTTTTCCCAATTGGAAATTTTCGAGGCGCTTCTAATTAGGCCACGTACCGCTTCTTTTTTAATAGCTTCATTGGTAGCCGTTGAGTCCAGAAGAGAATAATAAGTAGTAGCTTTTTCATAATCGCGGAGTTCGAAATAATAAGCCCTAGCCAAATGCAACAATGCATCGGTGGCGTATTTATTTGGTGCCTTAGATGCTAAATAAGAAAGGTATTTAATGGCAGCGGCCGTGTTTTTTTCTAACTCATAAATACTGGCCATTATCGAATGGGCTTCTAAAATATGTTCCCCATTTGTAAACTTATCGATGTAGGCACTTAAGCCATTTTTAGTGCCTGCAAAATCTTTTTGCTCGTAACGGAGCATTGCAGCTTGATACGTTAATGAATCGGCTTCTGTGTCTGATATAGCTTTTCCATTAGCCTCCATAAAAGCAACAAAGTCTTGAGGCTTTTGGTTTTCAACAAAAATGTTTCGGATATATTCTATAGAAGACTCTGCCTCCGAAGTGTTTGGAAACTTAGCCAGTAAGGTTGTAAAAGTGGCAAGGGCTTCTGTGTTTTTATCGATGTTAAAATAAGCAACTCCTGTTTTTAAATAAGCTGCCGGATGCCATGCAGCAAGCGCAGCGTTAGAAGTAATTTGCTGCAAGGGTGCAACTGCCAAGCTATAAGACTCCACTGCTAAATAAGTATTGGCCATTTCCATATACACATCACCAATAAGCGACGAGTTTGGATACTGTTTTACAAACTTTTGAAGTAAGGCTAGTTTTTCTTGTGTTTTATTTGCTGCACCAAGGATAATTGATTTTTGAAAATACGCATAATCTTCGGCGTCATAGTTACGATCAATAACCTGATCATAGAGTGCTGATGCTTTAGCAAAATCTTTTAGCATGAAATAGCAATCCGCCTTTTTAATGACCAAGTCCTGAAAAATGGCAGCGCCCGTTTTTACAGTTGCCGATGCCTTTTCAAAACTTGCTACAGCTGCCGTATACTGCCCCAATTGCATTTGCGCAAACCCTAAATTATAATAAGCGTTACTCAAATTAACTTCTGCGTTAACTGTCGGCGCAGCTAAATATTTATTTAAAAAAACAATGCCATTCTCAAACTGACCTCGTCTAAAAAGCATTTCAGACTTCCAGAAATAGGCTAACACCACTTGATCTTGGTTGTTAGGCTCAACTAATAATTTATCCAATAAACTATCAGCAGCATCCGTGTACTGGTCATTAATAAGTTCTACCGCTCTACCATAGAGTAAGGAAGGATATGCTTTTTGTGCTAGTGCCGAAGGGCTTTTTATACCCGCATATAAACGAAGCCCCTCTTTAAAATTACTGGTTCGAGCCAGCGTATTTACGAGCAAATCTGTTGCTTCAGATAGGTAACTAGAACGAGGATAGTTTTTAACAAACTCCTGAAACCCTTTTAATGCCTCATTGATAAGTCCCTGCTCAAAAGATAATTTAGCCACAGAAAAAGTAGCTACTTCTTTTTGAACTTTATTGCTGTTGTTTTCGGCACAAAACAAAAACGCAGTTCTGGCGCTCGACTTATCTCCTATTTCCAAATAAGCTTTTGCAAGTAAGTACATGCTATTTTGTGATAACGAATCTTTGCCAGTAGTTAACTGCTTAAAGCCAACAATGGCTTTGTCCCATTTTTTTTGTTCGAAATAACAAAAAGACAATTCATACAAATCTTCATTAGAAGGCTGTTTCGTTTTTGAAACATATTTTTCGAGGTATGGCAATGCGCCTGTAAAATCATTTTTTGCAAATAGTAATCGACCAACAAGTTGCTGCAACGGAAGTTCATAATACTGTCCGCCTGCTTGTAAGGCAGCAAGTGCAGTAGACAAAGCCTTTTCAGGACTTCCGGTAAAATAATAAATTTGGGCATTATAAAAAGGGATGAGTTTGTTGTAAGCTGCTGCCGATTTTGCAATCTCAAAACAACTTAATGCCACTGGATAATTTTTTTCTTTAAACGCAATAAAGCCGTAATAATAATTGGCGTCTACGTAGTATACATCCTGCACCGTTTGTCGAACGGCATCGAGGGGCTGCTTGGCTTTTTCAAACTGACCCAAACTAAAATAAATATAGCCGAGTAAATATTTAACTTCCCCTATTTGCGCATTGGACAAATTAGCCAGCTTGGTATTTTCTAAATAAGATAAACTTTCATTGAACTGTTTATCTCTAAAATAATAGGTGCCAACATAAAAAGACATCATTTGACGTAGGGCCGGATCCAAAGCTGCTTTTATAAATTCACTCGCCTGCTCTACAATACCTTTTTCATGTAATTGAAGCCCACTCACCAAAAAATAAAAATCGATGCGCTCTTTAATGGTTGCGCTGTTTATGTATACAGGGCTGTGCTTTAATTCCTTTGCTAATTGATAGCTACTTACATATTCTTTGTTGGTAACAAAAGTTTGTAAATCATTGATACTTGCATCTACCGAATTGGGCAAATTAGTGGTTTGAGCGATCCCTGTATTTGCTAAAAAAAACAAACAACCCGCTAAAATATAAGTATGTAGTTTCATAAGTATGAGCCGCTTTGTTACAAAGGTTTGGCTTTCTTTCTTAATAAAAAGCGAAAACCATTTTAAAGGTAGCATTAGCCCCCCGTAAGGACCTTACTAAAGGGCATTTGTGGAAAAACAGATAGATGACGTAAGTTTGTCAACAAAAGCCGGAAAACTATGTATGAGCATCAAACAAGCATTCGTGTTAGATACGCCGAAACAGACCAAATGGATGTGGTATATTATGGCAACTATGCCCAGTATTTTGAAGTGGGTCGTGTAGAAGCCATGCGTGCTATTGGACTCTCCTATAAAGAAATTGAAAAAATGGGGATTCACATGCCTGTTGTTACCATGGAAACCAAATACATTAGACCCGCGCATTACGACGATTTATTAACCGTAAAAACCACGGTTCCTGAGCTCCCACTTGAGCACCAAATCAAGTTTATTACCGAAGTATACAACGAAGAAGGCAAACTACTTACCCAGGGTAAAGTAGTACTTTATTTTATTGATGCCGCCACAGGCAAACGCGCCATCATACCAGATACCCTTAAACAAAAGTTAGCACCGTTTTTTATCTCTCAATAATTGCGACAAACACTTATTGATACATGTTGTAAATGAGGTACTGAATTTTCCAGCCTTCTTTTAATTTAACAAATTGAAAGCTATCAATGCCTCTATGTGAAAATTTTCCGTTTAAATGAAACGTATAAGGCGCCCATGCTGTAGCCAGTTCACGGTCGATATAAATAATTTCATCAAAAGAACGTTCATCAAGAGCACCAGGCTGTTGCTTTCCAATATTTGCAATAAAATCTGCGGCTTTGTTGGTTCTAATGATTACTGAATCTTTTTGATTTTGCATCATTTGCATAATGGCCCCAGGGGCAAAACATGATTTAAGTAATACAGTATCTGCAGTAATCATCGCCTTAAATGTTTGCTTGATTACATTTTTTACGGCTTCTTTTTCTGCGTCATTATTAGATGCAGTTGCAGATTGTGCTGTAGCATGCATACTAAGTATGCACATAAAACAAAGCACCCAAGTAAGATGTTTCATACGATTCATACATTTATACGCGGTAAGTATCTTCTTTCCAATTAGTAATTGACTGTTTGATTTCTTTGCTGCCTAAATTTTCTGATGCAGCTTTAACAGCCAACCCAACAAATTCTTCATCAGCAGCAAAACGAAGTGCTACAATTTGACCAATGCGTAAACCAGCAGGTAACAACTTTCCGGTCAATACAAAATGTCTTAAATTTTCTTCGGCTCTGATTGCTCTATCCTGCGCTTTTAAAGCAAACATGCGAACAAAAAGAAAAAGGCATAAAAAAATAAAACCTGCCACGCATAAAAGCGAAGCACTGTATAACTCAGGGCCAGAGGCATGGGCAAGATTAACAAAACTGCCAATCCAAAAGGCCAACATGGTAAAAAAAGTAAGTCCGTGCCAACCGGCCACTAACCTACTGTGGTTGCTGTAATTTTGCGTTTTCATAGGTGCAATATATTTATATTTGCCTGTTTGTGCTGACTATATTTACTTCGCACTAAATTTAAGACCTACCCATGGAAAAAGTCTTTGCTTCTATCATCACTATTGGAGACGAACTATTAATAGGTCAAGTTATTGACACCAATAGTGCGTGGATAGCCCAGGAGCTCAATAAAGTGGGCGTCACGGTTAAAAACAGAGTAGCGGTTGGGGATGTTTGGGAAGACATTTGGACAGCATTAGACGCAGAAAGTAAAAAAGCAAAGCTGGTACTTATAACAGGCGGTTTAGGGCCCACATCAGACGATATTACAAAACCTTTATTGTGTAAATATTTTGGCGGAAAAATGGTAGTAGATGCCGCCACACTTGCGCATGTTACAGACATTTTTGAACGCATTTTAAAGCGCCCCATGATTGAGCGTAACGCCAAGCAAGCAGAGGTTCCCGACTGTTGTACGGTTTTATTAAATGAGCGCGGAACCGCTCCTGGTATGCTTTTTGAAAAAGATGGCGTCATATTTGTTTCGATGCCAGGCGTGCCCCACGAAATGAAGTGGATCATGGAACATCATGTAATCCCAATGATTCCAAAACGTTTCAAAACGGGCATTATCAAACACAAAACATTATTAACGGCGGGCATTGGTGAATCTTTTTTAGCAGAAATGATTAAAGAAAATGAGGCTGCCCTTCCAAGTCATATTAAACTTGCCTACCTACCTAATTATGGCATGGTTCGTTTGCGATTAACCATATCAGGTGATCCTCAAAATGAAGCGGGTTTAGACAATGAATTGGACACTCATTTTGAAAATTTGGCAACCGCTGTTAAGGACTACTTGGTTGTTAAAGAAGATATTCCAATGGCTGAAGTAGTTGGTCAATTACTACTCAACCAACATAAAACCTTAGCTACTGCAGAAAGTTGCACGGGTGGGTATATTGCCCATTTATTAACCGCCAAGGCAGGTGCATCGGCTTATTTTAAAGGATCTGTGGTGAGTTATGCCAATGAAATTAAAGGCGACCTCTTAGATGTTTCTAAGGAAACCATGGAAACCGTGGGTGTGGTAAGTGAAGAATGTGTCCGAAAAATGGCTATTTCGGCCCGAAAACTACTCAAAACAGACTATTCTGTAGCAGTAAGTGGCATTATGGGACCTGGAGGCGAAACCCCCGAAAAGCCCGTGGGTATGGTTTGGATGGCCGTAGCATCGGAAAATGAAGTGCGCGCTCAGGTATTCCACTTTAGATTTGACCGTAAGCGTAATATTGAATTAACCGCCAATAGTGCCCTAAATATGCTCCGACTGCTAATTGTGGATAAGAGTTAATCCTATTTTAAGCGCATAACGTACTTTTGTACCGACTATAAACCTCTAGCAGTCTATGGCAATTGTTGATTTAGTGATGCCCAAATTGGGCGAAAGTATTATGGAGGCCACCATTTTAAAATGGAACAAGCAAATTG
>Ga0222712_10006944_pt1 | contig 11066 bp, 10 predicted proteins | sample C33_657DmetaG_FD_165043 | JGI IMG/M metagenome (GOLD analysis project Ga0222712, IMG submission 165043) | Estuarine water microbial communities from San Francisco Bay, California, United States - C33_657D | ecosystem: Environmental > Aquatic > Marine > Unclassified | place: USA: California... | reverse complement strand
CCGACGAAAAAGTAATTCACTATGGTATTATCCCTAGAAGCAACCGTTGCATATTTGTAATCAATGAACTCCCTGATTTGCAAGCAAGAATTCAGGTTTCATTATTTAATATTTTACAAGAAGGCGACATACAAATTAGAGGTTTTAAACTCCGTATGCCACTTGATATTTTATTTGTGTTTACAGCAAACCCCGAAGACTATACCAACAGAGGAAGTATTGTTACGCCATTAAAAGATAGAATAGAAAGTCAGATACTTACACACTATCCAAAAACGATTGAAACCTCCCTTGCCATTACAGAGCAAGAAGCCAATATTTTACCGGCTCAAAAAGATAAAGTAGAAGTGAGTGATTTAATAAAAAGACTCATCGAACAAGTTTCTTTTGAAGCAAGAACTAACGAGTTTGTAGATAAAAAAAGTGGTGTGAGTGCGCGTTTAACAATCGCTGCGTATGAAGCAGCCGTAAGCAGTGCAGAGCGAAGGGCTATTATCCACAACCAAGCTAACACGCAGGTTTGGATTAGTGATTTGTCAGGTATTATACCTGCTATCACTGGAAAAATTGAACTGGTATACGAAGGAGAACAAGAGGGTCCTTACGAAGTAGCACTTAACTTATTAAACAAATCAATTCGCACCTTATTTGTTATGTATTTCCCAAATCCAGATGATGTAAAAAAACGCAAGGCACCAAAAAAATCAGCTGCCAATGCACCAGAACAAAAACAACCAGAAAACCCGTATGCTGCTATTGCAAAATGGTTTGATTCGGGTAATCATCTTGATTTGTTTTTAGACATGAAAGATGAAGATAAAATTATCGAACTCTATAAAGTAGATGGTTTATTTGGGATTGTAAAAAAACATTTTCCGCAAGCTGGTGAAAAGCAGTCTGCATTATTAATGGAATTTGTTTTGCACGGCCTATCATCTTATTCTATCATTAGCAAAAAAATGATTGATGGTAAAATTGAATTCAATGATATGATGGGAAGCATGATTAACCTAGGCGATATGGGCATGGATGATGATGCTTTCAATGATTATGCGTAAATTGTAGCAAGCAATCTGTAATTACTTAATCATTTAAATGAAGCAGTATGCGTATTAAATGTTTGATATTTAGTTTTTTGATGGGAGCCCTACTTTGTACCCATCAATTGTATGCACAATCGGATTCCTTATTGCAACAATTAATCAGTGCTAATAATGTTGATTCAAGTTTATTACAACCCCCTGCAAAAATGCTTTTTACCCAGCGGTTTTTGTGGGGTACTAATGGGTTATTAAAATATAGATATAGCGGTAATGATTTAGTTGCCAATAGGAAAATAGATCTTAAAATTCGACGTACGATGTTGCAATTACATCAAATTGGTGGATTTGTAACAATTGGTGGCATGCTCGCACAAGGAATCATTGGAAGCAAACTTTATAAAGGTGATTATAAAGTAAGAGACCTTCATGAAAATGTAGGAATGGCCGTTAACCTAAGCTATGGATTTACAGCTCTAAACGGCCTTTTTGCACCACCTTCGGCATTTAGCAGGGATAAAAAAATTACCTCTATCCGTTTACACAAATGGCTTGCCGTGTTGCATTTATCGGGCATGATTGCAACCAATATACTAGGTACTCAAATAGAAAAGAACGTTTCTTTAAAACCCTATCACCGCGCAGCAGCGTATGTAAGTTTTGCAAGTTTGGCAACAGCGCTTGTTGTTATTAAATTTTAATTTATGCTACACTATATTATTTTTAACCTATTGATGTCTGTATTTTTTCAGGCACCTACTTACGATGTATCAAGTTCTAGTATTACATACACCATGAAACACAAATTGCATGCATGGGACGGAACAAGCAAGCAGGTAAACGTGGCAAGCAAATGGAACGGAGATAAACTAGAGCAAATTTCGGTGTTGGCAAAAGTGAGCAGCTTTAATAGTGGCCTATCAAGTAGAGATAGCCATATGATTGAAGTATTAGATGCGCTAACAATTCCTAATATTACATTTAGTAGCACCAGTATTAAATATAGCGGATCCGACATAATAACAACAGGCAAATTACAATTCCACGGCGTTACCAAAGAAATTCAATTTGTTGCTAAAGCTAGAAAGGAAAACAACCAATGGTTGTATGAAGGTGAATTTCCAGTGCTTTTAGAATCCTATAATGTAAAAAGACCGAGCTTACTTTTTGTAAAAACAGACGATCTCATGAAAATTAGATTTGCGCTTGTTTTTAAAGACAAGTAGGCGTCTCTGCACAAAATAGTTAGCCCACCCTTCAACATTATCTCTGCTGGCTTGTTTAACAGGTATGTCAACGCAAGCCGTCATCATTTTTCCGCACCAGCTTTTTAAAGACTCAGAAATACTGGATAAAAACAAGATGCACTTTTTAGTAGAGGAGTATCTGTTTTTTACGCAATATCTTTTTCATAAAGAAAAGCTTGTGTTGCATAGGGCGTCTATGAAAGCATATGAGCAGTATCTTTTACAAGAAGGATATCAGGTCGAGTATATAGATAGCACAAACGAGCTTCATGATTGCAAACTACTCACTCGTTATCTAGCCCAACAAAAATATACGGATATCTCAATGACAGATCCTGTCGATTATTTATTAATGAGGCGAATTAGACAGGCTTGTGCTTCTAATAAAATTCAGTTGCAGGTATTAGAAAGTCCAAGTTTTTTAAATACGCTTTCTGGCACACAAAATTATTTTGCTAGTAAAAAAAAATATTTTCAAACCGATTTTTATACCGCCCAAAGAAAGCAGCGTAACCTGTTACTAACACTGGATGGTAAACCAGAAGGGGGCAAATGGACTTTTGATGCAGAGAATCGCGCTAAATTTCCTAAAAAAGAAATCATACCTGAACTTCCAGTAAGTGCCGCTAATGGTTTTATAAGTGAAGCGGAGGAGTATGTTCAAAAATATTTCCCAAACAATTATGGTTCCATTTATAAAGATCATTTGTTTGCTGCCAATTTTGAGGATGCCCAAAAATGGCTTGACAATTTTTTAGTAGAACGTTTTGAAAAGTTTGGTATTTATGAAGACGCTATTGTAGAAAAAGAATCGGTGTTATACCATTCTGTGCTGTCACCCATGTTAAATATTGGTCTTCTCACGCCGCAGCAAATAATTGATGAAACAATACGCGTAAGTGCTACAAAAAATATTCCACTTAATTCATTAGAAGGGTTTATTAGACAAATTGTAGGCTGGCGTGAATTTATTAGACTTGTGTATGAGCGCGAAGGAACAAAACAGCGCACGACCAACTACTGGAAATTTAAAAGAAAAATTCCTAAAACATTTTGGACCGGCGATACCGGTATAGCGCCAATAGATAGTACCATAAAAAAGATTTTAAAAACAGGATATGCCCACCATATAGAAAGACTCATGGTACTGGGTAATTTTATGCTCCTCTGTGAATTTGATCCGGACGAAGTGCATAAGTGGTTTATGGAAATGTTTATTGATGCTTACGACTGGGTGATGGTGCCCAATGTATATGGTATGACTCAATTTGCCGATGGTGGGCTTATGACAACCAAGCCCTATATCAGTGGCAGTAATTACCTTATGAAAATGAGTGACTATGAAAAGGGAACCTGGCAAACTATCTGGGATGGATTGTTTTGGCGCTTCATGCATGTACACCGTATTTTCTTTTTGCAAAACCCACGCATAGGCATGCTCGTAAAAACATTTGATAGAATGACAGAACAAAAAAGAGATGCACACTTACAAATAGCTGAAAATTATTTACAATCATTAGACAAGTAATAAAATATGAACACCACTTTAGATTTGGTTCAGTTAATGGAAATGGAGCAGCGAAAAAGAGCCCAGTTAATTAATAGCATCAGTGGCTTTAGGAGCGTTGCGCTCATTGGCACTACCGATGCTAAGGGGCAAACGAATTTGGCCATATTTAGTTCTATTGTCCATATTGGTTCCAACCCACCCCTATTAAGTTTTATCATGCGTCCCGATTCTGTGGAGCGGCATACACTCACTAATATTATGGAAACTGGTTTTTATACCATTAACCATATTAATGCCGATATGTATGAAAAGGCCCATCAAACATCGGCCCGTTATCCTAAAAACGTATCAGAATTTGATGCGGCACAGCTAACGCCAGTTTTCAAAAATGATTTTCTGGCTCCCTTTGTTGCCGAAAGTCATATTCAAATAGGCATGGAATTTAAGGAGCGAATAAATATTAGCATCAATCAAACGAGTATGATTATTGGTGAAATAAAATTTGTGCACTATCCTGATAACTGTTTACTGGATGATGGATTTTTAGATATTGAAAAAGCAGGTACCATTACAAGTTCAGGAGTAGATAGTTATCATACTACCCAATTACTTCAAAAACTCGAATATGCTAAGCCTTAATAATGATCCGATAACACTATTTCCTACCAGTTATGATTTGATTGTTGAGCGTATCAATGCTATCAATCCTATCCAGTATGCTAGAACAAGAAATTTTATTAATGGTGATGTTACCTATTTGTCGGCCTATATATCAAGAGGCGTAATTAGTGTACAGCAAATTAAGGAAGCTGTTTTACAAAAAGGATATAAACCCTACGAAATCGAAAAATTTTTGCAAGAACTTGCTTGGCGCGAATATTATCAGCGGGTATGGCAAGTAAAAAAAGAATTTATATTTAGTGATTTAAAACAACCTCAATCAGATTTTTTACATACTCAAATACCTACTGCTGTTATCAATGCAGCAACGGGTATTGAAACAATCGATGCTCACATCAATACTTTTTACAAAACAGGATACCTGCACAATCATATTAGAATGTACCTCGCATCTATGGTGTGTAATAATGCAAAATCACACTGGCTAACACCTGCACGTTGGATGTACTATCATTTACTTGACGGCGACCTTGCAAGTAATAGTTGTAGTTGGCAGTGGGTGGCGGGTAGTTTTTCGTCAAAAAAATATTACTGTAACCAGGAAAACATAAATAAGTATACGCTTACGAGTCAGGAACACACATTTTTAGATCATAGTTATGAGCATATTGCCTCAATGCTAGTCCCTAAAGCATTAGAAGCCACAACCATACTAGATTTAAATTCTAATTTGCCACAAATAGAGGTTCCTATACTGGACATCTCAAAGCCTACCTTACTATATAATAGCTATAATTTAGATCCACTTTGGCGCGCTTCAGAAAATGTAAATAGAGTACTATTATTAGAACCATCTCATTTTAATAAATATCCGGTGAGTGAAAAAGTGATCGATTTTATTATTGCACTTTCAAAAAATATTAATGGTATTATAATCTATGTAGGTGAAATAGATGCGCTAACAAAACAATATAAAAATGAGGGTCTAACAATTTTAAATGCATTTATCTCAAAAGAACATCCGGCTTTTGACTATTACCCAGGCATTAAAGATAGCAGAGAATGGATGTTTCCAAACACCCAAGGTTATTTCCCGTCTTTTTTTAGTTTCTGGAAAAAAGGAATGAGTTCAAAAAGTAAAAAATAATTTATTTTTTACGAGAATCCATGCGCATAGTATTTTATCATTAGCATAGCCTAGTGCTTCTTGAGGGGTTAATTGTTTAGCTCATAAAACCCTTTTTTGTGGTATCGCCATGTCCAGTGCTATTATACTCTCTATACCTTGCTGTTAACTCTTTCGCTGGATTTTTCCAATTATTCCAACCCCGTTACCGCTTAAAAGCAAAACGTCTTGAAAGTCCACCATTTTACAGTTAAAAAACTAGCCCTGTTACCTTCTACCCATAGTGCCACGTGTTTAGTGTATCTCCATCCGGTGTTTTAGCGCCAGCATGGTTACTAAAATTGATAATGTTTTATGTGCTGGCACCCACTACCACTACTTCATTGCATACCACCTTCTTAATTTAAATTTTGACCGCTGCCTTCTTGCCCGATGGCAGGTTATTGATCACTTCTTGAATGCTATGGTCTTTTGAGACAGTATATTGAATATTTTGTGCTTCTCAGCGGGTCACACAAAAAAGTAAGCAAAAAAATAAGTATAACTTAAGTGGCATGGAAGTATGCTTTAATTAAACAATGCCGTGCCGTGGATTATTACTAATTTTGATTCATAAAGTAGTATCAATATTTAAAGATATGGTAATTAAATTACTTAAAAATAGGTCTGATATTGGTGCAGGAACCAGGGGTTCAGATTTGGGAATTGATGCACTTGAAATAGCTGCTATCAATAGCAACAATGATTTTTTTCATCGACATTTATTTGAGGATATAATTACGCACAACGAAACTATCTATCAAAAAAACACCAATAGTTTTGCGCAACGAATTGAACATGTTGCAGAGCAGTGTAACCGGGTGTGTGATGCTGTAGCTGATTCCTTACAAAAAAACTTTTTTCCTATTGTTTTATCTGGTGATCACTCCTCGGCACTTGGTACTATAAGCGGTATCAAAAAAGCATATCCAAATAAAAAGCTGGGCGTTATTTGGATTGATGCTCACGCAGATATTCATTCTCCATATACCTCACCTTCTGGAAATATTCATGGCATGCCATTAGCGGCAGCACTAGGTTTAGACCATACGCACTTTCAAATAAATCAAATTTCTATAGATACGATTCACTATTGGAGCGTACTCAAAAATATGGGGGTTGAGGGTCCTAAATTAAAACCCAATCATTTGGTTTATTTTGGTTTAAGAGATTTTGAACCTGCAGAAAAAAAGGTAATTGAAGCGGAGTCCATTTCAAATTATACAGTGGAAAACTTGCGTCAAAAAGGATTACAAAATACAGTTGATACCATCATTAAAAAATTAGAAGACGTTGATTACTTGTACGTTTCCTTTGATGTTGATTCGATGGATTGTGACCAAATATCCTATGGAACCGGAACACCAGTCAAATCAGGTTTTTTACCTGACGAAATAAATCAAGTGCTACACCAACTGGTTTTAACTAAAAAAATTATCTGTTTGGAAATCGCAGAAATCAATCCCTTATTAGATAATAAAGGCAATAAAATGGCCGAAACAGCTTTTCAAATTCTTTCTAATTTTGAACAACAATTAACTTCCTTATAATGCAATCACAAGATTTCAAAAACACATCTTATTATATAGCATTAGAAGAAAAATATGGTGCTCATAATTACCATCCTTTACCTATTGTTATTGAAAGAGGACAGGGCGTATATTTGTACGATGTAGAAGGAAAACAATATTTTGATTTTCTGAGTGGTTACTCGGCAGTCAACCAGGGTCATTGTCACCCTGCTATTATTAAAGCCATGACAGAGCAGGCGTCTAAGCTTACGCTTACTTCTAGAGCGTTTTACAACAATCAACTCGGCGAATACGAACATTTTATTACAAATTATTTTGGCTACGATAAAGTGTTGCCCATGAATACTGGTGTTGAGGCTGGCGAAACAGCTGTTAAGCTAGCAAGACGATGGGCGTATGAAAAAAAAGGGATAGCTGCAAACGAAGCCGTTATACTTTTTCCAGAAGGTAATTTTTGGGGAAGAACTATTGCAGCGATATCTAGTTCATCAGATCCAAGTAGCTATCAAAACTTTGGGCCATTTGTTCCAGGATTTAAGCAAATACCTTACAACGATATTGATGCACTAGAAGCTGCAGTTCAAAATAAAAACGTTGCAGCATTTATGGTTGAGCCCATTCAGGGTGAAGCTGGTGTCATTGTTCCGGACAATGGATATTTAAAAGCTGTCCATGATTTGTGTAAACGTCATAATGTGTTACTGATAGCAGATGAAATTCAAACGGGGTTGTCTCGGACTGGTAAATTGTTGGCTTCCGATTACGACGACGTGCGACCAGATATTTTAATGTTAGGAAAAGCCTTGAGTGGTGGGGTTATGGCTATCAGCGCGGTTTTATGCGACGATTATATTATGGATACCATAAAGCCTGGTGAACATGGCAGCACTTTTGGCGGTAATCCACTTGCTTGTGTAGTAGCGGTTGCGGCACTTAGTGTATTACGTGATCAAAATTTAGCGGATAATGCTTACCAAATGGGTCAATTATTTAGATCTGAATTAGAAAAAATAAATGCTCCTTTTATAAGCGTAGTTAGAGGCAAAGGACTTTTAAATGCGATCGAAGTAACGCACCAAAATCCAAATGCTGCTTGGGAATTTTGTTTGGTATTAAAAGAAAATGGACTTCTTGCCAAACCTACACACGGTAATAAAATAAGATTTGCGCCACCACTCATTATAACACGCGATCAAATTTTAGAAAGTATTGCTATAATTAAAAAGTCAATAGATCAGTTTTTAGGCGCGTAAAGAAAATTTTATCTGCATGTACTACCATCGGCGAAATGCACTTTATTAATAACAATTATTAATTTTGACGCATTTTTTATGCTAGGGGCCCTAACCAAAGATTTTTTAGATCCAGATTGAATGGGTTCAATCAACTCTGAAGCATTAAAAGAATCAGATTCAGTTTTGATATAATCTCCGTTATTGTTTATGTAATAGGTTGTCCAATAAATCCCGTCAACTGTTTTGTTTGAGTTATTTTTAAACTCAGCAGTATAGCCAACTAAGTATCCAAAGCTTATAAGCTTTGATATATCAGCAACTTCTATTTTACAAACACCTTTACTTTGTTGTCCATAGGTGCAATTGTACATGAGACCGAAGATTAACAACCAAAATATTCGTTTCATTATATATAATTTAATACAATGTAAAATTAATTGGTAAATAAATTATTTCAGTAATGTTAAAGAAAAGTTTATTTTCATATTAATTAAAAACATAATAGTTTGAAAAAGTCATCCTTGATTCTAATCTTATTAATCTATGGCAATTTGCTATTCGCGCAGCAACCAACAAAAACACAAGCGCTAGTAGACAAGATGAAAATAGAGGGGAATAAAGCTGCAAAATTTATAGGGGAACTTTTTAAATTTCAGGGACCTACCCCTAAAAATTATATTCCAGTTTCTCGTTCTTCTTTTATAAGCGCTAATCAATTCAAGTCCATACCTATACAAAAAAATAGGCAGCTAAACTTAGAACTTAAATTGCTGTATCCCAGATCAGAGTTTGGCAAGGGTAATGTTAATATTTTAGTGGGAGATTCTAAATATTATAAATACTTAGATTCAATTTCTGAAAAAAATATTGAATATGTTAAGCTCTCCAAAGATGGGAAAGAGTGTATCGTTAAAAAGTTTGTAGTTAATTCGAAGCCTGAATTAAAAAGAAATATAGCATTTTTACTTGACCATAGTGGATCTATGGGAGATGAGCGCACTAACGTTCTTCAAAGAGCAGTGACAGATGCAATATTCAACAATCAAAGTATAAATAATATTTACTCAATTTTAAAATTCGATCATACCTCTAGATTAATTGTTAGTTCAAACAAATTTGATGAAATAAATTCTAAGTTATCTCCAGGGAACGGCTTAGCTGATTTTGGTGGCGGTACAGGAATTGAGGATGGCTTGGAGACAGCAATAGACCATTTAATTTTAGATTCAATTAGTAACTCGAAAATTGTTGTTTTATTTACAGATGGTGTAACAAATTCCCGCCGATCTTCTCTTTCTCTAGATCAGATTGTTAACAAGGCAATACAAAATAATATTAATATTATTACTATTGGATATGGCACTTTAATTGACGAATCTTATTTAAATCAAATAGCTCAATTGTCGGGAGGATCTATTTATCGTATATATAACAAAAATGAATTTCAGCTTTTATTTGAAAATGTTCTTTTTGATTTAAGGAATCTACAAAACATTGAATTCTCGCCATGTATGTTTGGTGATGACTTAATATTATCTGTAAAACTTCGATTACCGGATTCTACAATAACATCGTCTACAATATTTAAAACACCACTAAAACAAGGATATAAAATTGATTTAAACGTTGTATTTGCTAATAATAGCTATGCAATTGATCCCGTATTTTTTCCTGAAATAGACAAGTTTTCGGCATTTATGAATGAAGAAATAAAAGTAAAAGTGCTTATATCTGGACATACCGATAAAGCTGGTGATGATGCATCTAATCAGATATTATCTCAACGTCGAGCTGAAAGTATTAAATCTTATTTAATAAAAAAAGGAATCAATGGTTTAAGAATAAAAACAAAAGGTTTTGGCGAAACCCTTCCTGCATTTGAATATCCACTAAATAGTGAGTCAAATATTTTGAATCGTCGAATTGAAGCCGAAATAATTGAAAACTAGTTTAATAATGAAAAAAATTGTAAAGATGAAATTTTGTATCGCATTGCTATTCATATTTTTTACCAATCACGTAATTGGTCAAACAGGTTTTAATTTAACTGGTAAAACTTATGCGTATGTTGACAAGCTTACGGGTAGCAAAGAGGCTTATACTTTTCTTTCTAGTACCAAAATAAAACTCGTAATGCTTTCTGAATTCAACGGAAAGATAATGCAGGATGTATGTTCTGGTACTGTTGTATTTGAATCAAATAAAATTAAGGTGAGCTGTATTTGTGATGATAAAGAAATTTATCCAGACCCTCTTAAAGAAGCATTTATATTTGATGCAGCTTCTAATTCACTTACAACTACGATTCATTTTGATCAGAACAGGAAGCCTAGAATATTTAAACAAACTAATTAAATATTTAACTGTTCATTTCATACACAAAATTTAGACGATTTGGCTCGTTGTAATAGGCAACCATTTCTTCGCTTATTTTTTTTGCACCTAATTTTTCTATGGCTATTTGCGACCTTATATTTTGTGCACCAATATGAAAAATAACTTTTTCAATATAAATGAAAGCGTAGTTTAACATGAGCGTTTTTACTTGTTTATTGATACCCTTTCCCCAGCAATCTCTAGTAAAAAAAGTGTAACCAATTTTTATTTCATTATCGAGTGGTTTATAGTCGTAAAACCTAGATGAACCTAGCGCCATACCGGTGTCTACGTCTCTTACAATAAAAGCACCACCCGACTCTAAAGCACCTTCAAAAAA
>Ga0222712_10006942_pt1 | contig 11072 bp, 12 predicted proteins | sample C33_657DmetaG_FD_165043 | JGI IMG/M metagenome (GOLD analysis project Ga0222712, IMG submission 165043) | Estuarine water microbial communities from San Francisco Bay, California, United States - C33_657D | ecosystem: Environmental > Aquatic > Marine > Unclassified | place: USA: California... | reverse complement strand
CGACTCTGACTCCACCCAGGTCACATACGAGCTATCGGTTGGATTGGGCATGCCAATCCCACAGATGATGATTACAAAACAAGAGAAGTCGACTATTGATCTGGCTCTTAAACAACTGAAAGAGCACCTCGAAGGTTAACCAGTAATGTCCAATGCAATTGGAATTGATGTTGGCGGCACAAAAGTTCTTGGTGGTGTTGTAACCGCAGCCGGTGAGCTTCTCTCCACCATTAAAGTAGATACTCCGCCCGAAGGTGGTAGTGCAGTTATCGATGCGATTGCAGATGTTGCAACGCAGTTACTGGCACAAGATAGCTCCACTTGCATTGGAGTCACTATCCCTGGGTATGTTTCATCGGATCGAAAGACCATCATTGGCACACCGAATATTGATGGTTTTAACGGCCTCGAAATTAGCGCGCAGCTCCAAAAGAGAATTGGTAAAGAAGTTCTCATCGAAAATGATGCTAACGCTGCTCTTTGGGCGGAGTACAAGTTCGGGGCAGGTGCAGGCCACGACAACATTGTCGCCTTAACTCTAGGCACAGGCATTGGTGGCGGAGTAATTAACTCAGGCCAACTCTTAAGAGGCGCCTTCGGGGTTGCAGGAGAGCTTGGACATGTGAGGTTGGTCCAAGATGGTCTTATCTGCGGCTGTGGAATGAAAGGCTGTCTTGAACAGTACGCATCTGGTACCGCTTTGTTACGTACCGCTCGAAGTTTATGTTCAGAAAATCCAGAGGCTGCAAAGAGTATTCTCAAGCACGGCGATGGAACTGCCGGTGGAGTTCTTGGAGAACACGTCACAATAGCTGCGCGCGAAGGAGATGCTTTAGCCATCGAGTGCTTCAACACTTTGGGAAGGTTCTTGGGAGCTGGAATTGCATCTATTTGTGCAGTTCTCGATCCCTCACATGTAATTATTGGGGGCGGAGTCGTTGACGCTGCAGAGATACTCTTGAAGCCGACAAGAGATTCATTAGTTGCACATACGCCATTTAGCGGTAAGCATCCAGTTCCGGTATTAGTTGCAGCAACACTTGGAAATAATGCTGGGTTGATTGGCGTGGCAGATCTTGCTCGAAATTAACCTCTCAGCACGCTCAAAAGGGAACAGTTCGCGCTGCAGCTCTGCGAGAGGTAAATTACGAACATGAACAATCTGCCATACGGCATCTTGCGAGCTTTTTTAACACCCTTTCTAATGGTGCTCTTTAGGCCAAAGGTAAAAGGACTTCGCAACGTTCCCGCTACTGGCCCCGTCGTTATAGTTTCAAATCACCTCTCCTTTAGTGATTCAATCTTTATGCCCCTTGTTGTGCCACGTAAAGTTACCTTCTTAGCCAAGAGCGAGTACTTCACCTCACCTGGCCCAAAGGGTTTACTGAAGAAGTTGACCTTCATCGCTCTCGGTCAGGTACCCGTTGACCGTTCAGGTGGACGTCGAAGCGAAGCGGCTTTGATCACCGGTTTGAAGGTCTTAGCTGAGGGAAAATGTCTTGGAATATATCCGGAAGGAACTAGATCACCTGATGGTCGACTTTATAAAGGACGTACAGGTATCGCGAGGTTAGCTATCGAATCCGGTGCGCCAATTGTTCCGGTTGCGATGTTTAACACTGAGAAGATTCAACCAACAGGCCAGGTAGTCCCTAACGTTATGCGTGTAGAGATGATCTTCGGGGAGCCGATGTACTTCACTGGAGACTCAACGGACCTTGCGTACTTACGTCAGGTAACTGATGAAATTATGCATACGATTCAAGCCTTATCAGGCCAGGAGTACGTAGATGAGTACGCAACAAAGTCGAAAAAGCCTCTCAATGAAGAGAATGAACGCTAGTTTTCAAGAGCTAATCTTGCATCTAGATAGTTGCAGGTAGGGCACTCAGCTCCCGCTGCAGGTAGATCGCCCTCAATTACATCTATGAGGTTTGAGATCAGACTTTGGAACTCATCTTGATTACGTTCGACAGGGATGTAGTGCTGCGTGGTCGCAAAGCCGTATCCGCCCTCAACACTTTGATTTACTCCAGCAAGGCGCCAAACCAAGATCCCCATCGATGAAACGGGAAATGGCTTTCCTTTCTCAGGGTGCTCGAGTGCGTATGCATAAGCCTCAAGTTGAGGCGCGTAAAAGGCACCGTTGTCGCGATCAGAGTCTGAAACTTTGCAGTCAATGATGCCAACGCTTCCATCCTCGTAATGAGCTAGCAAGTCGTAGATACCTAAAATCTTAAACTGTGACTCTTTTCCGCCAACCATAATTGGTGAGCTCTTAACCCACTGACCCCATTGCTTCACAACGCCAGGCGCTAATGATGGATCGATATCCTGCATCGAAGCACGGCGAAAGTGTTCTTCCTGGGCTTGGGATAGAGGTTTCACTAAAGGAAAGGCTCCCGGCATACTTACTTTAAACCAGTACTTAATCCAAAGGCATCGCTTGCAGGTTGATAATCCAAAGGTTAAATCAGATGGAGCGATACTGTCTCTGGCAGGTTTAGGTGGGCGTTTCATTTGGAGATTAAATCACGCGCAGCTGACGCAATCACAAGCGCGCCCAAAGTAATCATTACAAATCCACCAGTGCTGCGCAGTTTTACCAATCGATTTGAGTCTCCAGAGAGCCAAGAGCGGGCGGTACCGGCTAATAATCCCCAAGAACCATCTGAAAAAAGTGCGAGTATTGAAAAGAGTGCGCCCAGGATCAGTAACTGTCCTGTGACCTGTCCTCGTTCAATGTCTACGAATTGGGGGAGTACCGCTGCGTAAAAAACCAAACCTTTCGGATTTAGTACTCCCACCCAAAAGCCATCCTGTATGCACCTACGAGTTGATGGTTGGAATGATCCTTGATTGCTGATGCTTTCGCTGTGAACCTTGCGAAGTCGAACCGCCTCTACACCTAAGTAAACCAAGTAGGCACCGCCTAGCCACTGAACCGCAGAGTATGCAAAGGCTGATCTCGAGAGAATTGGTCCAAGTCCAAAAGCCACAAGTGAGGAAAGTACGAAGGCACCAAGGACATTGCCAACGACTGTGACAACAGCGACTTTTCGACCCCATGCGATGGCGCGAGCAATAATGAAGAGCACGCTAGGTCCTGGTACCAGAATAATAATCATGGCTGCAACGATGTACTCAGTCAATCTTGAAGGAATTACCACGGAGCAGATATTACCTTGTTGCAATAAGAATGAGCGGAGGCGATACGCCCCCGCTCATTCTTATGGAGTTCTAGATATTACTTTTCTTAACTATGCGTTTGAGTTTCCTCGCGCCTTAGCAATCGCATTCAGAAGGTGATATCCGAAAATTGCTACCAAGGTTGCGTTGACGATACCTGTGAAGGTGTAGTCGCCTCTAACCCATGTGTAATCTGCAATACCAATAATGACTGCAGATGATGCGATGAGTAGGTTTGTGGAGTTGGCGAAGTTGACCTTGTTCTCAATCCAGATTCGCGCTCCAAGAATTCCGATCATTCCAAAGAGTGCAGTTGCCACACCACCGAGTGCACCTTGTGGAGTAGCTCCCAGAACGGCACCAAACTTAGGAGAAAGCGCAAGAATGATTGCTCCTGCACCTGCGACCCAGTAAGCAGCGGTTGAGTAGACACGGGTTGCAGCCATTACGCCGATGTTCTCTGCGTATGTTGTTGTTCCAGAACCGCCACCAACGCCTGCAAGTGTTGTTGCTACGCCATCTGCAAAGAGAGCGTTACCCATCTGATTATCTAGATCCTTGCCTGTCATTGCGGAAACTGCCTTGACGTGTCCTACGTTTTCAGCAATAAGGACCAGCACAACAGGTAAGAAGAGAATCATTGTATTGAAGCTAAATGATGGTGAGGTAAATGTTGGCATTGCTACCCACTTGGCAGCTTTAATGCCATCGGTGTTTACATCTCCCATTACAAAAGCGGTTAGATAACCAACTACCAAGCCTAGGAATATGCTAATACGACTGACGAACCCACGTGAAAACGCACCAATAACTCCAATGCTTGCGAGGGTGATGATTCCGATAAGTGGATCGGCAGTGAAGTTGCCCTTTGCTGCTGGCGCTAAGTTAAAGCCGATAAGCATGACGATAGTTCCGCTCACAACGGGTGGAATGAGCCAGTTAATCCAGCTTGTACCTGCGGCACGAATAGCTAGACCAACTACAGCTAGAACTACACCGGTGAAGACGATTCCACCAAGTGCTGCAGCCATATTCTTCTGAGCACCCATTGCCGCAGCAATTGGTCCAAGGAATGCAAAGGAGGAGCCAAGGTAGCTAGGAACCTTATTCTGAGTAATGATTAAGAAGAGGATTGTTCCAATACCTGAGAAAAAGAGGGTTGTTGTTGCTGGGAACCCTGTAAGAATTGGGACTAAGAAAGTTGCGCCAAACATTGCGGCGATATGTTGAAGTCCAACTCCGACGGTTCGTGGCCAGCTCAAGCGCTCATCTGTAGAAACGACAGAACCAGGTGTAATGGTCTTGCCGTTTCCGTGAAGCTTCCATGAAAGCAGTGACATATAGATCCTTCCAGTTGGGTGCGATGGGGTCGCTCGCACCATTGGTCCGGGGAAGGCGTTCACAAGGTTAAGGGAGTTCGAATGCCCAACCAGAAAGATTGTGCGGTGAGTCGCAGAAAAAAGGGGTACGAATGAGAAATCCCCCCGATTACTCGGGGGGATTCTTTTCCCTCACGGAGAGTTGAGGGTTAAATCGTCGCTCCTTCAGGGGTGCGACGAATATGAAGCAGTCCCATGATTGACAGGACCAGCATCAAAAACCCACCAGCGAGAGCAGCGATAGCTGAGTACCCCGCGATTACTCCGAGTGTTCCAAATGCGTACGCTTCAAGTAGCATGCCACGGAGTGTATTTCCCATAAAGAGAGTTTGACGAAGTTCACCAAGCTTTGCGATCTGTGCTGAATCTGTACTTCCTCCGCGAACTAACCCCATGTACATTCCAGAAATTTCAGAGTAGGTCGCATCCTTGCCCACAACTGCATTTGATGAGGCCTTCATGTGCTCCCAGATATAAAGGTCAGAGTAATCCCGCGCCATCTCACCGGTTGTAACCTTTTGTTCTGCCCACTTCGCTAACTGGCCTTTTGTGGCCTCTGGCATAGCTTCAGCAGCAGGGAAAGATATGTTTTGATTTTCTAGCTGAGACTTAACTGAGTCTTGAGCAAAGGATGCTCCCCAGTTTAGAAGTCCAGCTGCAATAAAGAGAAATACTGCAAGTCCAAAACCAACTGCAGTAACAATCTTGTCGAAAGTTTTACGTCTCATCCTATTTACTTCTCTCCCTTTTGAATCACCCAACTTTTAGGTGCAGTTGAAGTATCAACCTAGGGATTAGGTGATTGAAGCAAATATGCGGGTGCTACCCCTTACTGAAAAAGGATGAGAGGTAGCCCCAGAGCTTTCTAACTAATGGAATTCCTTATTGCAAAGATGTTGACCATCTGGTCCTACTGAGGAATGCATGCAGGGGATTCCTAAACGATCAAAAGCCACATCCCCATAATGGGTACGAAAAGCCAGAGCAAGCAAGACTCTGATATTGGTATCACCATCTGATGAGATATTGAAAGCTTTAGCAGATCGACTAATTGTATTTTCGACGACCTTCTCTGTATGAGAAGTTTCACGGGCAATTGCAGCGTTGGATTTACCTTCGCAAAGTAGACCAAGAACTAACTGTTCAAATGGAGTTAGTTCACGGGTTGTTATTGTGATATCACGCGCCATAATCTCTTTGACCTCTCCGTCACACCCTATTCTGCTCCTTTTCTTTGACCATTTCATCACTTAGGATGCTCAGATGACACAAATCACGAACCACCGCGATGGATCGGTGCTTGTCCTGACTTTTAATCGGCCGGAGAAGATGAACGCCCTGACAAAAGAGATGTATGCAGGGCTAACCGCAGGCTTAACCGAAGCCGCCGATGACTTTGGCATTCGAGCGGTCGTTATCCAAAGTTCTGGCGATCACTTCACCGCCGGAAACGACATCATGGATTTTATGGCAAATCCACCCGGCTCCGAGGACTCTGATGTCGCAAAGTTCTTGGGCGCCTTACTTAACTTTCCTAAACCCCTGATTGCTGCCGTAAAGGGGAACGCAGTCGGAGTGGGTACAACTATGTTGTTGCATTGTGATGCGGTAATAGCCTCGCCTAACTCTAAGTTCTCTATGCCATTTGTCTCTCTTGGATTGGTTCCTGAAGCAGGCTCCACCTACCTCTTTCCGTTACTTGTTGGTTATCAAAGAGCAGCAAAGATATTCATGACAGGTGAGAGCTTTAATGCAGATCAAGCCTTTGAAATGGGACTAGTCGCAGAAATTGATGCTGACGTAGATGCGAGTGCATTAAAGCTGGCCCATCAACTAGCAGAGCAACCTCCAACAGCGATGATTAATACAAAGGCGTTGCTTAAGGCAGGAAGACACGATGCCGTAGCTGCCGTCATGCGCGCTGAGTTTGAATTATTTGCCATGGCTCTTCAATCCGAGGAGGCCATGATGGCATTTACTAAGTTCATGGAGAAAAAGGGGAAGTAAATGACAATCAACGGCAATCTCTCAGGGAAAAAGATTTTCATTACCGGTGGCTCACGCGGAATCGGACTTGCGATCGCGCTGCGTGCAGCAAAGGATGGTGCCTCCATTGCAATCGCTGCTAAGACTGCGGAGATTAATCCAAAGCTGCCTGGAACTATCTATTCGGCCGCAAAAGAGATTGAGGCGGCAGGTGGTAAGGCGCTACCAATTCAATGTGATCTGCGTGATGAAGAACAAATCACTGCTTCAGTTGAAAAGGCTGCCGCTGAGTTTGGTGGAATCGATATTCTCATAAACAACGCCAGCGCAATTAACCTGACTCCAACGCTTGCGACTCCAGCAAAGCGATTTGATCTAATGTTTGATGTCAACGTGCGAGGAACTTTTCTCACCTCCCAAGCGGCGATCCCGCACCTTAAGAAAGCGGCCGAGAATGGAGGAAGCGCTCATATTCTGACTCTCTCGCCTCCTCTTTCGATGAAAGCTAAGTGGTTTAAGAACCATGTTGCCTACACCATGGCCAAGTACGGAATGTCTATGTGCGTTTTAGGAATGGCCGAAGAGTTCAAAAGAGATGGCGTTGCTGTGAATGCACTCTGGCCACGTACCGCTATTGATACAGCTGCACTACAGATGATTCCAGGAATCGATACAGCGGCATGTCGTACCCCTGAAATACTCGCAGATGCAGCCTATGTAATCCTTAACAAAGCTTCCCGTGAAACAACTGGCAACTTCTTTGTAGATGATGAGGTACTGGCCTCTGTTGGAGTAACGGATCTAGAAAAGTATTCGGTAGTTCCTGGTACTAAGGATTTCCTACTTGATTTCTTCCTCGACTAAAGACTGGTCACAAGCGCAGGAATGGTTCAGGGATAACTTCTCGACAGCGAGCACTTTTGATACCTACTGTCCGGAGTTGGCTTTTCTAAGCGCTTACAAGAGTGAAGGATCTCTATCCTTTTCCGTAAAGGACTCCGACAGCGAGATCTTTACTTTCGGCTTGGGGCCAAATCCATATATCCCGGAAAACTCAACCGGAGTAGCAGTTGATCGCGGGGTTCTCTTTGAGGGCGTTGAAAGGTATGAGCTAAAGGCAAACTGGGACTCTTATGAAGTTTCAACTCAAAGTTTCACGGGCCAAGGGGTAGGTTTCATCAACGATAGTGAACAAATCACGTCCTTCCTAAAGAGGAACGCACCTGAACTCTCAGTATGGCCAGGTGATCCGGAGATTATTTTTTGGGGCGCTGAGTATTTAGCTGACGAGCTTGCAAGTATTGCAGCAGCGGTCCGATGGAGGAGTGGAGCTGTGATGCTAGCTTCAATCGCAACGGAGGAAGAGTTTCGAGGACGCGGTATAGCAAAGCTTCTCGTGCACAAGACATTAGCCTCACTTCGCGATCTTGATGTAGAGAAAGTTGGTTTAGGTGTTGTATCGACCAACGCTGCCGCAAAAGCTGTATATGAAGCGATAGGATTCAAGATAGTCAGAGAGTTTTCTAGGTTTTCTAAGTTTTCAAACAGATCGTAGATATTGATAGAGGGATGGGACCCAGAGTGAAACTTGAGTTAAATGGGACCAATGTCATCGCTGAATCAGAGCGTAAAGGTAGGGCGCGAACACTTTTTTGGCCATGGTGCGGAGCAAACGTCTCCCTGTTGGCTCTTTCGTACGGCGCATTTTTTCTGGCCTTTGGAGTTTCATTTAATCAAGTTATAGCCGCCGCCGTATTGGGTACGGTCCTATCCTTTCTCTTAGTTGGCTTTAGCTCCTTGGCAGGAAAGAAATCAAATGCACCAACAATGGTTATCTCAAGAGCTGCATTCGGAGTGAAGGGCAATGTAATCCCAGGACTGCTTTCCTACCTAGTCTTTGTTGGCTGGGAAACTGTTCTTGTCTCACTTGCGACACTTGCTACAGGAACAGTCTTCGAACGTGCTGGCTCCATAGACAAGGATCTAGCGATGGTTTTCGGCTTCATCGTTGCCGCAGGTTTAACGGTGGCTGGTGGAGTGCTAGGTCATCAAGTAATCATGAAGCTTCAAAAGACGCTAACCCTTCTAACGGTTGCTATGACCTTGATTTACATTGGGTTAAGTATTGATCAAGTAAATTGGAGTGCTGTTCAAGATATTCCTTCTGGAACTTTTCAAGCATTTATTGGTGCAACCATCTTTGGTATCACTGGCATAGGGCTTGGATGGGTTAACTCCGCCGCTGACTACTCGAGATACCTGCCCCGAACAGTTAAGGGTTCAAGTGTGGTTTTATGGACGGTTTTAGGCGCATCAATCGTTCCTATCGCCCTTGTTATTTACGGCTCACTTTTGGCAGGAAGTGATGAAACCCTATTTAGCGCTATCGCCTCAGATCCAATCGGAGCGTTAACTACATTACTTCCGACCTGGTATCTCATTCCATTTGCCCTCGTTGCGGTTCTTGGCTTAGTCGGTGGAGCAATCCTCGATCTTTACTCTTCGGGATTGACTCTGATCTCAATTGGAATTCCGGTTAAACGTCATATCGCCGCTTCAATTGATGCGCTCATCATGTTAATCGGCACCATCTATATAGTGTGGTTTGCTTCAAACTTCTTTATTCCCTTCCAAGGATTTCTCTTAACCCTTGGAGTGCCTGTCGCTGTCTGGTCTGCAGTATTTGTCACCGATGTGCTCATACGCAAAGCTCCATACATAGAAGCCGATCTTTATCGAACTGATGGGGCATACGGTGCGTGGAACAAGTCATCAATTTTTCTTCTTGTATTTGGCTCCTTTATCGGATGGGGATTTGTCTCAAACTCCTCTGCCTCCTGGCTTTCTTGGCAAGGTTACTTTTTAGGAGTTGTCGGTGGCAGAGAAGGAACCTGGGCGTCAGCAAACATCGGAGTTATATTGGCCTTAGCGGTTGGTTCGATTGGATATCTTCTCTTGTCACTTAAGAAAGTAAGGCGTCAGGAGAGCTAAATCGGTTAGAGTTTGACTGTGAGAATCACTTTAGCCCCGCTCCGTGATTTTCTGCAACGAGAGTCGATCAGCGGAGTACTCATTCTGCTTGCTTCAGCGGCAGGCTTGCTTATTGCCAACTCTCCTCTAAGTGATGAGTATTTCGATGTATTGGCCTACCACTTCTCTATCGGCTCTGGTGAACTGTCAATCGACTTATCAATTCTCAAAGTTATTAACTATGTCTTGATGACGATTTTCTTCTTCGTCGTTGGGCTTGAGATAAAGCGCGAAATTACCTCTGGTCATTTAGCTTCAAAGAAGGCGGCCATGCTGCCTTTGCTCGCAGCTATCGGTGGAATGGTTGTTCCAGCTGTAATTTACCTACTCATTGCAGGACGAGAAGAAGCATCTGGCTGGGGAGTGCCTGTTGCAACAGATATAGCTTTGGCCGTAGGTCTACTGACCATGGTGGGGACAAGTGCTACTACGGCGCTACGCTCATTCCTTTTAGCCTTGGCGGTAATAGATGACATCGGAGCTATATTAATTATTGCCTTTGTCTACTCATCCGGCCTCAAGGCTGTGTGGATTCCAATAGCCGCACTCTCTGTTCTGGCGATCGTAGTCGCTAAGAGGTGGAGTATTACCTTTATGCCTGCCTACATCTTTGTGGGCATCTTATTGTGGTTCTCCCTCTACAAAGTTGGAGTTCATCCGACTCTTGCAGGGGTAATTCTTGGAATGCTCACCCCAAACATTGCGCACAAAAATTCAGGTCTTGAGGATTTAGAGGATGGCTCTGTCTCTGTGATCGAATGGTTGGAGCACAAGTGCCACCCCTACAGCACCTTCCTCATTGTGCCTTTATTTGCTTTCGCGAATACAGGGGTAGTCATAAATAGAAGCAGCCTGTCAGCTGCGATTGCTTCAGTAGTTGCTTGGGGAATCTTCTTCGGGTTGGTGCTAGGTAAGCCGATTGGAATCTTGATCGCCTCGATTCTTGCAAAGAGAGCGAAGATTGCAGTTTTGCCAACCGGCGCCACAGGTAAGGATATTTTGGCTACAGGAAGTGCGGCAGGAATAGGCTTTACCGTCGCAATCTTTATTGCAAAGCTAGCTTTTGATGATGTGGCTCTTCAAGAGTTAGCAGTAATGGCTGTTATTGCCGCATCAGTGGTAAGCGCAGTTCTTTCCTTACTGCTCTTTAAACTCTTTTCAAAATCTCATTTGCCATTGTCTTAAACCCTATTAAAAGCAAGAAACCCCGCCAGTTTCCCGGCGGGGTTTCTCTATTTAGAGTTTAGATGTCGTAGTAAAGCTCGAACTCAGCTGGATGTGGACGCAAGCGAACATAATCAACTTCGCTCTTGCGCTTGAAATCGATCCACGTTGAGATGAGATCTGGTGCAAATACATCACCCTTAGTAAGGAAGTCATGATCATTCTCGAGGTTTTTAAGAACTTCATCAAGTGATCCCGGTACCTGCTTGATGGCAGCTGCTTCAGCGCCTTCTAGTTCGTAGAGATCCTTATCGACTGGAGCAG
>Ga0222712_10006941_pt1 | contig 11072 bp, 9 predicted proteins | sample C33_657DmetaG_FD_165043 | JGI IMG/M metagenome (GOLD analysis project Ga0222712, IMG submission 165043) | Estuarine water microbial communities from San Francisco Bay, California, United States - C33_657D | ecosystem: Environmental > Aquatic > Marine > Unclassified | place: USA: California... | reverse complement strand
TAAATGGTGGAACCATATTCTTAGATGAGATTGGAGAAATGCCATTAGGAACACAAGCAAGATTACTTCGCGTATTAGAAACTGGTGAATTTATTCGTGTGGGTTCTTCTAAGGTTCAAAAAACAGACGTGCGTGTTATAGCTGCCACTAATAGAGAATTATCAACATTTACGCAAAAGGGTAAATTTAGAGAAGACTTATATTATCGTTTAAACACCGTACCTATTCGTGTACCAAGTTTAAGAGACAGAAAAGAAGACATTCCATTATTATTTAGAAAATTTGTTGTTGACTTTGCAGAGAAATATAAGACCAAGCCTATTTTTTTAGATGAAGCAGCAAGAAATTTATTGACTACTTATTCATGGCCAGGAAATGTTCGTGAATTAAAAAATATGGCTGAACAAATTTCTGTTTTAAGCAAATCAGAACATATTGATGCAGAAACCCTTGCCAGTTTTCTTCCAAAACCTCAGGATCAAAATAGATCATTGGTTACGGGTTCTACCCCTGTTGGCGAATTTGCCAACGAAAGAGAAATCTTGTACAAGCTTTTCTTTGACATGAAAAAAGATGTCAATGAATTGAAAAAAATGTTTTTCGAGATTTTACAGAATCCCAATATTGCACAGCAGAACAATGGTTATACAAGAGATGCCATCTTAAATGAATTAAATGACGATTTAGTTTCAACATCTATACAAACTAATAACTTGCCTGCTCCAGTGCCTGTTATACAAAACCAGCCTGTGATTATAGATAATGAAATGCCTACGCATTATGAGATTGATGAGTCTTTAAACATAATGGATAAAGAAAAAGAGTTAATTTTAAAAGCCTTAAAGAAGCATAAAGGAAGAAGAAAAGACGCTTCTACAGATTTAGGCATAAGTGAAAGAACTTTATATAGAAAAATTAAAGAATACGACATTGAAGAATAAATTATTCAATATTCAATTGGCTATTGTAATGATAGCTGCCACGCTTTTTTCAAGTTGTGGTATTTATAGTTTCAAGGATGCCGTGATTCCAGAAAATGTTAAAACCATAAAAATTGGTTTTATAGAAAATAAATCTAGGTATGTAAATCCTCAGTTGGCTCCTTTATTGACTGATAAATTGCAACAAAAAATTATTAGTCAAACAAAGCTAACTAGAACCAATAGCGATGATGCACATTATCAAATTTATGCCACCATCACAAATTACGATCCTTCGCAAACAGTTGGTGTAAGTGAAAGACAAGCTAGTACCAATAGATTAACAGTTACTGTACATGTGGTCTTAAAAAAGACCTTAGACAATAAAGAACAAGAATTTGATGTGAGCAGAAATTTTGACTTCTCTGCTAATTTAAGTTTGAGTCAAGCCGAAGCACAATTAATGGAAGATATTGTTCGTAATATAAGTGACGATATCTTTAATCAAATTTTTTCAAACTGGTAGTGAATATGAAGGAAGAAGCATTACAAACATTACTAAAGCAATGGACAGGGTCAACCAATCTTGAATCGGTTGAAACCAGTTTATTGGAGCAAATACATCAAGAATTTCCTTTTAGTCCAAGCACTAATTTGTTATTGGCAAAAAAATATCAAATGGAGGGCTCTCCCCTTTTTGAAGCACAGGTGCAAAAAACAACCAATTTCTTCCCATCCGCTTTACATTTACATCAATGGATACAAACTAAATTATCTTCGGAAGTTAATGAAGCCCCTGAGAAATTAACCAATATCCTAACAGAGCAATTGGCCCAGTTCCAGGAACCCTTAAAAGAAGAGAAATTAAGCTTTGAGCACGAAGAACACCCAACCCTTCAGAGAGACTATTTTGCTGCTCAGGGCATCGATATTGACCTTAGTCGTGTCCCTCAGGATAAGTTCACAAAGCAACTTAGAAGCTTCACAGCATGGCTTAAAGTGCTAAAACATGCCGATATTGAACAAAATACCTCAGAAATAGTCGAAGAACAGGAGAAAATCATCACTGCTATAGCGGAAAAAGCCAATAAAGCAGAAGATGTAATCACCGAGTCTATGGCCGAAATATGGGCAAAACAGGGTAATAAACGCAAGGCAATTGACACTTATTCTAAATTAAGTTTTATTTTTCCTGAAAAATCCGTTTATTTTGCGTCTCGAATTGAACAATTAAAACAAAAGAAATAATGATTACTTTATTTATCATATTGATTATCGCTGCTTGTATTGGTTTAGGTTTTATGGTATTGATCCAAAACCCTAAAGGTGGTGGCTTAAATGCTAATGTGGGTGGTTTAACCAATAATTTCATGGGCGTTAAGCAAACAACCGATGTATTAGAGAAAGGTACTTGGATATTCGCTACAGTAATTGCTGTTTTAGCAATGACTTCTACCATTTTTCTTAAAGGCGGTACAACTAGCTCAGAGAAAGGCATTTTAGACAAAGTAAATACTTCTACTACCACTACTCCTGTTCAAACTGCCACTCCAGTAGCTCCAGCTCCAGTAGACTCTTCTAAGAAATAAGTAGATTCTTAATAAATTATTAGCTTAAAGCTATTTGTCCCCACCCTTCAAAAGGTGGGGATTTTTATTGTATTTTAGTTGTGATGAAAACAATACTATCTATTACACTCAGTGTAATTATATTTTATTTATTCTTTACAGTATTTGTAAAGTCAACTCATTTTGATGGGGAGAAAACCCATTTTGAATACAAGGCCCAAGGTTTGGATCAATTGGCAGATAGCCTTGTGTCCAAGAAAATCATTTTTGATAAACCAAGTTTCTTGATCTTAGCCAAGGTTCTTAAAGTAGAAGACAAGATTAAAGCAGGCAGGTATCTGGTAAAAAGAAAGACAAGCTTGCTGGATTTAATTAGAATGCTCAGAAATAATCAACAAGCCACAGTAAAATTTATTTTAAATAAAGTAAGAACAAGAGGCGAATTAGCGGCTTTAGTTGGTAAAACATTTGACTTGGATAGTGCATATTGTGCTAACTATTTTAACAGTAACGATTCACTCTTACCTTATCAAACAGATACCACTCAATTACTTTCTTTATTTATTCCAGACACTTATGAATTTTATTGGAGTACTCCTATTCCAAAGTTTTTGCAAAAAATGAAATCTAATGCAGATCATTTTTGGTCTGTAAAAGATAGACAACAAAAAGCTGCTAACAAAGGAATGAGTATTAATGAAATTTATACTTTGGCGTCTATTGTAGAAGAAGAAACCAACTTTGACTCTGATAAAAGATTAATTGCTAGCGTGTATCAGAATAGAATCAAAAAAAGCATGCCTTTACAAGCCTGCCCTACTATTAAATTCGCTATGCAAGATTTTGGCCTGACCAGAATTTATGAGAAATATTTAAGCAATCCATCCCCTTATAATACTTACAACCATCGAGGATTACCTCCAGGTCCAATATGCACTCCTTCCCCTAAAACTATCGACCTTGTTTTAGATGCCCCTAGTACCAACTATTTATACTTTGTAGCTAAAGCAGATTTTAGTGGCTATCATCATTTTAGTAGCACTTACGAAGAGCATAATAAATATGCCAAAGAATACCAGAAGCAATTAGACATTTACCAAGCAAGAAAAGCCAATCAAGCTAAATAAATATTCACTTGAAACAACTTAAAAAAATAGCCTCTCTAATTAGATTATTACTCTTGCCAATTCTTCATTTTTTGAAAAGAAAAGCAAAAGCAATAAAGCTTCCTGGGTTTGAACAAATAAATCTCTACCAAATTTTTAAGTTCTTAATAAAGCAATTAAATACACTTGGATTATACGATAGAGCATCTGCCATATCTTTTAATTTAATCATGGCTTTGCCTGCGGGTTTATTGTTTTTGTTTTCTATCATCCCCTACTTCCCTAAAACATTAAAAGCCAAAAAACAAATACTTTCCATATTTAAAGACATCTCTCCTAACTCAAGTACTTATAGATTTATATCAGAAATTATCAATGACTTATTGAGTAAACATGTAGGTATTTTTTCTTTTGGTTTTATCTTATTACTTTTTTATGCTTCTAATGCAATGACTGGTATTATAAGAAGTTTTGATAAATCCATCATGCAGAACAAACCCTTCTTTTTACATCAAAGAATGCGTGCACTAAGATTAACGCTTATTTTATTCCTATTGGTTTTTGCTAGTTTGTTTGTACTGATTGGCCAAGATCAATTAGTCATAGTTTTAAGAGAAGTATTTGATATTAAGAAAAAAGCAATTGTACCATATTGGAATACTATAAGATGGATTGTAATTATCTTACTTTTATTCTATGGCAATGCCTTCATCTACAAATATGCTCCGCATATTAAAGAAAAATGGCGCTTACTTTCTCCAGGTGCTATTCTATCAACTTTTCTAATGTTGGCTACTACTGTAGGTTTCTCTTATTGGGTAAATAATTTCAGTTCTTACAATAAAGTATACGGATCTATAGGTACCGTATTAATTGTAATGACATTGATATACATCAACGCCCTTATCCTTTTAATTGGATTTGAATTAAATGTAAGTATCGAAGTCCTTAGAAAGGAACAAGATCAGATTGACTACTTTAACTAAATTATTTATTGGCCATATCAGGAATCTCAGCAACCTTATATGCACCTGCATCTAATTTTGCTTTTGTCTCGCTAAATGCTTTTAAGGTTAAATCAATTTCTTCCTGTGTATGCAATGCAGTTGGAATTAATCTATAAATAATATGTCCTTTTGGAATAACTGGATAAACTACTATAGAACAGAATATTTTATAATTCTCTCTAATATCCATTACCATTGCAGTTGCTTCCTCTACTCCACCTTTCATATAAATCGGAGTTACGACAGAATCTGTTTTACCTATATCAAAACCTTTCTCTTTTAAACCATTTTGAAGAGCTAATGCATTCTTCCATAAATTGTCTTTTAAAGCCGGGGTTGATCTTAATAATTCTAAACGCTTCAAATTACCAACCACATATGGCATTGGTAAACTCTTAGCAAAAATTTGAGAACGAATATTATATCGGATATAATCTATAATGGTTCTTGGGCCAGCCATAAACGCCCCAATAGATGCCATACTTTTAGCAAAAGTAGAGAAGTATAAATCAATCTCGTCTTGACAACCTTGTTCTTCACCTGCACCTGCTCCTGTTTTACCTAATGTACCAAAACCATGTGCGTCGTCTACTAATAAACGGAAAGGCACTTTTTTCTTAAGAGCTGCGATTTCTTTTAATTTTCCTTGGTCACCAGCCATTCCAAACACACCTTCAGTAATAACTAATACACCTCCGGTTTGTTGTTTGTCTACCAATGCTTGTGCTCTTAGTAATTGCTTTTCACAATCTTCTACATCGTTATGTTTAAATACAAAACGGTGTCCAGGTATCATTCTTAAAGCATCAATAATACATGCATGACATTCTGCATCATATACCACCACATCGTGTCTACCACAGATGGCATCAATGGCACTCATGATACCTTGGTAGCCATAGTTCATTAAAATGGAATCTTCTTTATGAACAAATTCAGCCAATTCTCTTTCTAATTGCTCGTGTAAATCACTATTTCCACTCATCATTCTCGCACCCATTGGAAGGGCTAAGCCATATTGAGCACTTGCGTCAGCATCTGCTTTACGCACTTCAGGATGATTAGCAAGGCCTAAATAGTTATTCAAGCTCCATACAATCATTTCCTGACCACGGAATTTCATTTTAGAGCCAATCTCTCCTTCCAATTTAGGGAATGCAAAATAACCATGAGCTCTTTCACGATGCTGACCTATAGGTCCATAATTCTTGATTAACCTTTCAAATATATCTGCCATAAACAATTAATTATTAATGCAAATTTAATCATTTTTTGGCTTTTTGGGCTTAATAAATATGCGTAATTTGCACAACAAGTAAACATTCAATCAATGAAATTTTTCAGCGTCTTAACTTTCACTATTTTGAGCCTTAGTGCAGTAGCACAAAATCAACAAAAAGCAACCCAATCAGCTAAGCCAAAATTAGTAGTCGGTATAATGGTGGATCAAATGAGATGGGATTATATCAACAAATACAAAGCCTATTTTAGTTCTTCCAATGGTTTTTTAAGATTAGTCAACGAAGGCGCCACTTGTGATTTTACCATGATTCCCTATGTGCCAACTGTCACTGCAGTGGGTCATGCTTCTGTTTATACAGGTTCTGTACCTGCTTTAAATGGGATTTCTGGGAATAACTGGTTTGATAATTTCACACAAAAATCTGTGTATTGTGTAGAAGATAATACCGTAAATTCTGTGGGTATAGAAAACAGCCCTGCTGGCAAAATGAGTCCTGCAAACCTTTGGACAACTACCATTGGTGATGAACTTAAAATAGCTACCAATTTTAAAAGTAAGGTAATTGGATTATCTATAAAAGATAGAGGAGCCATTTTGCCTGCTGGACATAGTGCAGATGGTGCATTCTGGTATGATTCCAAAACAGGTAATTTTATTAGCTCTACCTATTATGCTAAACAACTACCAACATGGGTAACAGCTTATAATAATCAGCATCGAGTAGATAGTTTATATACCAAAGGATGGAACCTAAGTTTAGCAAAATCTATTTATGAAGCAAATTGTGATCAAGACGAAAATGAATATGAATCGACACCTTTAGGAAAAGAACAAAAATCTTTTCCATATAGTTTATCTCAATTTATTGGGAAAGATTATGGTAAAATTGCAAGCACTCCACATGGCAATACTATTATAGCTGAATTAGCAGAACAAGCTATTATCAGTGAGAAAATGGGTCAAGATGATATTACAGACTTATTAGCAATTAGTTTCTCATCTCCAGATTATATAGGTCATAGTTTTGGCCCAGACTCTTGGGAGACAATGGATGGCTATATTAAACTAGACGCAACCCTAGCAAAATTATTTGCACTATTGGATAAGCAAGTTGGTAAAAATAGTTACACCGTATTTTTAACTGCAGATCACTCTGTGGCTCATGTTCCTGGATTTTCAAAAAAGCATCAATTACCAGGCGGTACAGTAAGTGAAGACCAACTTAAAAAAGAACTAACTAATTATATTGTAAGCAAAGGATTTGATGCGAAATTAATTAGCGCCATTAGAGAATATAATATTCATTTCAATGCTGGTTTAATGGAAACATTAGGTGTTGAAAGAAATAAATTGGTTCAACTATGTAGACAGTTCTTAGAGAAAAACCCTGATGTTGTTCAAGTGGTAGATGCAAGAAATATTTCATCTGCATCCCTTCCTTCAGCTTTAAGAGAAAGAATTACAAATGGATATAATCCACAAAGATCAGGAGACCTATTTGTACTTACTAAATCAGGCTATGTAGATGGTTTCACCACAGGAACTTCACATGGCGTAATGTACAACTACGACGCACATATCCCCTTATTATTCTGGGGAAAAGGTATTCAACACAAAGTGTTAAATACACCAACTTATATGACAGATATCGCTCCTACTATAACTACTTTATTGGGTATTCAAATGCCAAGTGGTTCCATTGGAAATCCCATTATTGAAGTGTTGAAATAATCAATGACCAATCTCATTTTTAAAAATCAAAAAATATTTTAACTTTAATACCAATAAAAATAAACGATATGAAAAAAATAACAGTATTATTCCTAGGTCTTTCATTAAGTATTGCAGCAATGGCTAACTGCGATGGAAAATGCAAAGACAAATCTAAATGTGCAGAATGTAAGAAAGAAGCTTCTGCTCACAAATGCAACAAAGCTTGTCACAAAGACGGAGCTGGACATGTTGCTAGTCATGGAGAAAAAGGACATAAATGCACTGCGGAGTGTAAAAAATAATTGAAACTTATTTCATAAAAAAAGCCATCCCTTTTGGAGATGGCTTTTTTATTGCTCAGTAAATTGATTAGTTCAATTTAACTTGTAAGTTTTTATCTAAAGCATCTAAGAACTCTTCTGTATAAACATAATGATCTCCGTGCTTCACCTTATTACCGTGTACACAAACTGCTAAATCTTTGGTCATAATGCCTGATTCTACAGTTTCGATACATACAGCTTCTAAAGCTTCTGCGAATTTGATTAACTCTTGGTTATTATCTAATTGGCCTCTAAACATTAATCCTCTTGTCCAAGCAAAGATTGAAGCAATTGGATTTGTAGAAGTTCTATTACCCTTTTGGTGTTCACGGAAATGTCGAGTCACTGTTCCATGAGCAGCTTCCGCTTCCATTACTTTACCATCTGGGGTAATTAAAGTAGAAGTCATTAAGCCTAAAGAGCCAAAACCTTGTGCTACTGTATCTGATTGTACATCACCATCATAGTTCTTACAAGCCCATACAAAATTACCGTTCCATTTTAAAGCACTAGCTACCATGTCATCAATTAAACGGTGCTCATATGTAATACCTGCTTCTGCATACTTCGCTTTAAATTCAGCTTGGTATACATCTTCAAAAATATCTTTGAAACGACCATCATATTTCTTTAAGATAGTATTCTTAGTAGATAAATATAAAGGCCATTTTTTTGCTAATGCTTGGTTAAAACAAGCTCTAGCAAAACCATAAATACTTTCGTCTGTATTGTACATAGTTAATGCAACACCATCTCCTTTATAGTTGTACACTTCATATTCTTGAATGGTACCATCTTCACCTTCAAACTTCACCGTTAATTTACCTTTACCTTTAGTAACAAAATCTGTTGCACGATATTGATCTCCAAATGCATGACGACCAATACAAATTGGCGCTGTCCAGTTAGGCACTAAACGAGGTACATTCTTACAAACAATTGGCTCTCTAAATACAGTACCATCTAAAATATTTCTGATAGTACCATTTGGACTCTTCCACATTTGCTTCAACTTAAACTCTTCTACTCTTTGCTCATCTGGAGTAATAGTAGCACATTTGATACCCACACCATATTGTTTAATTGCATTAGCAGCATCGATAGTTACCTGATCATTAGTTTGATCACGGTATTCCATACCTAAGTCATAATATTTAATGTCTAGCTCTAAATAAGGTAAGATCAACTTATCCTTAATAAACTTCCAAATAATCCTAGTCATTTCATCGCCATCCAATTCAACTACTGGATTAGCCACTTTAATTTTCTGTCCCATAAATGTTAAAAATTTTGTCTGCAAATGTACTAAATGAAACAATACATATTACATATTATGACTGATTGACAATCAGCACCGGAATATCCACTTTATGCCTTACAGATTCAATAGTTTCTCCAAATACATAATCTTTCCAACCTTGGTGCTTATGTGCCCCCATTACTAACAATTGTGCGTTATAATGATCAACATTGCGCACAATTTCTTTGACCCTATTTCCATAGCCTAGACAGGTTGTAACCTGATACCCTTTTTGTTTTAAAGCTCTAGCATATATATCTAATCTAAGTTGGTCTTTTCTAGTTTCTTCATCATCACTAGCATCGGCCAAATATTTGGCGGTGGCACTTTCAACAACGTGAATAAAGATAAACTCTGTTGCTTGATTTGCATGTTGTAAGGCTGTTTTAATCAACTTGGCATCTGCACTAGAAAAATCAACAGCAATCGCTATTTTATTTACAGGCAGATCTTGAGACAGATCTAATTCTATTAATGCCCCATGAAAATCTGCATTCTTTGTTAAATCTCTTTTTCTAACTAAAGGATAGATGGTTATAAAAGCGATTAGTCCAATAAAAAATAAAATAACCGTAATTAGTATAATTTTTAACAGCAAACTGTTCGATTCATTTATAAATTGTACGGCAAAATCAAGTACTAAATGTCCATTTAAATACACTAAGATTGCTGCAACAATCCAAGACAATATTTTAATCTTCCAACCTATCACAAATTCGCCCATTGTTATTTTATCACTTACAAAATGTATTAATGGAATAACTGCAAACCCTAATTGCAAGCTTAAAATTACCTGACTAAAAATAAGCAAGGCATCTACCCTTCCTTCACCCATTATGCCAATCACCAATACCGCAGGCACAATAGCCACCAATCTGGTTAATAATCTTCTTATCCAAGGATTCAATCTAATTTTTAAATACCCCTCCATGACAATTTGACCAGCTAATGTTCCTGTAACAGTGGAACTCTGGCCTGCAGCTATTAATGCAATGGCAAATAATATAGGGGCTAATTTTGATCCTAATAATGGTGCCAATAATGCATGAGCTTCTTCAATCTTTGCCACCTGTGTATTACCTGTTGCATAAAAAGCAGTGGCTGCTAATATTAATATAGATGCATTTACAAAAAAAGCAGCATTGAGTGCTACAACGCTATCTATAAAATTGAAAAAAATGGATTTTCTAATTCCTTTTGCATTTCGATCAATTTTTCTGGTCTGAACCAAAGCAGAATGCAAGTATAAATTATGTGGCATTACAGTTGCCCCAATAATACCCACTGCAATATATAATGCTTCTGGGCTTAGCGTTGTTGGAATAAAACCTTGAATTGCATGAGATAAATTTGGCTTTGCTATAAATAGTTGTATAAAAAAACTCATACCAATAGTTGCAACTAATAAAATAATAAAAGCTTCCATTTTACGAATGCCATATTTCTGTAAAAACAAAAACAAAAATGTATCCAATACTGTGATACATGTGCCATACATTAAAGGCAAGCCGGTTAATAATTTTATTCCAATGGCCATCCCTAAAACCTCGGCTAAATCCGTAGCGGCAATAGCTAATTCCGCTAGAATGTATAATATGAAATTAATTGCAGGAGGATAGGTCTCTCTGTTTACTTGGGCTAGGTCCAATCTTCTCACTATTCCAAGTCTTGCACTTAAACTCTGTAATAAAACAGCCATTAAATTACTCAATAAGAGAATCCATATAAGTTGGTACCCAAAAGCGGCACCCCCAGCTAAGTCGGTAGCCCAATTTCCTGGATCCATATAACCTACACTCACTAGATAGGCTGGGCCAATAAAAGCCAATACCTTTCTCCATCCACGTTTGTTTTGAACGGGGACAGATTCATGTAAAGTATCTAATGATTTG
>Ga0222712_10006939_pt1 | contig 11072 bp, 10 predicted proteins | sample C33_657DmetaG_FD_165043 | JGI IMG/M metagenome (GOLD analysis project Ga0222712, IMG submission 165043) | Estuarine water microbial communities from San Francisco Bay, California, United States - C33_657D | ecosystem: Environmental > Aquatic > Marine > Unclassified | place: USA: California... | reverse complement strand
CATGCAGCAACTGCCGGACCAAGGGCAATTGATCGAGTTCTCGACCGCGTCGCAAACCCTCGCGCATGACTTGCAAAATGGTGTCGTGTTGCTGGGCGTGGCAACCCATGGGCCCAAATTGGGTTTGCGCCATCCAGCGGTCTTCGCGCTCGAAATGGTCTTGGGTGTGGGTGAGGACGGCCTCGTAGCGGTCCATCAAATCGGCATCGTTGGCCATTTGGGCAGCGCCTAACAAGGCGACAAACTCGACATGGGTCTCGTCCATGGGGGCCATGTCCACCGCCAAGTCATCTGACCATTGCAAACTGGGTTCGCTGGGGTTGGTGTATTTGTCGTCAATCACGATCTCGGTCATGGTGTCGCTCGCATCAATGGGTTTTGGTTGGGGACAGTTGGGTTCAGCCCGCGCTCAAGCGCGCTCAAAGATGGCGGCAATGCCTTGACCGCCACCAATACACATGGTCACCAAGGCATAGCGCCCTTGGATGCGATGCAGTTCATGCAAAGCCTTGACGGTGATCAAGGCACCCGTGGCCCCAATCGGGTGGCCCAATGAAATGCCCGAGCCATTGGGGTTGACCTTGGCGGGGTCAAGGCCCAGGTCGCGGGTAACCGCACAGGCTTGGGCGGCAAACGCCTCGTTCGCTTCGATGACATCCAAATCGGCCACCGTCAAGCCTGCTTTGGCCAGGGCTTTCTGGGTGGCAGGGACGGGGCCAATTCCCATATAAGCTGGGTCCACACCCGCATGGGCATAGGCCACCAAACGTGCCATGGGCTTCAAGCCACGTTGCTGGGCCACTTGGGCGTCCATCAACACCACGGCCGCCGCAGCGTCGTTGATGCCCGATGCATTGCCTGCGGTCACGGTTCCGTTTTCTTTGATGAAGACCGGTTTGAGTTTGTAAAAGTCTTCCGCAGTGGCCCCGGTGCGGAAGTGTTCGTCGGTGGCATAGGCGACGTCGCCTTTGCGGGTTTTGAGCATCACGGGCACGATTTGGTCAGTGAACCGACCTTGCGCCGTGGCACGCTCGGCGCGCAGGTGGCTCTCCAGGGCCAAAGCGTCTTGCTCATCCCGGGTGATGCCCCATTTTTTGGCGATGTTCTCGGCCGTCACCCCCATGTGGATGGTTTGAAAGGGGTCGTGCAAGGCGCCGACCATCATGTCCACCATTTTGGTGTCGCCCATGCGTGAGCCCCAGCGCATGTTCAGGCTGGCAAAGGGCGCGCGGCTCATGTTTTCGGCACCTCCGCCAATGGCAATGTCGCAGTCACCCAATTGAATTGACTGGGCCGCAGACACAATGGCTTGCAAGCCAGAACCACACAAGCGGTTCACATTGAAGGCAGGGGTTTCTTGGCCACAACCGGCTTGGATGGCGGCCACCCGAGACAGGTACATGTCTTTGGGTTCCGTGTTGACCACGTGGCCAAACACCACGTGGCCCACATCCGCGCCATTGACCTGGGCGCGGGACAAGGCCTCGCGCACCACCGTGGTTCCCAATTCGATGGGCGGCACATCTTTGAGGCTGCCGCCAAAGGTTCCAATCGCGGTGCGCACGGCACTCACAACGACAACATCACGCATGGGGTTCTCCTGGATAAAAGTGAAAGTTCAGTGGGCTCAAGCGTCGCGGGAGTCCGCCACTGGTTGCTGGCCAAAGTCGGGGCGCTTCAGGTAGGCCAGTATTCGAGCAGCAGCCTCATCTGGAGAGGCCAGCGCGCCCGTGGTTTTGAGGTTGACAAAATTCTCTCGGTCGGGAAACTGGCTGGGGTCCCCAGCACGCAAATCGGATTGCATGTCGGTGTCAATCACCCCGGGTGCCAAAGAAACTATGCGTGCGCCGTTGGGCAAGCTGGCCTCTTCCAGGGCCACACAACGGCTGAAGTGATCCAAGCCGGCTTTGCTGGCGCAATACATGCTGCTGCCAGCCATGGCGCGCCGACCCAGACCGGAAGAAATATTCACCACCTTTTTGGATGCATGCCAGGCGCGGGTGGCGGTCAAAAAAGCCGCAGTGAGTTGCATGGGGGCTTGCAAATTGATGGCCAAGGTTTGTTGCAAAAGCTCATCACTTTGAGGCGTCATTGGGCCTAAGTGGCCAATCACGCCCGCGTTGTTGATCAAGGTGATGTTGGCAAATTGAGCGGGGTCCGACTGTTGCAACCAAGCCAACAGCTTTTGCGCCACGGGTATGGGCTGTGCAAGGTCCGCACGCCACTGAACCAAGCTCGCACCCTTGCTGGCAGCCCAGCTGTCCAAAGCGGGAGCGCTTTGGCGTGAAATGCACAGCAACTGGGCATTCGCCTGGTCACAAAGTTGTTGCGCCAATGCCAAGCCCATGCCACGGGAAGCGCCGGTCAATATGGTCAGGTTTTTCATGCGGTGCGTGTGAATGAATAAGCGCTTCATTATGACCAGAGTTCAGGCCGGATGGCGGGGCAAGCAGGGCCCCAGAGTAGCTGTGGTGACAGGAAATCTGGAGTGATTGACGGGCAAGCTCAACCCATGCAGAGGGCGACGAGGTCGCGGCATGTCATGTCATGGGTAAATCCCTCAGTGCCAAGGCGTTTTTTGTCAGGCATGATCGCCGCATAACAACGCAAAATCAAAGGAAACATGCGATATGAATGATCTCACCCCAGCCCCTGAAGCTTCGGTCCCTGCTTCCCCACCCCGGTTGCTGATTCCCCGCCTGGGACCTTTGTATGACTTGTTGACCCCGTTTTATTGGCCGCTGATCCGATGTGCCACGGGTTTGATTTTGGCGGTTCATGGTTGGGGAAAAATTGTCAAAGGCCCAGAAGTGGTGGCACCCGTGTTTGCAAAGCTGGGCTTTGAGCCCGCCTTGGCGGTGGTTTACTTGCTGATTTTTGTCGAGTTTTTCGGCGGAATCAGTTTGGCGCTGGGTCTGTTCACCCGATTTTTTGCAGCGGCCATCACCATTGAAATGGCGGTGATTTTCTTCACCCAATACCTGCCCAATGGATTCTCTTGGCTGAACAAAGGGTACGAATTTGTATTGCTGTGGGGCTTGGTCTCATTGGCCATTTGGTTGCGCGGCGGCGGGCCTTATTCCTTGGACCGTCGCTTGGGTGTGGAGCTTTGAATCAGCCATGGAAAAAACAATGAACCCCAAAAAAACTCAAACCATCGACAGGCGCCTTTGGCTCAAAGCGGGCGCCTTGGGCCTTGGTGGCGCCTACAGCGCCATCTCTTTGCCTCTGGGCGCCCAAGAGGTGTGGCCTGCTCGACCGGTGAAGCTGATCGTTTCCTCCTCGCCAGGTGGTGGCACCGATCTGTACGCCCGCATGTTGGCCCAGGCCTTGGGAGATGTGTTCAAGCAGCAGTTTGTGGTCGAAAACCGGCCTGGGGCCAGCGGCAATATCGGGGCCGCAGCGGTGGCCAAATCGCCTCCAGACGGCTACACCTTTTTGGTTTCGGCCAATACATCCTTGACCATCAATGGCAGCTTGTTCAAAAACTTGTCCTATGACGCGGAGCGCGATTTCGTTCCCATCATGCGCGCGTTTGCGCCTTTGGTGCTGGTGGTCCATCCAGCCACCAAGGCACGCAGCTTGGCCGAGTTGATTGACTTGGGCAAGCGCGAACCGGGCAAGGTCTCATTTGGCTCGGCGGGCACGGGCAGCACCACTTACCTGGGTGTGCGCATGCTGGAAGAGAAAACGGGTACCCGCTTTTTGCATGTGCCCTACAAAGGTGTCGGCCCCGCCTACCAAGATTTACTGGCTGGGCAGTTGAATTTTTTGTTTCCAGATGTGGCCTCTGCCCTGTCTTTGATCAAGTCCGGCAAGATCATTCCCATCGCCAGCGAGCAGCGCACGCCTTTGTTGCCGGGTCTGCCCACTGTGGCCGAGGCGGGCTTTGCCGATGTCAGCACCAACAGTTCGTTCAGTCTGGTTGCCCCCACTGGCACCCCGGCTGCGGTGGTCGAGCGCATCCACCGTGAGTTGGTGGCCATCACCAAATCGGCCGCGTTTGCGGCCAAGCTCGAATCACAGGGCTTGGTGGGTGAAGTGGATTCTTTGTCGGCTTTGTCCGCCTCCATGAAAAAGGAAAGAGAAAGTTATGCGGCGTTCATCAAGCGCAACGGGATCGTTGCCAGTGATTGAGGGGGTTTTATGCCATCCAGTTTGACCCAACAACACCCCGTGGTGGTGGTCGGCGGCGGCATAGGTGGCGTGGCCATGGCCCTGGCCATGGGGCGCCAAGGGCATCGGGTCCAGTTGCTGGAGCAGGCCGATCAAATTGGGGCCATTGGATATGGCGTGCAAATGGGGCCCAATGTCATGCCCATGCTGGATGAATTGGGGGTTGGGGAAGCAGTTCGCGCTGCTGCTTATTTCCCCAAAGAGATCATGCTCTATGACTACCTCACAGGGCAAACGCTGTCACACATCCCTTTGCAAAGCGCTGAGTTCGCTCAACGCTACCAGTCGCAACCCTATATCGCTATTCACCGTGTGGACATGCACGAGTTGTTGCTCAAAGCCTGTGAAAAGTACCCCCATATTTCACTCAATCAGTCCACCACCGTCACCGGTTACACCCAAACCCCAGACACGGTGAGCTTGCAAACGTCACAAGGCCAGACCATCCAAGCCACTGCCGTGGTGGCATGTGACGGATTGCGCTCGCGTTTGCGCGCCCAAATGCATCCTGAGGATGTCCCGCGTGAATCGGGTTATGTGGCCCACCGCAGCCTGATCCCGATGGACCAAGCCCCGGCCCAGGTGCAACAACGCCAAAGCGTCACCATGTGGGCTGGGCCGGGCTTGCACGTGATTTACTACCCGTTGCGACAAGCCAGCTTGCTCAACATTGTGTTGGTGGTGCGCATGCCTGCGCATTTGTCGTCTACCCAAGACCAGGGGTACCAAGAATACTTGCAAGCCTTGTTGGCACAGGCGCAGCCCGAGGCACAGCAAGTGGCGCGTTTGGTCCATCTTGAGCGGCGCTGGGCGATTGCTGACCGCGAGCCCATGCGCAACTGGCACGATGGCCGCGTTTGCCTGTTGGGCGATGCGGCCCACGCCACGCTGCAATCCTTGGCCCAAGGGGCTGGCATGGCGCTGGAGGATGTGGTGTGTCTGTCGCAACGCATGCAGCAGCACGGCATGGACGTCTCGTCTGCTTTTAAGGCGTTTGAGCGAGCGCGTTTTTTGCGAACGGCGCGGGTTCAATGGGTGTCTCGCCACTTGTGGGAAGACTATCACTGCGACGGCGTGCAAGCGCAGGTGCGCTCTGACATCTTCAGCCAACGCAACGTGGAAGACCAGTACCGCTGCCTGGACTGGCTGTGGACGCCGCAGGCCCAGTTCACTTGACTGAAGTGGCTGGCCTTCACATGTTTGTTCACTGTTCTTGCGGCGGTTTGAAGCCAGGGGTTTGCGGTTGACAGCGGCCCACTCGATTGAAGACTTGCGTCTGGCGGCCCAGCGCCGTTTGCCACGCGCCTTGTATGATTTTTTCGATGGCGGTGCAGAAGATGAAATGACCTTGCGCGCCAACCGCCAGGCATTTCAGGATCTGCGTTTCAGACCCCAGGTATTGCGCAATGTGTCGGTCATCGACACCCAAAGAGAGGTGTTTGGTCGCATCATCGCCATGCCCATGGCCACGGCCCCGACCGGCGCACTGGGGTATGGCTATCCAGGCGCAGATGTGGCCGTTGCCAAGGCGGCGGTGGCTGCCGGCATACCCTACATCTTGTCCAGCACGGCCACGGCATCCATGGAGCGCATTGCCAAAGCCGTTCAAGGGCGGCTTTGGTTTCAGCCCTATACCCTCAAAGACAAGGACTTTTTCTTTGGCTTGATTCGCCGCGCCCTGGCGGCCGATTACGAGGCATTGGTCATCACGGTGGATTTGCCGGTGGGTGGGAACCGCGAGCGTGACCGTCGCAACCACTTTTCTGTGCCATTCAAATTCACCGGCCACAACCTGTGGGACTTTGCATCCAAGCCTGCCTGGTGGTCGCGAATAGCGCGGCACGGCATGCCGGTGATGGAAAATCTGTTGGGTTTGGCCGCACATCAAACCAGCGCCTCGGCTTTGGCCTCATCGGTGGGGCGCAACCATGACACGGGTTTTGATTGGGCTGCCTTGCAACAAGTGCGCGATCTTTGGCCCAGGCCCCTGGTGCTCAAGGGCATCTTGCATCCAGCCGACGCAGAGCGCGCGTGTGCCATGGGTTGCGATGCTTTGGTGGTGTCCAACCACGGCGGGCGGCAGTTGGACGGGGCGGTGGCCAGCTTGCATGCTTTGCCCGATGTTTTGCGGGCGGTGCGCGGGCGCATACCGGTGTGGGTCGACGGCGGTGTGCGGCGAGGCCAAGATGTGGTGAAGGCCCTGGCATTGGGGGCGCACGGTGTGTTGATAGGGCGGGCCATGGTGTACGGCGCGACTGCAACAGGTCAGGCCGGTGCCCAGCGTGCATTGGCCATCTTGAAAGACGAGCTAATCCGCACCATGAGCTTGTGTGGCACCTCGAGCTTGAGCGACATTCGTGCAGAATTGTTGATGCCACTGCCTGAGGGTGGCACGAAGGATCCAGCCAACACATGAACATGGGTGTTGAAGGGCGCTGTCGTATTTTTTCCTTTGGGAGTAATTGAGACGTGAATTTCATTCAAAAAACAGGGGTCGTTTGCGCCTGCAGTTGTCTGTTGCTGTGTTCTATCGGCTGGGCACAAACCGCAGGCAATGAGGTCACTTACAAACCCACCTTGGGACAAATGGGCAAGGACGTGATGTGGTTGCCCACGCCCAACGAACTGGTCGACAACATGCTGCGCATGGCCCAGGTCAATGACCAAGACTTGCTGTATGACTTGGGTGCAGGAGACGGTGTGATCGCCATCACTGCGGCAAAGAAGCACGGCGCGCGCGCGGTGGGCATTGAGTACAACCCCAAATTGGCTGCTTTCGCCCAGCAAAAAGTGCTTGAAGCGGGGGTGCAAGACAAGGTGCGCATCGTTCAAGGGGATATTTTTCAAACTGATTTCAGCCAGGCCACGGTGCTGACCCTGTATTTGTTGCCAGAGATCAATTACCAATTGCGACCCACCATCCTCAAAATGAAGCCCGGAACGCGGGTGGTTTCGCACGACTTTGACATGGTCGAGTGGGAGCCCGATGCCATCACCCAAACCGCCCGCGCCCGGGCCATGATGTGGGTGGTGCCTGCGGATGTGGCCGGAAACTGGACCTTTCAGCCCAGCAGCGGTGCGCCGTTTGGTGTTCGGTTGGAGCAAATTTTTCAACGCATAGGTGGTGTGAGGCGTTTTGGGGGGCAGGAGCAGGCCTTGGTGGGGGCCCAGTTGCAAGCCGATCGTTTGAGTTTTCAATACGTCGCTGCCGATCAAAGCATCCACACCGTCAAGGCCACGGTGCAAGGCAATCGCATGCAGGGCCAAGACACATCGATTGGCCATGTCATCGATTTCACAGCCCACAGGCAATGATGGCTGTGGTTCCATTTTGGGCGACTCCCCATGCGCTTTGAGGACACACCGTGGTCGATGACTTGAAATCTTTTTTTGCCGGCCAATGGCGCGATGCCAATGGCCCTGCATACAGCACCCACTACCCCGCAGATGGCAGCGTTGTGGCGCGACTGCATGCGGCCACCGTGGCCGATGTGGACGAAGCCGTGCAAGCGGCTGAAAAAGCCCGTCTGCACAAAAGTTGGGCCGGCCTCAAGCGCCATGAGCGCGCGGGCATCCTCTACCGCATGGCCGCAGGCATCCGCGAGCGGGCAGAGGAGTTGGCACAGCTGCAACGCTTGGACAACGGCAAGCCCATCAACGAGACCCGTGCCTTGGTGGCCAGTGCGGCCGGCACGTTCCAATACTTTGCGGCGGCTTGCGAAACCTGGGAGGACCAACTCACGCCACAGCGTGGCGACTTCATCACCATGAGCGTGCATGAGCCCTTGGGTGTGGTGGGTGCGATCACCCCCTGGAATTCACCCATCGCCAGCGAAGCCCAAAAAATCGCACCGGCTTTGGCGGCTGGCTGTGCGGTGGTGATCAAACCCGCTGAAATCACCCCGCGCATGGCCTTGGAATTGGCGCGCATTGGCCAGCAAGCGGGCCTGCCCGATGGCATTTTGAGCGTGTTGCCCGGCAAAGGTTCGGTGGTGGGGGATGCGCTGGTGCGCCACCCCTTGATTCAGCGCATTGCCTTCACGGGGGGCACCGAGGTCGGCTTGGGCATCCAGCGCTTGGCGGCTGAGAAACTCATGCCCACCTCATTGGAGTTGGGCGGCAAATCGCCCACCATTGTGTGCGCCGATGCCGATTTGGACCATGCGGTGGCAGGGGTGTTGTATGGCATCTTCAGCTCATCGGGCGAGTCTTGCATCGCTGGCTCTAGGGCTTTTGTGCATGCCTCGGTCTACGCCGCATTTCGCGAACGACTGCTCGCAGGTGTGCGCGCTTTGCGGGTGGGCGACCCGGCCGATGAGCGCACCCAAATGGGCCCGCTGATCCACAGCCGCCACCGCGCGGAGGTCGAGCGCTACGTGGAATTGGGTCTGTCAGAAGGTGGACAGCTGTTGCACGGGGGTGGCCGACCCACGGGGACTGTTTATGACAGCGGGAGCTATTACCTGCCAACGGTCATCGAGGGCTTGCCCAACACGGCACGCATGTGTCAAGAGGAAATTTTTGGCCCTGTGCTGGCCCTGTTGCCGTGGCACAGCGAGCAAGACTTGCTCGATCAATGCCACGACAACGCCTATGGCTTGGCCGCAGGGATTTGGACCCAAGACTACAAAACTGCATGGCGACTGGGCAGTGCGCTGCACACGGGGACGGTATGGGTCAACACCTATAAAGTGTTTTCCATCAGCACCCCGTTTGGTGGCATGAAAATGAGCGGCATGGGCCGTGAAAAAGGCCGCCAAGGCATCTTGGAGTACACCCGGCAAAAGAGCTTTTATTGGGGCCTCAATGCCAACCCCATGCCTTGGGCGACACCGACCTGAGGCTTTGTTTTCAGCATCTCATTTAGAACATCAGGAGACACCATGCTTTTCCCCACCACCATTGTTGGCAGTTATCCCCAACCTGAATGGCTCATCGACCGTGAAAAACTCGCCGGCCGATTCCCACCGCGTGTGCGGGCCAAAGAACTGTGGCGCGTGGCAGAACCGCATTTGCAGCAAGCCATGGAGGACGCCACCTTGCTCGCCATCCGCGCCCAAGAAGATGCGGGCTTGGACATCATCACCGATGGCGAAATCCGCCGTGAGAGCTATTCCAATCGCATCGCCACCGCATTGGAGGGCATTGACATCGACAACCCTGGCGTGGGCTTGGACCGTTCCGGCCACCCCAACCCGGTGCCCCGCATTGTGGGCAAGATCCGTCGCGCCCGGCCCATCGAGTTAGAGGACTTGCTTTTTCTCAAGGCCCATACCCAGCGCAAGGTCAAGATCACCGTGCCTGGCCCGTTCACCATGTTGCAACAGGCGCAAAACGATTTTTACGCCACCGAAGAGGAGGCGGCCATGGACTATGCCGTGGCCTTGAATGCAGAGATACTGGAGCTTTTTGCCAACGGCGCAGACGTGGTTCAAGTGGATGAACCCTATATGCAAGCCCGGCCAGAAAAGGCCCGTCAATACGGCATCCAGGCCTTGAACCGCGCTTTGCAAGGCGTCACGGGCACCACCGCTGTGCACATTTGTTTTGGCTACGCCGCGGTGATCCATGCACGGCCAGAGGGCTACAGCTTCTTGCCCGAATTTGCCCAGTGCAGTTGCAGCCAGGTATCCATTGAAACGGCGCAGTCCGGCCTGGATTGCTCGGTGCTGAAAACCCTGGGCGACAAGCAAATCATGGTCGGTTGCTTGGACTTGAGCGACATGGCCATTGAGTCCCCGGTGGTGGTGGCTTCGCGCATCAAGCGCGCCTTGGCTTTCATCAAGCCTGAACAAGTGATCTTGGCGCCCGATTGCGGCATGAAATACCTGCCCAGGGAAGTGGCCAATGGAAAGCTCAAGGCGATGGTGGAGGGCGCCAAAATTTTGCGCGCCGAGTATGGGTCTTGAACCCATGCTCTTGTCCACACGGGTAGCCAGCCATGTTCAGGCCATGCCCATGGATTTTCAGTCGGAAGCCGTCAAAACTTGGCGCAAAAAGCGCGTGGGTAACGTGGGCCCCAGCCCTTGATAGCCCGGTATTTCCAGATTTTTTTCTTTGACCAAGGCATGCGCGTGTAAGTTGGCGTAGAGCGCGTCGTAAACGGGAAAACTGGCTTTCAAGATGGCATCGTCGGTGTCGTGCACCAGCATGATGCCTTCAGAAATCGCCAGCAGCCCCACAGCGATTTGCGCCCAGCGGTCGTCTGGACCCGCTTTGGCATGGTGCAACACATGGTCAACGCCCGCTTGAATGATGGTGGCGATGTGGCGCAAGGACGGATCATCCAAGGCATATTGGCGCATGATTTTTTCAAAGGTGGTGCCATGTTCATCATGCGAGGACAAGGCCACACCAGGCATCCCAAAGGGCGTGGCATCGCTGGGTCGCGTTTCTTCTTGGCCCCAGGGGACAAACACAAATTCCGCTTGGGTATCGACAAAGCGCTGTATCAACCAGGGTGAGGCCACCCGGTCGAGGTGGACAAAATCACGGGTGACCCATTTCATGTGCGTCCTTTGTGGGGGGTGATGGATTCAATAAATGGCCGGTTCGTCGACCGGGCCACCGAATGCAGTCTCTAAAAAATCAAAGTCGCAGCCTTGATCGGCTTGCAGGATGTGGCGGCTGAACATCCAACCATAGCCGCGTTCATAGCGGGGTGCCGGGGCTTTCCAATGGGCGCGTCGTTGGGCCAATTCCGCGTCACTGACTTCCAGGTGCAAACGGCGCGCAGGCACATCCACGGTGATCAGGTCGCCGTTTTTGACCAAGGCCAGGGGGCCGCCAATGAAGGCTTCTGGTGAAACGTGAAGAATGCAAGCGCCGTAGCTGGTGCCACTCATGCGCGCATCGGACAAGCGAACCATGTCGCGCACACCTTGGGCCAGAAGTTT
>Ga0222712_10006937_pt1 | contig 11073 bp, 4 predicted proteins | sample C33_657DmetaG_FD_165043 | JGI IMG/M metagenome (GOLD analysis project Ga0222712, IMG submission 165043) | Estuarine water microbial communities from San Francisco Bay, California, United States - C33_657D | ecosystem: Environmental > Aquatic > Marine > Unclassified | place: USA: California... | reverse complement strand
GTCGTGGTTGATCTGCTCGGTCTTGAGCGAGCGCACGACGCATAGGTCGTCGGCCACGCTGCCGATGTGCGGGAAGATATCGGTGATCTCGGTGCCGGACTTGCCCCAGCGTTTGAACGCGAAGGAGCCGCCGCGGGCCTTGAGCACGGTGTTCTGCAGCTGGGCGATCTGCTGCCCCTTGGTGAAGGACTCCGGGAAAGGCTGCCCGTCGAGCTTCTTGAGCACGGGCTTGTTGTCGAACAGCTCCAGGTGGGGCGGGCCGCCGGCCATGCAGAGGAAGATCACGCGCTTGGCCTTCACCGGCAGGTGCGGGGTGCGGAGGGCGCCCTGGCTCCAGGGCTTCGCGCCGGCGCCGGGGGCGGCGAGGCCTTTCGCGGCCAGCATCGCGAAGGCGGCGCCGCCGAGGCCGTAGGCGCTCTTGGTCAGGAAGCTCCGTCGGTTGATCGACAGCGCGTGGGCGATGGGGTCGTAGGGTCGCATGGCTTAGTAGCGCGTGATGGCTTCCTGGGAGTTGAGGAGGACCCGGCAGGCCTGGGTCCAGGCGGCGTGTGTCGCGGCATCACCCGTCGGCGGCGGGGTCAGGCCGACCTTGAGGAGCTTGGCGGCTTCCGCGGGGTTCGCCGCGTAGTAGGCCTGCTGGTCGGCGATGAGCTTGCCCAGCGAGGCGCGCTCGGCCGCCTTGATGTCGCGTCCGACGGCGAGCCGGAAAGCGACGTTGAGGCGGTCCTGGTCGGCCGGGAGGGCCAGCAACCGGCCGGCGAAGGCGCGGGCCGCTTCGACGAAGGTCGGGTCGTTCAGCAACGTCAGGGCCTGCTGCGGGGTGTTGCTGGAACTGCGCAGCGCGACGCACTCATCGCGGGCGGGCGCGTCGAAGTTCACCAGCATCGGGTGCAGGAACATGCGCTGCCAGTGCATGTAGAGGCCCCGGCGCCACTGTTCGGCATCCTTGCTCGCGACGTACGTGCGGTTGGGGAATTGGAGCGGTTCATAGAAACCGTCGGGCTGGTAGGGCTTCACGCTGGGGCCGCCGATGTCCTCGAGGTTCAGCAGGCCGGCGATGGCGAGGGCGTTGTCGCGGACGAATTCGGCGTCCAGTCGGCGTGGGTTCTGCGAGGCCAGCAGGCGGTTGTTCGGGTCGACGTCCTTCAGGTCGGGGCGGAGGCTGCTGCTCTGCCGGTAGGTCCGGCTCGTCACCATCAGGCGGACCAGTCGCTTCACGTCCCAGCCGTGGTCGCGGAACTCGAGCGAAAGCCAGTCGAGCAGCTCGGGGTGCGAGGGCGGTTCGCCCTGCGAACCGAGGTCGTCCAAGGCGGCGGACAGCCCGGTGCCGTGGAAGATCTGCCAGAGGCGGTTCGTGAACGTGCGCGCGGTGATGGGATTCTCCTTGGACGTCAGCCAGTTCGCCAGGTCCAGCCGGTTCAGGCGTTTCGTCTCGTTGCTCTGGCGGTAGCCCGGCAGGAAGGAGGGCGTCGCGGGCAGGACGACCGGGCCGGACGTGTCGAGGAAGTTGCCGCGCGGAAGCACGCGGATGGTCAGCGGCGCGCGCGCCTCGGTGACGAGGGACCAGGCGACACCGCGGCGATACTCGCGCAGTTTGGTGGCCATCGCCTTCACCTGCTCGAAGTCGGCCCGGACCGGCTGGGTGGCGCAGAGGAAGGCGGCGGCCAGACGGCCGCGTCGCGCGTCATCGGTGGCGCCCTGGCGCAGGGCCGCCAACAGCGATTCGTCGGCCAAGGTCAGCGGGTCGTAGTCCCCCAGCGGGCTGAGTCCGACGCGGAACGGGGTGGCGGAGCCGGGGTCGATGGTCGCGAGAACGGTGTCGCCCGCGGTGAGCTCGACCGGGTTGTCCAGCAGCCAGACGGCTTGCGGGGCCGGTCCTTCGGGGACGGTCAGGGACCAGGTGTTGCCGATACCGAGCACCTCGGCGCCGCCGCTGAAGCGGACGTCCTTGGTGGTCGCGTCGGCGAAGGCGACGTTCAACTTACGCTCCTTGCCTTTGGCGGGTCGGATCGAGAAGGCCACGCTGAAACTCGCGCGCTCGCCGGGTTTCGCTTGCGGGAGGGTCAGCCGGATCGCCGCGATCCGCATCGGGCCGGGCGTCATTTCCACGATCAGGTTATCACCCTTGGCGATGCGGCGGCGCGGCACCACCGGCTGACCGGCGGCGAAGGATTCCTTGGCGGGTTCGGTCGGCTTGACGGTGTTGGGTGTCGGCGGAGTCTTGGCGGCGGTCTTGGCGTCGGGGGCGGGCTTGCGCACTTCGAACGTGCCGGCCGGCTCGACCCAGCCGCTCGGGGACTTCGCGAGGAAGGCCTTGGTCTGGTCGACCCAGGCGGCGACCTTCGTCGGGTCGGTCTTCGCCAGCGCGAACGCCCCGATCTCCCGGCGCGCCTTGGCGTCCTGCTTAAGCAGGTAAGGGCTCGTGGTCTTGACCTCGGGCGGGAAGGGCGAGTCGTTGTTCACGCCTTTCAGCTCGGGTTCCGGCGTGTAGGCGTAGTCCGCGTAGACGCCCCACTGCTTCACGTCGGCGAAGAACGCCTGCAGCGTGTAGAAGTCGGCCGACTTGATCGGATCGAACTTGTGGTCGTGGCATTCGGCGCACCCGAAGGTCGAGCCGAGCCACGCGGCGGAGACGGAGCGGACGCGTTCGGCACCGTACTTGGCGAGGTATTCCTTGGGCTGGGCGCCGCCCTCGCGGGTCATCATGTTCAGCCGGTTGTAGCCGGAGGCCACCTTCTGCTCCTCGGTCGATCCAGGCAGGAGGTCGCCTGCCAGCTGTTCGCGCGTGAAGGCGTCGAACGGCTTATTGGCGTTGAACGCATTGATCACGTAGTCGCGGTAAGGGAAGATCCGCTGGTTCTGGTCGCCGTGGAAGCCGACCGTGTCCGCGAAGCGGGCGATATCGAGCCACCACACCGCCATGCGCTCACCGTAGTGCGGCGAGGCCAGCAGACGGTCGACCTGCTTCTCGTAGGCGTCGGGGGTATTGTCCGCGAGGTACGCGGCGAGTTCGGCTGGCGTGGGCGGCAGACCGGTGAGGTCGAGGGTGAGGCGGCGCAGCAGGCGTTCCTTGGCAGCCTCGGCTGCGGGGGCGATGCGCTTCTCGGCGAGCTTCGCGCCGATGAACGCGTCGATCGGATTGCGACCGCCCGTCGGCATGGCGGGGATCGCGGGGGCCTTCAGCGGGACGTAGGCCCAGTGGGCCTCGTACGGCGCACCCTGGGCGACCCAGCGACGGAAGAGTTCCTTCTGCGCGTTCGTCAGCGTCTTGTGGGACTCCTTCTGCGGCATCAGGTCGTCCTCGTCCTTCGTGTAGAGACGCTTGATGACCTCGGACTCGTCGGGTTTCCCGGGTACGATGGCGAGCGCGCCGCTCTTGCCGGCCTTCAGCGCTTCTTCGCGGAGGTCCAGACGCAGTCCGCCCTTGCGCGACTTGGCGTCGAAGCCGTGGCAATGGAAGCAGGTGTCCGACATGATCGGACGGATGTCGCGGTTGAACTGCACGGCGTCGTCGGCGCCGCGGCCGGGGAGGGCGAGGACGAGGGCGGCGAGGACGGACAGGCGGGCAAGGGGGGCGGACATGGGGGGGCGCCCCTTAAGACAAGGCCCCCGGGGGTAGGTTTCAACGGGAAACGACCCCGTGTGTGGCCGAATCAGCGGGCCTGCCAGTTGACCGCGTCGACCACGACGAAGCCGTTCGCCCCGGCGTTGGTGACGATCACCGCGGCGGGGGTGCGACCGTCGAAATCATACGTCCCGAGGGAGACCAAGTTATCGGCCGGTCCCTTGGCGAGGTTGACGGTCCGTGTGCTCGGCCCGGCCGCATGCTCGATCCGGACTTCCGCGTTGGTGGCCCGGTTGGGGTTGGGGACGAGCGCGAGGAAGACCTCGTATTTGCCGGCCTTGGGCAGTTTGGCTTCGAAGCGCGCGGAAACGGCACCGTGTTCGCCCTTGGCGTCGTGGCGATACCCGGTCCCGATGAAGGAAGGGGACGCGGTGCTCTCGGTCCAGGTGCCGGTGAGCTGGGCGTCGGCGTCGTCCACGGTGACGCCGGGCAACGGGGCGCCATCCTTGCGGGTGTTGCGAACCACGAGGCGGTCGACGATCTGCCCATCGGCCTGGAGGCGGGCGAGCAGTCCCGGGTAGGGCACGTCCTGCACGGCCACCTGCTGGTCCAGCGCCAGGCAGGCGGCGGTGGCGGCGGATTGGCCGAGGATCATGAACACCGGCTCCATGCGGATGGAGCCGTAGGCGATGTGCGTGCAGCTCACGCAGACCGGGACGAGCAGGTTCGCGCACTGCTCCTTCTTCGGGGTCAGCGCGCCGTAGTCGATGGGGTAGGGGCGGCCGGGGTTGACCTGCACGTCGCCTTCGTTACGGACGTAGGCCTTGCCGTCGGCGTCCCGGACGACGATGCGCTGCACGTTGTGCGAATCCATGTTGTACGAGCCCATCCCGACCGAGCGGGGCGTGGGGATCCTGCGCTTCAGGTGGTTCTCGTTGACGACGACGTCCGCGGTCATGCGGCGGGCCTCGCGGACGTAGATCTGATGGGGCCAGTGGCCGTTGTCGGTGAATTCATCCTTGGCCAGCCCCCACTGGGCGAAGCTTTCGCGGATCTTCGCGGGCACCGACGGGTCGTTCGCCAGGAAGTAGAGGTAGCCCTGCTGGTACTGGCGATGCTCGGCGATGATCTCGCGGCGGCGCTCATAGGAGGCGTCGGGGTAGTCCCAGTTCATGCCGATGTTGTCCGTGCTGAAAGGACCGTGGTTATTGGTATCGGTCTTCGCGTTGGGGATCAGGTCGAACTTGCCGAAGACGTGGGTGGAGCCCTGGGCGAGGGCGCGGGCGAGCAACGCGTAGTGCTTCGGGTCGTAGCCCGGAGGCCGAGGGAACTCCACGCGGTTGGCCGGCACCTTGGTCAGGCACATCCGGAAGTTGTAAGCCTGGATCTTCTTGTCGGCCGCGCCATCCTGGCCGCCGACCGGGACATCCTGGATGCGCGGGAGCAGGCCGGATTTCGGGTCACCCTCCACGACGTAGGGGTCGACCTTGCCCGCGAACTGGTGGGACTTCGCATGGGCGAGCTGGATGCCGTTCAAGGTCTCCCCGAAGGCGGCGTTGGCTTCGCGGCCGAACGTGTAGCTCACGCCGGCGGCGGCCATGAGGTCGCCCTCGTAGGTGGCGTCGATGAACATCCGACCGCGGTAGGTCTTGCCGGAAAGGGTGCGCAGCGAGGTGATGCGGCCGTCCGTCTTCGCGACGCCCTGCACGCGGTCCAGCCATTCGTCGCGTTCGACGAGGAGTCCGAACTCCTTCACGTAGCCCTCGAACACCTGCTCGGCGACCGAAGGCTCGAAGATCCACATCGTGCGGGAACCCGCGTCCATCGCGACGGTGCCCTGGCCCTTGTTGCCGAATTTCTCCCGCGCTTCGTGCTTCCATGCCCCGGGCTGCTGGTAGGCCTGCCAGACCCGGTGGTAGAAGTCGCGCGCGAGCCCGCCGATGACGGACTTGTCGCCGGAGTCGGTCCAGCCGAGGCCACCGCTCGAAAGCCCGCCGAGATGCCGGTCGGGGCTGACGACGATGACGGTCTTGCCCATCTTCTTCGCCTGGACGGCCGCGATGATGGCGGCGGAGGTGCCGCCGTAGACGACGACATCGTAGGTGGGTGCCGGCGCCTCGGCGCGAAGCAGGGCGGGCAAGGTGCAGAACAGGGCGAGGAGTCGTCGCATGGCGGGGTGCCACCAACCTGTCGAAATCGGCGGGCAGGGGAAGCGGGAAAACGTCCCACGTACCCGCGCGGTCAGCGGCGTTCCGCCTGCGTCCGGATGAAGCGCACCACCGCCTGATGGCCGGGGTCCTCGGGCAGTCGCAGGTCATGGCCGACGCTCCCGTGGTCCTTGCCCATCGCCCGGAGCGAGGTGGTTTCCGCGTGGCCGGCGCCCTTGAGCATCGCCAGCAGGTAGAGATTCTCCTCGGCGCGTCCCGCCATGTCGTTCTCGGCGTAGAGCGTCAGCACCGGCGGGAGCGCCTTGCGCACGAAGAACGCCGGCGCGGCCTCGTCGGAAATCGTCACGTGCCGGGTCAGTCCTCGCTCCTCGCGGACGGTGTAGTGCGTGAAGACCTGGCCGCTGACCTGCGCGATGCCGGCCACGTCCTTGAGGCCGAAGCCGTAGGGGCGCAGCCTCGACTCGTCGAAGCCCACCAACAGGGCGAGGTAACCGCCGGCGGAGTGTCCGCCGAGGAAGACTTTGCGGGGGTCGCCGCCATGCCGGGCGATGTTGCGCAGCGTCCAGGCGAAGGCGGCGGCGGCATCGTCGACGTATTCCGGGTACTTCGCCTTCGGGTTGAGCCGGTAATCCGGGACGACCACGGCGATGCCTTCGCGGGCGAAGCTCCGGGCGATCTCGGCGCAGTGTTCGCTCGGCAGGTCCTTGCCGCCGTTCTTCAGGCCGCCGCCGTAGAACCAGACGTAGGTCGCGAACGGCTGCGCAGCCGGGGCCGGGAGGGTCAGGTCCAGTTTGCAGCGTTCGCGCTCGTAGGCGGTCTGATCATCACCCGTGCGGTACGGAACATCCCGGAGGACCTGCGGTTCGGGCGCGGCGAGGGCGGCGCCGGTCACCGCCAGCAGGGCGAGCAGGCGGCGCATCCTCAGGCGATCAGGTTCGAGACGATCTTGCCGTGCACGTCGGTCAGGCGGAAATCCCGGCCCGAGCTCCGGAAGGTGAACTCCTCGTGGTTGAAGCCGAGCAGGCGGAGCAAGGTCGCGTGCAGGTCGTGCACATGGACGACGTCCTTGACGGACTTGAAGCCGAACTCGTCGGTCTCGCCGTGGACGATGCCGCCCTTGGCGCCGCCGCCGGCCAGCCACATCGTGAAGCCGTGGTTGTTATGGTCGCGGCCGTTGATCTTGCCGGCGTTCGAGCCGGGCGTCGGCAGTTCCACGGTCGGGGTGCGGCCGAACTCGCCGCCCCAGATCACCAAAGTCTCGTCGAGCAGCCCGCGCTGCTTGAGGTCGCGCAGCAGGGCCGCGATCGGCTGGTCGGCCTCGTTGGCCAGGCGGCGGTGCTGGACCTCGAGGTCGTCGTGGCTGTCCCACGGCTGGCCGTTCCCGTGCCAGAGCTGGACGAACCGCACGCCGCGCTCGACGAGCCGGCGGGCGATCAGGAACTGGCGGCCCTGGGTCGTGTCGCCGTACATCGCGCGGATCGACTCCGGCTCGCGGCTGATATCGAACGCGTCGGTGGCCTCGAGCTGCATGCGGTAGGCCATCTCGAAGGACTGGGCGCGGGCTTCGAGGGCGGCATCCTCGGCGCGGGCGGCCTTGTGCTCGGCGTTGAGGCGGGCGAGCAGGTCGAGCTGGCGGCGCTGGGCGGGGCGGGAGAGGCCGCGGTTGCGGATGTTCTCGATGAGGTCGTCGACGTTGCGCTTGGCGGAGTCGACGTAGTTGCCTTGGTACACGCCGGGCAGGAAGCCGCACTGCCAGTTCTGGGTCTCCTGGATCGGGTAGCCGCCGGGACAGAGCGTCATGAAGCCCGGAAGGTTCTCGTTCTCGGTGCCGAGCCCGTACGTCACCCACGACCCGAAGGATGGCCGTACCTGGCGGGCCTCGCCGCAGTTCATGAGCAGCAGCGACGGCTCATGGTTGGGCACGTCCGCCTTCATCGAGCGGATCACGCAAAGGTCATCGGCGAACTCGGCGGTCTTGGCGAAGAGCTCGCTGACCTCGAGGCCGCTCTTGCCGTAGCGCTTCCACGTGAACGGCGAACGGAAGGCCGCGCCGGTCTTGCGTTCGGTCGCGATGTAGTCGCCCGGCAGCTTCTGGCCATGGTACTTGTCGAGCGTGGTCTTGCGGTCGAAGGTGTCGACGTGGGACGGGCCGCCGTTGGCGAAGATGTGGATGACGTGCTTGGCCTTGGCGGGCAGCGGCGGGCGCCGGGGCGCCAGCGGGCGGAGCGGGTCGACCGTCACCGGCGCGCCGCGCAGCTCGCGCTGCAGCATGGCCGCCATCGCGGTGGCGCCGAGGCCCATGCCGCACTTGCGGAGGAATTCCCGGCGGCTGTGTTGGAAGAGTTCGGCGGGGGTCATCAGTCGACGAAGTTGAATTCGTTGGATTCGAGGAGGACCTGGGCGAGGGCGGACCAGGCGGATTGGGCATCGACGCCCTTGCCGAATTCGGCGGCGGCCGACGCGATGGTCTCGCCGGTCTTGGCGTCCTTGATCGTCGGCGCCCAGGCGAAGCCGTCGCTCTTGGCGCCGTTCAGGTCGTCGAGGATGAAGTCGAGCGTCTCGCCGGCCGCCAGCTCCAGCGAGGCGAGGGTGACGGCGGTCGTCTCGCCGCCCTTCACGATCCATTCGCCGAGGAGGCCGCGCCGGTCGCTGACGATGCGAGCGCGGACGCCTTGGCTGGTCTTGGCCGGCACCTTCAGCTCGCCCTCGACGCGGGCCTGCGCGGCGGCGCCCGAACGCCAGCGACGGATCACCGCATGACGTTCGTCGTTGCCGGGATGGCCGCCCTTGGCGGTGAGGAACGCGAAGCCATTGACCGCGTCGGGGATCTTCGCCTGGGGCGCGACCCGGTCATCCGTACGGGTCTTCATCTCGGTGAATTCGACGACTTTCCGGGCGGCGTTCCAGCCGCCGATGCCGTTAAGCCAGACGGCGGGGGGCGGGGAGGTGCCGAAATCACGGATGAACCCGGTGGCGAGGCCGACCTCGGCCGGCGTGGCGGCGCGACCCAGGATGGCGCGGTACAAGGCCTGCGCCTTCTCGGCGTCGGTCCCGCCCGTCGCCTTCGCCGCGAGCCCATCCGATAGGCTGCGCGTGAACGGGTGGTTGATCATCCAGAGCGCCTGCTGCGGGGTGGTGGTCTGATTGCGTTTCGCCACGTGGTAATCCGGGTTGGCGAAATCGAAGGTGCGGAACACCGCGGGGAGGTTCTGACGATCGATGAAGCCATAGACCGTCCGGCGCGGCGTGGTGAAGTCGGCGATCAGGTCGAACGGCTGGCCGCCGGTCTTGCCCTCCGTGCGTCCGGCGACGCGCAGCATGCTGTCGCGCATGGTCTCGAAATCCAGTCGGCGACGGTTCATGCGCCCAAGGAGCTGGTTGTCGGGGTCCTTGGCGAGGCCGGCGGCCTGCGGGGCGGACGACTGGCGGAAGGCGGCCGACAACACGAGCGAACGTAGCAGACGCTTCACGGACCAACCGTCGGCGACGAAGCGGGCGGAGAGGTGTTCCAGGAGCGCGGGGTTCTTGGGCGGCGGGGTGCGGACGCCGAAATCGCTCGGGGTCTCCACCAGCGGTTGGCCGAAGACCTGCAGCCACATGCGATTCACCATCACGCGGGCGGTGAGCGGATTGGTCGGGCTGGCGATGGCCTCGGCGAGCTCGCGGCGGCCGCTCCCTTCGGTGAACGGGCGGCGCGGGGCGGTGGAGAGGATCTCCAGGAACTGGCGCGGCACGGTCTTGCCCGGACGGCCGGGGTTGCCGCGCAGCAGGATGGTGCCGTTGACGGGCTTGGGCTTGTCGACCATCACCATCGCTCGCGGCGGGCTCTTGGGGTTGGTCGCCTTGTAGGCCTCGGCCTCGCGGACGAGTTTGCGGTAGCCTTGGGCCTCGGCGGTGACGTAGGTGCCGATCAGGGATTCGGCGGTGGGCGCGGTCGGCCCGTTCGGCGCGTCGATGAGTTCCGCCCAAGGCTTGCGGCCCGGTTCCGCGGACTTGCCGCGCGCCGCGGCGAGGAGGTTGGCGTAGGTCGCCGCCAATTCGTCGAACTTCTTCGGCATCGCCTTGGTCAGCTCGGCCTTCAGCAGCGGATCGATCGCCAACACCGGCTTCGCCGCCAGCTGGGCCGACAGGGCCGCAACGAACTTGTCATCAGGGGTGGCGGCCAGGCGGGACCACAGACCCCAGATCGGGTCGTTCGGTTGCAACCTCGGTTGGACGACCTTCTTCCAGCCCGCGAGCACGGCGGGGTAGAGCGCCAGTCGTTTCGCCTCCTGGTCGGCGTTGAGCTTCGGGTCGGCCAAGGCGCGGCGGAGCAAGGTCAGGTATGCCGTCGTCTTGCTCGCGCTGAAGGAACCCTCGCGGCGGGACGTCACGAAGTCGGATCCTTTCTTCTGCAGGCGGGCGAGCTCGGCCTCGAACTCCATCGACTCCTTCGTCGGCGTGAAAGGCTTCAGCAGCGGTTTCTCCTTCGGCTCCTCGGAGGAGCTGAAGATCGCGTGGAGCGAGTAGTACTCGCCCGTCGAGATCGGGTCGAACTTGTGGTCGTGGCAGCGGGCGCAGGCCATGGTCAGGCCCTGCATCCCGCGCATCACGACGTCGATGCGGTCGTCGATGATGTCGTGCTGGTTGTTCAGGAAGCGGCGGCCCAACGTCAGGTAGCCGAGCGCGGCGAGGTCGCGGTTGTCCTCGCCGGTCGTGAGCTGATCGGCCGCGAGCTGGAGCTTCAGGAAGCGGTCGTAGGGGAGGTCGCGGTTGAAGGCGGCGATGACCCAGTCGCGGTAGGTGTAGGCATAGGCGTAGCGGCGCTCTTCCTCGAAGACGTAGCCTTTGGTGTCGGCGTAGCGCGCGACGTCGAGCCAGTGGCGTCCCCAGCGTTCGCCGAAGGCCGGCGCGGCCAGCAGCCGGTCGACGAGTTTCTCGACCGCCTGCGGGTCGCGGTCCTGCGCAAACGCTTCGATCTCGGCGGCCGTCGGCGCGAGCCCCCAGAGCGTGAGGTAGAGTCGGCGGGCGAGGACTTCGCGCGGCGCCTCGGGCGACAGCGACAGGCCTTCGGCCTCCAGTCCGGCGAGGACGAAGGCGTCGACGGGCGTGCGGACGCGGTCGGCCGCGCGGACGGTCGGCACCGCGGGGGCGACGACGGGTTGGAACGCCCAATGCTTGCGCGGGTCGGTGACGGCGGGGCCGGCCTCCGTCGGCCAGGGCAGGCCCTGCTGGACCCACTCGGTCAGCGCCGCGATCTGGTTCGCCGGGAGTTTCTCGCCCTCGCCGGGCATGGCCTCGATGTCCTTCTGCTTCGCGTGGTTGATCGAGAGGATCAGCCGGCTGGCGGCGGGATTGCCC
>Ga0222712_10006935_pt1 | contig 11075 bp, 10 predicted proteins | sample C33_657DmetaG_FD_165043 | JGI IMG/M metagenome (GOLD analysis project Ga0222712, IMG submission 165043) | Estuarine water microbial communities from San Francisco Bay, California, United States - C33_657D | ecosystem: Environmental > Aquatic > Marine > Unclassified | place: USA: California... | reverse complement strand
TTGGCTTGCTTGGCTGTAATAGCGTGTCCTAGCAGGGTGCCTGCTGTGGCTAGGATGTGTCCGCTGAAGCGTGCTTCGACGTTCATGCCTAGATCAATTAGGTCCTGGAATTTTTCTTTAGCAAGGTCGCTGAGATCATCTAGTTCTTTATCACTGATGTCCAAGCTGTCGACGAATGGTAGTGCGGCATCAATCTTATCGATTGCGCTGTCTACTTCTTTGATTATAGCACGTTGTTGCTCTATAGTGGCCGACGATTCTTCTGGAGTAGAGTCTGCTGACGTGCTAGGTGGGAGATTAAATAGTTCTTCAAGTTTTTGTGTCATAGTAACACTATTTACCGCTTGGCGTTCTTGAAGATATCAAATTCTGTGACTACTCTAAAACGCATATTATTGGCACGAGCCCAGCTATCTGCAGCCGCCCATTTGGCCATATTAATAGCCACGCTGAGTTTATCTCGATAACTTTTGGCACCTTCCATAGTAGTTTCTTTGCTGGGTTTGATTTCTACTAGTTCTGTGTGTTTCTTTTGATTAGCATCTACGTAGACCACGATAAAATCCGGAACATACACTGTTTTCTTTCCGCTGACCGGATTAAAGTAGGGAATAGTTACAGCCTCGCTGGCCCAATGTGTTACGGCTGGATTGTTGTCGCAGAAAGCGCAGAATGTAAATTCCCAACTGCTGCGATAGGTAGGTGCACGCTTACCTATGTATTTTTCTGGATTCTGGATAGTGTATTTGCCTGATGCGTATTTGGCCATGATTATGCAAGTATCGCACGTGTGATATATTTACTAGTCTGTGGACTATTGTTAAGTCCTAACAAACTGGTTCCAGCACGGTTAAAGTTTAAGAACATAGTCAGATAGGCATTAAGTTCATTTGGTTTCAATTTACGGAACTCATCTATTAGGGCCATGGGATCCACTCCACGAGATTTCGCTGTGAATAATACTGCACCCGCTAGATTTATTCCAGTATCTTTACTACCTGTGATGCTTTGAAAATAAGCGATAGTTGCGTCGTCAATGTTTTGTGTCGTGAATATATCATTTACGAAAAAATTATTAAAGTATTCTGTGGTTTTATTCTGTGGTTGACCGCTTGATGGTAGATTTCCGTTTATCATATCTACTGTTCCTTATGTATTGATCCTTAGTATATCAGCGATGCTTGAATTAGGTGCCGGTACTTGATTGGCCTGTGAATTCATATTTGGTAATGACGATTTTTTAGTACCTACTAGTCCAGGAATTGACTGTACAGATTTTGCGAGACCTTCTTGGATACTAGACTGTGTAGGCACAAACACTGTACTTTGTGTGTTCTGTCCACGTAAAATATTGATCGCTGTTTGCTGTAGTTCAGCTGATGCTACTTGTTTGATATCTGCATTTTTAAAATTATTAAATGTTCTTAACCCACCCAATGCGGCTGCACCAAAGTTACCATTGGTTAGATTATCATACACATCACCGGCACCCTGTACCAAGCCCCCTGGACCTAAGATGCTGGTAGTTCCGCCGCCTAGACTGGTTAATGGGCTCGGACTCTTATCGTAATGTACCACGCTGAATCCCTGTACCAATCCACTGCTGACTGGTCCTGATTCATATCGCATGGCCTCGTACGCTACTGTCATGGTGTGTTCCATCGGAGTATATTCACCAGCGGCATGCTGTCCGTGTTGGAAACTAGTGATAGTAGGTTTTAGTAAAATGTAACTGCTGAAAGATTTTTGATGCAGGCTGTAGATACGTATGCTCTTGATAAAGTTTGGTGATCCTGCTCCTGTATATTTAGGGCTAAATCCCCAATCCTGGGCCTGACGTTGTTGGTATTTGTGATCCATACCTACCACTTGTTCAGTATGATCTGCGTCTCTATAGTAGTGTTCGTAGTAGGCTTTCCAAAAATTACGTACTACATTGGCACTGTCATCATGAAAGGTAATAGAAACTGGATCGTAATTGATCCTTTCTTGTACTACGTTTTTCCTATTATAGGCGTTTAGTGTTTTGTTCTGTACAGTAAACTTAGGCAGTTGTACTGATTTAGCCATCATGCCTGTTTCGACTTGACTCAATGAAGGGATACTGCTTAGTGCTGGATTAAGTTCGATGAACACATGGTACATCGCACCAGTTTTAGGACTAAGTCTATACAGACTATCAACGAATGTTCGTGCGGCATGTTGATAATCTTTTATCTGATCACCTGTGGCTAACTGTTTTAAGAACTGATTAAAGAACCCGGCCATATCTCTCTTCCATTTATATTATTTATCGAGATAAAAAAGCCCGGATTTAACCCGGGCTTTGAGGTGTTTCGTCTGGATTAACCAGTAATTACTGTGCCTACTGTACGTGCTACAGCACTGCCTAATCCTGAACCAATTGGTGTTTGGATAGCATTGTCATAACGTATAGTTAGACTGACTGTCATTGGTTCATTTGATGCATAGTCATTGTTACCATAGTCAGCGTTAGATAGATAGCAACCATATAGTTCCCATGTTTCTAATACTGTTGGTTCAATAGCACCATTTGCACCGTCTAGGATTTCTAAGCGGGTTAAGAATTTATAATCAATACCGCTTGAAGCACTTGATTGTTCCATGAAGTCAAATTGTTTTTGGATCTGTTCGCCAACACGTTTAGCAATTTCACCACCTGCATCGTCACGTAGTTGACAAGTACATTCTGCCCAGGTTGGTTTACCTGCTAGATAAACTTTACTGTTGTAGACAGGAATTAGGATTTCTTCAAACGATACCACAGGACGTTTGAAATCCATAACTTGTTTTGTTAGTTCAGTAGTAGGTTGGCTTACACCAAAATTCTCAAAGCTCACACGGAAGCGGAACTTTAGTTTTGGCATTAACAAACCTTGAGCTGTTGCACTTTGGTTTGATGCTAACGGTACTGTAAATTTGCTTAATGATGATGTTGCCATCTTATTTTCCTTTTAATACTTTATAGTATTTACCTTTTTATGCTCTTGCCTATGGTAGGGTAATTCCTACCATAAACAGAGTATATTATATTATAGTCCTGCTGCGATTGCGCCAGTATTTTTCAAACGTACTGGAATGTAAATGAACTCGATCGCTTTAACTGGTTCAATAGCAATATCAACCCATAATTCATTGCGATCAATTCGATCTGTTGTATTGTTTGTTGTATCACAAACTACTAGGTAGTCATAGATACCACGTTTAGCAACTAGGTCGTTCAATACTTGTTCAAAAGCCGCTTTAACTTGATTACGTGTAATCGTGTCATTTGGTTCAAATACAAACGGACGAGCCACACTGTCAAGCACTGTACGTAAGTAACATACTAGTCTTGCTACGTTTACACGGTCCATCGCGCTAGTCATTGCAGCACGAGTTTTTTGACCGTATGCTACTAAACCAACACCTGGTAATACTGTTAAAGGATTAACTCTTTGTGTGTATAATACATCACGGAGTCCTTCAGTAACACCAATGCTACGGAATGTATTGCTGTCTGTTGTATCAACGAAACCAATTGCACTTACGTTGTCAATTAAACCACGACGTACTCCAGCTGGAGCAAACCATGGATAAGAAACATTATCGCTACGGATAAATGTACGCAACATCATGTGTGATGCTGGAACAACTACGCTTTCACCGTCTAGGTTTGTAGCATAACCGCTTGGATAGTAAACACCTAGGTATTCACTTGTACTTACTAAACCATCAGTACCATTATCTGCTGCAAGATTTTGATTGCTTGCCCATGCTTCGATTGAAGCTGATGCTGAGTTAAGTGTTAATGGGCTATCACCGATAATGAACGCTGTATTTTTACGATCGTTATTTAGAGTAATCATGTTACCGATTAGTTCTGGATAACCTGGACATGCCATTAGGTTAAATTGTACTTGTTCTTCACGTAGTGCTGTGCTAGATTCGATTGCCGCTTTCATAGCTTCAACAACTACATTACGCTGTGCTTTGTGACCAAAATATGGAACACCAGCTACATCATTGCCGCTTGAGCTTACCCATGTACCTAATACTGTTGCTGGAGCAGCATCTGCACTGGTAAATTGAGCACTTTCAAAGCGTTTAACATTGTAACCACTGCGACGTGTATTGAATAACAATGTACCACGTGCATATAGTCTGTAGTCTGGAGCATCTGGATCTATATGATTACTTGCTAATAGGCTAGTAATTGTTGGAAGATCATCAGTTACTGGATTCACGTTACCTGTTGCACTCCAACGAGCATCAGCAAATAAAATACCATCTGCGCTAACTTGATCTGTATTGTCAATCAATTCCCATGCTGTACCATTATAACGACGGATAACTGGATAATTTTCTAAATCACCAGTATCAACCCATAGATCACCTGCAACTATACTTGAAGTACCATCGCTTTGTACTGTCGGTTCTGTTGTACTTAGGATTGGACCATTCGCATCTGTTTGTGAAAGGTCATAACCACGTGCATCTGTAACACCACCACCTAGATTTAGATAACCTTTCCAACCTGTACCGCTTTGGATCATGATATCTACTTCTAATGGGTTGTTATAATACCATAATTGTCCATCTGCTGGATTATTGTATGGCTCTGTCGATGAGTATGTATAAGGAACAGTACCTGATTCCATTGGAAGGAATGGACTTGCTAGATATACACCACCACCCAGTGATTGTACGTGTTCATCAGCATCTAATCCCATTGTTACAACAGGAGTACCTGATAATTCTGTAAATTTAATAACGCCACCAGCCTGATGAGTGACACTAATCGCACCACTTGATTCAACAACTGCTGAGATATTTGGTAAACCTAGGCTTAAGATTGCGGCAACTGTACCTGCTGCACTTAAATTACCTGATGCTGTAATCGTAGCATCATAGTATGTGCCGCCTGGTGCGGTAACATTCATGTTAAAGCTAGCAGTATTAGCTACAAAAGTACCTGCTGTTGTATCACCTGTAACTTTTAGAAGTCCCGGTACATCTTTAATATAAAGTTTAAATTGACCTGTGTCTGTGCCTGCAGAATCATACTTAACGTAGATCGTGCCTGCAGCTAATCCTGCGCCACCTGCTGATGAATCTAACCCAGCGATAGCTTCAGCATCAGATGCATATAAACTAGCTGTTGGAGTTAACCAACTAGCTGTTGTAGCATTGTATTCTTTAATGGCCCAGCTTGCACCATTTCCAGTTGAACTGGTTTTAAACCATACAGAACCAAGTGGACGTGTATTTGGGTCATCTGATGGTTTCCATGCTGGAACATCTCTATAGCTAGCAAATTCTATTGTTGGACCATTATAAATGTATGCACTGCCTGATACTGTTGCATTGTCGGCTTGTAATAGACCCAATTTAGTTGCTGCATCTGGTGCAGTAGTAGCTGGTGTAATTTTAATCTTACCGTCAACTGTAGTACCATCACTCTTAGCTAGAGCATTAGCATAAACAACTAGTTGTCCTGCTATATTAACATTAGCTGTAACACCTTGACCATTTAATAATGTATTAATTCTAGTAGCAACGTTTGATATAACAGCCGAACCAGTACCACCTAATAATACAGAAACGTTAACACCATTTAGAGTAAATGAATCACCAACTGTTAGTGATGTTGGTGAATCACCAATTAATGTTGGAACTGAACCTTTCCATGAACTACTACCTACTAGTACCCAACTATTATCAGGACCTTTGTAGTAAACTGGATTACTTGTACTTCTAGCAACCACAGCGTAATCACCGATTGATCCAATTGAAGTTAGTGGTACTGTGCCGCTAACATCGCTAGCACTAGTAATTACTGTTGGTGTTTGTAAGACAAAGCCATCTTCAGTCCACTCGTAGATACCCCAGTTAGTGTTACCTAGATCTAACCAATATGTACCATCATTTGGTTCTGATGTAGGACGGATACTAGTACCTGTTAGGCTAGCTAGGTCAACATCAGCACGTTGGATATATAATTGATTAGCAACACCTAATGCGCTGTAAGCAGTTAATAAACCGTATTCATTAAGTTCATTAGCATGTAACGGAGTTCCTGTTGAATCCAATTGGAATTTAGGTACGCCATAGTAGCTAACTAATTCACGTTGGCTAGTAATTTTTAGTACCTTATCAGCATTAGCTGATGTAGTATAAGTAGCAGTAGTGCCACTTGGGTTTAATTTATCTTGTTGTGTAGCAAGTAGGACATAAGCAATAGTGCCTGTCGCTGTTGGTTGATATTGACTCTCGTCGATTACCGTTACTTGTACGCCTGGGGAAATAAGTGCCATAGTATTTGTTCCTCTAAATAGGTTACTTTAAACTATTTATAATTATTTGATAGAATTTGTGGTATAAGGTGCCCTTTAAAAGGTTCTTTACGGAAATGGTGCTAAATATAGATATGAAGCACAGACCACTATGCGCAGCCTGTGGGAAAAAGCCGGCTGCTATCAATTATACCAAGGATAAACTAACCTATTTTAGGCGTCGATGTGATAGCTGTATCAGGAAGAAAAGAAGTATTCCTGTACCTATTCCACAATGGGTCAAGTCAGGTTATAAAAAGAAACCGCACTGTGAAAAGTGCGGATTTAAATTCAAATATAAAGAACAAAGTCATGTATATCACATCGACGGAAATTTAAATAACACGTCAATAAGCAATCTCAAGACTGTATGTGCTAATTGTCAGATTGAAATCTCTAAGGATGGGCTAGGATGGCGTCAGGGAGATCTTGTGCCTGACTTTTAAGCATAGTTTCAATTTGATTATATAAGTCATCTAGAGTACCGTTGTTATCCAGCACCACATCGAACTTCTGTCCTACCCAGGCAGTTTCGCTGGCATGAATCTTAAGGCTTTCCATTTTTTGTTTGCTTAATGCCCAGTTCATATTACGACTAGGGCCTTTGTTCATGCTTACAGCCGATTGAAACCATTCAGGTTCTGGTCCACGGACTATACGTATAACTTTGCCGCCAGCAGCACGTATGGCTTTAATCTCATTAGGAAAGCGACAGTCTGTAATAACAACATCATCAGTTGACTTGCGTAGTCGATTTTCTAAACTGGCTACCCACATATCATCATGGAAACCTTTACGTACCACTTCAGTTCCCCAATATTGCAGTACCCATCTAGGAGTTAGTTTAGGCATCTTTAGGCGTTTAGCCCAGAACTCATCTACAGTTTCTCGCCATTCACGGCTTTGTTTAGTACGTCCTTCTAGCATGTCACGATCCCAACCGAACACTGCTGACACAGCATCTTTAAGACTGTTGGCGAAACTTTCTCTGCGGAATTGATGTAAATTAACTAGATAATCTGCTACCGTATCTTTACCAGAGCCGATAAAGCCTACGATTCCGATGATTTGACTCATTGAAACACTCCTTGGTTGATACTAATATTTTACGAGGTTATTGACTGATCGTCAACGGAATCTTAACCAAATATAAATGTCAATGGCGTTCCACCATCTACATAATTTTTGATGTCTTCTTCGAGCTTGTCAAACAATGCCTGACCTTCTTGTTTAAGAGCTGTACCGTTTAGACTAGTACCGCCTTGTGGGCCTGCGATTGAAGCAAATTTTTCACGTGCATTACCAATGCTAATCATAACAAATGCCAGAGCATAATCCTGTATCCAAGGATAAACAGTATGATCATTTAATAACATGATATCTGGTTTATGATTATCGATATGTAATAATACGCTTTCGCTGATATACTGTGTAGGATTTTGTCCAAAGAATGGAATCTTACGAGTAAGGGTTAGTTTTTTAGTAGTCTTATTCCAAGTAAACTGTATATAACCACCAAACATGGTCATTGCTAGTTCTTGATATTGCGTAAACAATTCATAATTCACTAGTCCGCCAACACGACCAGCTACTAACATATAAGTGTTTAAGTAGCCTGATGCAAATGGTTCGAATTGGCTAGCTGTCGTACCTGTCACACTACCAATACCACGACGATACATGGCACGTACATTCATGATCTCGGGAGGCAATATATATTCTTGTGTTTCAGGATAGATATCTAAGAACGCATAACTTTCTTCAACTGAGTTTGCACTCTTTTGTCTATAACGTAGTAGGGCTTGTTTAATGCCCATGTCAAAATGTTCTTTATCAGCTTCAACGTCAATCATTCCATAACCTAAGCGTAGGCGTATATAATCGATGATTTCATTGCGTTGTTTTTCATCTGTGGTTAGATAATCTTGTATACTCGCACTAGAGAAAGCTATATGCCCGGCACCTGTGCCGGTATTAGCATTGAATAGATTATCCGTAGTTAGACTTAGATTAGCGGTTAGATTGCCGGTAGCTGTTGCCATTTAAATTATCCTGTTATCATGTATTTATTACCGACAACAGGATAATCTTGGCTTTCGCTACCTTGAGGGGGATTATTGCACTTTAAGTAGGATAGTATCGGCGTTGATACGTCCGTTAAGTTTAATTTCTGTTGTCTTGATGTTTTCTAAAAACTTGCGTAAATCTACCTTGTTTGCGGATAAAAACGCTTTTATTTGTTCGTCTGGTTTACGCAAGGTTTTTTGTGTGCTCTTGTTTTCAACAAAGCCTGTGATCGTAGTACCCTTAACACCCAATGCTCCACCAACATCTTCTGCTACATACTTGCCAATCTTACGATTTTTGACATTATAAACCCATAAGACCTGTGCACCAATGATGTCCACTGGATTAACTGAAACTACTTTAAGAGCAGTATCTTGTTTGAGATATTTTAAGTTCTTAACTAGTTTTTCTTTAGCTGGAGGTTTACGTACCGAAGCTTTCTTGGTAGCTTTCTTGGTTTGATTATAAGCGGCTAGATCTTGGAATAGCTTGTCATAGAACGCATCAAAACGTTTATAGTCTGCGGCTTTCATATGACTGTAGGCTTCTTTAAGTTGCTCACATTCACCTTTACGTGCTTCACGAACTTCTGCGATGCGTGGTTCAAACACTGCCTGTATCTTACCGATCAATGCCTGTGGCACTAGATTCTTAACCAGATATTCGTAGGCTTTAGGATCCACTGTTTCGCCTGCGAACAAGGCATCCTCTAGCATTTCAAAGTATAGGATATGCTTCTTAGCCACTTCATTCATACGATCTTGTATGGTAGGGATTTTTACCTGCGGTTTAGCTGTATCTACTTTCTTTTCTTCCTCTTCTTCATCATCTGCTTTAAGCAATAGTACACGCTTAACCGCATCAAGGATATATTCTACATGACTGTCACGCAAAGGCATGCCGCGTTCATTGGCTTTGATCAAAGCACAGACTGTGAATGGTGTTAGGCTATCTGCTGTACGAGCATAACGATCAATGGTGGCTTTATCTAATTTATGGACTCCGCTGTCGCCTTCGTGTTGGCGCAACCAGGCTACAACATATTTCTTTAGATCTTTGGTACTGTAATAATAATTGTAGTAACGGAAACTTTGGCGTAGATGATGGTCAAATACTTCATTTGAAAAAGTTAAAGCGCGGTCATAGTCCCATATGGGTTCAGTACCTGTATATTTTTCGTCAGCAAAGTTAGCGTTACTGGGCTTAACTTTCTTTTTCATTCCATCAATTTTGATTGCCATATCTTGTCCTTGTTGATTTATATACAGTATATATGATTTTTGGTTAAAAGTCAACCAGCTAACAGTGTACCAAAAGTAATCATTTGTTCATAATTGGCTATTTGTTCATTGATTTTGGATAGTAGCTCTTGATGCTTGCGAGTCTGGCGACCTTGTCTACGGCAGTTGATTTCTTCTTCACTGAGTTCTTTAACCATAATACCAATATTGTTGCTGATTCTCAGCATTTCACCACTATATTTGTTCAGTTTCCGTACTGGTGCTTCTAGTGCTATCTGCACTTCTGCCCAATCTAAACTTGTAGTAATTTCAGCCATAATACAGTATAACATCATTTGGCTAGCTTGTCAATGTCGATAAATACTAGATAATTAGGAATACATAATGCCAAGACTTTCACTATGGCGCCCTAACAAGGGTAACGATTATCAATTTTTTGATCGCAGAATGAGCGAGATGTTTACCATCGGTGGTACTGATGTAAATATCCATAAGTATCTAGGACCCTTAACAGGTAATGTTGCTATTAGTGCTACAGAACCCGGCTATCTTAACGATAGTGCCAAAAATATCCAAGATCTACTGTTCTTAGAAAATCGTGATCGCAAGTATGATACATCAGTCTATACCATGCGTGCTATCTATCGCATGAATGACAATGATTTTGACCTAACCCAATTTGGTTTGTTCTTAACTGGCGATACTATGTTTATGGTATTCCATTTAAATGACATGGTCGAAACTCTAGGACGCAAGATCATGGTGGGCGATGTGATGGAACTTCCGCATCTCAAAGACTACTATCCTCTAGACGAAGATTTACCTAGTGCCCTTAAACGCTATTATGTAGTACAAGATGCTACACGTGCCGCAGAAGGATTTGCACCAACTTGGTATCCACATCTATGGCGTGTTAAGGTAGCACCGTTGGTAGACAGCCAAGAATACAAAGATATCATCAATCAGATCAAAGCAGGTGATGATACTACCCAAACACTGGCCAACGTACTTAGCACCTATGATAGATTGATCAGTATCAATGATGCTATCGTTGATCGTGCAGAGGCTGAGGTCCCAGTTAGCGGATATGATACTACCTTTATCTATACCGTCCCTGTTGATGCTATTAATGGATACCCAGGAGACCCAGCTGGCGCCGATGCCAGTGATATGTCAATCACTGATGCCAGTGCCGCTACAGATTCTCCTGACGCTAGTAATGCTACGGTTACTAATGCTACAAAAGTCACTGGTTACTTAACTGCTGATGCTATGCCACCGAATGGTGCCGCAGTACAAGCAGGTATATCTTTCCCAAGCGGATCTACTGTGGGGGATTACTATCTACGAGTTGACTATGTACCTAATAGATTATTCCGTTACGACGGCAAGCGTTGGGTTAAAGTAGAGGATTCAGTGAGAGCAAATATAA
>Ga0222712_10006934_pt1 | contig 11076 bp, 13 predicted proteins | sample C33_657DmetaG_FD_165043 | JGI IMG/M metagenome (GOLD analysis project Ga0222712, IMG submission 165043) | Estuarine water microbial communities from San Francisco Bay, California, United States - C33_657D | ecosystem: Environmental > Aquatic > Marine > Unclassified | place: USA: California... | reverse complement strand
CAGAGTCAGTAAGGATGTTGTACGTTGCAGCACTTCGCCCTTTAATCCATACAAAATCAGGTTTAAACGCCGCAGCGTTAGTGATGCTTTGGCTTGTACCGTTACCTGTCCACAACGTAGCATCCATTACCTTGTTACCTTGCAAGATGGTGCTATCGGGTAGGTTGTATGTGTTCAGGGCTACAAAGCCTGTGGGGGGTGTGTAGGCGAAGGGGCGTTGACCGAAGTTGATTGAGCATGACCCAGAGCTATTATAAGCACCTACCACACGGTCTACGCCTGTTGAAACTGTAGCTACTTGACCCGTACCCGCAGCAGGGTCGCCAGAGTTTTGCCAAGTACCATTCTTGGCTACATAAACTTTTCCGGTATCAGCGTCCCATGCAAAACCAAGTACATCACCATCTGTATACGAGCTAACACTCAATGATGTTGAGCCGTTGTAATAGATTGCGCCGCCTTGAAAGTAGCCAAACGAATTGCCATCGTATCCGGGCCAATACGTTCCAGAACCAGCAACATACAAACCAGAAATTGGAAAGTTTGCTCCTGCTCCGCTATTGACTCTGAACTCCCAATACCATTTGCCAGTGCGTGCAGCAATTGTTGACCGCTTGCCACCGCCACCAGACAAATCTAAGTTGGCAGCAGACAAAGTGCCGCCCATGCCAGTCTCAGCATTTAACGGATTTAACACAGCAAAATTAGCCGCCGTAGCACTCGTCAACGTAGGCACATCCGTCATTGAGTCATACGTCACACCAGCCGTGATGCTGATGTTGTTCGTAGTCCAGTAATTGCCATTGCCTGAGAAGTCTTTACCCAAGCCTACGTTGCTGCTTGTAGTCAGCGCAGAGTTGTCTGTGAACGGCAAATAGAAACCGTTTGTACCGTATGAGCCTGTGTATCGTGCAGGTTGCCATACGCCTGTGACCGAATTGGTTGAGCCGAAAGATGATGGAGTTAGGGCTTGACCGTCAATGAAGTTGATTTCGGCTAGGTAGCCGTCAAAATAACCGTATGAATATCCATCCGCCGCACAAAAAGCATGAACATCTGCTTGATTGATAGCTCCATCAAAATTTAATGACGGGTCAAATGTAGTACCAAATGCCGTAACTTGCGATCCATTAACATAGACTCTTACACGGTTTGATGCTGTAGCTTGAGTCGTATCCCAAGTAACAACAATGTGATACCAAGCAGATGGGTCACGAAATACTTGTGTCGTGTTACGCCATTGAACAGAATAACCGGAAATTAGCAATGTGTTAGATGAACTAAACGCAATATCTGTAAATGTAGCATCACTTGTTCCGCTTGGTTTAGAAATAAACAATACTTGATTTGACCCAAGCGACCCACGTTTAACCCATGCGCTCCATGTCCAAGTTTTACGGTTGCCAGCGCTAGCAGGAGTCCGATTCAAATACGCAGACGCACTAGACCTAAACCGCAGCGAGCGTGTGAGGTTGTAGCCTGTGGATGCGGGACTACCGGATTTAGATGCACTAAGCATATTAGTAATTCTGTCCGTTAGTAATGCCGTAAGTGTTTGTACCGTCTTGGAAAAAACTAAAAATATCAATTTTTCCTGTAGCACTTGTAGGCGTTGGCGTAGTACCACCTGCCCACTTGAGCGTACTACCACCCGCCCATGTCAGCGTATCAGCAGCCGCATACGACACAATAATAGTAAAGCTCTTACCCGCAACACTAGATGGCAGCGTTACAGTCGTTGCACCAGACGTTGTAATCTTTTGCAATGTACCGTTACTGAGCGTCACACTTGTGTTGCCCGTAGCAGAGTACAGCGTTTCAACGTAGTTGGTAATAGTTGGCAACGTCAGCGTTAGGTTTCCAACAGACGATGTGGTGTTACCCAAATACATCGCTGTGTTACCGAGGGTAACGGCTGTCGCAAAGTTACTATCCAATTGGGATAGCGGAATAGACGTAGTTGCCGTAGCAAAAGTATATGGGACAGCCATTTAGAACCTCACTCTTAATTCATGTTCAAATTCAAATCCGTTGTAATAGAAACCTGGATTCGATGATGTTACTGTGATTCCAATGTATTTTCCATACATTGAAGCGTCTGTTTTGTACAAGTTATAACCAATCTGACCCCAACCAATTTGCACGTTAGAGTTGTTCACCCACGGGATGACTTGCAAGCTATTGTTGATCCAAGTCACAAGGCTAGACAACACATAAGCAGGACTCGACTGGTTCTCACTATCCACCGTTGCATCCATTGTGATGGAGCTAATGTTAGTGGCTGTGGCTTCAATACCAATTTTTAATGCTTGTTTAGTTCTGATTGGATCAGTCATTGGCAACAAAGCCGTTTGCACTCGTGATGTAATAGATGCCGAGGCATTGCCATACAACTTGTACAAACTATTGCCTGAATTACCGTAAAGCGTAATTAAACCGTTTACTGGCACAGAAGTCACAAAATTTAAAGCATCACCCTGTGACGTAATAAACCATTTTTTATCAAAAAATACCGCTTGGACATAACGATAAGTATCTGTGAATACAGAGTCGTAATAGCGAAAATTAAACGCCGCACACAGAATATTATTCAGCAATACTTGTCCGGCATAAATTGGATAAGTAAAGTCAATGTTAGGAAACAATCCATCAAGGCCATCCGAGAGCTTTGATGTTGTCGAGCCAACTAATGCGTACACGCCATAATCGTTTAAGAACAATACAGAGCGAAAGTAAGGAAAAATAGCGTTTGCTCGTTTACTGCCAACAGAGGCAGATACGTTTGTGTTGGTAAATAACGTAATTCCATTTGTGTCTACCCTAACGTCAGAAAAGACGTTGATTGAGTCATCGCCAAAAATGTACAAAAAGTTATTGGCAGCGAGAATCTGTTCTATGTTGCCGTGCAGCGTAGAGTCAGTTAATACAAAAGACCCTGCTGACACGCTTGTAAAGTCGGTGTAGGAATCCGCAGCAGAATAGTAAATAGTCCTACCGGCAGCAATAAAAACGCGACCGCTAAAAGAAGCAATACCGCAATTGATATCGCTGTTAACAATGCCTTTACAAACTGCATTTGCGCCACCCCCGCCGGTTATTGTGACTGTTAAGTTAGCGGCGTTGGTATACCCAGAACCTGGGTTAGTCATCACAATCTGTGAAATTCGACCACCTGTTAACACCGCAGTACCGGCAGCGTTTGTACCGCCACCACCCGCAAATGTCACAACCGTATTGGCCGCGTTGGTGTAACCCGTGCCGCCTGAAACAACAAGTGCAGACACGGTGCCTGTTGCAAATGTGACAACACCGGCAATTGCTGTTGCGCCCGATCCACCGCCACCTGATATGGTGACAGTTGGGGGCGGTGTGCTATATCCTGATCCCGCATCTTCTAAACTAACTAACACAACAGAAGATGACAACACAGAAGCTGTTGCGTTGGCTTGGGTGCCATTTGGATTAGTTGGCGCACCAATTACAACGGTTGGTTCTGCCGTAAATCCTGAACCACCCGCGGTGACTGCAATAATTCCAACAGACCCTACAGATACAACATTGTTGCCATCCCAAGTAAAGTAACCCTTGGTTGGGTCAAGAATGAGCATTCGTTCGTTTTTCCATTGGCCAGTTTTTACGCCAACATTTGAAAACGTTCCGGTGACCGCAACATTGCCTTTTACGTTTGTGGCCAAATTAAAATATTCGGCTCGACCATCTTCTTGAAACGCAATAATGTAGTCTGTAACATCAATGTTGGCTGAAGTCAGATGGGTAACCGTATTGCCCCAAGTGACAGCAACATTGCTTGCGTCATAAACAACAGAAGAACTAGGGATTACCCTAGCGTTGCCATAACCAATAGGCTGCACGTTTTCAATCCAAGAAAACTCATCTTCTTCGATTGCTGTACGGTTAGCCTTAGTGTTAAGCCCTTTGAATTGCTTAACAACTTTGTAGCTTTTCTTTTGCTCTGCCGCGGCCATGATTAGTATGGGCTACTATAAGCAGATGGAATCCTGCGCGTAAACACAGAATTCAAGATACTTGTGGCTTGCTTGAGATACTCTTGCTTATAAATCTCCGCTTCACCAAAAGACTGTTCGTAATATTTAGCCAAATAAGCCGCATAAAACTTTGGCGCACTTGTGTACGGATCTTGAATAGCGTCTGCAACCGTTGGCGCAGATAACACAAGATCAGTCGGCAAAATAACCGTGTCAATCTCAAGTTGATAGATTTGATCGGGTACTGGACCTATATAAATTGTGTTTTGCCCATAGACAGAAAACGCAACCGGACGGCCAATGTAATTCTGCCAAAACCGCAGCCTGGCGTTGAAATCAGTCCAAGACATATAATCCAACGGCACCCGCGAGTTACCCCAGTACAAATTGACATTTAGAATATCAAGTGTGTTTGCGCCTTGTGGCAGCGTTGTGTACGGGATTTGCTCAACATTACCCACATAAGTCATTCCACAGCCACCGTTAAAGAATTCGCTGCTTGGTGGATAGTTTGTATTGCCCTGTGGATAAGGTGGTGCGTCTGCCCCGCTTGTGCCGGCTGTTGTCACTTGGTAGACAAAAATGTTGCTAAAAACAAAATCACCAAGATTGTATGGAGTACTTGCAGTCCACGAAACAGGATTTGTTGCCGTCACGCCGTTAAGCGGATTGGCAACTGGTGCGGGGGATTGAATAATTTGGATAGTACGCAGACAGCCAGTATCTCTGACCGTGCGTTGACGGGCAGAATTGATGTAGTCTGTTAGCTGCTGATCCGTGTAAAAATTCGCATTGGCATCATGCAGCAAACGTCTAACTTCGGTAATGTATCCCGATAAGTTTTGCGACATTTACTTTCCATAATCTTTAAGCTGCTGACAGGACTTTTCCCCCGCGAGGTTTGACAACCTCTAGGGGTACTCGTTCCACGATCGGGGATAAGGAATCGTTCTTCTTGGGCGGTTGATCAGTAAACTGCCATTTGGCCATCCGGTCTAAACCATCGTCCAAATCATTAGCCGTTTTAATCCAACCAAGCCGCGCCAAATACGGTTCTTTGTTTTCATCTCCATAACCAAAAACGTGTTTGGCAACTTCAATCGGCACTTCTACCGTTTCGCCTTTGCCAAATGTATAGAACTTGCCGGCATAGCCGTCTTTCAATACTTTGTCAGAATTATTGGTTACAAAAATGTTCATCATTAGAAACTCACTACATCGCCGTAAACGGCAATATCAACAGTACCGTTTGCATTGGCTGTGTTGATGTTGACATACAAGCATTGTGTTGCATAGCCAGTAACAGCCGTATTTGCACCGTAAGCACCGGCAACAGTCAGGTCTTGATATTTACCAGCACCTGTCAAATTGCTTAGAACCACGTTTGCAACCACCGCATTTGCGGCAGCTACGTTACCATCACTAGCTACACTAATTGCTACGTTTGCAGTTGCTACGTTACCAGTTGCATTGGACACCGTAACACGGCGAACAATAACTGCACCAGAACCCGCCGCTGCGCCGGCATTGGTTAAACCACCACTAAGAATAGGAATGGTAATAACCGAATTGCCAGACGTTGCAAGTGACGCTGCTCTAACAACACCAATACGACCATTGCCGAAACTGTCAAGATAGAACTGACCGACTGAATCTGCGTTAGCCATTTGTGTTGCTCCTTAATTAACTGTTAAACGTGCCGGTAGCAGCCTGACCACCATTGACCGTAGCCAAGATAATCGTAGATGCAGTAGCAACAGTAGTGTTTGCACGCACGTTAACACCGTCAGAAATCAACACACCACCAGTATTATTGGCAATGAGCGTTGACCATGTCGATGGAGTCGCGCAAGCGGTATTGGTGTTGTAAGCCGACACCGCTTCAATTGTGACGTTTGCTGTTGGGAACAACAGATAAGTACCCGCAGGAACAACGGTAGTGCTGTTGTTACCAGTGAGGGTAGTTAACTGCCAGTAAGCACCAGGGGTGTTGGTGCTTGCACTTGCGAGGACAATCTTGTTTAGACCGAGAGCCATGACTATTTCTCCTTAGATAGAAATTGAGTTATAGCCAGACACACGGGTCATCGACTTGGGCTTGGTAGAAACCAATTCCGCAATCATCAGCACCGCACCAACGTAACCGATTTGCCAGTTAGGCAGAGTCGATTCAAAGCCGGTAAACACAAACGAACCTTGTTCGTGAATGTAGAGTGAGAGGTAATTGCTGTTGATGAAGTAGACCGTACCTTCAGGGCAATATGGATCAGGATAGATTGGCACACCAGCAACCATCAAAGCGCGGAAAGCCGCTTGTGGGCCGTTACCATCACTATCAAAACCAGAACCTGGGGTAATGACATACTGTTCTTGGCCAACGTAGTCTTGCGCCAACAACGTCCAAGTACCAAAACCGCAAACGCCAAAAGTAGGCACTTCTGCGCCGTTTTTCACGGTGCCTGAAATGTACTGAAGGATGTTTTGACGGGTTGGGTTGACGTTACCAGCTGCGTAGACTTTTGACTTCCACCAAGTGTAGGTCGAACGGTTGATGTTACCGTAAGTCTGCATATTGGTGCCGTCATCAATTGCGCCTGGCAAACCAATGAACTGTTGGGTATTGGTGTAGTTGGTGTACAAGGCTGTGGCCATTGCATCCATCATCACGTTAGTCGCGTCATTCATACGCGCTTCGATCAGAGGAATAATTGCGTAGTCTTGTTGAACCGCACCTTCCATTCCTAAGAATGGTACTGGAGCAATCATCAACTTTAAGTTGAACTCAGCGTTAAATGCGCCTTGTTGAACTGATGGTTGATTAAATGAACCAGAGTAATCAGACCATTGTGCATTAACAAACTGTGCACCCTGAACTGGGACTGTGACTTGGCTCACACCACCTGATGCTTGCTGCGAATTTGCAATCAGAGCAGCCATTAGGGGGGTTGAGTTGTATAGCTGTACCACAAGTTTAGGGATAAACGCCCGTCTTGTGACATAGGTAAGCTCGTTGTATTGTGAGCTACCTGATGCTGGTAAAATTCCGCCGCCTATAGGCATAGCAGGCTCCTTAGATTAAAAATAATTATCCCCAACATTAAAAACTAAACACCAATAGGTCTACGACCTTGATTCCTAATTTCTTGCAATGCAGTAGCCGCCTCGTTACGCGCAGCACCTTGTGGATTTTTCCAATATTTTGACAAGTCAAACTTGTTAATAATGTTGGGGTTATATCCTGATGGAGTTGGCGTTGCTGCTTGCTTCATCCATTCCCAATGCTGTGCAGCCGTGTCGTGGCTAGTAATGCCTTGCTCAAGCATGATTTTCTCAATTGCTTGAACATCTTCGTCTGATTGAGCAATGCCGCTTTCTTTCAAAGAACGGCGTTTACGATCAAGTTGTTCACGGATTTCTTTCTCATGCAGCTTGTTTTCCAATTGCATGACCCGTGCTTCAGCAGCGTTAACCTTGTTCTCTGTGTAATCTTCGAGTTGTAACTCTGGGATTACCATATCAGGGTTAATGCGCTGCGTCATACGCAAAAATTCTTTGCGCGTAGCAGGGTTATCCGCAAGACGCTTGGCTAGACTTGCTAACTCATCACGTTGTTCAATTGATACGTCTTCTAAGCTCATCTTTATCCCCTAGTTACTTAGATGACTTTCTTGGTATCGCCTGGGCGAGACAAGTTCATCATGTTTTTGTACCCTGCTTTAGGAGCAGAGGTCAGGCCACCGAATTGCGAATAACGGGGGGTGTTAACAATCTGCCCGTTTTTCTGGTTGTTATCGGTTGGGTTGCGTGGAGCCGAGGCACCGCGTGGCTTAAATAAATCCATTTTGATTCCTTTACATTGGTGGCGGCATACCGCCGCCTGGTGGTGGTGGCATACCTGGTGGCATACCGCCTGGAGGTGGAGGCATACCGCCACCCGCACCTGGAGGAGGAGCCGGCGGCGCACCTGGTGGTGTCATGCCTGGTACTGGAGGAGCCGCCGACATTGCTTTGGCTTCGGGTGAAGCACCACCGGCCTGTGGCAATGACTGCAACAATTGTAAAATTTCTGACTGCTGCAATTCGTTGGTTTTTGCTTTACGCGTACCAAGGATACTAGAGGCTGTGCGAATGGCAGCAAGAACTTTTTGTCCTTCAGGCGATTCACTACCTAGAGCCGGCAAACTTTGCTCAAGCAAATCCATTGCCATGCCCACGTTAATCAATGCGGCTTCGCGGTTACCCATCTTGGGTTCAGGCGTTGACATAGGTGCAGCCATTGGAGGGGCAGATGGTTCTGACATTCCGGTTGGAGCGTCTGGAGTCGGAGGTACGCCGCCTGGTGTGGCAGAGTCTTTCTGACTTTTCATCAATGCCATCAACTGATCTGGTGGTACAGCCATGTCAAATTCCTAAGTAATTTGCGACAGAATAATCCTCTGTACGCGTTTGTCAAGAGGAAGGGTAATTTTTTTGGTTCCCGACCCTTCAGCAGGACTTATCGGCTACACGATAATCTTAGGGTTTAACCCCTAAAATTACTTGCGTGATTTACGGCCTTTACGCGATTTACGCATAGTGCACTCCTTAAAGAATGACGGCCACTAAATTTTAGGGAAAGCAGCCAAACCCTTTTATACCCTGAACAGGTATCCTTCCTAACCTCTTACTGCCCTGCCAGAACTGCGGCCTGGCGTATTTCGGTCAAAACTTTTAGTTGATACACGATACTGCAAATTTGGACTTTGTTCACCACGTTTTAATGACTCTGTAGTCACTCGCGGCTGATCTGCCTTGGGCTGTACATTTGCGGCCATTATTTTTCCTTTTTAGCGTCTGGTTCAGGTTTAGGCTGTGAAGCCTCCTTTTCCATACGCCGTTTCAATTTGTCTTTCAACAATTGTTTCATCGGAGGCTCTAGCATATCAAGTAAGGATTCTTTGTCAATAGCTTGAGCTTTAAACAAACTAAACGCCAATTCTTTGGTATCTTCCGTAAATATTGGCGAATTAGAATGAGCGTCTACTTTAACCACAAAATCGTTAGTAAATTGTTCTGCAATAAAAGGTACGCCTTCACTATCTTTAAAATGCGTGGGATCGTAAACTTGCATCAATTTAAGATAAAGTGTTGCTACTTTTTCCAGACTGTCTTCGACAATGAGCGCACGTTTCTTAGCGCGGCTTGAACCTAGACGGGCAAGCTGACTTGCGTGGCCTTGTGAGCGAACACCTGATTCACCGCGCCCTGAGAGGACATTGCTTATTCCTGACACTTCAGAGAACATTGCGTCAATTTCGTGAGTGACTTCCCAAAGATTGCTTGGCATCTCTGGACCCATGCGCTCAACTTTAGAATTGGGCATATCACTTGCAAGTAAACCACCCGCACGGTTTAGCGCAAAGTTCTTTTCGTCTAGGATGCCAGTAAAACCGGTCAAGGAAGTTGGAGGCGAGACTTGTTTAGATAACAGGTCAAGAATCTCAGTCATGCGGTTGTTCCGCAGGGCTTGCAAGAGCATTAGCTTTTGCGCTTCAGACTGTCCCCAAAAATAATCGTATTGGGGGTTTGGGCAGATTTGGACGAAAGGACATTCGCCTTTAAGGAAGAGGGAAGAGCCTGGGCGGTCATAGATAATAACGTCAGGTGATGCAATTGTGACCACTTGGTAGTCCATTGTCTCATCGTTCCAGACCCATAACTCATTCATTTCAATTGTTTCTTCAGACAGTCGCGCACGGTATTTATTCATACCGTACAAGTCCATGTTGACTTGTCCGTAAATGGTTGGGTTGGTGGCCGACATAACAATACGGGCTACACCATCGCCACCCTCTGCCCCATCGTTACTAGTATTTTTAATGTTGCCTGTTACCCGTGAAACAATTTGCTCACGCTTTGGGTGCGAGTACAACCGCGCAAAGAGTTCAGAGCGAGTGATGTAGTACCGTTGGCACATTGCCTCTTGGCGATCAACGTAAGGCGTGTCTTCACGCAACACACCCATTGCACCTGGCTCAATCATGTAGGGATGAATTCCTTGGTTGTAAATGAGCTTAACAAATGTTGTGTTGTAAACCAACGACCAAGTTAATGCTGTTGAAAAGACTTGGTCAGCATTAGAGTTAAGCCACTCATCATTGAGAGCCATTGTGAGCTTTGGCACTTTACGATGTTCATCTTCAGGCACCGAGGCACCTACGTTGACTGAGAACCGAGTGCTTTCTGCCGAATACAAAAATGATGTGAGCTGATCTAAGTGCGGGTGAATCTTGTTGAAGTATGCGGGAGGCTCTTCAGGTCCAGCACCAAACAGATAATAAGATCGAAGGGTTCCGTAGTCGGCTTTGCGTTCTTCACGCGACACCATGCACTTTTCCATCAGGTCAAGATAGAAACTCTCGCGCTCATCATTGTTTGGTGGAATACGCATTATGTTTTGATCTTCAGGTTTTGTGGGTCTTGCATTGTCGCACGGGGATCAACCCTTGGCCCTGATTGTATGCCGGCTGCTTGTGGTGTCAAGCCCACTTGCTCACCTTTAACAGGTTGACCAAAGCGTCCTGCCAAGACCGAAGCCATGTTCATCCCTTGGAATCCACCACCCCAGATCGCTGAATCACCGGCACGGGCTTCTTGCGGCGGGGGCGGTTGTTGGATGGTTTGGTCTTTGCGGGGGCGGCCACGCTTTTTGGGCGTTGCGTACTTTTCCGCATCTGCGTATTCTTTCTCGCTAAACTTGTTGTTGCGCTTGAGGTAACCGGCTTGGTTTTCTCCTGCACGGGTGGACTTAATGTCTGACATTCCAAACTCTGAGGCAAGATTTCGTAGGTGTGAATCTGCGGCTTTGGATTTGTCTGAAACAAAGCCAGGGCTTTTAAGAAACACTTGTAAAACCAATTCATCAGTACACCCCTCTGGGCAAGTCGGTTCAAAGCCTTCAAAGAAGCCATGTTCCTGACATTTGTAATCTCTAAGTATACGAGCCATCATTTATCCCCTATCAAGTTGGTCGGCAAGACTATGGTTGTAATCTGCCTTGTTTACAATTCCTAGCTTCATTTTGATCTCG
>Ga0222712_10006933_pt1 | contig 11078 bp, 4 predicted proteins | sample C33_657DmetaG_FD_165043 | JGI IMG/M metagenome (GOLD analysis project Ga0222712, IMG submission 165043) | Estuarine water microbial communities from San Francisco Bay, California, United States - C33_657D | ecosystem: Environmental > Aquatic > Marine > Unclassified | place: USA: California... | reverse complement strand
CGAGGCGCGCCCTGAAGGTGTTAGGTAGCAACGCACGAACGAGTTGGATCTCGAGTGTTTTTTTTTTATTTTGAACATTTGGTCAACCAAATGTTCAAGTCAGAAATTTGGTCAAATCTGGTTGAGATGGAAAAGGAGACTACGCGTCGACGCGGTTGAAAACGACGACGGATTCCACGTGCGCGGTGTGCGGGAACATGTCCACCGGTTGGCAGGAGACGAGGGCGTATCGAGCGTCGCTCGAGTTCTGCGTCGGCGCGGTGAGAAGGAGCGCATCTCGCGCCTGCGTCGCGGGATTGCACGAGACGTACACGATTCTCTTAGCGCCGATGGCGCGGATGATGGCGATGAGAGACTCGGACATGCCGAATCGCGCCGGGTCGACGACGACGATTTCCGGCATCGGCAACTCCGCGCCGGTTTTGGGATTCGTCAGTAAACCTCTGGCGCCGAGCTTCGGGTTCAAATTCGCGAGGTCGACGCGATAGAACTTGGCATTTTTAATGCCATTGAGCTCGGCGTTGCGCTTGGCGTTGCGAACGGCTTCGGGGACGACTTCCCAGCCCATGACGAGTTTCGCTTGCGAGGCGACGCTCAGACCCATGGTGCCGACGCCGCAGAACAAATCCAAAACCACCTCGGTCTTGTTCCCACTGAATCCGCACGCGTCACGCATGATCTGCACCAGTTTTGTGGCCTGCGCGGTGTTTGTTTGGAAAAACGACGCCGAAGACAGCTCGAACTGCAAGCCGTCGACGACGTCGATGAGTTTGTTTTCACCGTACATGGCCTGGACCACTGTCTCGGGCGCGCCGCCGCTCGATTTCGCCTTGATCCCGCGCCCGCCCTTCACAAAATTCGACGAGCGATTCTTCCCTGGTCTTAGTTCGGGCACAGCAGGTACGGACGTGTGCACGACGCTCACCACGTTCGGCGTCTCTGAGATGTCTCGCAATAAATCAGCGAGCGGCCCGATGAGGAGCTCGTCGCCGCTCGCCGTCGTCGCTACGTCGACCATCACCGATGTCTTCCCGCTCCCATCTCGCCCACTGCGTATGGTCACGCTCCTCAGTGTTCCTTTCCCCGTGGTGCGATCGAACGCGCGCAAACTCCCTCTCGAACGCTTCAACGCCTCTCTCGTCGTCGCCAACACCGCGTCCGCCTCTCGCGTTTGCAACAAGCACCCGCTCGTTAACTCCACGACGTCGTCATTCGACCCGCGCGGGCGTAATCCAACGATAACTCTCGACGTCGACGCGCTCTCACGCGCTGTGCCGAACGCAAACTCCATCTTATTCCTATATCTCTCCGTCGACGCGCTTTTTTCGCACCGCCCGACGAGCGTTTCGCCGTCGCTCGCTCGCGCTATTCGCTCCATGACATCCACCACTGCGTCGCGCTTATACCTCACCTGGGCGTCGTACTGTACGTGTTGCCACGCACATCCCCCGCATTCGTCGTAGTGCGCGCACGGGGCGTCCACGCCGTCGCTCGACCGCGACACCGTTCGCGTCTTCGCGCCGTCGCACGCGTTCGCCTTCACTTTCGTCACTCGCGCGTCCACGACCTCCCCGGGCGTGGCGCCGAGGCACAGCATCACCATCCCGCTCGGCGTGCGAACGATGCCTTCGCCGGACGTGGTCAAAGCGTCGCACGCGGCGCGGATGACGTCACCGACGGATGGACGCGCGCGGCTCGCGCTCGCGGCGGCGGCGCGAACGGCGTCGGCGTCGGCGTCCTCCGACGCGACCGCGCGCGCGAACGTGCGATTTGATCGACGCCAAGGGTTGAGGCATCGCGAGTGGTTTGTGCGTAAAAATTCGTGCGCTGGGGCGGTGGCGATGCGCGCGATGCGCGACATCATCGACGGACAGGGCGACGAGTGAGGCTTGGACGAGAGAAAGCGTCGGTCGTCGACCGTCGGCGGGACGACGCGTCGAGGAAACATTTTGAGAGAGGCGGATTCGAGCGCGAGAAAACGCGCGGGATGATGATGTGTGAAGCGAAGGTTAGCTAGAATATCGCGCTCGTTTACGATCGCACTCGTCTAGAATCCAGGGAGGACGTCGCCGAATGCCGGGGCGAGGAATTTGGCGACGGCTGCGACGTCGACGGGGAGGCTCATCAATGGCGCGAGCGGGCCGCGGATTTCCGCCGCGCTCTTCCACGCACCGCGCCAAGGACCACCACCGATTTCAAGGCACGCGGTTTCGCTGCGCGCGGCGTCGATGATGGTCTCGACGCGCGCGCCGGCCGAGTCGAGCCGCCACAGGGAAATTTCGACGTCACCGGTGAAGGTTTCGCGACATAAGGGCGCCATGCCGCCGTCCGAACTGTCGGTGGGCGCACGAACGACCGTGGAGTCATCTTCGTCCGAGCACCATCCCTCGACGGAGACTTCGTAGCGATCGCTCACGGCGGAGATGCTCCATTTACCCCACTCGACGTCCCATCGCACTGCGCTCGCTTCAATTGCGGATTCCGCGCCGTAGCTTTTCGGCGGCTCGGGCGCGCCCTGGCGCGCGGGAACAAATTGAAAAAATCGATCGCCAAAATGCACGCCGACCGCGCCGACGTCTTCTCGCAGGTTCGGTACTATGACGACTCCTCGATTCCCCCCGGTCGCCGTGACGCTTAAATCGGGAAAGTCGGGAAACGAATTACACTGCACCCACCACCATTTCAACGGGAACCCCGCGCCGCCCCAATTTTTCTCGCTGTACGCTGGACAATCACTAAACTCCACCCGTTCGCCGTCGGTTTCGATCCATCCCGTCGCTAAACCGTGCGCCATCGTCACCTGCCAATGCGGCTCGAACACTGGCAGCGCCGTCAACCAACCGGCGGGCGATACCATCTTCGCTCCTCGTCCTCCTCCCCATCCGCGCACCGGGGTCACCGTGATATCCCACCGCACGTCGCGAGCGGCTCGTCCTCGTCCCCACGGACCGTCCTCGAGCTCGCCCACGCTCGTGAGCCAGCCGGCGTGTCGCGAGCCTTCGTTCGCGACGCTAAAATACTCTCCGTTCGCGCACGTCAACGATAATTCCAGCGCATGCGCCGCCGCCTCGAACGCGTCGGCGTCGGGCGTGGTCTTGTACAGATACTTCCCATTTGGGGTGCAGATTTGTGCCCCCGCACTTCGTCGTTTCGACGCTTGAATGTCGGGGTCGTACACGTGGTAGATGAGACACGCGCTGCTTCGCGACCGCGGCAGCGTGATGCGAAAGTACCAGCCCTCGAAGAACGCTCGGGGGACATCGCGCTGACGGTGATAGCCGCTGTGCGGGGTTTTCACCTCGAGCGCGGCGTCGAGCGCGGCGTCCAAGTCAGAGGTCTCGGGTGAGACGGAGGCGTCGCGACCGGCGTCGCGAGCGGTCGGCGCGGCGTCGCGAGCGACGGAACGCCGAGCGAGGACCTGGGCGCGCGAACGCGGCGAACGCGAAGATGAAAGACGAACGCGATTGGAGGCGATGTCGCGCGCGACGTCGCGCGCGGTGGAGGACATCGCGCGATGGTGAGGAGGAATTTGTGACGCAGCCGCGCGGACGACGCGTCTAAATTAGGCACAACACGAAACTACAACACACGCGTCGGCGGCGTGGGATTCTAAAGACTCCGCAACAAAACGCTCACGCTGGAACGAACGCTCCGTGAAAAGTGTACGGGACGAGGAACGGGAGTTCGATCACGGCGACGGCATCGCCAGTGAAATTTTGTGCGTCCACGATGACGACGTTGGCGGCTCGGCGGCGAGCGTCGTACTCAAAGTGCACCAGGTACCCAGCGTCTTCGTCGGTGGAGTTGGCTTTTGGAATGAACTCCGCTTCGTGAGGGAAGTGTCCACTCGCGCTCATTCTCGTCTCCGCGGTTCGCGTCTCGAGATTGAGCTTTTGAAGGCAGTCAAAGTAGCCGTGCTCGCCGTCGGTGTTCGCCAGCGTGTACACGTACTTGGGCTTGCGGCGACTTTTCGTTTGCGGCGAAACCGCTGGAAATTCCATGCCGATCATTTTGGACAAGTCTTTTTCGCCGTCCGCGTTAGGAGGAATCACCGGTTCGTCAGACAAGACTCTGCCCGTCTTAACGTCAACCTTGATTTCATGCAAATTGTTGTAGTGTCGCGACGACCACTTCGCATCGTACATGTTCGCAAAGTTCTTCTCCAGCCCCGCTCGGTCGCCCCTGAGCTTGCATACCAATACAGACAACTCGTCGCCGTTTTCGTAGCTATCGCACACGTGGTAGCTCGAAAATCTGGGAATGTACTTGGCGTGCACGACGCTCAAATCAGATTTGCGCATGATGACCATCCACGTATCACGTTCGTCGCTCCACTCGAAAGAGTGTCCGAACGATTTCAACCCACTGAGCGCGCCTGCGATGTTCCCCGGTGGCAAAATCCACGGACAAATGAAAAACGTGAGATAATTTTCGCTCATCGCACAGTCGTGCAACAGGGTGAATTCCGGCGCACCCGGAAACGGTATATCCACGGAGCCCGTGACTTTCCCTTTCGCGTCGATCTTCCCCACGCCGATCCCGATGAACGGCGGTTTTTTCAAACCCCACGTATAAACAGTCCCATCGCGATCGTCGCGCTTGCTGTGCGCGCTGAACCCCATGGGAAGCTCGTCGCCGAAAACTACCTCGCCAACCGTCTCCAGCGTTCGAGCGTCCACTTCAACCGGCGCACCGCCCTCGCACAGCGCGAGCACTTTACCATCTCGAACCATTATCGACGTATTCGCTGGATTTGTCGGGAACTTTCCTAAATTTCTTAAAATCCCATTCGCCTGCGTCCACGCCCCGCGAACGGCGACGCCGCTCCGTCCGACGTCGCCTTCCCAACCGCTCCCACCGTCACTCGCCCGTTGTTTCTCGTACCTCGTCGTCTTCACGTACTTGCCTTCCGCAGTCGCCGTATTCGTTGACGCGGCGAGCGTCACTCGAGCGACGTAGCCATCGCCGTCGAACCAGTGCGCGTACGGCGTCGCGCCCAAACGCGAGCGACCGGGACCGCACCGGTACACCGCCCCAGCGCATTCCGACGGGATCGACCCGAGCGCGACGCGCGCGCTCGTGGGGGAGATTTCAGGAGCAGGTTCGAGGCCGCCGCGCCAGGGCGCGGCGGCGATCGCCGATTCGATGGCTTTGGGCGCGCTGGGCGAGGACGCGGGCAGAGTCGCGCGAGCGAGCGTAGACGCGCGACGTCGCGCGATCTCCGGCTCTCGCATGAGGACGAGGTGGGTTCGTGTGCGCGCGCGCGCATGCGGTGCGCGCGCCCTCATCGTCGCGATATGAACGTTTGAAGAGGCGGGAAGTGACGACGGACGGGTGAGGGAAGTTATGAAAACAGTTGTTTTATTCACGACCATCGCGAGTGTAAATGACTAGTCGCGCGCTCGATGGGGCGCTCCTAAGCTAATAACCGCCGTACTGCTGCGCGTAGTGCTGGCCGTACGCTCCTTGCATCATCGGATCGTAACCGTGAATCGGAGGCGCGGGCAACGCGGCAGGCATGAGTTGCGCGTAGAGATTGGCGTTCATCTCCGCGGCGATCCGTTCTTTTTCTTCGTTCACTTTTTCTTCGTTGCGGTCAGCCTTTTCCTTGACCAAAGTGTTAATTTTGCCGTTCATGTCGCGCAGGACTTGAATCATGTAAGGCATGACCCAATCAGTGAGGCCCTTCAACCAAGCCTTTTGCATGATGACATCGGGCGTGAGCAAATCGTAGCACGTATACAAGCACGCCGCAAAGCATTCCTTGTTGCCGTGTTCGATGAAGAAATCAAGGAGATCATCGACGAGCGCGGGGTCGGCGCTCTTTGCCGCCACTTCCATCGCATCCTTCATTAAGCCGTCACGCTTGCTAAGTTCAATCGCTTGCTTCCAACGCGCGTTGCGTTGATAGATGTACGAAGAAATCCTACGGAATTCAATCAATTCGTGACCCTCGCACTGAACGGCGAGAGAAAGCTGGTCGCAGTTATCGTACATATCGAGAGACGTTCTCAACGCTACGTGATCCTCTTCTTCAATCGCAAGCTCATTCACCGCGTCATTGACTGCCGTCAAGTTCGCACCTTGTACGGATAAGAGGTACTCCTTCACCATCGCCAGCTTGTTCTCCTTACGCATGAGCGTGACCACTCGAGTGTGGTCGAGTCGCGCTTGCAATACGCCAAGGAGGTTGTTCAACTCCGTCGGATGCTGACGGAGATAAAACTTGATCGCCTTATAGTACAAGTCCGCATTAGCGAGCTTGGCGCAAACATCCTTGAAAGCGACGTGTTCCCACGCGTCAGGGTGAGACATCATCACTTCGCACGCGTTGTCGAACTCGTCATAGCATCTGTACAAGTATGCGAGCTCAGCCCACATCGCGACGTTCATGCACGTGCTGATGAGTTTCGGAATGTTGATTCGCGCGCTAAATAGTCGAATGTGCTCCATGAGCTTTTCCGGTTTGTGTGACGCGTACAAAATGCCGAGCTCTGTGAAGATACCCATGTGCGCGCGGTCGAGACCGATGCCCGCCTCCATGAGAGAAATGAGCTCGGCGAATCTACCACGCACTTGGTAATACTCGCTCGCTGATTCAAGCTCGTCCGCTTGAATGATGATATTCAAACCAGCAAGTTGAGCGAGCTTGAACTCATTCTCATCAACGCAGCAGAAGCATACATCCTTCCATGTTCGGGGCGAGTTTGCCTTTCTCGCGGCGTCGAGCGCTGCTTGGAACAATCGCAGTTTGAGCAGCGTCGTGGCAAGGCAAGCCCAGTTGTTTAGCGCGGTGTATAACAGTCGCGCTGCCTCGTACAATCCTTCACTGAAGCATCTGTCCGCAACCATTTGCTGGTTGGCGCTGTTCGGCGCCGCCAAGAAATCTTCAAGTTTGGCCAAATCGTTGATTTTTGCATACGCGTACACGAGTTCCGTGTCAACACGCGGCTCCTTCTTAGTCTTGCGAACCATGAGCAAGTATGGAACCATGTCTTCATACATATCAACTTGCTGCGCGGCTTGAATAACCTCGAGGAAATCCACACCATCTTGAGCTTTGATGTACGATCTGATGGCAGACTTGACTGCTTCTGGCGTACCGATACGAAGTTGCGCCTTACCGAGTTGCACCCATACTTCTGGCAAATCAACCTTGCGCGCATACTCGATGCCGCGATCGAGATCATCAAGTGACTCAAGGAGAATCTTCATAGCGTCAACATGAAGGTCGAACTTCTTAAAGATAACGAATGCCTCTTCATACAACTCGTTACCAGCCGCGATTTCACCAACTTCGGGACCGTTGAATGCGTCAAGTCGGTTAACGTAATCCATAACGCGCGATGGATCAGCCTTGATCGCGGTGAGTATGAGCAGGTTTTGCAAGTTGGGATTGTTGCTGAACGCGCTGTTCTGCAACACAATCTTCTCCAAAAGTTCGATGAGCTCATGCGGCATTTCAGCAGTCATAAACGCTTTAACCGTCACAGAGACTTGCTCCGGGTTCTTGCTCTCTGGCAAAGCCGTGGAAACAACTTGATCGATTAGCTGACGACAGAATTTGTTATCAGCCGTCAACACAGACGCCCACAACTCCGGATCCATGCGCTCGACGACGTATCTCGCTTGAACCTTGAACATGCTGTTTCTGTTGGTGCAGTCCACCAACAAGGCGTCGCACTTGCCTCTCTTGTATGCAACGCACGCCAGGTTTGGGTCGCGCTTTTCGCAGTAACGACCGACTACGGCAGACTCATAATGCGCATTTGTAAGCAAGAAGTGTTCCGGGTTTTGGTTGCTGTCGATCAGCATCTTACCCATGGCGTTGTGTACCTGAGGGTCGACGCTACCTTCATTGACAAGGTGCTCAAGGAACTGCGTGAGAATCTTCAAACGGTTACGTTTTTCAACTTCCTCGACGAGGGGCGCGACGGGTAGCAACGAACGCACTGACAGGATGAGAGTCTTGATGAAATCATCCGGGCATTCGAGATCCAACAACGTTCCAACAACCTTCGGAGCTTGTTTTGGGTTCACCTTCTGAACATAACCTTCGATGTACCGCAACATGTTGTTGTTGTACAAGTACGTCGTGAGGTCCGGCACAAAGTTGAAGCGATCGCAAACGTTGATGAGCGGTCGCGCATCCGAAAGTTTAGCTTCCATGAGGAAAATCTTCACGCGCTCGGGATCATAGTGCTCGTTTTCACGAGTGACGCGCTCAACGTCCTTGATTTGGTTCGTCTTAGCCGCCGCCTCGATGAATTTGAACACGATGTCTTTGTCTTCGCAACTGTTGACGTAGAACCCGAGGTAGTAGAATAAACCTTCGAAGGAGTTAAATTTCGAAAACATTTTCACAATGTCTTGAATCGTGAGCTGCTCGGTGTACTCCTTCGCAATGGCGACGGCAATCTGAAGGTTCTGGCGCATGTTGACCGCCATAAGCTCCTTGAGGCAGTCAAGCGCCCATTCGCGGCTCAAAGTCCCAAAGAACTCCGTCAACGCCAAAGGGTCCATAGAGTGCGTGTTGACCACGCAGCGCTTCAAATCTGTAAGTTCGGTGTAGTGCTCCATCGCGCGAATGTACAAACCAGCCTTTTCGCACAACTGAGCGATGCGGGGTCGGTCATAGTGCGTGAACTTGCCTTGCGCCATGATGGCGTCCGCGACGTTCGGGTACGTCACCAAGTTGATTTCGAGTACCTTGGTTTGAAGCGACGCTTGCTTTTCGTCATCTTCCTTGAGCAAGTCGAGCAGAATAGAAGTAGCCTCGCGAATCATGTTGCGCTGCAAGAACAAGTCGGCGATTTTGCCCATGTCCACCGGCGACGGCGTGATTTGGCTCAATTGCTGCGCTAGCTGCACCGCGCTTGCCGGATCCTTCATCATGAGCGACTGCAAAATGTACATGTAGTCGGGCTTGTAGTCCACTGCGGTGCAGTATTGCGCTAATTTGTCGAACTCGCCTCGTTGCGCAAACGCGGTCACAACTTTGGGGCTCGCCCGAGCTTTGATGTAAAGCTTGAGAGCGGTATCCGCATCGACCGTCGAAACCAAATCACCGAGCTCTTCGCTGGCCTCGAGCTTATCTTCCGCCAACCAGGTGTCAAGAAGTTGTCGTTTGTTCTGCGCGAGGACGAGCTTGGCGAGCTCAACAGATTCAAGCTTGTTGAGCTTTCCACGCTGCAAGCACGCACCAAAGTACTGAAGCAGCGGCGAGCTTTGGCCAGGCTGCGTCGGTACGTTGCGGAATCTCGAAATCGTTTGATCGGTGCGCAACGTATTCATCGATGCGGCGAGCTCCGCCGCAGCCTTGAAGTCACCCGAGTTGAACAGCATGTCAAACTTGGGCAGCACGAGAACATCCGCGCCCGGTAGGTTACCTCGAGACGCGAGCGAAAGCGCGAGCTCCAAGTTGTTCAGCTGACCGTTGACGAAGGGCACGACGGCGGCTTCGTTGAGCGTCACGAACAACACCTGACCGCCGCGGTTGACGACGTAAACGCCACCCGTGCTAGGCGACCCGGCGCCGACGAACACGGGCTCTTGCGAAATGCGGCTACGATACACCGGAGTGGCGGTTTCCAAATCATACACGAACAACAATCCGTTTTTGGTGGCGATGTAAATGACGCCGTACTTGTCGCTCACGTGCATGACGACAGGGAAATCGTCGGCGAACTCAGGCGGGAAAAACAACTCACTCGTGCGCTTCGTGAACGGCGTCTGACCCGGCGGCGCACCAAGCTCGATGACGTGCAACTTAGATGCGATTTGTCCATCCGCTTGCACCATCTTTTGTGCGAACACGACGAGTTGACTTTTTTGCGCGTTGCCAGGTACCAGGTGCGTCGCGAACGACGCCATGTGCGCCTCCAGCGCCTGTGATCGCTGCTGCGCCACGGAGAACAGCTGCATGTTACCCTTGACCAGCGCCGGTCTCGACGCATCGCCTTGAGCGATCCCGATGAGAGTAAACCACTGCATGTCCGCCGAAGCCTTGTAACTGATGATCTGATTACCGTTCAAGTTTGCGGTGCGATCAAAAATCTTCACCGGCGCGTTCGCGTCATCTATAGACCAATGATACACCGCCCCGTTCGTGACGATCCCTAACATATTCGGAGTGATCCACTTCCAATAAACAACCGCCTCCATATCGTGCCCCTTAATTTTCGCCTTTTGATCGATGTTGAAAATCTGCAACGAATCCATCACGTCCCCATCCGGGCTCTCCACGCGCGCCTTCAACGCGATCACCTTCGTCACCGGGTTCATCAACGCCGAATCCGCCGTGATCGGTTTCTTCATCGGTGTCAACGGTGACGCCATATCCACGATCACCACGTTATTCACCCCCCCGGTCTCTCGTACGCAAATATACTTGTCGCTCTCCATCGTGAGATTGGTGAACGAAATGCATTGCGGATTCACCCCGCATGTTTTCAACTACGAATGCACCACGCGCGCGATCGCGCCCAATCGTCGTCAGTCGTCCATGCGCGCGACATTCCTCAACGCATTCCACATCGCTCTCCCTCGTTCGCGTGTTCGCGTCGCGATGCTCGCTCGCGCTCGCGTCGCGACGCTCGATCGCATCGCACGTCCCCGATCTCGCGTCATTCGTTCATTCGTTCGTCCATCGCATCGTCTCCGTCGCGTCTCTCTTCCGCGCGTTCGCTTTTTCGCGCACCTGTATCGCCTCTCGCACGGTCACCGGGACGTTGGACGCCATCGCGCGATTCGAGACGTCGCGCGATGGCGCATCGACGCGCGGTCAACGAAGCGATGATTCGGATTCGCGCGCGATGGCGGTGGCGCGTGGCGACGGGGCATTCTCGTCGAGTCATTGAATCGTAAAGTGTACCCTCCACGAGTTCGTCCCTGGACGACCGCGACGTCCGAACGACGCCCGGGCGCGCGTCGTCGTCGTCGTCGACGGCGGCGTCGGGGACTGTTTGTTGAGTTCATGACTCGACGACGACGACCACGACGTGCGAACGACGCGCGGGCGCGCGAGTCGATCGCCCGGGCGTCGTCGTCGTCGTCGTGGGGTGCGACTCGTCGAGCGG